>Ga0272443_10000025_pt1 | contig 331480 bp, 265 predicted proteins | sample SSMAcet12_FD_193581 | JGI IMG/M metagenome (GOLD analysis project Ga0272443, IMG submission 193581) | Marine sediment archaeal communities from Little Sippewissett salt marsh, Falmouth, MA, United States - SSM-Acet-12 | ecosystem: Environmental > Aquatic > Marine > Wetlands > Sediment ... | reverse complement strand
CGCGAAGTTCAATACCCCATTGACTTCGTTTTTTCATAGCCCCTTTATTGCACATTTAGTTAAAAATAACAATATATTATGACTCTATAAAATAGTATTTATGACAATCTGACTAAGTAGAATTAATCGAATTCCTTTCGCGGTTGGACAGACGGGCAAATCGCTGCAGCGCGTTGACCGCCTGTTCATGATAAAAGGGATGCTGGATACGCTCGGTGCTCGGCGGCTTGATCGCAGGTCTCGGAAATTCCTCTTCGATCCATTCGACTACGGTCAAACCGAACAGAATAAGGAGGTACCCGCCGAGTACGGCCAGGATCACACGGGCCAAGGGTGAGTCCATTTGATCAATCTCGGTTTAGTAGAACGAAATTTAAATTACCGATAAACCACGCTGTCGTTTGATTACTTTGTGCTGTTGAAAGGCATTGTCCGCACCATTGCTCAATCCATTAAAAACCAGGCCTCGGGGGGTTGTCAATGCGGACAGGCTTTCATGCCGCTATCACGTTGGACGTGCAGGTCGGCCTGGAATTGGGGTTGACACAGCATCTGTAAGGCTCTATTCAATTCGTAACGCTTGTCTGAAGACAGGTAATAAACCCCGCAGCAAAGAATCAATTCGAACACCAAAAGCCACGAAGGCCAACGCAATCAATGCGTGCGGCATTGGTGGCTTTTTTATTTGAGGAGAACGTTTTATGATAAAATGTCTGGTTTCGTTGATCGGAGGGATTCTTTTATTAATTACATTTTCTAATGGTTGCATGGCCGAGCAAAACATCGTAGACGCCATGGGGCGAACGATTGCCATTCCCGACAAAGTGGAAAAAGTCATCTGTTCCGGACCGGGCTGCCTGAGACTGCTCACCTATCTTCAGGCCCAAGATCGAATTGTCGGCGTCGACGACATGGAAACCCGGCGCTCCCGTTTCGATGCCCGCCCCTATGCCCTGGCCCATCCCGAATTCAGGCAATACCCCGAATTCGGCAGTTTTCGCGGCCACGACAACCCCGAGCAGATCCTGGTTCTCGAACCCCAGCCCCAGGTAATTTTCAAAACCTACGCCACCATGGGTCATGATCCCATAGAGCTTTCCCAGAAGACCGGGATTCCCGTTATTGTGCTCAATTATGGAGATCTGGGTGCGAACAGGCACCAGCTGTTCCAGGCCATTCGCATCATGGGGAAGGCTTTGGGGCAGGAAAAAAGAGCACAGGCGGTTGTCTCTTTTTTTGAGTCGACGATTGCGGATCTGCACAGCAGGACCACGGATATTCCCGAAAAAGCCAGACCCTCCTGCTATGTGGGCGGCATTGCTTCCAAAGGACCCCACGGGTATCAATCCACGGAACCCGGTTATCCGCCTCTGACTTTCATTCATGCAAACAACGTGGCCTACGAAACGGGTTTAAAAGGCAGGGCACTGCTGCACAGCAACGTGGCCAAGGAGAAAATCGTGGAATGGGACCCGGACATCCTGTTTCTGGATCTGTCCACCCTGCAAATGGGCGACAAGGCCGGCGGCCTCTACGAACTGAGAACCGACCCTGCCTATCAATCCCTCACAGCCGTAAAGCAGGGCAAGGTTTATGGTGTGCTGCCTTATAACTGGTACTCGCGGAACTACGGCTCCATTCTGGCCAACGCATATTACATGGGCAAACTGCTGTATGCCGATCATTTCAAGGACGTAGACCCCAAGATCAAAGCAGACGAAATTTATGCCTACCTGATCGGCAAGGGCGTCTTTGAAATCATGAATCAACGTTTCGGGGGGCTGGTCTTCCAGCCGGTGCCGGTGCAATAAAGGGAGATATCGATGCACCTGATGCATGGCACAAAGAATGAGGCGTATTCCCGATACGTGGGCCGCAAGGCCGTATTTCTCATGCTGGCCGGGGTCCTGCTTGTTTTGATTTCCCTTGTCAGCATTTCCAAAGGCGCGGCAAACCTGCCCCTGCAAGAGGTGGCCAAGGCCCTGCTGGGCTATGATGTGGCCAAGCGATACGAACTCATTGTCTGGAACATTCGCCTGCCCCAGGTACTTGCCGCTATTGTCGCCGGCGCAGGACTGTCTCTTTCCGGAGCGGTCATGCAATCGGTGCTGCGCAATCCTTTGGGCTCTCCATTTACCCTGGGAATTTCCCACGCAGCCGCCTTTGGCGCCGCCTTTGCGGTCATGATCCTTGGATCGGGAACCATGGCCAGTTCCCAGGTCGGTGCGATAACTCTATCCAATCCATATCTGACGACGGGAATGGCGTTTATTTTTTCCATGGCCGCTTCGGGATTGATTGTGGGGATATCGCGCATGCGAGGCGCCACCCCGGAAGTCATGGTGCTTTGCGGGGTGGCATTGGGGGCGCTGTTTACCGCGGGAACCATGTTTCTCCAGTTTTTTGCAGACGATGTCCAGCTTGCTGCCATGGTCTTCTGGACCTTTGGAGATGTCGGCCGGGCATCATGGTCCGAGTTGGGGGTGCTTTCTTTCATTACGCTCTCCGCTTCGGCCTATTTTCTGATCAATTCCTGGAATTACAACGCCGTGGATGCCGGGGACGAAACCGCCCGGGGGCTGGGCGTCCGGGTGCAGCGGGTGCGCATCTGGGGCATGCTGGTATCTTCTCTGGTCACGTCCGTGGCCGTGGCATTTTTAGGCATCATCGGCTTTGTGGGCCTGGTCTGCCCCCATATGGTCAGGCGAATGATCGGTGGAGACAATCGTTTTCTGCTGCCTGCTTCCATGCTGCTTGGGGCCATCCTGCTGCTGGCATCTGACACCGTGGCACGGCTTTTATTGGCTCCCCATCTGCTGCCCGTTTCCATCCTTACGGCATTTATGGGAGCGCCGGTCTTTTTGGCCCTGATCATCAGAGGATATGCAAAATGATTCTGGAAGTGGGTGGCGTAAAATTCGGGTACAACGGGAAAGCTGTGCTGAAAAATGTGGAACTGGGGGTAAAAGAGGGCGAAATGCTCGTAATCCTGGGGCCGAATGGCGTGGGCAAAACCACCCTTTTACGGTGTATCAACGCCATTCTCAAACCCAAAGCCGGAACCATTATGGTGGATGGCAAAAACGTGTTGGAAATGGAGCCCAAGGCCATCGCCCGCCGGATCGGCTATGTGGCCCAGTACCAGGCAAGGACCCGCATGACGGCCTTTGACGCCATACTTATGGGCAGAAAACCCCATCTGCATTTTCGTACCTCGGAAAAGGATCTTCGCATGGTGGACGGGGCCATCAAGGTGCTCGGTTTGGGAGAACTGGCCATGCGTCATATCGATGAAATGAGCGGCGGAGAATTGCAGAAAGTTGCCGTGGGAAGGGCGCTGGTCCAGGAGCCGCGTCTGCTTCTGCTGGACGAACCGACCAGCAGCCTGGACCTCAAGAACAGCATGAACATCCTTTCGCTGATCAAACGCGTCGTACGGGAGCATCGTGTCGGCGCGGTCATGACCATGCACAATCTCAACGCGGCCCTTCGGTTCGCAGACAAATTTGTTTTCATCAAAGAGGGAACGATTCATTCGGCCGGCGAAATCCGGGAGGTTTCCGCAGACATGATCGAAGAAGTTTACGACATTCCCGTTGAGATCCTCCACCATAAAGGCCGCCCGTTGGTGGTGCCGCTGAACTGAAGCGCAATCCTGTCCGGGCAACGAAATCCCATCCCATTCGGGCCGAAAAAGCCCCGATGACCAGACCGGTTTTGAAAATCGGAGCATAGATCAACGATTCAAATAGGCAAAACGCCTATTTCAGGTTTAACTATTCTTCATTCGCAATGCCCACGCCGCTTTATCGATGCTCGGCGGGCAATAGGATAGAAACTTTTCAAGCAAGGACTTTGGATTGTCGTCAATCAGCACAAGTTCGCGGTGTCCTTTTCCAATAAAATTCTGATCAGTAACATGATCGATAAATTCAGAAAATTTTTTATAATATTGACAAACATTTAAAAGACCACATGGCTTCTGATGGATTCCAAGCTGTGCCCAGGTGAGAACCTCGACAAATTCTTCGATGGTGCCCAGCCCTCCCGGCAGAGCGATAAAACCATCAGAAAGTTCCGCCATCAGGGCTTTACGTTCGTGCATCGATCCAACGACACGCAGATCATCCAGTTCTATTAAAGCAACCTCCTTTTCTGCTAAAGCCTTCGGTATGACGCCTATGACGCTGCCGCCCTTTTCAAGCACAGCTCTGGCAATCTGTCCCATAAGGCCAACATTTCCTCCACCATAAACAAGTCCGATATTCCGATCTGCAAGTAAACGGCCCAATTCCAAAGCGACTTCAGAATATCCCGGTTTCGCTCCCGGACTTGAACCGCAAAACACACAAATTCTTTCCATCAAAATCCTCCTGGAGTAGCTACACTTCGGTCCTGTTTGCAGCGTTCGTGAGAATATCGGCAATGGATTCCCCCCACTCGTAGCTTCCTTCAAGAAGTGCCTTTTTCAAACCCGATACGGCAGCCTCTTGGTAAATTCCACCAGTTGGAGAAGATGCAAAATCGATGTATTGGTCAAGCTCCGTCTCTGTGACGTTTCTATACGTATAAAGTAAAGAGATGATGGTTTGGGTCCGCATCGCACTTTCTATCTGAGGGCGGGTTTGTTCGACAAGCGCAGCCAAGTTGTCATAAGTTGGCTGTTGCTCATTCGGAAGCGAGGCAACGATGGCTATCGTGATGGCCAGTTGGGTGTTCATGGCCACCTCCACGCTGGTCTGTGTTGCCTTTACTGCGTCAGCCAGGCGCATTATGATTTCCAGTCGTTCCGGCAGTGGCGGCGATTTCTGAAGTGTCTGCGCGAATTGCTGCATCTCAGTATATTTTTCGGGTGTCGAAGCGGCTTCTTCCAATTGGGTAAATTTACGGCCCAAAGGTGAGTCAAGCCATTCCATCACCTTTTTCAGGTCATCAACGCTCAGTTTTTCTCTACATTCACCCAATATGGCTCTTTTGATATTTTCCGGAGCAAAGAACGTTATTATGGACGCCCGGATCTCTCCAATGACATTTCGGGGCATGGCTTTCAAACGGTCGTCGGTTGCAACGGCCTGGTCGAAACCAACCTGAATGACCATCGGTAATTGCACGATCTGCTTTTCCAGTCCTGATTTGCCATACAGATCCTGCAACAACGCTTCTTTGCTCTCTTGGGCTGTTGTTGTATTTGGTAAAACAAAAAAAGCGATCGCCAGCAGCAAGATTTTTAAACGCATCGTATTCCTCCGATCCATGACTAAGCAGATTTCCATTGATCACATATTCCTTTGGATTTTATTGGAATTAAAATAGGTGGAACGAAACACAACCGCGGGTTTTTTGCCGTTGGCTGCAATTCGCCATATATGCAGCAGGATGAAGTATCGCGTTCATTCTTGATTCTGAGAATATGGTGAGTATCCAGGCGAGTTTCTACACTATAGCTTTTTCAGCGTTTTTTTGACTTTGATGGCCAGATCTTTCACTGAAAACGGCTTTTGAATAAACTGCACCTCTTTTTCCAGGACACCCCTGTTCGCGATCACATCGGCTGTATAGCCGGACATGTAAAGCGCTTTAATATCAGGATAGAGCGCCTTAATTTGCCGTGTCAGTTCGCGTCCGTTCATGCCCGGCATGACGACGTCAGTGACCAGCAGATCAATTTCACCCTGGTGTTCGTCAGCCATGGACAGCGCCTCTTGGGGCGTATCTGCGGAAAGCACCCGGTATTCTAATTTTTTTAATATATCCTGACACATCTCCCTGATCGCCGGCTCGTCCTCAACGAGAAGCACCATTTCTCCCTCCCCCAAAGGTGTTTCGGGAACCGTGTCGGGTGACAATTTCTCTGCTTCACCCATATGTCGGGGCAGGTAGACGTTGAATGTGCTGCCGCGTCCCAACTCACTGTCCGCTTCGATGACGCCGTTGTTCTGCTTGACAATCCCGTAGACCGTCGCCAATCCCAAACCGGTACCTTGAGCGACGCCTTTGGTGGTAAAAAATGGCTCGAAAATATTGTGCAGAGTCTCCTTGTCCATACCGCATCCGTCGTCACTGACGGACAGCTTTACAAACTCGGTGCTGCCATCACGTGTAAAATCGATTCGATTTGTTTCGTCAATGGATGCCACTTGGGTTTCGATGATGATTTTTCCGACACCGCTAATGGCATCCCGAGCGTTGACACACAAATTGGCCAAAATCTGCTCGAACTGGGATGGATCGATTTTTACGGGCGACAGCCGTCTTCCAGGATGCCAGATGACGTCGATATCCTCACCGATGAGGCGACGCAACATGTTGAGCATCTTTTCAATTACGGCATTGAGATCGAGTGCTTTGGGCGCAATGGCCTGTTTGCGGGCAAAAGCCAGCAACTGTTGGGTGATTTCTGAAGATCGTTTTGCGGCTTTGTATATCTCCTGAAGATCGGTACGCAGCGGATCACTGTAGGGAACCTTCTCCAGGGCCATTTCGGTATAACCGAGGATCACGCTCAACATGTTGTTGTAATCGTGGGCCACTCCGCCCGCCAACCGTCCCACGGATTCCATTTTCTGGGCCTGGGTCAACTGATCCTGGAGTCTCTCCCGTTCCTCCTCGGCACGCTTGTTTTCGGAAATGTCCCGGAATTCTACCACTCTCATCTGCTTTCCCTTGTAAGGAATGTTGCGGGCCTCCAGGCGAATGGGAATCTCCGTTCCATCCTTGCGCAATACTACCGCTTCATAGGGTTTCTCGTATCCAGACAAAATATGCTTCATCACGGTCTCTTTTGATTGCTCGGCAATGAGCCGCAACCCGTCCATCCCGATTAATTCTTCCAGTGGATAACCGGTCATATCGGAAAGTCCCTGGTTGCATTCCAGAATAAGTCCTTTGTCATGGATGCCGATGCCGCCAAAAGAGGCATTGTGAAGAGCCTTGAACCGTTCTTCACTGTCGCGCAAGGCCTGTTCGGCCCGCTTTCGCTCCAAGATGTCATGGTAGTTGCCCAAAATACCCCGGATGTCCGGATCATCCAAATGGTTGCTTCCAGAGAACTCGATCCATTTGTAGATGCCATCCTTGCACTTGTACCGGATTTCGATGGTGCCAACGCTTTGGGGCTCGCGCATCAGCGATTCCAGGAATTTTCGGGAAGCCGCCAGATCCTCGGGATGCACGATATCCCAGACTTTGGTACCCACCAGATCCTCGGGCTTCCAGCCAAACATCTTCTCTATGTTCGGACTTTTATATCGGTTGACGCCTTCCCGGTCGATGATGACGATGACATCGCCAATGTTAGCGACCATCTTCCGCTGAAAGGCTTCACTTTTCTTTAAAGCGACCTCTGCCTGTTTCCGGTCGGTGATTTCAATGACCGAACCTTCAATATACCCATGCTCCGGGTAGAGGGTTGCCGATAACAATATCCAAATATGTTTTCCATCCTTGCGGATGATTTCGGCCTCGTAATCGGTTACCGAACCTTTCTCCCGCAAGACGCGCAGCATTTTTTCCCGTTCGTTCGCATCCGCCCACGCATCCCCGGGAACATACTCTGCCATGCATTGTTCAACGCTCGAAAAACCGGCCCTTTCGGCATAGCGTTGACTGATTTCCAATAGCTGCCCGTCGACACTCGTCCTGAAAAGCGCCGCCTGCGCACGGTCAAACAACGAATGGTACTTTTTCTGGTTTTCCTGTAACTCTTTTTCAACCTGCTTGAGCTTGGTGATCTCGGTAAAGACGCCATACAGGCCGGCCACTGAGCCGTTGTCATCGAGCAAGGGGAATTTGTTGGAAATGAAATACCGCGTTCCGGATGGCGTCTCCAGGTGCTCTTCTATCTCGATGGTTGAACCGGTCTCGACAACTTGCAGATCGTTATTACGAAACTGGCGGACCATTTCAGGAGAGAACAGCATGGCATCGGTTTTGCCCAATACGGATTCGCGCTTCAGGCCGGTGACTTCCTCCCACTTGCGATTCACCAGGAGGTATTTGCCCTCAAGATCCTTAATGACAATGAGGGTCCCTCTGTTTTCAATCAGCTCGAAGAGAAAGCGCCTGTTTCCCACCAGGATCTTGTTGGCCAACGGGTGCATGGCGGAGTCAGCGCCCAAAGGCTCGCGGTTGTATTGTTTCGGCTTTTTATCAGCGTTTTTTTGTTTCATGAAAGATTTGGCTGTTAATTATGAATGTGTACTTTCCTGGAACTGGCGGATCGATCTGCAGGCCCACCACGATATCGAGTCTGTTCCTGAAAAAGCATTATACATGAAGATCGTTCATGGGGGCAAAACAAAAAAGGCCCGATACCCCGCCACAAGCGATGGGGTATCGAGCCCGATGCTTCATAACAAAACCTTCCGGCCTTCAGAAAGACGCTGTACCGCAAATCCAACCACAATGGGTTTGACGATTCGTCAGCGCGTTTTGGCCCGCGTCCAGGCTTCGTCCACAATGCGGTTGTCCTTGCCCAGGTCCTTGGTGAAGTGAAGTTTCTCCATGATCTCGGGCGTGGGATAGATGCCCGGATTGTTGAGGTCTTCGGGCGTAATATATGCTTCCGCGGCTACGTTGGGCGTGGCGTACTGATTGTAATTGGAAAGCGCGGCGCCTACTTCCGGTTCCAGAAGCCAGTTGATCCACTTGTGGGCGGCATCCGGGTTGGGCGCCCTGGCCGGAATGCACATGGAGTCGAACCAGATTTCGCTGCCTTCCTTGGGAATGGTGAAAGCGAGGTTTTCCGGGTCCTCGGTCACCGACTGGATGGCGTCGCCGTTGTAAACGATGGCGGCCACGGCCGTGCCGGCGACCACGTCGTTTTTGCCGCCCACACCGGATTTAAAGCCCATGCAGTTTTTGGTTCGCTTGGCGGTCACCAGGAGGTCCGAGGCGGCCTTGAGATCTGCGGGTCGGGTGCTGTTGAAGTCCTTTCCCAGATAGACCAGCGCAATGCCCATCATTTCCCGCACGCCGTCGATCAGCCAGAAGGGACCGGGCTGCTTTTTCTCATCGAACAGCACCGACCAACTCTTCACCGCATCTCCGGAGACCTGGTTCTTGCGATACATCAAACCCACCGTACCCCACTGATAGGCCACAGAGTAAACGTTGCCCGGGTCGTACCCCGTCTGGCGAAAAAGCGGTTTGAGGTTTTTCAGGTTGGGCAGTTTGGCATGGTCCAGGGGCTGGACGAGTTTCCTGTTGATGAGCACCGGCATGATATAGTCGGAAGGAACGATGATGTCGTATTGGCTGACGCCGCCGGCCTGCAGCTTGGCCACCATCTCCTCGTTGTTCTCGAAAATATCCAGGCGGACCTTGATGCCGAAGCGCTTTTCGAAATCAGCCGGCATCTTCTCTTCATCCATGTATTCGGACCAGTTGTAAATCCTCAGTTCCTGGCCACTGGCGGCCACGGTGGTATAAAGCAGTAAAATGCCGATCAGTAGACTTACTTTGCGCATCATGGTTTTCTCCTTTCAGACCTGTCACTAACGACGGGTGAATCGTTCCGCCAGAATTACCAGAACGACGGTGATCAGCATGATCAGGGTGGACAGGGCGTGGATTTGCGGTGTCACCCCCCTGCGGACTGCCGCGAAAATAAACAACGGCAGGGTCTGCGAATCGGGCCCGGCCATAAAAAAACTAATCACGAAATCGTCCAGGGAAAGAGTTAAGGCCAGCATGGCCCCCGCCATGATGCCGGGCATCAACAGCGGTAGCATCACCTTTCTGAACATGTACCAATTGGATGCAAAAAGATCTCGGGCGGCTTCCTCCATTTCCCGGCCAATGGCCCCCAGTCGGCTGCGAACCACCAAGGCCACGAAGGCGATTTGAAAGGTGACGTGGCCGACAATCATGTTCGGCAGTCCGGGTTCAAAAAAAGAAGAAAACAGCCGCAGCAATCCGAAGACCACCACCAGGGATGCCGCCAGGATAATGTCCGGGATAACCACGGGAATGTACAAAATGGTATCCAGAAAATTGCGGGTGGGCCTGCGCCAGGGAAAGCGGTCCATGGCAATGGCCAGGATCGTACCCAGAACGGTGGCGACGAAAGTGGAGATCACCGCCAGCAGCAGAGTGTTCCAGGCGGCCTCGAGAATCCACTCGTTCCTGAAGAGTTTGAGATACCACTTCAGGGTGAACCCCTTCCACACCAGTCCCCGGCGCGCATCGTTGACGGAAAAAACCGCCACCCCCACCAGCGGCAGATAGAGAAATGCCAGGGTCAGCCAGGAAACGGCCACGGTAAGGAAATGGCTGCGTCTCATAGGACTTCGATCTCCTTGCCCTTGCGCCGGTAGATTTGCAGACCGACCATGGTCAGCACCATCAGGGCCATGCTGATGGCCGCCCCGAAGGGCCAATCCCGGCTGGGACCGAACTGCTGCTGAATGAGATTGCCCACCAGCATGTACTTGGCTCCCCCCAAAAGATCGGGAACCACGAACATACCCATGGCCGGTATAAATGTGAGGATGATTCCCACCGAAAGGCCCGGCAGGGTCTGGGGCAAAATCGCCTGGGTGAAAACCCGCGTCCGCGAGGCGTAAAGATCCTGGGCCGCCTCCACCAGCGACCAGTCCAGCCGCTCTACGCTGGCATACAGCGGCAGGGTCACGAAGGGCAGAAACATGGAAACCATTCCCAGGTAGACGGCAAAGGCGTTGGGGTACAGCGGCGCTCCCGCCGGAATGAACCCCAGCAGGGCCGCCAGCCGAGCAAAGGGCATTTCGGGCGACAGAATCAGAAACCAGGCGTAGGTCCGGATGACCATATTGGTCCAGAATGGAATGATGACCAGGGTCAGCCACAGGTAGCGGCTGCGCTCGGGCCGCGCGGCGATAAAAAAGCACAGCGGGTAGGATACGACCACCGACACCAGCGTGGTGACAAAGGCCACCACCAGCGACCGCCAGAGGATGATCAGGTAGTCCGCCGTCCAGCCGAAAAGCGAAAAGCCGGCCAGCCGCCGGTAATTCTCCAGCGTAAAGGTCCATTCCAGCTCGCCGTATGCGCCCCGGGTGAGAAAACTCACCGCCACCAGCACCAGGCCGGGAATCACCAGAAAGAACATCAGCCAGAGCATTCCGGGGATCAGCAGGCCGCCGCCGAGTTTCATCAACCGGTGGCGGGTGGTCAGTGCCCCGTACCAGGCAATCGTGGTATCAGCTCGTTTCATCTTCAAGAACCTGCAGCTCCCCGGGGGCCAGTTCCAGCCAGATTTGTCTGCCGGGATCGATGCGCCGGTAGGAGCTGGTGCGTACGCGCAGCGGCCCCGGTTCCACCCACAGCTCGAAACTGGTGCCCCGGTAGACAATGTCCGTCACCGTCGCACGAACGCCGTTTTGCTCGGGCGGGTTCTCACTAACGCGGATCCATTCCGGGCGGATGGCAACGATTCCCTCTTCCCAGGGAACCTCCTGTTCCAGGGCCAGAAAGCCGAAAGCCGTCTGCACGCCGCCCGGCACCCGCGTACAGGGGATCAGGTTGGCGACGCCGAGAAACTCGGCCACAAAACGGTTTTTGGGGTAATCGTAAACCGCTTCCGGGTCGCCGGTCTGGACGATCTGCCCGTCGCGCATCACGGCCATCCGGTCGCTGCAAACCAGGGCCTCGGCCTGGTCGTGGGTCACCAGGATGAAGGTTCGCCCCAGCTTGCGCTGCAGTCGGCGCAGATCTTCCTGCACCTGGTTGCGCAGACGGGCGTCCAGGGCGCTCATGGGCTCGTCCAGCAGAAGCACATCCGGCTCGTTCACCAGAGCCCGGGCCAGGGCCACGCGCTGTTTCTGCCCGCCGGAGAGCTGGTGGGGCTGCCGCCCGGCCAGGGCGCCGAGATCCAGCATCTCCAGCCGGCGTTGGACCCGTCTTTTGATTTCGTCGGCGGGAAACTTGCGCGATCGCAGCCCGAAGGCCACATTTTCCCAGACCGTCAAATGGGGAAAAAGGGCATAGCTCTGGAAAACCGTGTTGACCTGGCGTTTAATGGCCGGAAGCCGTGTAATCTCTTTCCCGCCGGAAAAAATCCGCCCCGAATCGGCCAGTTCCAGCCCGGCGATAATGCGCAACAGGGTCGTCTTGCCGCAACCCGAAGGCCCCAGCAACGTAAAAAATTCTCCCGGGGCCACATGCAGGGAGACATCCTCCAGGGCGATAAAATCCCCGTAACGCTTGCAAACGTTGCGAATCGCAAGGCCATTTTCAGTAGTTGATTCCGGGGACCGACTCATTTCTTCGATATTCCAACTCTTGATGGGCCTAAACCCTTTTGCATGCAGGTATTTCCGAAAATTTGGCCGCAAAAATAATATAATTCGGCCAAATATTGCAACCGTTGTGTTCGCTCCACAACGATTGCCCGCCTACCGTTCTTGACCGGCATTGGCTGCGGGCCGGGAAAAATTGGCATCCGTTTCCGGAATCGACTGAATGCTGCCTTGCGTTTCGTTGCGCGGGTCCATCGCCATGACTACCGGCGATGAACGTTTCATGGGGACGAAGGCGACCTGATCTTCCACCGCGACCACCTCGACCTTTTCCCGTTTGAGCAGATAAAGCGTGACCAGGGCCAGACTGGCATTGACCAGGAACCAGAAGGCAAAAAGGCCGAAGGGACTTTTCAGCAGGGTCATCAATCCGGAGGCCAAAAGGGGGCTGACGCAGGCCCCGACACTGTATGCGAACAGGAGGCAGCCGCTGACCGCCACGGTGTCTTTCCCGTCGAACACATCGTGGGCCCGAGCCACCGACACGGGATAGACGGCGAACACCAGGGCGCCCAGCAGCCCCATCTTTACAATCAGGAACCGGTACGTCGTCACCTGGCCGACAAAGATCCATCCACTGACGACGGCGATGGCGGCAGCAATGACGACCAGGACAAGGGTGCGGTCAAAGCGGTCGGAGACGGCCCCCACGATCCACTGTGCCGTCAATCCGGAGAAGACCGCTGCGGACATGATCCAGGCCAACTGGGAATGGCTCATCCCGATGCGGGTGCATACGGCCGGCATCATGGCAAAGAAGGCGCTGTTGGTCAAACCGGCGGCCATGCTCCCCAGCATGCCGATGGGCGAAGTTCTGAATACCCGCCTGAACTGGATTTTCTTTCTCTCGGGCAGTTGGGGATGGCTGCCCTCGGTTGCGGATACCGGAACCAGACACAGCGCAAAAATCACCCCGGCAACGATAAAAAGGTGGTTGCTCCCCACGTCTCCAACGTTGAGGAGCTGTTGCCCGATGCCGATGCCCAGGTAGCTCAGGGCGATGTAAACCGAAAAAATCCGTCCGCGGTACCTGGATTCGGTACATTCGTTCAGCCAGCTCTCGATCACCATGTACATGCCGAAGGTGGATATACCGCACAAAAAGCGCAGGATAGCCCAGGCCACGGGGGTCATCCACAGACCGTGAAGCAGGGTTGTGGCCGTCGTTCCGGCGGCAAAAATGGTAAACGCCCGGATATGGCCGACCCTTTGGATCGGTCGGTGGCATACCGTGGAACCGGCCAGGAGACCGGCAAAATAACACGAGAGGACAACGCCCGTGACGGCCATGGGATATCCCTCCATGGCCATTCGGGTACTCAACAGGGTATTGAGCAGGCCGTTGCCGGTCAGAAAAACCAGCACGGCGGTGAACAGGGCACTAAAAGAACCAACGACCTTGACCATTTAAGTCTTTCTCAATCTTTTGGATCAAACCCCAGTCCCGGTTCTCCTGTGGGGAACAAAACCCCCCGGCGCAGATGAACGGCGCCGCAGGCAGGGTCGTTTTTCAAATCCAGATGTCCATCCAGGTCGGCATATCTGACGTTGGGCCGCGCCAGGGCGAAATGGAGCCCGGCGGCGATGCCCAGGGCCGATTCGTCCATGCATCCCACCATCACCTCCAGGTTGGCGGCCCGTGACACGGCATTGATCTTCAGGGCCTCGTCGATGCCGCCCACCTTCATCAGCTTGATGTTGATCATGTCCACCAGATCTTTTCTGGCCAACCGGAAGGCATCGCTTAGATTCATGAGACTTTCGTCAGCCATGATGGGCAGCGGCGATTTCCTGGTAACCCGGCCGAGCATCCGGTCCCGGGCGCGGGGCGTGGGCTGCTCGATGAGTTCAAGGCGCACCGGACGGACCCCTTCGACAAACCGCAGGGTATCGGCCTCCGAGTATCCCTGGTTGGCATCGAAACGCAGCTCGATCTTGTTGCCCACCGCTTTCCTGACGGCGATCAGGCGTTCGACATCCGCCTCCACGTCCTCGCCGCCCTTGATTTTCAGAGCCCGGAAGCCCTGGCCGGCAAATTCGACGGCCTTGTCGACGGTGGCCGGAACCGGCAGGATGCCGATGGTAACGCTGGTGCGCATCCGGTCGCGAAAACCGCCCAGCAGGCGGTAAAGGGGCAAACCGGCCGTCTTTCCCAGGATGTCCAGCAGGGCCATGTCCACCATGGCCAGAGCCGAAGGCCGCTGCTTGAGAACGGGCCGGATTCGCTCCATGAGCATCAGCGGCCGCAGGGGGTCGCTTCCTTTCAGGGCGGGCAGGACGATATCCTTGGCGGCCTCGAGGGTGCCCGGTACCGTTTCGCCGGTCACGGCCAGATCGGGTGCCGCGCAGCCGTATCCCGTAACGCCGGAAGAGGTCTCCAGGCGCAGGAACACATTGGTGGTCGCTGCGATCGTTTCGTAGGCGATGGTGTACGGCTCGGTCAGCTCCATGGAGACCGGCCACGCTTCGATGTTCTTGATTTTCATATAAATATATTCGTTATCGTTTTTATCCTGGCATCTTTAACGCAGTGCGTTCAATATTTTTGCCAACGGTTTCGTGCCCATCCAGAAATAGGAAAATTTGGTCGAGATCGAGGCGCACGAAAAATTTTACCGCAGGCATATGGTTGATATTTCGAGGATGAAATTTTCCGCGCAACAAAGATATCGGGCAAATTGGCCATTTATGGATGGGCACTAGTATCGCTTCTGATAAATCTCCTTCAACGTCATGGACTTGATCTGATCCACGAACGCCACCAGATTGGAGATCATCAGATCCCACATTTTCTCCCCTTTTTCCACCGTCGCCCGGGTGGGATCGCCCATGACGCCGCTGGCCGAAATCTTGTGCGTGTGGGCATACCAGGCCACCCCCCGTTTGGAAGTAAAATCCAGATAGCGGCTGGTGAACTCGGGCACCTCCATCTGCAGGCGGTCCACGCGCACCAGCTCCGGCCGAATCGCCAGGCTGGTGCTGGTCTCGATCTCACCGGCGTGGACGTCGTTGGGCGTCTCGATCAGGCCGTCCACGTCCACATCGCTGGTTTCTCCGGTGTCCACGCAGACGAAAATGCGGGCATCCTGGTTGATGCGCTGGGCAGCGAAGTTCAACGACGGCGCGTTGCCGCCGTGTCCGTTGATGATGACCAGCTTTTGGATGCCGTTTTTGGCCAAACTGATGCCGACATCGTAAACCAGGTTGGCCAGGGTGGCGTTGTTGATGCTGATGGTGCCCTTGAAGGCCTCATGGTGATAAGAGACGCCATAGGCGATCAGGGGCAATACCAGGGGCTTGGGCTCGCTGCACGCGTCGGCAACCTTCCTGGCCAGGTATTCGGCGTCGAAGGCGTCCGTATCCAGCGGCAGGTGGGGACCATGCTGCTCGACGGCCCCCACCGGAAGCAGGGCCGTATCCACGATGTCGAGGCGGGCGGCGGCATCCGGCCAGCAAAGTTCTCCCCAGAAAAAAGTGTCCGGCGGAACGGCCGCCTTTTCCGGCCCGCCTTCATCCGTTTTGGATTCGAAGCGATAGGGTGCCTGAATGCCGGCATGGGAGAACACATCCACCGGCTGCCATTTGGTCCCCCGGCGTTCCACCGCCCCATCGGCAAACTTGAGGAAAATGCGGTACAAATCGGCCCGCAAATCTTCGGGAATGCCGTCGATGGGGGACACCCGGGGGTCGAAGCGCAGCTTCAGGATCTCCGGATGGGCCTTGGCGGTTGCGGTAATCTCTTCCGGCGCCGATACCCGATCGCTTCGGGCCAGCAGGTAGAACAGCTGGCCGGCCTCGGCCGTAGCCTGGGTGTAGGCCCCTTTCTCGAACAGCGTTTTCAGGCATTGGGTTGTCTGGTCGGCAGTATACCCGCAGCGGGACGGATCTTCTCCCATGGCGACGAGCATCCCCACGATGCGGCGGCACTTCTCGCATTTGCCACAGGGCCGGATGCGCTCATCCGCCTTGTGGGCGGCGTGGCAGGAGGTCTGATGCTCCTGAAGCTGCGGGTAGCGCTTGGCCAGTATCTTTTCAATGAGCAGTTCAGACAGGGGGCGCAGCACCGAAAACTGGGTGAGCGACCATCCCTTGCATTGAAAATAGCGGGACAGAAACGCATCGAACCAGACACTCTGGTCGAACAGCCCGTCGTAGTGGCGGATGCCCCGGGTGGTGACCCGCCGAGAGGTGTCGAACTCGTCGCCGATGATCAGGCGGCCGATGCCCCGTTTGCGCACCAGCGGCAAAACGCTAAAAAGAAATACCGCCACCGTCCAGAGACGGATCGGATATTCGTCGGCGCGAACGCTGGCAAAATCGCTGCGGATGAAGGGCATGCGGCGCAGCATCCAGGAGAAAAAGCGGTCCGCATTGATCCAGACCCGCGCCGTGTTGGGGACGTTGTCCCGAAAATGGCGATAGGCGTTGAGGGCCGTAAACCAGTGCCGGCCCGATTCGTTCACGAAAATGGAATGGACATCCCGCCCGATCTCGTCCAGCAGCCCGAAACTCAGAAGGCTGTCCTTGCCGCCGCTGGAAAGGATACAGTAGCGTCCGGGATCGGTTTTCCAGGAAGGCAGACGGCCGTACCGCATCCGGTCGGGAAATACCAGCCTGGCCCGCAGGAAGGCCTTGGGCCTGACCGCCGGCAGGTCGATCGCATCCCCGATCAGAAACGGGTTGGGTTCCAGGAATTTTTTGACATAGATTTCACGGGCGGTGTTCTCGGCCATCTCCCTGAGAAATCGACGGTCCGTTTTATCGAACAAACCGTAAAGGATGATCTCCCGGCAGAACAGGCCGTAATTGAGGGCCACCTGGGCCGCGATCATGGCGGCCAGGTTATGGGATTCGGGCGAACGGGGATCGAACGCCTTCTCTTCGTAGGTGCAGATCAGCTCGGTCTGCTCCACTTTCTCACCGATGATCAGGCGATAGGGAGCCACCAGGCGCCTGCCTTCCAGCTTTACCGGCCCCATCTCCAGACGGTCGAACACCTGCAGCACGGCTGGCAGTTCGGTCTCTCGGTTTTGTTCGCGGGTGTCGTTGGCGCTCATGTTTCGGATTTCTTTTCAGGGTTGTCGGTAGGCGTCGCAGGCTGCCAGTTTTTCAGACGGGGCACCAGCCGATCGACCAAAGCGTCAGCCTGATCCCGTAGCACGTCGAAAGCCGGCAGCCCGACCACCGTTTCGATGGCGCTGCAAATCGCGGGAATGCCCTCGACGGCCAAGTTCTCATGGTTGACGGTAACGGCCACCACGGGCTTGCCCGAAAGAATCTCGACAGCTTCGATCTGCCGGGACAGCGGCTGGATGGGATATCCGGGGAAGCCGTCGTAGTCTTTTCTGGCCGGCGCATGCTGCAGGACCACCAGGTCCGGACGTCCGGCTGCCAGAATCTCGAACCCGCCCGGATAGGCCGGGTTCATCAGGCTGCCCTGCCCTTCGATGACGATGACATCGGGCTTCTGCTCGTTCCAGGCGGACCACACGGCATGTTCGATCTCACCAGAGACGAAATCGTTGACCAGGGAGTCCATGATCATGCTGTAGCGGGCGCCCTGCATCCAGGCGGTCTGTCCGGTGCCGATCATCTCGGCCTTGCAACCCAGGCGTTCGAAGGCCTGCACCATGAGCCAGGCCGTGGTTCGCTTGCCCACGGCCGAGTCGGTGCCCAGCACGGCGACCTTCAGGGCCGTTACCGCTTCGATTTTTCCCGAAAAGAAATGCAGTCGGCTGCGGTCGGGCGGTTTGCGGATATCCCGCAGGACAACCCCGTTTTGCTCGGCGTGGTTTGCGATTTCCTCGTCCTCGGAGAGAAAATCGTGCAGACCACAATCCACGTTGATCTTGTGGCCGATGGCCGCGATCACGTCCCGGCGGGCACGGTTTCCCAGACGCCCTCCGTCGGGAGCGATGCCGATGACCAGATGGGTGGCTGGTGTGCCGGCCTGCCGTCCCACCGTCAGGGCATCCTCGATGGATGCGGTGACGGGAATGCCGTTGGCCTTACCGTCGATGGTCTCGCCGGCATCCTGCCCGGCATGGCGCGAATCCACCACGGCAACGACGCGGTACCGCCGGGTAAATCGAACCAGGCCGTGGGCGGTTTTGCCGTTCATGGTGTTGTAAGCACCTTCACAGTACACAATGGCATTTGCTTCGGGGGTCATGATTTTCTACCGGTCAGAACGACCACGTAGCGGTCGTTGGGCAAGGGGTTGATTTTATGGCGTTCAACCAGCGCGATCAGGCCGGCCGTGGAAGCCGGAAGGACGTCCAACCCCTCGCGTTCGCGAATCAGACGGGAGTACTGGCGCATGTTCTTGTCGGAGGCGTCGCCGGCCCACCCGTCGGTTTCCCGCAGGGCTCGCAGGGCGATGTTGCCGTCGATGGCATGCCAGTTGATCAGCGGCTCGTTCACCCGGGTTTCCCGGATTTTCTCCGGCACCAGATCCTCACAGGTGGGCCGGTTTTTCAGAGCCGCCTGGACGATGGGATTCTTCTTGAAAGAGGAGCCGGCCACCATGCGCGGCATGCGCGACGTCTTGCCGCGCCGGTGAAGGCTGGCAAAGCCTTTCCACACGCCGGCGAAGGTGGTGCCGTTGGACACCGGTACGGCCACTGCCGCGGGCGCATCGCCCAGTTCGTCGTAAACTTCGTAGGAAATTCCGCCGTAAGCGCCGAGCTGCAGGGTCGTATTGCCACCGCCGGGATTGGCATCGTACCATTCCTCCTGCTCGGCCCGCCGGCTCGACGATTTCACCGCCCCTTCGTAGTCTCCCTCCACCCGAACGATTTGCGCCCCCAGGGCCTCCATCTCGCCGATGCGCCGGGTGTGGTAGTTGCCCGGAATAAAGATCACACAGCGGATGCCGGCCAGCGAAGCGGCCAGGGCCTGGGCCACGCCGAAGTTGCCGCAGGTGGCCACCGTGATGGTGTCGAACCCACGCCGCAGGGCATCCATGGCCTGGGCGAACGCCACGCGGTCCTTCTGGGTACCGGTGGGATTGCCCCCCTCGAACTTCAGGAAGATCTGGCGCAGACCGGTCTCCCGTTCGATGTTGCGGGCCCGGATGAAGGCGGTGTCACCCACTTCGGAGTCGATGATATCTTCGTAGGCTTCCAGGCGTTCCTCGATAGACCTGGAAAGATCGGCGCTGATCTTCCGCTGCGGGTTGACATCCCTCTGAATCTGCTGGAGCGCGCCGGAAGCGCCGTCCATCAACTCGAAGGGCTGGGTGAGCCGGTTGTTTTCCGCGGACATTGTTTTTATGGCCTCCTATCCAAAAACGACGCGTTATGCGCTGTTCACCAAAGGGATTGGGCGATAGCAATATTTATGACAAACACGGAACTTGAGTTCTTTTTTTTGCAAATCAGGGCCGACACTTCGATCGGAGCCGGCACCCGCACACCGCTTTTAACAGTGATGCGTCACGGCATCCGGTCGACACCGGCCCGACCGGTTGCCATTAACCTGCTTTCAAGTCTGTGTATGAATTTTTCGATTTTTCAGGAAATCGATTGAAATCTTCCTTTCAGGAAGTGGGTTTCTCCATGAAAAACGGAACCTTCGGTTCCGATTGGGAAAATATCGTACCCGTCGGTGCCGAATCTATTTTTTTGGCAGCCATAACAGATGGTTAGCGACTTTTTAGTCGATAGAAAGGAGCTGTTTTAGGAATCGGACCGGCACCCGGCACGCACTAAGATTGGATGCAATTAGTTACAAAAATGGAAATATAGCGTTACATATCAATAAATTATACATTTGGCCCGAAGATTGCTCAACACGGATTGCCTGATCATCGGAAACACCGCAGGCAATTCACTTAAAAAGCCTAACAAAGGAGAGGACCAATGGAAAGAAGGAAAATTACCGTCATTGCAGGACTGATCGTCATGGCCATCCTGCTCATCCAGCCGCTTGCGGCGGCGGCCGGATCCACCACCATCCAGGGCGAAGTCAACGACAGCTATCAAATTGTCGCCAGCGACGGCCAGGTGTACGAGGTAACCGACACCACCGAAGGCAACGATCTGGTTGAGAATCACATGGGAGAAAAAGTCAAAGTGACCGGAACTGTCGAACAGGAAGGCGACACCAAGGTCATCACCATCACCACGTTTCAGGTCATCGAAGAATAAGCCGTGGGGGGGGACCCGGACAGGCCTGTCCGGGTCCCTGCAAACGATCCGGAGCGTCCATGAAGAAACAAATCATAGCATCTACCCGGACACTTGTCGGGGTGATCACACCCTTTGCGTGGGATGAGAACGACCGGGTCACCGAAGTCTCTCTGTCGGCCACCGACGATGAGGAGTACATCATCGAAAACGGCCAGCGCTTTCTGGAACTGGTTCAAAAACCGATCCGGGCGACCGGTATCGTCAAAAGTGGCAAAAAAATTCACCGAGCGATCAATATTAAGAAATTCGAGATGCTGGAACATATCTACATGGCGGAATAGTCCGCCGGATTGGCGATGGCATCGACTCCCCGGCAGGCGCCGTAAAGCGGAAGGCCCGGCATGCTTGCGAATTTTCACTTCAAATCGAATAGGTTATCATGAAAGAGGAAGATCTCGAATATTTTCGTCAGTTGCTCGAAACCGAATTGGCGTTTCTGCTGGACAAGGCGGGAACGACCGTCCTGGAATTGCTGGGAACCTCCTCGGACGGCGAACCGGACCCGCTGGACCGGGCCACCATCGACGATTCCCGCAGCGGGATCTATCGGATCCGCAGCCGGGAGAGCCGTTTAATCAAAAAGATATGGTCGCGCCTGGCGGCGATCGAAGACGGCACCTACGGCATCTGCGAAGATTGCGAGGAGCCCATCTCCATGGAGCGACTGAAAGCCCGGCCGGTGACCAGCTATTGCATCGCCTGCAAAAGTCGCCGTGAAGCCTATGAGAAAGCCGTGGGGTAGACGTACCGGGTTTTTTAATTCAAGGCGTCTTCATCCCGAATGATAACGTTTCCGAAAAAACCTGAATCCAATGGCCCAGCGGCACCGGTCTCTCTACTGCCCACCCATAACAAAGGCCTCTAACCCATGGCCGGCACGTCAAACAGAATCGTTGCCTACGACCATGCACGCGCCCTGGCCGTTCTCGGCATGATTTTTGTGAACACCTATAAAATCATGGACATCAACCGCTTCAAGCCCTGGTGGCTGGACACCCTCGTCCGTTTGGCTACCGGTCGGGCGGCCGTGCTTTTCGTCATGCTGGCCGGAGGGGGCATTGTACTGGCCTACGACCGGGCCTGCGACAACGAAAAACCGTTGGTCCGGGGGCGGATGATCGCTCGTGCGTCATGGCTATGGTTATTCGGTATGCTGCTGACAATGGTATGGAATGCGGATATTTTGCATTTCTACACGGCTTATCTCCTGTTCGGTGTCCTGTTGTTGGACCGGCGCACCGCCCGATTGAAAAAACTCCTTGCGATCATTGCAGCCGTTTCCATGATCGTTTGCGCCCTGGTCACTTACGATTATGAGGGGGGACAGATTCTGGAAGAGGTTTTCGACTCCGGGCTGTCGGGCCTTGTCGTCGATTATTTTTTCTTCAGCACGTTTTACCCGGTTTTCCCCTGGTTCTGCTTCTTCTTATTGGGTATGCTGATCGGACGGTTGGAGCGGTCTCCGGAAAAAATGCGGTTTCACCTCGTCTTTGCCGCAAGCAGCATTTGTTTTGTCGGCATCGAACTGTTTTCCGCACTGCTCAATGCCGAAACCGTTGCCGGACGGTGGGTGGATATCGATCTGCCCTTGTGGCGGGCGTTCAGCCTGTCGGAAGCATTTCCTGCCGGTCCGCTGTTCGTTTTCTCCGCCGGGGCCTCGGGCCTGGCGGCAATTTCGCTTTTGCGCTTACTGTCGGAACGGAAATCGCCCCGGGAATCTTTTTCGCCGCTGGCCGCCTTCGGTCGCCTCTCTTTGACGTTTTACATCGCCCACATCCTTATCGGCCACGTCTATCGCCGATGGATTGGAAAGCCGCACGCCATTGTCTCCAACGGCCAGGCACTTTTATTTTCGACGGGTTTTATCCTTGCCGGCATGGTGTTCGCTGTCGTCTGGACGCGGCATTTCAAGCGTGGCCCCCTGGAAATGGTTTTGGATGCGCTGTCGCGCCTGTTCCTGAAACGCCGGGACGCATCGCTGCGGCACCCGCCGGAAGCATTGTCGGGTGGATGAAAAAAACCGGAACGGTCGGTTCCGGTTTGTCCGAAAGCGGAATCGACCGGTCTCATTTCGGCCCGGAACCGCTACGACGATCAAGGATTTCGCTTCCCCCTTTCTTTTCCGATCCCAACCCGCCGACTTCTCGCTTTAGACTTGTTTTTACCCCCCTGATGTGACAAATCCGGGACAAGTTGCCGGCAAAATCGATCCGGGAGCTGCCCGGTGGCCGGAAAATTCCCGGAAGCACGGCCAACTATCTAACTTGACTGTCGATTCATGAACACCATTCTTCTGTTTACGCAAAACCTGCATACACGCAATACCATTCGAAGCGCCGTGGCTTCCAGCAGTCGCATCCAAGGGGTCTCGGAACCGCACCAATTTTGGGAGAGTCTTCAATCCATCGCCTGCGACTGCCTTTTCATCGATCTGGCCGAACTGGAAAAATTGTCGTCCGAAGAAGAAGCGCAGGAGTTGCATCCACCGGCCGTGATCGAGCGCATCAAACGGCTGCGCCCCATGATGGGCATCGTCATCATCGCCGCCAATGCCGACATCCGCCGGGCTGTGGCCTACATGAAGCACGGCGCCAGCACCTATATCACCGAGCCGGTCGATGTCGACGAGATGCGCCTGGTGCTCGACGAAATTCAGCGTGAATGGCGCCAGCAGTCCGAACTGGCCTACCTGCGCGAGCGGCTGTGGCAGGGAGACACCATCGATCATGTCCAGACCGCCAGCCCCCTGATGAAAAAAGTGGTCGACAACGTAAAGTCCGTCGCCCCGACCAAAGCCACCGTGCTGCTGCTGGGGGAAACCGGAACGGGGAAAAGTTTCACCGCCAAAATGATTCACCGGTACAGCAACCGCAAGGACGGGCCCTTCATCAGCGTTCATTGCGGGGCGATCCCGGACACTTTGATCGAGAGCGAACTGTTCGGGCATGAAAAAGGGGCCTTTACCGGCGCCCACCGCCGCAAGTCGGGAAAATTCGAAATGGCCTCCGGCGGCACGATTTTCCTGGACGAAATCGGCACCGTAACCCCGGCGGCACAGGTCAAACTGCTGACCGTTCTTCAGGAGGGAATCTACCAGCGTGTGGGCGGAGAAACCGATTTGAAGGCCGATGTGCGCGTGATTGCCGCGTCCAACGGCGATCTGAAGCAAATGTGCGTCGAGGGGCTGTTCAGAAAAGACCTGTACTATCGACTCAACGTATTCCCGATCACGATTCCCCAGCTTTTTGAACGCCGGGAAGACATCCCGCTGTTCGTGGACTTTTTCCTTCAGAAATTCAATCAGTTCGAGACCAAGAACATTCAGGGCGTCCATCCCGACGTCCTGCACGCCCTGATGCAGTATGACTGGCCGGGCAACCTTCGGGAACTCGAGAACCTGCTGGAACGCGCCCATATTCTCGAAACGGCCAGCCAACTCACCCCCGAAAGCTTTCCGTCGGAACTCTTCGAGCGGATGGAGCCGGTTACCGAAATTGCCATCGACACCAGCGAAACGCTGGCCGCCGTGAGGAGTAAAGCGCTGGCCGATACGGAGCGCCGCTACCTGAAACAACTCCTGTTACGCAACAACGGCAGGATCAATGCATCGGCAGGCGAAGCCGGCATCAGCACAAGGCAGTTGAACAAACTGATGCACAAGTACCAACTGGAAAAAAACGCTTTTAAAACCGGTGCTTCTCATACGAAATGATCCGGATTTTCCTTTAGCCTTCCGTCGCAAACGGAATAAAAGGTTCCGATTCTCCCGTTGTCCCCGCCTCTCTTCTCTTTCGCCTTGATCGGCTCACCGACGGCGGCAACTTACCAACTCCTTGATGGATTCGCAAAAAAACCCAGACCCGTCATATCGGGCTTGATAAGCCTGCCCCGGACTTGATCCGGGGGTATCCAGAACGCATTGAAATGACTGCATAGCATTTCGTGCCCGGCCTCCGCCGGAATGACGGCAATCTTTAGTTGTCGATTCTTTATGCGTCTATCAAACTTGAATTCTCGAATTTTTACGCCATCGTCATAATTGGTACGCTTTTTGGTTATCGGTAGTATCGGCGCTTTTCCCACCGGGCAAGTGAAACCGGATGGGTGAGGCCCTTGACGAAAACCGATGAAAGGATATCTACCGATGAACTGGAAATTCTGGAAAAAGCCACCCGATCAAAACGGCGGCAAGGCAGCCAAAACGCCCAAATCAGCCAAACCGAAAGCCCTTCCCCAGGCGATCGGTCGAATAATGGTCGTCTCCATGCAGTTGGACCCCGACATGGTATGGGGGCTTAAATATCTGAGCCAGCGGATGGAAGGGAAGAAAAATGCAGAGAATTTCAGGATATTCAATCCGGGAAAGGCCATCAATGCGGGTGTGGCCGTCAAGGATTGGTCTTCACTCGATAATCGGCCCGAATTGATCTTGTACTCGGGAAGTTATGACAAAAACTCGGGAAGCATCGACTTCGGCTGAAGTGTAACGCTGCACTTCCTGATCGAGCCCGCCGTTCTGCTTTCGGCGGGTTTGCCATGGGTGCCCCGGAAAGGATATCCTGTCTACGTTAGGGTCCGATATGCACATTGCAACCCATCAAGCAAATATGGGTATAGGGCAGCCGATCACACTTCTACTCGAAATTCTCCCGAAAACGCCTTCACTCCCTTCTGAATAAATTTATATCCAATTGTTATTTTTTAATATTTTTATTTTACTACTCCGCCTTGACAAGGTCCGTTTTTGCCTTAAATTTCGATATCCAACTGGGCTTATGCTCTCCATTCGATGCCTACACTCGGTATAAAATCCGCACATGCGCCCTTCTTCTTCTGAAGGCATATCGCAGGCGGCGAAAGGTCCGGTAGGTCCACTGACAACCCTATTGAATAAAAACAGGAGGAAAACAATGAAGGTCAAACCGTTGAACGACAGGCTGCTGGTGGTGCGTGTCGAAGAGGAGCAGAAAACAAGGGGCGGCATCATCATTCCGGATACGGCCAAAGAGAAACCCATGGAAGGCAAAGTAGTCGCCGCAGGTCCGGGGAAACAGGACGAAAAAGGCAACCGGGTCCCCCTGGACATCAAGGCCGGTGACCGGGTGCTCTTCTCCAAATACGCTGGCACCGAGATCAAGATCGACGATGTCGAACACCTCTTCATGCGTGAAGACGACATTCTGGGCGTGATTGAATAGTCAAGGAGGTTAATGAAATGGCAGCAAAAATGATTGTTTACGGATCCAGCGCCCGCGAGGCGATGCTCAAGGGGGTCAACACCCTGGCCAACGCGGTCAAGGTCACCCTCGGTCCTAAAGGCAACAATGCGGTACTCGATAAATCCTTTGGCTCTCCGCTGGTTACCAAGGACGGCGTGACCGTGGCCAAGGAGATTGAACTGGCCGATAAGTTCGAGAACATGGGCGCCCAGATGGTCAAGGAAGTGGCCAGCAAAACCAGCGATGTGGCCGGCGACGGCACCACCACGGCCACGGTGCTGGCCCAGGCCATCTATTCCGAAGGCCAGAAACGGGTTGCCGCCGGAGCCAATCCCATGTCCATCAAGCGCGGCATCGACAAGGGAACCGCCGCGGTCGTGGAGGCTTTGAAAAAAATGTCCAAACCCACCAAGGACCGCAAGGAGATCGAGCAGGTCGGCGCTATCTCGGCCAACAACGACGAAACCGTGGGCCAGCTCATTTCCGAAGCCATGGAGAAGGTGGGCAAAGAGGGCGTCATCACCGTGGAAGAAGCCAAAAGCATGGAGACCACCCTGGATATCGTGGAAGGCATGCAGTTCGACCGCGGGTATCTTTCTCCCTATTTCGTCACCGATGCCGAGAAAATGGTCGTCGAGTTGGATGAGCCCTATATCCTGCTCAACGAAAAGAAAATCTCCAGCATGCAGGACCTTTTGCCACTGCTGGAATCCACGGCCAAAACGGGCAAGCCTTTGCTGATTATTGCCGAGGATGTGGACGGCGAGGCCCTGGCCACGCTGATCGTCAACAAACTGCGCGGCACCCTGAAGGTGGCGGCCGTCAAGGCCCCCGGTTTCGGAGATCGGCGCAAGGCCATGCTCCAGGATATCGCCATCCTCACCGGCGGCCAGGTGGTTTCCGAAGACCTGGGCATCAAGCTGGAAAACCTTACCGTCAACGACCTGGGCAAATGTCGCACGGTGAAAATCGACAAGGACAACACCACCCTCGTCGACGGCGCCGGCACCAAATCGGCCATCGAGGGCCGCGTCAAGCAGATCCGCGCCCAGATCGAGGAGACGAAATCCGATTATGACCGCGAAAAGCTCCAGGAGCGTCTGGCCAAACTGATCGGCGGCGTGGCCGTGATCAACATCGGTGCGGCCACGGAGACCGAAATGAAAGAGAAAAAGGCTCGCCTGGAAGACGCCCTCAACGCCACCCGTGCGGCCGTTGAAGAGGGCATCGTTCCCGGCGGCGGCGTGGCTCTGCTGCGCTGCATAGACGCACTGGACAATCTGGATGTCCGCGGAGAGGAGAAAAGCGGTGTGGCCATCCTGAAGCGCGCCCTCCAGGAGCCGTTGCGCCAGATCGTGAGCAATGCCGGTCTGGAAGGTTCGGTGGTCGTCAACAAGGTCCTCGAAGGCAAAGATGACTATGGTTTCAACGCCGCCACGGAAACCTATGAGAACCTGCTGGCTGCCGGCGTCATCGACCCCACCAAGGTGGTGCGCTTCGCCCTGCAGAATGCCGCTTCGGTCACCGGCCTCATGCTGACCACCGAGGCGATGATTGCCGATAAACCCGAAAAGAAGAAAGGGTCGGCGGCACCGCCTATGGGCGACGAAATGTATTGATTCACGCCAGATTACGGACAACCCAAGCGTTCGGTTTAAGGAAGCGAGGCCATACCTGCCAATTCCTGTTCAGGCGGGTATGGCCTTTTTTTGTTTCACAACTTCGCCTGCCGATGGTATTCTTGATTTATAAACCGGAAAAAACAATGTCGCCGGCAACCCGATCCATCGAACCTTGATGACCCGGTCGGAAAAGGTGGCTGCCATGCGAATCGACCCCGAATTGATCCCCAAAATCAAGATGGTCGCCCCCGGCACCCTGCTGCGTCGCGCCCTGGACGATATCATCATGGCCGAGTTCGGTGCGCTGCTCGTTTTTTTGGACGACATCAGAGCGCGGGAGAACATCCTGCAGGGCGGATTTTACATCGGGACCGGCTTTTCACCGGAAAAACTCTACGAGCTGGCGAAAATGGACGGCGCCATCATCCTGGATGAAGGTGTTTCCCGAATCCTGGCTGCCAATGTCCAACTGGCACCCGATCCCACGCTGCCGACCAATGAAACCGGCATGCGCCACCGTGCCGCGGAGCGAACGGCCCGCCAGACTAGGAAATTCGTGCTGACCATCTCGCGCCGCAGGAAGGTGATCACCCTTTACTACAAGGACCACAAGCATCAGCTCAGCGAAATCAATGCCCTTATTGCACGCATCAGCCACACCATCGGCACGGTCGAGCGTTACAAGAGCAATCTTGACAAAAAGTGCCTGAGAATCGAGCGCGACGAGTTTCTGGATCAGGTGCAACTGATCCAGGTAACCGAGCTTCTCAACGACTGCATCGGGATCATGAACCTGCTGGAGGAAATCGATCCTTATGTTATCGAAACCGGAAGCGAAGGCCGCCTGCTGGTCCTGAGGCTCGACAGTGTGAGAGAAGATGTCGACGCCTTGGTGCAGCTACTCGTCAAAGATTACGGATTCAGCTCGTTTTCGGAGGACGATATCGCGCAAATCATCGAGAAACTGAAATCAGTCAAACCGACCGATCATGAAAAAATTGCCGTGCTATTGGGCTGGCCTTCAGCGGCGGAAACCACACTGCAAGATATCGCCGTGCGTCCCCGGGGATACCGCCTGCTCAAGCAGGTGGCGAAAATTCCGCCGGGTACGGCAAACAAGGTGGTAGAACAGTTCAAAGATCTGGCCCGCCTGAGCATGGCCGATGAAGCCACCCTGCTGGAAGTCGAAGGCATCGGCGAGAAAAGAGCCCGGTCGATTGCTGAGGGGATTTTGCATATGCGCAATCGACTCGTTTATCGGTAGTCATTAATAATACGCGGAAAGTCCCGGTATAAACGCTTCGAAATTCTTTATGCCATTCAACGGCTCCGGGAACGTAACCGCCCCTTGTCCGTTGAGCAATTCTGCCCCTCCATTCCCAATGAACCGCTCCAACACCTCGATCTGCTCCCCCTCCAGCCAGATTCCGGGCTGGACCGTCTGCTTTTCCACAACCAACATCTTGCCACTTTCCAATACGATTTTTTTGAACGGATGGTGGTAGCTGACGCCGTTTCTGAGAACCGCCTGACTGTAGCTTACTTTGAGCCGGATCGAGGAAAAATCGATCAATGGCCACAATTCGGCAGCAAAGGAGAGGCTGTCGCCTTTGGCGGAAAGGCTGCAGAGCGATGCGTCAACGCCTCGCGCTGCAAGCGTTCCGGCGATATGGTAGACCGCTTCTTCAGAACCGGCAAGGGTCAGCCGTCGGATATGCCCGGTGGGGGTGACGTCTTCCCACCCGGCCTTGATGATACCGGCGCAGCGTCGCCGAGCCCCGCCCGCCTGGAACTGGTGCTGGTAGGCATACGAGCAGTAGTTGATCGGCAGGTCGATGGAGTGCTCCAGGGAATACCGGATCAGTTCCAACGCGGCCAGTTCGGTTTCCAATACGGTGACCTTGGGGCCGTGGAGAAAGGTGTACCCCCTGGCTGCCAGTTTACCGCGATTGTATGGGGTGCAGCGGATCTGGTGGAGGTTGAGATGGTCCACACCGGCCGATGCCAGGTCGGCGACCAGTTGTCTGGTTGTGGACAGATCCTCGGGAATGGCCGGAATTTCAACGGTGACGCGCGGAATCACCCCAAGGGCTTTTTCCAATGCATCCAACCGGTAATGGTTGGCGCTGAGGTCGAAGCGGATCTCGTCCAGACCGCCATCGCGCAGCGCAAAGAGCTTTTCCGGGGTCGCCAGAATCCCGTTGGTATAAAGCCAGGTGTACACGGGATGATCAACACGGGTCCTGACAGCCTCCAGGAAAGCGAGCACCCGGTCGAAGGTCAAGAACGGCTCTCCTCCGCTGAAGCTTATCCCCTGAATATCGAACCGATTGACATAGTCGGCGTAATCCGCGGCCTTCTCGAAAAAGAGGGTATTGGTGACCGGCGGCCCGGAGTCATCCTGAGAGGAGGGGCAGTAAAAGCACCGGGCATTGCAGATGCCGTTGATGAACAGGCAGGACCACGCCCCCTTACCGCAAAGCAGGCATCCGGGGGAAAGTGCATGGGTGAAGAGTTTGGTGCCGGCACAGGTCCACGCTGCACCGGAAAACCGGGAGATGGATGCAATCAGGGCTTCTCTTTCCCGATAGGCATTCGCCGCATCTTCGGGGCGTAACCACTTCATCGAATCGTAAACGCCGGCATACTCCTTCCGGTTTCGGTCTACGGTTTCCCGAAACTTTTCCAATCCCACGGACGTTCTCCTTTGTAAAAAAGTAACGCTCTAAATTTGCAGGATCGATACCAGGCGGAGATAGCTCCCTGGAAACAAATTTAACCTTTTCATATCATACAAAATTTATAATTTTTAAAGCGTAGCGTTAAAGCCGACAGGCTGATCGCTGTCAACAAAACAGGAACTTCGATTTCCGGTTTTTATCGCTTCTGATTGACTACGAATCTATTGGTTGTTGAAGCAGCAATTTCACGTTTTGAAACGGTCAGGCGGAAGTGGAAGTTGGAAGGTATCAATTCAGAGAATAAAGAGCGGGATTACGGCTTTTCGTAAACATGTTCGAGTTTCGAAATCTCGGCCCAAAAGCTTCACAGATCCTAATACGTTTCCTCCGAATACAAAATTCCGTTCTTTTTCAGTATGTTCCGATAGCCACCGCTTTCTTTGAGTCTTCGAAACGCCTCATCGAACCGTTTCAGCAGACGTTCAGAGTTCGGATAAAATTTCGATACCATCAGATAGGACGGTGACAGTTCATAAGATTTTGCCAATACGCAGAAACGGTCTTTATGGCCGGGAAAGAGTCTGTCTATCAGATACCATCCGACGATTTCGTTGAGAGGGAACAGTTGGATTCTACCCGAATACAGCTTTTTAAGAGATTCCTCCGGATGGTCCGTATACTCGACAGCCAGACCGGCTTTCGCGAAATCGCCTTCGTACCAATAGCCTCTTACTCCGCCTATCTTATATTGCTTCAGATCTTCCAGCGTGTTCCATCGGAGGTTCTCGGAAAGACAATCTTTGCAACAGAAAAAGCTGACTCTCCCGACGAACAGTGGCTGCGCGGAAAACCAATATTCACGCTCCCGTTCGGGATTCTTCGAATATGGAAATGTCGCCCATACCTTACCGTCCCTGACATTCAACTGCCCTCTTATCCAGGGATAAAATTTATGGATGGGGTTCATGTTCATTTTCTTTATGACCGTACCCACAATTTCGGAACAGAATCCGTAATTTTCCGCATGCTCCGTTGTATAGGGAAGATATTCGCTGGTGGTCAGATAGACATCTTCGGTGTAGCAGCCCGATGTGATGACAAAAAAAGAGAAGATACACCCCACCATGACAAGGCATTTTTGTATTCTGAGCACTTTTTCCCTTATCTTCACAACTGAAAAAGGCATAAACGACTACTGGGGGTGCATCAGTTTACTTCGTTTCTACAAGAAAATTGTTCGTCAATCCGTTTCAATAAAAATGTCTTTTATAGAACGATTCAAAATTAAATTGGGAGTACGTCACTTCGCGGGCTGGCTGCATTTCGAATCAATTGGCATCTTTTTGGCAATTCGCTGAAAAAGCGGGTTCGATAAGGCAAGTTTAGCAAAAAACATTCATATGTCAATTTTAATGATGACACGCAATGCTCATACAAGCCTTCAGCGGTATGTTTTACTGCCCGGATTTTTGAAAAAAGACTGTTCGCTACCGACCAGTAAGGCGTCATTTCGGCCTCTCGATTGGGGAAGCGTCGTTGGAATCTTCCGGCGCGGGTTTCGAACCCAACCGCTTTTGGACTGCACGAATACAATCGTCGATGATCAGGTAGAGCGCCGGTACGTAGAGCAGGGTCAACAGGGTCGCCGCCAGCAGGCCAAAACTGATGCTCACCGCCATGGGGATGAGGAATTGTGCCTGGAAACTGCGTTCCAGCAGTAAAGGGAACAGTCCGGCAATGGTGGTCACCGAGGTCAGCAGCACCGGGCGGAAGCGGGATCGGCCGGATTGCACCACCGCTTCGTTAATCGCCATGCCGCCGCGATGGGCGCGGTTGATGAAGTCGATCAGAATCAGCGAGTCGTTGACCACGATGCCGGAGAGAGCCACGATGCCAAAAATACTGATGATGGTGAAGGCAATCCCCATTACCAGATGCCCGGCCACGGCGCCGATCAGCCCGAAGGGAATGGCCATCATGATAATCACCGGCTGGATGTAGGATCGAAACTGGGTGGCCAGCAGCAAAAAGATGCCCATCAGGGCAAGCGTGAATCCCTTTTTCAGACTCTCCAGAGACTCCTGAGTGCGCTTTTCCTGCCCCTCCAGATCGTAGCGAAGTCCCGGGTAGCGTTTGAGCAATCGGGGAAGAAATTCCGCATTGAGATCGGCAACGATCTTGCTCGTGTTGCCCACATCCTCGTCGATATCGCTGCTCACCGTGATCACCCTTTTGCGGTCCACCCGCCGGATCAAGGAATAGGCCCGCGAAGATGACACTTCTGCCACCTCGGTAAGGGGAACCTGCCGGCCGTCGGGGGTGCGCACCCGGGCGCGGTCGATGGCAAAAAGGGTCCGACGGTCTTTTTCGGCGTAGCGCACCTGCACCTTGACGTCGTCCTTGCCGCGCTGGATGCGCAGGGCTTCCTCACCGTAAAACCCCTGGCGAAGCTGGCGGGCGATATCGCTCATGGTCACACCGATGCTCTGGGCGCCGTCTTTGATCCGCATGCGCCGTTCGGGTTTGCCAGGTTTGAAGTCGTCGGCAATATCATAGGTTCCCGGGTACTTGCCCAATTCGTTTTTCAGTTCCGCGGCGGCCTGTTCAAGCTGGTTGAAATCGTCGCCGATCAACTGGATTTCGATGGGACTACCCGCCGGTCCCCCCTCGATGGTAAAGAAAGAAAGCTGGTCCACGCCGGGGATTTCACCGGCAAACTCGCGCCAGCGGTTGATGACGGCATTGACCGAAACCCGCGGCCGTTCAGCCGACGAAATCATCTCGATCCACACTTCACCGCAGTGGCCGCCGATCTGCGACGGTTTCCAGTCCCTTCGGGGAATGTAGCCGGTCAACGAGTAGGTATTGGTAATCAGGTTCTTTTCCTCATCCAACTTCGCGGCGAAAGCCTGGTTGAGTTTGAACGCCTGCTGCTCCAGGTAGGCGATGGTTTGCGCCGTTGCAGCCACCGGCGTTCCCAACGGATAGTTGACTTCTGCGATCACCCAGTCGCTGTCGCCCTTGGGCATGAAGATGAAGGGCACATACCCGCCGCGCAGGACCCCCAGACTGACGATCAGCACCCCCAGACCGATGGAAAACGTAAAATAGCGATTCTCCACCACGTACCGCAAGATCGGCGTATAAATCCGTTCGATCGTGAACTGCAGGCCGGATTCAACCCGCCCGAGGATTTTTTCGTGAATGGCCCGCCCGACTTTTTCGCCGGCTGCCCGGCTCTTCATCAAAGCCCCTTCCAGATGCGCCGGCAGAATGATCAGGGCTTCGCCCAAAGATACGATCAGAATGGCTATCACCGCCCGGGGCATGACGCCGATGAATTTACCCATGATGCCGGTAATAAACATCAACGGAGTAAATGCCACGACCGTGGTGGTTACAGCCATGATCACCGGCCCGCCGACCTCTCCGGCACCGTCCACCACGGCACGAACGGGGGACTTTCCCTGCCCGTAGTGGGTAAAGATGTTCTCCCCGACGATGATGGCGTCGTCCACTAGAATACCCAGGGTCATGATAAAGGCGAACAGGGAGATCATGTTGATGGTCTCGCCGCCGAAATCCAGCACGATAAAGGCCCCCATGAAAGAGATGGGAATGCCCACGGAAACCCAGAAGGCCAGTCGCAGGTTGAGAAAAAGGGCCAGGGCGATAAACACGAGGACAATCCCCTGGAATCCGTTGCGCAGCAGCAGGTCGATGCGGTCCCGCACCATGGTGGACAGGTCGAACCAGGTGGCCAGTTCGATGCCGGCCGGCATGCGGCCGCGGTTGGCGGCCACGTATTGCTCAACGGTATCGGAGATGGCGATCACGTCCTCCTGGCTGGTGCGGTTGACCTGCACCAGGGCGGCGGGCTTGCCGTTGAAACGGGCGATGATGTCCGTATCCTCGAACCCGTCGACCACCGTGGCCACCTGCCCCAACCGCACCACCGTCCCGTCGGTGTCGGTGATCAGGGGCAGCGCTTCGAATTCTCTGCCGGTGTAAAGCTGACCCTTGGCGCGCACCAGAATCTCCCCGTGGTCGGTCTTGATGGCGCCGCCGGGAAGATCCAGGCTGCCGGTCTTCAAGGTGCGGACCACCTGGTCGAAGCTCAATCCGTAGCGCCTCAGGTTCTCCTCGGAGACCTCCACCGCGATCTCGTAGTCCCGCACCCCCACCAGCGTCGCCAAGGAGATGGGCCCCGTATCCACCAGATCGTCGCGGATGCGGTCCGCCGTCCGTCGAAGGCGCTTTTCGGATACATCGCCGTACACGGCTACGGTAATGGCCGGATTGCGGTTGATGATCTCGGTGATAATGGGGTCCTCGGCCTCATCGGGGAAGGTGTCGATGAGGTCGACCTCGTTCTTGATGTCGTCCATGGCCTTCTGGACATCTGCGTCCTTATCCAGTTCGACCGTTACCGAACCGCTGCCCTCCCTGGATGAGGAATAGGTCCGCTTGATGTTCTCGATACCCTTGATCTTCTCCTCGATCTTGATACAGATCCCCTCCTCCACCTCGGCCGGACTGGCACCGGGGTAGGGAACGGTGACATTGATCATGTCCAGCGCGTACTGCGGAAACATCTCTCTTCGCATGTTCACCACCGTCAACAATCCTGCAACGATGATGAACATCATGATGAGGTTGATCGCAACGCGGTTATCTACGGACCATTGGGCGAGTTTCTTCATTTAATTCTGATCTTCATCCCCGACACCGCATCCGAGATCGGCGTGGTAATGACCCGATCGCCGTCGGCAAGGCCTTCGCTGATCAACACTTGGGTTTTAAAGCGGCGCAGAACGGTGACCGGCCGGACCTGCAGCCGGTTGTCGACAGCAAGATAAACGGTGTCGTCGTCGTGTACCAAATGCCGCGGCAGACGGTTGACATGGTCCACCTGACGCCCCTGGATTTTCACCGTGACGAACATGCCCGGCTTCATGCGCTCGGTGGCATTCGTCATGGAGTCGGAACCGGTTGTTTCATCCACCTGTACGACCACCGGCAGGGTGCGAGTGGTTCGATCCAGAGCCGCCTTGATCCTTGCGACTTTACCGTTCCAGGTCCGATTCGGTTCGGTTTCGGAAAACCGCACCTCTGCCTTCAATCCGTTTTTGGAGGCAGCCTCGTCGGGAAACCAGGCCAAATCGCTCACCGGAATTTTTACCTCGATATCGAATGCACCGGCCCGGTATATGCTGCCCACCGGCTGGCCCATACTCAGGTACCGGCCGGTTTCCACGCTCTTTTGCGTTACCCAGGCTTCGTAAGGAGCCTCGATCCGGCAGCGCTCCAGATCCAGCCTGGCCTGTTCCCAGGCCACCCTGGCCATCTCCAACTGGCTCTGCAGCCGGATGCGGTTGGGACCGATAAGGGCCAGTTGGTTTTCCAGGCTCTGAAGTCGCTCCCGGCTGGCGAGATATTGACGATCGGATTTATCCAGAACGCTCTGGGAAGTCATATCCCTGCCGGCCAACTTCTTCAGCCGCTTGACTTCCGCCAGTGCAAGCTTGACATCTGCCCGGGCCAGTTCCAGGCTGTCATTGAGATTGAGAACATCTTGTTCCAGGCGCTCCAGGTCGGCCTGGGCCTGACGAATGCCCACCTTTGCCCGTCGCACGGCCAGTTCGTAATCTTGCGGGTCGATGGTCACGAGGACTTCACCAGCCCTGACAAAGCCGCCTTCGATGAAATCCGGATGCAGGGCCACCACCTCCCCGCGCACCCGGGCCACCATTTTCAACGCTTCCCGTGGGGCGACCGTTCCGTATGCTTCGACAACCATGGGCAAACTTTCCGAGTGGGTGGCAACGATTTCCACCAGACGGCCGTTGGATACCCGCTCCTGCTTTTCCGCCCGGGGCCGCAGCTGCACCAGTAAAAAAGCAACGGCAACGGAAACCAGCAACACCACCAGAACGCGAACGGTCTTAAATAAGGCGCCTTTCTTCATCATATGAAACCTTTGGCGGACGCATCGGCCGCTTTCTCGTATCGTATCGATTCACATTATCTCAACAATTCCGGAGGAAAGCCCCAACATGGACGACATCGTAAGAAGTCACCAGACATGCCATTCCCTCGGGGATCTATAATTTTTAGATAGTTATAGACTCCCACCTGCGCGGGAATGACATCAAAGGCCCAAGTTCGATTTTTTTACGAGACCGTCAAACAATGGAGCAAACTTCGATTCGCATGAACGATTTGTGTTAAAAAATCAATCTATCGAATCAAGATTGGCTTTTCAACGCTTTTTATTGGGGGAGAATGTGTCTTCAAACGCAATGATGGTCAGGAAAGGTGCGGCGGTGCAGGCGGGTGAGTTCAAGGGGGGAGAAGGGCGTTTTTTTCTCAGGGACTCATCTTGGACAACGGCAAGCAGCCTTTGGGTCTCCCCGGCATCCAGAACCACGCCGGCACGTTCCATGAGATGTCGGATCACGTTCGTGCCGCTATGCCGCCCGCCACCAGCCGGGCACACTTGCACTCCACGGTCTCGAAAGAAAACGGCTGATAGGTGGAAAAATTTTTCAACAGGGCACCACAATTGATGCCGGACTCATAAAAGAATAGTCGTAACCGCCCCAAGCAATTTTTTTTCATTTGTCGAAAAAACAAGGCTATCCCGATACAATACGATGCTTTTCGTGTTTTTTCGATATTAAACACTGAAAAATTTATGTTCATACAGACAGGTAGGAGGCGACCTTTTTTTCGTCGATGGAACCGCGAACATCTTCGTGTACGATTTTGCCGGATTCGATAACATACATCCGGTCAGCGATACCAACCGTAAACCAAAGAACCTGTTCGGTAACGATGATGGTCAGGTTTTTCATTATTTTTATTTCGTTTAACATTTTCGCCATCTCTTTAATGATAGACGGCTGAATCCCTTCTGTCGGCTCATCGAGTATCAATATTTTCGGTTCTGCAACCAGCGCCCGGGCAATGGCCAGTTGCTGTTGCTGACCGCCGGAAAGATCTCCTCCCTTACGTTTCCTCATTTCGCTGAGCACAGGAAAAATGCTGTACACATCACTGAGCAATTTCATTTTCTTTCTATACGTATATTCCATGCCGGTAAGAATATTTTCCTCAACAGTAAGCACAGGAAAAATCTGTCTCCCCTGCGGGACATAAGCGATACCGTTTTTTACCCGCTCGAATGCAGGCATCGCCGTCACATCCTGATTATCCGCTTCAATCGTTCCTGATGCAGCACCGAGGTTTCCTATCAGCGCTTTCATCAGTGTTGTTTTTCCCATTCCATTGCGGCCCATAATTGCGACGATTTCGCTTTCTTGAGCATCGAAGCTGATTCCATGAATAGTTTCACTTTGCCCATAGGCCACATGCAAATTTTTTACTGTAAGCATAATATTTTTCCCATGACTGAGCAGAAATAAAAAACGATTACTTTTCCAATCGCTTAATGTCCCAAATAGACATCGATGACTTTTTGATTGTTCTCGACATGCTCCATCGAACCTTCCGCCAAAATTTTCCCCTGGTGCATCACGGTTACCCGATCAGCGATCTCTCTTACAAAATTCATATCGTGTTCGATTATCAGCACAGATCTTCTATTGGATATTGTTTTTAAAAGTTCTCCTGTTTTCTGTCGTTCATAAACGCTCATGCCCGCAACGGGCTCGTCAAGCAATAACAATTCAGGATCGGCAATCAGCAGCATCCCGATTTCCAGCCATTGTTTCTGACCATGGCTGAGCATTTCGCCTTGAGTTTCCAGCATGCTTTCAAGGAAAATCACCTTTGCAATTTCATGGACTCTCTCAACCACTTCCTCGTCGCGTTTAAACGTCAAGGCACCCCATACATTTCTTCCCCTCGGGAAAGATATCTCAAGATTTTCAAAAACTGTAAGAGCAGGATAGATTGACGGTGTTTGAAATTTTCTTCCCACCCCCGCCTGGACAATCTTTTGTTCAGGCATGTTGGTGAGTTCCTGTGCAAGAAAATTGATGGTTCCGGAAGAGGGCTTGGTTTTTCCACAGATTAGATCCAGCAACGTAGTCTTCCCGGCCCCGTTGGGTCCGATCACCACATGCAGGGCTCCCTTTTCGACATACAAGGAGATGTCGTCGACAGCCTTGAACCCATCGAATGAGACGGACAGGTCTTCAATATAAAGTACAAAATCGGACGATGGCATTTAACAATCCTTTTCGGTAGTATCTTGTATGAGAAAACACATTTCTTGGCTAATTCGCCTGGGCCTGCTTAGCGTCCGAACTCCGGAAAATTTGTTTTTGAAAAAATATGGTTTTTGCTATCGAAGCCAGTTTTGGTCCATAATCCTCGACAACTCCTGCAATACCTTTTGGGAATGCCATAGTGATTATAACGAAGGCAGCCCCCATGATGAACATCCATAACTCCGGAAACAGCTCCGAAAAAAAAGTCCTTCCGGAGCAAACCAGCAGCGTTCCATACACAGCCCCCACCAAAGACATTCGACCACCAAAAGCACAAAATATTACCATGTAAATCGAAGGCTCGATCGTAACAAGTTTGGGGGACATGAAACCGACGTTCATCGCAAACAGCGCGCCGCCAATAGATGAAATTATCGCTGACAGACAAAAGATAAACGTTTTAAAGTTTGCCACATCATACCCGGAAAATCGCACACGGTTTTCCATATCACGGGTGGCGACCAGCAGCCTCCCAAGCTTGCTCCGAATGACAAACTTGCCAATTATAATCATTATGAGAACAAGCACCGAAGTAATAAAATATAGAATATATTGGGCCGATTCCGTGCGAATATCCCATCCCAGACAAGTTCTGAGATCCGTTATTCCGTTAATTCCACCTGTCCATCCCTGCCGGGTTACGAACAGGATTTCCATGATCCAGCAAAGCGCTTGCGTAATGATAGCGAAATAAACACCACTGACCCTTCTCTTGAACATGGCCAAGCCGATGATATACGCGATGAAACCAGGCAAAATCAAAACTAGAATCATCGAAATTGGAAAGCTTTTAAAAGGATACCAGATATAAGGAAGCTCCGTAATCTGGTTCCAGTCCATGAAATCAGGCAGCCCGACTGTGGATAGCGCCTTGATTTGGTCGGTGCCCGATTCTTTGGCAATGTTGGCAGCGGCCTCGAGCTTTAAAAATGCTGCCATTACATAACCGCCGAGTCCCCAAAAAACGCCCTGTCCAAGACTCAAGATCCCTCCGTAGCCCCAGCACAATACCAAACCGACGGCTGCAAACGATAAACTTAAGTATTTTGCGACGAGGTTTAGCCGGAAAATATCCATGCAAACCGGGAACAAAACAATCAAAACGAAAGCCAAAAGAATAAGCGATACTGTCTGGCCTCTATTGCCAGTAATTTTATTTTCTAAGAAAGTATTCACTGGTTTCCTCGGTTAATTCTGTTTAATTGTGTCCGTTGAAACGCAATTTTGATTATTGCCTAACTTTATTGGCGACAAGCCCTTTGGGGCGAATCATCAGTATGCCGACAATAATTAAAAGAACGAATACTTTTGCCAGGACACCTGTCAGAAAAAATTCCATTATCGACTGTGCCTGAGCAATTCCGAATGCAGATAATATCGTTCCGATGATGCTGCCCGCTCCGCCGAATACAACAACGATAAACGTATTGACGATATACAGTGACCCGGCAGAGGGAGAAACGGACCCAATCGTCGTAAAAGCGGCGCCGGCAATACCTGCAAGACCGCACCCCAAAGCGAATGTATTACGATCCACTTTCTTGCTGTTTATGCCCGCTGCATTTGACATCTCACGATTCTGAACAGTTGCCCTGACTCTGAGCCCCCACCTCGAGCGATACATCAAAAACACGACAATCATCGTCATAACCACGGACATCAGCAATAGGAAAAGACCGTTGAGCGGGATGTTAATCGTATCGGTTGGCGCCCATGCTCCCATCAGCCAATCAGGCATTGTAGCACTATCTTCTCTGGCACCGAACGTTAACCGGAAAGACTGCTGCAAAAACATACTGATGCCCCAAGTGGCCAATAAGGTATCCAACGGCCTTCCGTAAAGGTGGGAAACGATAAATTTCTCAATAATGTAGCCGACAATATAAGCCGTCAAAAAAGCCAGAATGATTGCAATGATGAAATAGTACGGCAACATATTCGGGACAAATTTTGTTACAATATCCGAAAACAAGACAGTGGTATAGGCCCCAATGGTTAGAAATTCGCCGTGGGCCATGTTAATGACTTTCATTTGCCCGAAAATAATTGCCAGCCCTAGTGCCATAAGCAGAAACACGGAGAATAGGCTTAAGCCTGAGAACCCCTGCATTACAAAGATACTGGCAAGTTCATCGGCACTATACTCTTTAAAAATATCCAGAAAAAACAAGGGACGTTCTCCTAAAATGGGTGGATTTATCTTTATCGTTGTATTCAGGCAAAAATGCCCCCTTCAAACTTTTGAGGTAAAATAATCCGGGGGCATTAAGATCCAAGGCTTGAATCCAACCGTCCGGCTTACTTATAGCCTTCCGGAAATGGATCGGGCATAATCAGGTCTTCAGATTGCTCGATGACCTTAAACTGGCCGTCTGCCAGCATTTGTCCAATTTTCGCGCGGGACCACAAATGGTGATTTTTGGCTATCCGTACGTAACCTTCGGGCGCATTGGGAAACTCGATTCCCTCCGAAGCGACCGCAATCTTGTCGATATCGAAGCTGCCAGCTTTTTCCACCGTGAATTTCCATAACCATGGGCCAAGATACGCGGCCTGTGTGACATCACCGATAACCGAATCATCGCCCCACATCTTTTTGAACGCCTCTACGAATTTTTTATTGTTCTCATTTGGCAGACTTTGGAAATACTTCATGCAGGCGTAAAACCCTTCAACATTTTTTCCGCCGATACCAAGAATTTCATCTTCGGTTGTTGAAATCGTAAGAAGCAGCTTTCCTTTTTTTGCCAGGGAGGCTCCGGTTATGCCCGCCGCATTTAGCTGTTTGTACCATGATACATTCGACCCGCCGACAACAATAGAGTAGATACAATCGGGTTTTTTCAGTTTTACTTTATTGATCAAGGAGTTGAAGTTCGTATGCCCCAACGGATAGTATTCTTCACCGACGACCTTGCAGCCTTTGAGGTGTCTTTCAATGTGAATACGAGCAATTTTATTACTGGTACGCGGCCAGATATAATCAGAACCGATGAGGAAAAATGTTCGACATCCTTGTTTATAGGCCCAATCGAGGCCCCATATAATTTGCTGGGTCGCTTCCTGCCCCGTATAAATTACATTTTTAGACGCTTCAAGGCCCTCATAAAAGGTTGGATAATAGAGCATGCCATTTTCTTTTTCGAAAATCGGTAAAACCGCTTTCCGCGAAGCCGACGTCCAGCACCCAAAAACCGAAGCGACCTTATCTTTAACGAGAAGCTTTTTGGCCTTTTCCGCAAATGTCGGCCAATCGCTGGCACCATCCTCCTGAATAATTTTTATTTTTCGCCCCAGCACACCTCCCATGTCATTGATTTGCTTTATGGCCAGGCGTTCTGCTTCCACCGATCCCGTCTCCGAGATCGCCATTGTCCCTGTAATCGAATGAAGTTGACCGACGGTAACATAATTATCGGTTACCGATATTCCTGAAGTCACCACCTCGGCCGTCGGATATTTATCCAAAACCGGGTTTTTCCAATCCTCTGATGCATTTGCGGACTGAGAGCAGATACCTATCAGCGCGGTAAATGTAATCAAGGTTGTTAATTTCCGGATGAGATTGAAATTTCTCATTGATGATTCCTTTTTAGTAGATCATGATTTTAGTTTACGTGTAACGAATCAGTTCATCAAAATACGGCTTTTATTTCGGCAAGGGTCCGAGTTTAACGCCGTCTGGATAATATTTCCATCCATCGCGAACCTTGATCTTATCGTCCCAGGGCAGTTTGTACTCACCGTTGGCCAAATCCTTGACCCACGTCAGATAATTTTCTTTTTCACCGCCCGGTTTGCCGACGTAAGCCCTGCAGCCGAGGTTGAAAATATTATTTTCCAGTGCCCAATTTTCGCGTGCTTTGTCGGCCAACCGCGGAAACAATTCAGCCGTTACGATTTCCCAGGGATTTCTGTGTCCCTGCTGCAGGACGTTTCCATCGTAGTTGCATACCGTTCCTTCTCCGAAGTAATAGAAAACGCCATCGTAGCCTGCGAGATTCACTGAGATGGTGTACATCAAATTCTGCCAGGCATTGGTACGGTTTGTCCAAATCCATTGATCGTTTACCTGGGTTGAGTATCCGGAAATTCGAATGTAAACGTTGCAGCCTTTATAAGCTGCTTCGCGGGCCAATTCGGGGAACATGCCATCATGGCAAATGCATACCGCGAGTTTTGACCCCTTGGGGCCGTCGCAAACCGGCATTCCGTAGTTACCGGGAGACCAGGGTTCGATGGGTACCCAAGGCTGCAGCTTGCGATAATGCAAGGCGATTTCTCCCTTGTTGTTGATAATTATGGCCGTGTTGTATGGTGGCACACTCGGATCTTCATTTTTTTCCATCAGGGAAAATACACCCCAGACATCGTTGCGGACACACGCTTCTTTGAATTTTTCGATTTCCGGACTGTCGATTGTCAGCAGCATCTCATCGTATGTCCAGATGCTGGTATTCAACCCCTGTGTTGAGTACTCTGGCATTACGATCAGATCCAAGCCTGGATACCCGGCTTTGGTAGCATCGACAGCCTTACAAATTTTTTCCACCTGAACCTGGATATCCTCCGGCCCCTTAATCACCGGAGCGGGATATTGAATCATAGCAACCAATAGAGCTTCATCCCAAGAACTTACGCTGCCTGTGCTTCCCATAACTTTTCTCCTTTCCGCAATACGCGGCACTAAAGATGTTGGATTTTCTGGGTTGAATATATGTTCTCATTAATTGAAAAACGTAATTCGAACCCGGTGTGAAAGGAAGAAGAGCAATGGGCATGCCAGAAGACAAAACGTTTCGAGTCAAGTTTATAAACATCTAAAAATATAGTTGAATTTTGTTACGTCAGGGTAAGCTTTCGGACACAAATGCATGTACAGCAATACCACAATCTACAATAGTGAAGATAACGAGCACACACAATTGTAGACGATGTCATTTTGCTGCAGATCGAATTATTGGAATAACACACATTGCAATATTGAAGCGGAGAGAATAAAGCAGGAGCTCCTATTCTGGTGAATAAATTCTCGCCGCGTTTATTATTGTTGGGGAAGATGGGTATAAGATCGAAAGACTAAAATTTCAAATTCTAATACGGGGAATGCAAACGGGAAAGAAACCTTATACAGTGCGAACACTTGGTTTTCAGTTGGAAAGCCGTTTAAATTGGGCGTTACGCTGTTTATTCTCTTTAACGATGGAATCCAACTTATATTTTTTAACTCGATAGCCCATTTGGCGAAGCGTCAATCCTATTTCACGTGCCGCTTTTTGCTGCACCCATCCATTGCGTGCCAGGGCTTCCAACACGGTTTCTCGTTCCATCATCTCCAGCCTGGAGGTGGCCGGCTCCAAAGGCGCATCGTACGGTTTTCCGCTTTTACGGTTGAAGAGATATTCCGGCAGCATCTTGGTGTCGATCTGGCTGGAATCGGCCATGATCGCCACCCGCTCCACGAGGTTTTCCAACTCGCGCACGTTGCCGGGCCAAGGATAGGCACTCATGATTTCCATACATTCCGGCGAGAAATAGAAATTCCGGCCGTATTCACGGGCGTTTTTAGTAATGAAATATTCCACCAGCAGGGGGAGGTCCGCTTTGCGTTGACGCAGCGGCGGGATCGAAATGGGAAATACATTCAACCGGTAAAACAGATCCGAGCGGAAGCGGCCCTCTTCCACCGCCTGATTGAGGTCTACATTGGTCGCCGCAATGATGCGCACATCGACCTTGCGGGTTTGCGTGCTGCCCAGCCGCTCGAATTCCCGTTCCTGCAGAAAACGCAGCAGTTTTGCCTGCACGGCGAGGGGCAACTCGCCGATTTCATCCAGAAACACCGTTCCGCTGTGGGCCTCTTCCAGTCGCCCGGTTTTCAATTGCGTAGCACCGGTAAAGGCCCCTCTTTCGTGACCGAAAAGCTCCGATTCAATGAGGTTGTCCGGCAGGGCGGCACAATTGACTTTGGCAAAAGGATTTCTGCGCCGCTCGCTCAGTTCGTGGATAATCCGGGCAGTCAGCGTCTTGCCGGTCCCCGATTCGCCCAGCAGCAGCACCGAGGCTTTGCTTGGCGCCACTTTCTGGATCAGCTTGTTCAGGGTCTGCATGGCCGGGCTGACTCCCACGGCAAAAAAGTGATTGTATTTGGCCGACACTTCAGCGCGCAGGCTGCGATTTTCGGTGAGCAGGTGTTCTTCCCGCTGGGCCACATTCTGATTCAACTGGACGAACTGCGCCATCAGGGCCGCAACGATGGTAAGGAAACGAATGTCCTCCTTGAACGCCACTTCCGGTCCGAAAAGCCGGTCCACGCTGAGAACGCCGACGGGTCCGGTGTTGAGAAGGATGGGCACCCCGATAAACGCCAGGCTCTTTTTCGTCAGGCTGCGTGCCTGGGTGCGATTCAGAAACAGCGGCTCTTTCCCGATATCCGGAACCGCGAATGGCTGGGCGGTTTCGAATATGGCCCCGGTGATTCCCTCGCCGGGCTGGTAAATGCCTCTTTTTTGTTCACAGGGATCCAGGCCGTGGGAAGCGATGATTCGGAGCATTCCGGTCTCTTTTTCCTTCAAGGTAACCGTGCCCCGCTCCATGGAGAGATTCTCTGAAAGAATCCCGAGAATGCCCGTCATGGTCTGCCCCAACTGAAGGGCCTGGCCGATCTTCTGGCTGATGGCGTATAGGGTCGTTAATTCGAGTTCGAAAATATTTTCTGACATGGATATCTGTATGAATCGTTTTTTGCGTTTCCGTAACGCACTATGGTATTGAAATTTGCCGTGTCGCCGAGTAAAAACATACGAAGCGACGTTTCTTTCCGGCATCGGCTCCAATTGTTTCAACAAATATGCCATGGTCGAAAAACGCCTGTAAACCCCGTAACCATGCGGAAGAAAGCTCTTTTCAGGAGCAACGACCGACCTTCAACACGAATCGCATAAGCGACATTGTTGTAATATAATATTAAATTGAGTACAATACTGTAACTTCTGATAATTTTGCGCGCATGCTTTTCTGAAAGCCAGTCCTTTGCAGCGGCGTTTCCGAGAACTGGTTCAGGGCGTCGAAACCGGCGGGTCGGCTTCATCATAGCCGGGACTTTGAGCCATTATGGCGGGCTTCTTGTAATCCTGGAGGGAATCAAGGTGCCGGACTGTCGACCGCAATTGCCTTCAGTCCGGTCTTACCCCCTTGTGGCGGACTTTCTCTGTTCAGAACCCGGCCACCCGCCTTGAAGGAAACGGCGCCGACAGGGAATCAGTCCTCAATACAAGACCAACTGGGATTCTTCATCCTCCTTATTACCCCGGAATTTTACGGGCGACGATCAACCGCGTCTCCATTTTCGACCATTGCTCCGTACTGATTGTTCGTACCTGTTGAAATCCGGCTTCGGCGAGGGTCTCATACAACTCTGAGGTCGTTCTCATATGCATATGACTGTGCCCCGTTATCTGCTCCTTCAGGTCCCATATCAAAGATGTCAACGGACCGCTACGGTCATCGTCAAGGGTAAAGGTCAGACGGATAAACAACCCGTTATCTTTCAGTGCGGCGGCAACCTGCCGATAAAATGATAAGGCCTCGTCACCTCGCCCGCCAAAAGAGCAGGCCTCAAAGGCGATGTCGTAACCCGATCCGATGTCGTCCCTGGTATAGTCGCCAGCCATCGTGGATACGCGATCCCGCATTTCGTACCGATCAATATACCCCTGGGTCATGGAAATCACTTCCGGCTTGTCGAAAATCACCACCTCCGAATCCGGATTTTCCTGCGCAAAGGCAATGCCAAACAGGCCGTGGCCGCCGCCGAGGTCTATGAGCTTTCTTGCCTTTTGGAATTCGGGGAGTTCTTTGATATGCCTCACCGTTCCCTGAAGCCTGCCAAGAAGGGTCCCTCGCGCCATCCAGTCAATGCACGGCTGATCATATTCATGGTCGTGAGGCTCGGCTTTTTCGATGGGGCCTGTTTTCATGGTCTCGGCCAATTGCATCCAGCTTTTCCGAGATTTGGTTGCAAAATTCAGGTACCTGGCGGCATAGGGAGCATCTTTGACCAGAAATGGCGCTACATCGGATGCCGTGACATAGGTATTCCCATTTTTTGAGAGAAGATGCATGCCGGCCAGGACATCCAGGAAGCGATAGGTAATATGGGGAAGCATCTCCAAGGTTTCGGCCACTTCCCGGGCGCTTCGGGGCGTGTTCAGCAGGGTGAAGATATCGAGTTCCAGAGCCGTCAGAAAAATTTGTCCCTTTTCGAATCCACCGGCAAGTTCTCGCAAGTATTTTGATCGATCCTCGATCGGGGGTACGGCAGTCGCCAGTCTTTCCATCGTTTCCTCCTTGAAGTTTTTTTTATTGCTTATATCTCATGGCACAACGAGTCATTATGGCCCGCCGGCATCTCACCTTAACCCCAGCGACATGAACCGGCAGCAGGCGGCAAACCTCTTTCCCCAAAACGCCTCGGCAAAATCATTTCCCCATGACCGTTAAAGGCCGCCAGCGGCAACCAGGCGTTTGGTGCATGGATGCCGGGGTCGGGCCATGATTTCGTCCACCGGTCCCTGTTCAACAATGCGTCCTTTGGCGACTACCGCCACCCGCTGGCAGAGTTTGGCCACCAGGCGCATGTCATGCGAAATGTACAAGTACCCCATGTTCCACTTCTGCTGCAGGGTAACAAGAAGATGCAGGATATTGGCTTGGATTGACACATCGAGCATTGAGGTGGGTTCATCGAGAACAACAAACTTCGGCCTCAGTGCCATGACCCGTGCGATGATAATACGCTGTTTCTCCCCGCCACTTATCTCTGCAGGGAAGCGATCCAAGACTTCCTCATTCAGGCCGACTTGGGCAAGCATCCGCTTCACCACCTCTTGTTCCTCGGAACGGCTTATCAGTCGATGCAGGCGTAACGGCTCTCTGAGAAGATCGCCGATTTTCTTTCTCGGATGGAGGCTCGACTGGGGGTCCTGGAAAATAATCTGCATCTTAGCCTTGAGCCGCCTTGATGTCCGCCGGTCTGCATGGGTGATATCCTGGCCTTCGAAAGCCAGACGGCCTTCACTCGGTTCAAGCAGCCGCACAGCGAGCTTTCCGATCGTCGATTTGCCCGCCCCGCTGGGGCCGATGAGGCCGAGGGTTTCTCCCGGTTCCACTGAAAGAGTGGCACCATGTACCACGTACCGTTTTCGCCTCAAAACCTGGCCCTGGTAGAAAACCTTGTGGACATTATGCATCTCAAACATGGTGGCATCTCACCCAATGGTCGCCGGCGACTTGCCTGAATGAAGGAGGATGAAGCACGCAGCCGGAATCGGCTATAGAGCACCGGCTGGCAAATCGGCAGCCCGCCGGTCGACAGTGAATCGCGGGCGGTCTGCCCGGCATGGGGTGCAACCCGTTGGCCGGATGGCTTCGCAGCAACCCTTTAGTATACGGATGAAAAGCCTTCCCGTCGAGAATGGCATGGCTGGGACCGATTTCAACGAACTGCCCGGCATACATGACAGCCAATTTGCTCGGCAGCGTCTTGGCAACATCGAGATCATGGGTAATTAGAAGCAGTGACTGAGTTCCGTCTACTGCCAGACGCCTCAACAAATTCACCAGATCCGCCTTTGTATCATTGTCGAGCCCTTTGGTTGGTTCATCGGCCACGAGCAGTTCGGGCCTCCGGCAGGTTCCCAACCCCACCAGTGCCCGGCTCTTCATTCCTTCACTGAGTTGGTGAGGGTACATCCGGGCCACGCCCGGCGGCAAGCCGACCCGAGCAAGAATCCGAGCGACGGTGCCCGATGCCGAGGACGAACCGTTCCCGGCGTGCAAAACCTCCCTGGCTTGAGTCTCAAACCTGAATACGGGGTTGAGACAGGTCCCGGCACTCTGGGGTACGTAGCCAATCCGGGTCGCACGAAGCTGACGCAAAGTACATTTGTCAACCGTGGTCAGTGAATGGTTGTTAAAGCGAATGTTCCCCCGAACCGTTGCATTGGAGGGAAGGATTCCCAGCAAAGCCATGGCGACCAGGGATTTGCCACATCCGCTTTCGCCAATGATTGTCGTTCTTTCTCCCCGCTTCATTTCGAAATTGATCCCGTCCACGATGGTCACCGACCGCCCGTTGACAGTAAAACCAATCTCGAGATTCGAAAGGCAAAGCAAGCTCATACCAATGTCCACCGGAAGCGTCCACCGGATAGCGGGTCTTGCCGCTGCTCCAGGCTGTATCCAATCATGGCAATCGACAGGGAGGTGACAACAATAGCCCCAACCGGGGCCAGGAACCACCACCAGCATCCCATGGATAGCCCCCCGCTGGTAAACGCGTGGTTAAGGATCCAGCCCCAGTCGATGGTCTGGGCGTCCCCCAGACCGATAAAGCCCAACCCGACGCCCATCAACAAATACCCCTGAAGAGCGAAAATGAACTTGACCATGGACAGGGGTATGACAAAGGGCAAAATATACCGACAAAGAATATAAAAGTGGCTCGCCCCCATGGCCCGCACGCCCTGAACAAAGGGCCATTCGGACAGACTCAGGGATTGGGCGCGAACGATGCGGGCACAGGAGCACCACCCGACCACCCCCATGATAAGCCCCAACGCGTATAGCGATAGCGAATAGTACGCAGAAAGAATGATCAGCAACGGGAAAACCGGTACGGCGATGACAACGTCGACTACCCGCGAGAGGACCTGGTCAATACGCCCCCCGAAATAGCCGGAAATCATCCCCAGGACGGTGCCGATCAGCGTCGCCAATCCAGCACCGAGCAGGCCGACGGCAACCGAATTGCGCCCCCCCATAAGCACTCGGATTAACAGGTCCTGACCGAGTTCGTTGGTACCAAGCCAATGGCGTCCGTCGGGTGGCTGCAGCGGCGAAGCAACGATATCGGTGGGACCGTATTCGAGAACATAAGGTGCCGCAAAACACAAGGCTAAAAAAGCCCCCAAGACTGCCAGGCTCGACCAACCAATGAAGCTTCTATACACCTTTTTGCACCCGTGGATCGATACGACCGTATGAAAGATCGGCCAGCAGGTTGCCAACCACCACTGCGGCAGTAAAAAGCAGAAAAACACCCTGAAGAACCGGAAGGTCCCGGGCTCGGATTGCCTCGTAAGTTAAAAGACCAATTCCCGGCCAGGAGAAAACCGACTCGACAAAGACACTGCCGGTTACCAGATGAGCGATTTGCAGAGGAATCAGGGTAGCCAAAGGCAACAGGGCGTTTGGCAGGCAGTGGTGAAAAAGCAGCCGCATCTCGCCGATGCCGGCCGCCCGTGCCGTGACGATATAATCCTCGTTCACTGTAAGAGCCACTGTATTCCTCACCAGATAGTACGTGCTGGGCGCGGCGCAAAGAGACAGAGTGAGCAGGGGCAGAATGGCATGGTGTGCCAGATCCATCACGCCCAACCCGCCCTCCAGGGCGCCAATGCCGGCAAAGCCGCCTAAAGGAAAAAGATTCAGACCGAACCCGAAAACCAAAATCGCCAGAATGGCCCAGATGTAAGCCGGTACGGCGTTGACGAACAGGGCTCCGAAAAGCAGGAAGAAATCCCTTTTCCTTTCCGTGTGCCATCCGGAATAGCTGCCAACAACGCCCCCAATAGCCAAAGCCAGTATTTTGGCAGGAAACAGAAGCGCCAGGGACCAGACAAATTTTTCGACGATAAGTTGGCCCACCGGCCGGGCATAGGCAAAGGATATCCCCCAGTCACCCTGGAAGATATCGATCACGTATTCGAAATATCGAACGATCAAGGAGCGATCCAGATCGAACTGGCGCCCGAACATGCCGGGATCCACAGCCATGAACCGGCCGCCGGGGGCCATGTCGAGAAGGTAGTCGACATAGGTGCCGGGCATTGCGTGCAACAGGCAAAAGCTGCAGGTGATGCCGGTCACCAGCGCCAGCAGGGACGAAATCCCGCGGGACAAAAGATAGTCGTTATCCATTCGGATTACCGGTCTGTCAGATCAATGCGCCAAAAGCGTTTCGCAAAGCCCGTCGATCTCCGACATCCCCATGTCCAGGGCCTGCCCTTTCAAGGCGGTGGTGAAAATTTCCGATTTTTGCGGTATTTTAGCAATAATTTCAACCTTGGGCATGGATTCGGCCAGCGATCCCTCCACCTGCGCGTCGACTTTGTTAAGCACAAAGGCGATTCGTCGCTCGGCCTTGTTCGCCATTGCCTGCATTTTTTCCGATAAAAGCACCGATTCGTATGTGGGATCCACGATGCCGACGATGATATCGCATCCGGCCTCCACCCCCCGTCCAAAGTGCTCTACGCCCGCTTCGGAGTCGATCAAAACAATGTCATTTTCCGCTGTCTCCAAATTTTCCAGAAACATTTTGGAGAGCACCCCCATGGGGCAGGCACACCCTTCACCGAACGTCTCGATCTTACCGACGGCCATCAACAGGATGCCGCCAATATCGCTGAGAGAATCTGCGGGGATATCCTCAATTGTCCATTTTCCCCTGAAAAGTTCAAGAGGACGACCATTTGGGAAAGCCTCTCTCATCTTCTCCTGTAACACCTTCTTGCCGCCAAGGTGTCCAAGAAGAGAACCGTTGACCGATGTACCCAACAATCGGCCAATGCCGAGGTTGCTTTCATCCGCATCCACTATCAGCACCCGATTCCCCAGTTTTTGAAAAGCTTTTGCCAGAAGAACGGTAATGGTACTTTTTCCGCAACCTCCCTTGCCGCAGATCATGATCTTCATTTTTGTCTTTCCTTTCCGTCTATCTTGACCCGGCCGGCATGACGGCCAGAAGCGTATTGAGGTCTACGAAATTTCCGTACATCGTACCCCCTGCATTTTTAAATGAAACCTTGTCGGTACGGTAGGCCATCAGACTGTCGGCTTGGCAAACGGGCACCGCCGGCACTTCTTTAAGCAAGATTCTTTGCATGGCTGCTGCCAGGCGCTGCCTCTCAGCCACGTCAATGGTCCGCTGAAGTGTGTCGGCGAGTCGATCATATTCCTCGCTGCTGTATCCGTACCAATTGGGCCTGCCAAAAAAAGAGCGGGTTTGGAAATGGGTCAGGTCATCGGCATCGTCGTGCATCAAGTCCGGCATTCCCGACATGAACAGGTGGTTTTTATGAACCTCCTTGGACCACATGGAAAAATCGACCTGTTTGAGTTCGAGGGCAATACCAAAACGGGAAAAATCTTTCCGCAGCACCTCGGCCATTTTTTGGACGACACAAGCCGAGCCCTTGCCGCCCAGCACAAAAATCAGACGCACGGGTTGCCCGTCGGAATCGTAAAGGACCTTTTTTTTCATCACGTAGCCGGCTTCGCCAAGCAATTTCCGAGCGAGATCCGGGTTAAAGGCAATCGCGTCAGGCGTTTTTTCGACGGGGTCAACCATCAACCAGTTGAATGCCGGTGCCCCATAGCCATGGAAAACGATTTTGGCGATCCTTTCTCTGTCCACCATATGGGCCAGTGCCCGACGAAAGCCCGGCAACGCAGTGGGGCCAATGCGACAATTGAAACATAAACCATAGAGGCGTTTGCTCGGGTAGCGGAGCAGAGAAACTTGATCTTGCCGCTCCAGCAAAGGCGCAATCCAAGGCAGCACGGCATCCATGCCGTGAATCTCACCCGACTTGAACGCCAGGTTTCGGATGTCCGCATTTTTTATTACCCGCAGGATCACTCTTTCGAAGCCCGGCTTGCGGCCATGGTAGCCGTCGAAACGCTCCATTTCGAAAAACTGACCGGGGATTCGGCCTACAAAAGCAAAAGGCCCCGTGCCAATGGGATGCCGATCCTCATGACGCATCGGCTCCGCAACCCCCTCCCAGATATGACGAGGAATGATGGCAATCCCCGGGCAATGAGAAAGATGATCGAGGAATTTGGGGGAGCTCTCCTTGAGATAAAAAACCGCCGTGTAATCATCCGGGCATTCCACGCGATCCACCATCCAAAGTACCGTGGAAAGCCAAACTCGTTTTTCCGTCATGTAATCATAGGTAAACTTCACATCACGGGACGTGAAAGGTCTCCCGTCGTGCCAGCACGCATTTTTCACCAGTGCGAAGGTCCACACCCGGGCCGCCGCGTCGCTTTTCCAGCTTTCGGCCAGCCAGCCGTCGTATCCGCCCCGGCTATTCTTGGTGACCAGTCCTTCGTAAAGCAGAGAGCCGGTAGGCCCTCCGCCCTTGTGAAGAATCGACCCTTTGAGAAAATCTTCCGCCACCGGCAGCACCAGCGTCTCTGCGGATAGCAGGCTCTGGGGGGCGAACCAGAACAGGACCAGGCAGATTGCCAGCAGCCATGCGTTCGATCGTTTCACAGCCATTTTCACTCCGGTCTAATAACGGAAAAACAATTTTGCGGTACAAGACTGCTTCGTCATGGGATAGCCTTGGGTATTTTCATATTCTTGGTCGAATAAGTTTTTTACGTAGAACCCGATGGACAAATCCTTTATCAGGGACTTCCCGCTGAAGAGGGTCTGATTGATGCCCAAATCAAAAACGTTATAGGCGGCCATGGGATTGTCGTAAGAGACATAGTTGCCCGATCCAGCAGGGCTTTCGGTGATCTCGTGGGCGATCTGCTCGTCCTGGTACTTGTAGTCGAGCATCACCAGCGTCTTGTCGGTGGGACGGTAGCGCAACCCGGCGTTGACCCGGTGCTTGGCCACGTCGCCAAGTTCCATTCCGGCCGGCTCGTCGCCGTCGTAATCGTAATCCTGGTAAGCATAGCTGATGTAGAAGGACAGGGAGTCGGTCAGGTTACCGTTAAGTTCGACCTCCAATCCGTGACGGATCACCTCGTCAAGATTGATGTACATGTCGCTGCCTTCGAGTCCCGCCGGTGCAGTGGGGTCTGATAAGTAGTAGTCGGCATAGTCCCAGTTGTTGGCGACATAGTCTTTGATTTTGTAGTAAGAGTAATCCACTTTGAGTTGGATATCCCGCCATAGCCTACGGTTAACGATTAGGTCATAGTTCATACCATGCTCAGGCTCCGCCTGAGCGTACCGACCTGGGCAGACGAGGCAGTACGGGGCTACATTCCAGAACTTGCTTGCCCCCACCGAAATCGATGTGTCCCGCAGCCAAGTGGCGTGGTCGTCAAGTTCGTAGGTGGCAAAAAACTTCGGCATCCACTCGTCGAAATTTTTCTTAATGTATCGCTGGGACGGGTCGAAAGTCACCTGGTAGCCGGCGACCGAGCCCCATCCGTTTATAGTGGAGTAGTTGTTGATACTCAGCTTCACATCCTCGTAGCGCAACCCCGCCCTAACGCTGAGCCGGTCGGTAATCTCCCAGGTGTCTTCGATGAAGCCGGCCTTATGGCTCCTGACCTTGTTGTCGTCATCCTCGCGAGGCTCGAAGGTTACATAATAGTCGAGTGAATCGAATCCAACCACGAGGGTATGTTTCTCGAACAGTTCCATCTCATCCTGGATATTGAAAGCCAGGTTTTTGCCAGGGGAGTTGGGATTGGCGACGAGGTTCCCGGCATTATCTAATTGGGTGAAATAGTGATCTCTCTTTTCGGTATAGGAAAAACCGCCCGAAAGATCGCCCACCGGCGTTGGCTGCAGGAACGAAAGGCGGTGAGCCAAAGTCTCAAAATGCGTCTTCTGATCGGATGCGATGTTGCCTGCGCCAGGGGTTCCAGGAAGTACCTCCGGATAACTCGGGTCATAATCCCCGGCGGGATCGTTTATCACATAGGACTCCCGATCTTTTTCCACATAGTTGCCCATGTACTTTAAATGCCCACCCGCTGGGAGGGCATAGCCTATCATCCAGCCGTAGTTTTCTATTTCCGCGACCCCGTGCCGAAGATACCCGTCCGTCGCATATTTGTGATAAGTTGTAGCGAAATTGAAACCGTCACAACCGCCTTCGAGAGCCACCTTGTTGTCCCACGTATCGAAGGAACCGTAGCTCGATTCGATTCTTAAATCGGGCTTGGCGCTCTTCTTGATTTCGGGCGTCTTGGTCTTGAAATTGATCACCCCGCCCATGGCCTTACCCGAATATCTGGCCGAATGGGCGCCGGGAATGATCTCGACCGATTCAATTTGACCAAGTGGGGCCATGCTGTAATCCACTACCTGGCCAAAACTCAGTGGCTGGTCGAAGGTGACGCCGTCAATGGCATTAACAAAACGCCGGACATCGAAACCCCGCAAAAGGATCGGTGATTCGCCCCGTTCGGAACGAATGTCGATGTCGCTTTTTCCCCTGAAATCGACAAGTGCGCTGTCCTTGAGGATGTCTACCACGTTATGGACGGGGGCGGCCTTTTCGTATTTCTCAAAATAGATGACCGTTTTCTCTGGGTCGCTGATGGGTACATCCCGGTTGGCCGGAGCAGTTACCATCACATCCTTGAGTTTCATACTTTCACTGTCCGCGTTTTGCTCATCATCGGCAGCCCGGGCACCTCCCGCCAACAACATGAAAACAAGGCAGACCGTTCCGGTTGAAAGAATAAATTTTGTTCTGAATTTCATACCCTTCCCTCCATACGAGTTGATAGATTTCAACAAGCCCACTCATTGCGTTGACGGAGGGATATTGCGGTGTTATTCTTAACCCGAGTATCCTTTCGCCTTCACGGAAGGGGCTCTTTACCGAAGGCAGCCTCGGATTCCTTGGCCGGACTGGGGTTGCCTTCTTTTTTTTCGAAGGTTTGGTAGTCTGAAACAAAAAAGACCACGTGGTCGCACCCCTTTTTCTGGGGGCATGGACCTTCGTGGTCTTTACTTCGAAATGCTGCTCGTTTGTATCCGCTTTTCAACGGCAACAGGCCGAACCGTTACCGTCTGCTGCAACATGCCAGAGGAGGCTTCAGCTTCTGCAAGTTTAAATTCAGGTTTGATTCGGCATGTTACAAGAATATGCTCATTAACTTGGAACTCATTAAAAGTCAAGTCTTTTAATCAACCTCCTCAGCATATGGGTAGGCTCATTTGAGAATAACAAAAATAAACCGGTAGAAAAAAGCGTTGAGTCCCGCAAAATGATGGAAAGGGAAAATCAATATCTTCTCAACCCTTTAACCGTTAATTCTCTTTTAATTCGGGGATACCAGCAAAACGATCCTGCACCTCCAGGTTTTTCAGGAAATCCCTGTTCCTGGATTTCAGATTATAAATCGCCTTTTAAAGCCAGTTCCACATCATTCAGCCGCAGGCTGGTAAAGTATATATTTTCGTACCGGAATACTCAAATATTGACAACCAGGGAAAAGAACATCAAGTTTACGGACAAATCAAATAACCACGTTCAAGGAAAAGCGTATGCACTACGAAGGCAACATCATCCGTCCCCCCAGCGAAGCCAACAGCATCCTGCTGCAGGTCACCGTAGGCTGCTCGCGCAACAAATGCACCTTCTGCGGGGCCTACCAGGGGGAACGCTTCAGGATCAAATCCGACGAGATCATCATGGCGGACATCGCCTTTGCCGCCACCCACTGCCAGCGCCAGCGCCGGATTTTCCTGTGCGACGGCGACGCCCTGATCATCCCCCAGAAACGACTGCTCAAAATTCTGACCGAGATCCGCCGGCAACTTCCCTGGGTGACCCGGGTGGGGGTCTACGCCAATGCCAAAAGCCTTAAAATGAAAAGCCTGGAAGAGTTGAAACAACTGCGGGAAAACGGCATCGGCATCGCCTACATGGGATTGGAGACCGGGGACGACGTCACCCTCAAGGCCATCAACAAGGGCGCTACCGCCCAAACGATGATAGACATGGGAAAAAAGGCCCGGGCCGCGGGCATCAAACTCTCCATCACCGTGCTGCTGGGATTGGCCGGAAGGGAGCGATCCCAGATCCACGCACGGGAGACCGGACGGGTGCTGTCGGCCATCGATCCCGAATATGTGGGCGCGCTGAGCCTGATGCTGATTCCCGGCACCCCCATGTACGACGACTACCAGGCCGGCCGCTTCGAACTCATCGAACCGGATGAAATGCTGGCCGAACTGCGCACCATGATCGCCGAAACCCACCAAACCCAGGGCCTGTTTCACGCCAACCACGCCTCCAACTACCTGCCCATCCGGGCGCGCATGCCCAAGGACAAGGAAGAAACCCTGGCGCTGATCGACGCGGCATTGGAAGGCAAGGTAGCACTGCGGCCGGAATGGATGCGCGCGCTTTGATTGTCTAAGGAATTTTTCGATGACTTACGTCAAGTATCGAGCCCATGGCGCTGCAGTATATGACCCGCTGACGTTATTCTTTCGATAAAATCAGGTGTGATCGCGAAGGGATTTGAACCTGGCGGTGTCATCTGTCCGAATCCCCTCGACGAACAGGGAGGCATCTGCCGGACGGCGAATGGTCACACAGCGGTCGAGGGGCAGGTTTTCCATACTTGCGCAGGCGGTCGGGCAGCCGTGGATCATCAGGATCCAGTCGGCCGGCCCGACGCCATCGTCGAATGTGCAATGACCGTATAGGGCTTGCTTGATTTCAGTCACGAGGCTGGTTCGATCATAGTCCGGGTTGCAGCCGCCGCAATAGTGGATATCAATCCTGATTTTTTCCATCCGCTTCTTCGATGCCGCACAGATGTTGAGCGGCCCGTTTTTTCTCGTCCATGTTCACCTGGCGGGCGATCATGATGCGCTGGGCCTGGGGCGAGCCGGCGCCGTGCATGGATTCCGTGAGGTAGCCCACGGCCGCGGTTCCCAGGGTCAGGTTTTCAATCAGCCGCAGGATGCGCATGCGCGCTTCGGTGGAGACGCCCTCCCGGGTACGGAAGTATTTTTCGATCAGGGGGCCGACCGTTTCCGACCGGTAGTCGGCCTCGGAAGGCAGGGTTACCATCAGCCCGCCGGCGATATCCTGGGCCAGGCGCGAAATTTCGTAAGGAAAGCGGGTAACGTTCTGTTTGTGGACGTTGGCCAGCAGGGTCTGCACACAATAGGTCCCGCTGGGCTCGGCGGCCCCTTCGGCGGCGCAGGCGATACACCCGCAGTACAGGGTTTCGTTAAGCTGGTTCATCTCAATAATTTTATCGCGGATGTGCGAGGCGCGCTCTGCGCCGTTGAACTCGGCCGCCGTCTGGGCAGCGCCGATGAGCACATCTCCGACCCCCACTTTGCAGGCGTAACTCTGGCGGTGGTAGGACGCGAACTTCTCCACCAGTACCCCCGAGAAATCGGTTTCGCCGCACATGAAAACCCGATCCCAGGGGACGAAGACATCGTCAAAAACCACCAGGGCCTCGTGCCCGCCGAAGCGGATATTGCCCTGGTCCAATTTGCCGCTTTCCATTTTGCGGGTGTCGCAGGACTGCCGTCCCATGATGTAAGTAATGCCCTTGGCATCGGCGGGCAGGGCAAAGGAAACCGCGTAGTCGCCATCCGCCTCGCGCATGGTCAGGGTTGGCATGACAATGATTTCGTGAGAATTGACCGCGCCGGTCTGGTGGGCCTTGGCACCGCGGACTACGATGCCTTCGGCGGTTTTCTCCACCACGCGCAGGAACATGTCGGGGTCGGGCTGCTTGTGGGGCGGCAGCGAGCGGTCCCCCTTGGGATCGGTCATGGCGCCATCGCAAACCAGATCGCCGCGTTGAACCGTTTCCAGATAGGCCAGAAAACGGGGGTTGTATTCGGTGCCCAGGGCCTGATCCATGTCATAAGTAACGATGGAAAGCGCATTGAGGGCATCCATGCCCACGCAGCGCTGGAAACAGCAGCCGGTCTTGCGGCCCAGAAGACGCCCCATCTTACTTTTCTTGACCAGATCCTCGCGGCACTGGTGAATATGGGTAAAGCGATTGATGCGCTCGCCGGTCAAGTGTGAGGTGGCCGTCATCAGGTCCAGGTATTCCGGTTTATGGGCCAGCTCGTACGTCATGGCCACGGCATTCATGGATGGCCGGATGATGGGGTTGTCGACCACATTTTCGATCCGTTCGCCGAACATGTAGACCACCAGATCGAGTTTTCTCAGGCTCTCTTCGTACTGCGCAGCGGTCATCATTGTCATTGATCCGTCTCCTTCGTTTCAGCTCCTTCGCTCTGGTTCTCGATAATGATCGCGGTTCCCATGCCGCCGCCAGTGGGCAATGAGCTCTTTGCTTAAATAGGTACTGCCGTTTCTATCATAGTTGTCCGATGAAGGGAAACACAAACGCCTTGGGTGGCAGTGAGCACGGCAACCGATTGGCAACCCTGCGGTGATCGCTCCGGCCTTCCCGACCGGTGGCCGCAAAACCCTTGCGCCACGGACAAATCTTTTGTATCACCCCCCAATATAAAAACCACGACCGGCCAACGACAACCAATGCCTACAAGGAGCAGTAGAACATGAGCAAGGCCACGCCCAAGCAGCAGACGACCACCGCCGAACTTTGCATCAACACCATTCGCACCCTCTCCATGGATGCGGTTCAGAAGGCCAATTCCGGCCATCCGGGAGCGCCCATGGGACTGGCACCAGCCGGTTATGCGCTGTGGACACGGGTGATGAAACACAATCCGAAGAATCCGGACTGGCCCGACCGCGACCGCTTCGTCCTTTCCGGCGGCCACGCCTCCATGCTGCTCTATAGTCTTTTGCACCTCACCGGCTACGACCTGAGCCTGGAAGAAATCCAAAACTTCCGGCAGTGGGGCAGCAAAACCCCCGGCCACCCCGAATACGGCCACGCACCCGGCGTGGAGACGACGACGGGCCCATTAGGTCAGGGATTCGCCAACGCCGTGGGCATGGCCATGGCCGAACGGCACCTGGCCGCCGGCTTCAACCAACCCGGACACGAAATCGTCGATCACTACACCTATGTAATGTGCGGCGACGGCGACCTGATGGAAGGAGTGGCCTCCGAATCGGCCTCTCTGGCCGGCCACCTGGGACTGGCCAAGCTCATTTGCCTGTACGACGATAACGGCATCTCCATCGAAGGCACCACCGGCATCGCCTTTACGGAAAACGTGGCCAAGCGCTTCGACGCCTATCGCTGGCAGGTCATCAAGGTAAAAGATGGCAGCGACCCCGATGCCATCGAAAAAGCCCTTCTGGCCGCCAAGGCCGAAACGAAAAAACCGACGATTATCATGCTTAAAACCCACATCGCCCACGGCAGCCCCAACAAACAGGACACGGCCGATGCACACGGCGCGCCGCTGGGCGAAGAAGAGATCAAGGTCACCAAAAAAGCGCTGGGATGGAAAAACAAACAGCCCTTTACCATTCCCAAAAAGGCGCTGACCGCTTTTCGTAAATGCGTCAAGGCCGGGGAAAAAGCGGAGGATCGATGGAAGAAAGCCTATCAGAAGTACAACAAGAAATATCCGGATCTGGCCGACGGTTGGGTCAACGCCCTGACCCGCTTTATGCCCAAAAATTGGGATAAGAATCTTCCCTGCTTCCAGCCGGAAGACGGCCCTCTGGCCACCCGGGCCGCATCGGGCAAGGTCCTGAACGCCGCCGCCGCCATATTCCCCAGCCTGATGGGCGGCTCCGCGGATCTGGCGCCTTCCAATAAAACCTTCATCGACGGCAGCCCCGAGTTCCAGAAAAAATCCTACGACGGTCGCAACATCCGCTTCGGTGTTCGTGAGTTCGCCATGGGCGCCGTCATGTCCGGCATGTTCCTGCACGGCGGCGTCCGTCCTTACGGAGGGACCTTTTTGGTGTTTGCCGACTACATGCGACCGGCCATTCGCGTGGCGGCCCTGATGAAACTTCCGGTAATCTACGTTTTTACCCACGACAGCGTGGCCGTAGGCGAAGACGGCCCCACCCACCAGCCAGTGGAACATCTCGCCTCGCTGCGGGCCATCCCGAACCTGACGGTAATCCGCCCGGCCGACGCCACGGAAACCGCCGAAGCCTGGCGCAAGGCCATCACCATGAACGACCGGCCGGTGGCCCTGATTCTAAGCCGGCAGAAACTGCCCATTCTCGACGCCAAGCAGACCGCCCGCGGTGTGGATCAGGGGGCCTACATCCTGTCCAACTGCAAAGGCAGAGCCCAGATCCTGCTCATCGCCACGGGTGCCGAGGTACACATTACCCTCGAAGCCCAACAGATGCTGGCAAAAAAAGGCGTTGCCGCCCGGGTGATTAACATGCCTTCATGGGAACTGTTCGAAGAGCAGTCCGAGGACATTAAAAAGCGCATTCTGCCCCCCACCCTGAAGAACCGCATTTCCGTCGAAGCCGGTATTTCCATGGGTTGGGAGCGCTATGTGGGCCCGCAGGGCAAGGTCATCGGCATCGACCGGTTCGGCGCCTCGGCACCGGGAGGAACGGTGCTGCAAAAATACGGGTTCACTGCCAACAAAATTGTTACAACGGCCCTTGAAATGCTTAAAAAATAAACGTTGCCGCTATACCAAAACGAATCGGGGGCGCCTTTGCAGGCGCCCTTTTTTTTTATTTTTAGTGTCAACCCGGCGATAAGTAACATAGACGTTGCCAACGCTATGCAATGAATCGTCCGGCAAACGGGTAGACATTGGATGGCGGCCAATTTACGTCTTGACAAAGGTTTTGTTTTCTTTATATTTTTTGATCAATCAAGTACTGGATTGATCAAATGGTCTAAAAAAACGGAGGCTACCTTGAGAATCTCAACTGCTTGTGGCTGGATCATGGTCTTTTTTCTTCTATTGAACGTTCCGGCAATGGCCGGCACCCGGGACGATTGCATCAGCAAATGCAAAGAAGCGGGAACATTCATCAAGACCCGAGGCATCGATGCCGCCATCAAGGAAATCAACAACAAAGAAGGCCGTTTTGTATGGAACGACGGCGTCAGCTACGTATTCCTGATGAGCATGAAGGCCAGGATGCTGGCACATCCCCACAAGCCGGAATTGTTGAAACCGGAGACCCTGATCGATGCCACCGATGTGGATGGAAAGGCTTTTTTCAGGGATTTCGTCAAGGCCGCCAAAAAAGGCAAGGGCTGGACCAAATACATGTGGCCTGTTCCCGGCATGGATGTCAACAAACCCAAGCATACCTTTATCTATCGGGTGCCGGAAACGGATTACTTTGTGGGCGCAGGATTTTACGTTATGTCGCCGGGCGTTTTTTATTAACAATTTCGGCTGTTTCGAAGACCCGCACAATTACTTCCAGTAGGATGCCGCCGCCGTTATCGGCGGCGGCTATGGGCTTTTTCTTTCCAAGACGTTCAAACCTCAACCACGGGTATTCACGGACATAAGCGTACCGATTGCCGAACATCTCCGACGGGTCCTGGCGGCTGCCAACAGGCGGCATTTGCCTCATTGAATAAGGATCGGAACCGACACTACTGACCATCATGATACGCCTCCTTTATATTAGGTGGGTTGAGAAAAACTCAAATCGAATCCTTACTTGATGCTATCGTTGGATATCCCATAAACTTTATGGCAGTTGTGTAACGCCAACGTAACAGTTTATAACCCATTAAAAATATTCTTTTTTATATCTTCGGGACTGTTAGCAATCTTTCAAATGGACAAGGAGAGCAACGCTGATAGGCAAAAAGATCCATGTGAGATCTTTCATAGAGAAGATTGTTCCTACCCTGACCGCCTTCACATAAATCGCTGTTTCACCGCAGCGGTTGCGCCGATACGATGGCACCAGCCGGCAGGGATTTCACTCCTCTTCCTCGATGGCGACAGGTCAATTGGCTATCCAATTTCACCATTCATCGCGCTGTGTATATGGGGTGAAGTGCCCATATTCTTCGATAGCAAGGCAGGCAAACCGTCGTGTTTCAAAAAGCGGCGCACCATTCGAAAGGAGAGAGGGGTTGATGACCGCAGGCGCCCGACGTCACAAAAACCAATCCGAGGGGTTGCCGCCAACTCAAGCGGAGGGGATCCGATCAAAGACTTCTCTGAAATTCACGATGGAAGAGGGCATCCACATTCTACCGCCCCGGACTTGAATCGGCATGATTTCATCTTTTTCGCTCAAATTGTTGTAAAATTCGATTCTGACCAAATCTTGTTCGATTTCCAAGAGCTTGTATTCATCGATATCGACGGAGCCTTGAAAATATGAGGTAATCGTCTCTGCATCGATCGTCAACGCCAACTCACCAAAAAGGACCTTCGATGTTATCGAGGAAATTTGACGGGCCGTATATTCACCACACCCTTTCATTTCTTGAATCGTTTCGGATTTGTTGGAATGCCATTTGCCAATAAGGGGATTTCTCTGAGCCACGTCTTTCTCCTAAAAAAGATTTTTTTCTCGATCAGCCCGACAACTGCCATGCCGGCAACCTGAACCTACCAGGGAATGGGCTGGCGGTCCCTGAAAAAGCCGCCGGTCGGCCCCCCATCGGGTAGGGTCGCCAGCCATACCGGGGTTTCGACCGCCTCATCGACAGAACGGGGCGCCCGGGGGCCGCCCATGTCCGTTCGAACCCAGCCGGGACAGACGGAATTGACCAGGATATTGTTGCCGCGCAGTTCTTTGGCCAGCAGGACCGTCATGGCATTGAGCAGGGTCTTGGATATGCGGTAGGCCGGAGAATCAACCCCGGTGTAGGGCGATTCCGGATTGGCGATGTCACTCAAGGCCCCCAGCGTGCTGGATATGTTGACGATGCGGCCGTATCCGTTCGCCTTCATCAAAGGGATGCAGGCCTGGCTCAACAGAAGCGGACCGTAGGCATTGGTCTCTATCGTATTTTGCAGCGTCACCGGCGCCAGTTCCAGGATCGTGGTTTCGCCGTCGATCTGGATACCGGCGTTGTTGACCAGCACATCCAGTCGGCCGAACATGTCTTTGATTTTGCCCAAGGCCGCCTGGATCGAGGTCGCTTCCGTTACGTCGAGAAGCATATCGTGAACATCCCTGCCATGCTCCCCAAGTGCGCTGCGGGCCTGCGCCCCTTTATCCTCGTCCCGTGCTCCCAGGATCACGGTATATTCTCTTTGGGCCAGCCGTTCGGCGACAGCAAACCCGATTCCCCGATTGGCCCCGGTAACCAGGGCGACGCGCTGTTTCGATGGTTTCATAAAACGCTCCTTTCTGCGGCTGCGACAATCTTCGAAGAACGATGCCACCACCGTTAGACTTCGGCTCTGATGCTCAGTCTTTTGAGGATTGCCCAACTGAATTCGAATATGACACCACAATACTAAAAAAATACGGCATGCCGCCAGTGGTTGCCATGGGGCCGACAATGTATTCAAAAAAGAGATCGTGGGTAAAAAGGACGCAAAACGAAAAATGGGGCCGTACGCTGCAGGCTATCCAAAGTTTCCCATGTTATATGCGAATGTCGGCGACCAGCGGCAGGTGATCCGACGCCACGGCCGCCGTCCTGCTGAAATGAAGGCGCAGCCGGAGGACGCTTTCAGGCGGATGCACCCAGATGCGATCCAGGGCAAGCAGCGGTCGGTGGCTGGGAAACGTGGGAAGCGCCGGCAAGGCACCCAAGCGACGGGCCAGCCATCGCAGCGGCCGCGCCCAGAGGTACCACTCGTTGAAATCACCCAGAACGATCGTTACATCAGCCGCTGCCGGATCGAGAAGCGTCAAGAGCCTTCGAACCTGGTAGCGCCGCTCCACGGGACGAAGTCCGAGGTGAGTGGCTACCATACGGACCCTGCGGCCGCCGATACTCAGTTCCATTGCCAAGGCACCGCGCGGTTCCCTGCCCGGCACACTGATGTTCAGGCGCCGGACCCCGACAGGTTTGATGCGTGTCAGCAAGGCATTGCCGTATTGCCCTTTTTCTTCCAGCAGCGTCGGCCCTGCAATCGCCTCGGTACCTGTTGACCGGGCCAGGTCCTCGAGGATGTTTACCGGCCCGGTGCTGGCGTACGCCGCCTCCTGCAGGGCAATCACATCGCCACGGATACGGCGCAGCACCCCGGCGATTCGATCCGGTTCTTCGAGACCGTCACGACCGATGCAGCGGTGAATGTTGTACGTAGCGACGCGCAGACGCATTCAGGCGGCCTTTTCTTCGGCTCGCCGACCGCGCCTGCGGTTGACCCATCGGCGAAGCCGGACAAGGCCGAACACGACCGCCAGCACCGCCGCCGCCAGGGCGGTAAAACGCCCCAGATCCGGTGTTTGCAGGGAAGCCGAAATGCGGTCGGCCAGTAAAACGATGGCCATAACGCCGGGAACCATTCCCACCAGGGTGCCGAGGGCAAAATCCTTCAACTGGATTTTGGAAACACCGGCGATCAGGTTGATGACCGAAAACGGAGCCACGGGAACGATTCGGAAGGTGATCACGGTCGTCACACCCGATTCTGACAGTTTTTGGCTGAGGCGGTTGATCAGGCTGCCGGCGAAACGTCGAACGGTGTTCTGGCCCATCAGCCGTCCGATCCAGAACAGGGCAAGGGCGCTGAGTTCAGATCCGATCAGGGCGTAAAAAAAGCCCCACCAGGGCCCGAAAACCAGCACGGTGGCGATCACCATCAGGGTCACGGGAAAAACGACCAGGCCGCCGACGATGTACCCGCCGACCACCAGAAGAGGGGTCATGGGCTGCCGGCGAATCCACTCTGCGGCCGCCTTCGCAGAGGCGACATCCAGCCACTCCCCGGCCGGCGTCCAGCGCCACAGCCCCGCCAGCAGGAGAACCCCGAAAATCATCAGAACAATCTTCAGCAGATGACGGTAGGCCAGGGATTGCTGCTCGGGACGCACCACATAGTCGAAGAATTCGTCCGGCTCCACCGGTTTTTCCGGGTCCAGCAGCTCCGATTCGGGAACCCATTCGTCGACTTCCGGAGGCACTTCGCCGGACAACGGCACCAGGGTGCGTTCACCATCACGCAACGATTCGACCGCCTGGATCAACGAATCGCTCTCCTCGATGGCATCGGCGACGCGATGCCTGTCGACGCCCAGGTGTTCGGCGAGCAGCCGGTTGCGAAAACGGCCGATGACCGAACGAACCGATTCTTCGGTCTCGGCGGTGACGGCCAGATCACATTCCGAGTCGAGCCCCATGGAGCGGTTGCTGAGATTGGAAGATCCCACCCGGACGAACGTGTCGTCGATCACCATGACTTTGGCATGCACCATCAGCGTACAGCAAGGGTCTTCGGCCAGCCGTGGGTAATAGGTGCGCAACCGGTCGTATCGGTCGGCCTTTCGCAGTTCGCGCAGAATCCGGCCCCGCAGCACATCCATGGTGTGCTGTTCGAGCCACCCACCGGTTTTTTCCGGCAGAACGATGACGATCTCGGGGCCGTCGGTTTCCGTCAGGCGCTGTTTCAGGGCCTGGCCAATGCGATGGGAGCTGAGATATTGGTTCTCGATGTAGATGGATCGCCGGGCGGACGCGATGCTGTCCAGATAAAGCTGCTCCACCTCCCGCACGCCCCGCCGGTTTTCATAGGCCGGAAGGGTCCGGGCCACCGCCACCTTTACCGGTTCGAAATCCGGATCGATGCTGGAAGGCCACGGATCGTGCGAATGGGTCGTCTGCGCGGCAACCGGGGACTTACCCTTGGCGTCAGACCACCTTTTTCTCACCAGTTCGCCCAGGGTTGCTGCGGCCGGTCCATCCACGACCATCTGAACATCGTGGAAAGGAGGATAGGGCTTGCCGTCCGGATCCACACGGCGTTCATCGTCGGGCCGATGGGCCGATGTATCCCAGCGCCATTTACTCAGGTCCAACCCGCCGGCAAAAGCGACGGCATCGTCGACCACAACGATCTTCTGGTGCTGGGAGGCCCCGACGGGATGATTGCCGTCCAGGCGGAAATGGATGCGCTTGTGGGTTCGCCACTTGAGCTTGTAACGCGGGAAAAACTCGCGTTCCAGGGCATAAATCATGGCAAAATCCCAGTTCAGCAAATAGACGTGAAGCCCCTTTTTCTCGGAGACCAGGCGATTGAGAAACGCGCCGAGACGGGACGGCCAGCCGCCGTGATCCTCTCCGCGAACCAAGCGCAGGTCGCTGTGCAGGTCCCACCCGACAATGAAAATGCTGTGGCGAGAATGTCGGAGCGATTCATGGATCGCACGAAAATAGGCCTCGCCATCGATAATGAAGGCGGCACGACCGGCCGCTACCTGCCGATAACAGTTCTTCGAAGGCTCCAGTAGATTTTCCACTGAAAATCTCCTTTATCTGTAACAGGGTCGCCCATAGAAGCCGCAGCGTCCACCCCAACGATGGGTTCCGGTTCAATATTTATTTCCGGTAACCTTCTTCAAGGCCGCTTTGGCGCCGGCCTCGAAATCCTGCCAGGCGAGTTCGAACCCTGACTTCAAATCCTGCCAGGCGTCTGCCGTAGAATTCTTCAGCACCAGATATTTATTTTCCAGCTGCTGAACCTGCTCTTTCACTTCCTGCACGGTGGTTCGGTAGCGTTCCCGGCTCTGGGCATCGATGGCATCGGCTTTGGCTTCCAGCCTGTCCAGTTCGGCATTCCATCCGTCCAGCTTGCGTTTAAGATTTTCGACAAAAAGATCTCTTTTGGACATCGTCAACCTCCTTTACCGGTTATCGAGCATTATGGAACGCATTAAAGTGGCGACGTATTCCCCAACGTTGCAAAAGCCGGAGCGATTCAGCGCCAAGGCGCCAAGGGTGCCGCCGTAGTCATCTACTGCAATCCCTTGGGGTATACTATAGGAAACGGACGCCGACGAAAAAATGGGGGCAGGCATTGATTCAGATATCAAATAGTGGGTAGATCGTGCCCATCCAATCACCGACCACCCGCTTAGCGGGTGGTTTGATGAAGCCCCCTCCTAAGGGGGCTAAGACCCGAACCCATGAACGCCGAACATCGAACTTCCAACATCGAACTTCGAACAAGGCATTCTATCGTTTTTATTACGATTAAACCCTATTTCACAGACCGCACCGATGACCGTTGCCTCTTTTGACAGATTGACGGAGCGAAGCGACCTCCGCATTCGACGTTGGACGTTCGATGTTCATTGTTCGACGTTCAAATAACCATTTGCCGGTTGAATGTCTCGCCGGATCGGTCCGAACCTCTTCGGGTCGCTCGGGCATAGCCCGAGGTTTAATTTACTGCAATTAGTGCAGATACGCCTCTTTGGCCTTTTTTACAAGCGCTTCGATTTGCATAAAGGCATCTTCCGTCTTCCGCTTCAGGGCCGGCCACGTGTCCACGTTCGCCTGGCTGTCCGCCGTGAACCGTTTTTCGACTTGCTGAATCTTTGCAAGGATCTCTTGAATGGTCCCTGTATACTGACGCAGATCTTTATCGCCGATTCGCCCGGCCTTTGACTGCAGGAGATCCGCATCGGCTTTCAGGGCCGCCAATCTCGATTTGACGGTCTCGAGAAAAACTGTTTTTGTAGACATGGGCGCTTCCTTTCAACGCAAACGTGCCGGCATCGCCGACTGAGGTTCTCGGCTGGTTCCCAATGCCCTGCAAAAATCACGACCACAGGTGAAACAACAAAATCAGGACAAACCGACCGAACAACAGCGCTATTATAAGCGGGACCACCCATCGAGGCAAGTGGCGAAAAAAAGCGATGAATTGTTGTCGAGACGGAGTTTTCAAGGGCGCTCCTTATCATGTCCGCAAAACGGTTTCCCTGCATGAAAAATAGGGTCTTCCCAGCAACCATTTAGGGCCTGTCGCTACTTTCCATGCAGCGTCATTCTTTAATAGAATTGTTTTTGGACACTTAACCCGCCAACCCAAAGGGAGGCAACCATGCTCTTTATCGGCCATTTTTCCTTCGATGAAATCGACAACGACGACAGACAGCGGCACGGGTACCTGACCTGCATCGTGGATGCAGAAAGTCCCGACGATGCCGTCTCGCAATTCGAAGATCATATCAAAAAAATGAGAACCAGTACCAAAGAGATGGTTAACATCGTCAACGTGTACATCGAGGAGATCCTGAGATTCGATCAGATCCCCACTCGTCCGATCATCACGCGGATGCAATTTTCCGCGGGCGCGTTTCCTGCTTCCGTCAGCCACTCCCTTCCAGGGGTCTTCGGAGAAGGCGTGGATACCTTCGGGTTCGCTCCGGACGTCGAGAACCACGAAATGCTCAACGACGGCGGCTATATCGAATCGAAACCGTTCATTGCTTTTGACCAGTAACCGACGGAAAGGATGGGCGGATATGCATCACGATCTTCTGGAGACCGATCAGATCCGCTGCTACACGCAAGACGGTCAGCCCGTCGATTGCAGCGGCACCGGCCAGGACGCATCGGTCGGGAAAGTGCATCAGCCCATGCGCGACCAGCGGTTCTCACCCAAAAACAGTGTGGTCGAGGACAGGCTCACCGGAGCGATCTGGACCCGGGACGCCAATCCAGACGGATTTCCACAGACCTGGCATGAAGCCCTGGCCACCGTCGCAAAAATGCGGGACCGCCGCACGCATGGTTATGGCGACTGGCAGCTTCCGTCAAGGGATCTTCTCTTTTCACTGATCAGCCACCAGTACATCAATCCGGCCATTGGGAAGAATCATCCCTTCGAGAATATCTTCAACGGCTACTACTGGACCCGTGACAGTTGCTGCCGCCTTCCCGATCAGGCCTGGTATGTCCATTTGGGCGGCGGCCGGGTCCACAGGGGCATGAAGCAGGGCTCCTACCTGCTCTGGCCCGTATGCCCGGGGTCCGAGGTACAGGAACGAAATAAACACAAATATGAAGACCGCTTTTTGATCGACGGCGACGGCGTTTACGACAGAGAAACCGGATTGACCTGGAGCAGGAACGCCAACCCGGTCGGTCGTCGCCTGAACTGGCGGGACGCCCTTTCGGCGGTAAAACCCCTTACCGGGCCTGGACTGGAAATAGACCCTGAATGGCGGCTGCCCAATATCCGGGAACTGGAAAGTTTGGTGGCATTGGATGCCCATACCCCTGCCCTTCCCGCAGGTCATCCCTTTATCGACATCCAGGAGGGTTACTGGTCCTCGACCACCAGCGTCTACGAACCTCGCTACGCCTGGACCTTTTATACCCGCGACGGCCAGGTCGGTGTGGGATTCAAACCCCATGAGGAGTTCTTCCTTTGGCCGGTGCGGGGTTGATGAGCGGGCGTAGCGGATCTTACCGCCAGACGCCGTCAACACGGTCGCCGCATTCGGGGCAGGCGCCATCGATGATGCGGTTTTGCCGAATGGCAAATCCGCTGCGTTCGATGAGCAGGTGGTCGCAGCCCGGACAGAAGGTGTTCTCCCCCGGATCGCCGGGGATGTTGCCCGTGTAGACGTAGCGCAGACCGGCGGCGAGTCCGATTTCCCTGGCTCGGCGCAGGGTCGCCAGCGGCGTGGGCGGTCGATCGAGCAGCTTGTAGGTGGGATAAAAAGCGGTCACATGCCAGGGAATTTCCGGCCCCGTGGCATGCAGGAACTGGGCAATGTCGTGCAATTCTTCGTCGGAATCGTTCAGGCCCGGGATGAGCAGGGTCGTCACTTCCACCCAGACACCCAGCTTCTTCATGCGTGTGATGGTGTCCAGCACCGGCTGGAGTCTGGCCTTGCAGACCTTGCGGTAGAAACGGTCCGAAAAACTTTTCAGGTCGATGTTGTCCCCATCTAGGACATCGGCCATGGCGGTTGCCGAGGCCTCGGTCATAAACCCGTTGGAGACGAAAACATTGCGCAGGCCTTTTTCGCGGGCCAGCCGGGCGGTGTCCTGGGCAAACTCGGCAAAGATCGTCGGCTCGGTGTAGGTATATGCGATGGAGGCCGAACCGCTGGCGACGGCCTTGGCAACGACCTGGACCGGTGTCAGTTTCGTACCGGTAATGTCGCCGTCGTGGGAATGCGGGTATTGGGAAATATCGGCGTTCTGGCAGTGCTGACACTGCAGGTTGCACCCTACGGTGGCGATGGAATAGGAGCGCGTGCCGGGCAGAAAGTGGAACAGCGGTTTTTTCTCGATGGGGTCTGCGTTTCCGGAGATCAAACGGCCGTAGACCAGCGAATACAGAGTTCCTTCGCGGTTTTCGCGCACCGCGCAGATTCCCCGCTTGCCCGGATCGATGGTGCACTCGTGGGCGCAGAGGTGGCACTTGACCTTGCCATCTTCCAGTTTTTCGAAAAATCGGGCCTCATGCATGATCCACCTCGCATGTTGTCTGGTTTTTTAATTTTAGATCACAATTTCGATTAAGTAAACCCATGCCGATACCCGGATTTGCATCCACGACTGGCCACTGAAGGTTCGGCACCCAATAATAGGGCCTGCCGCAGCGAATAATGGGGTTGTCCCCCCATGGTTGAAGCCTTAAGATTTATGTAGATTTTGGTCGGTGCTATAAAGTCAACGAGCAACATCCTCGAAAACGAATTCGGAAGATATTGACGCGGCTGGCAACCAGGAATCTATAACCTACGGACATGTCATGGAAACACTTCTACTATGCAGTGATTTGGACCGGACACTGATCCCCAATGGCGCCGAACCGGAATCCCCGCAGGCACGGAAGGTGTTGGCTCACCTGGCCGCCCATCCGAAACTCAGGCTGGCCTACGTCAGCGGACGCGATAAAAGGCTCGTCGATCAGGCCATCAGGGAGTACGAGCTTCCCGAACCCGACTTCGTCATCGGCGATGTGGGCACCACGATGTATCGGGTTATCGGCGGCCGATGGCTGGCCAACTCGGTATGGCAGGAGGAGATCGGACAAAACTGGCGCCAAAGCGGCCACGACGACATCGTCCGGATGTTGAAGGATCTGGAGACCGGCGATTTTCGCCTTCAGCCACCGGAAAAACAGAATCAATATAAAGTCAGCTATTTCACAAGTCTTTCGAATGGCACCCAACCGTTGGAGGACAAAGTCGCCGGCATTCTGGAGGGCAGCGGCATCGCGGCCAATGTCATCTGGAGCCGTGACGACGCGGCCCGGTGCGGACTGCTGGATATTCTGCCCCGGCGGGCCAACAAGCTCGAGGCCATCCGTTTTCTGATGGCGGAGGAACGGCTCGATGAATCCAGGGTCGTTTTTGCCGGCGACAGCGGCAACGACCTGGATGTGCTGACCAGCGGACTCCCGGCAATCCTGGTCAACAATGCCTCCGAAAGTGTGCGCCGGACGGCACTGGAGCGACTGTCCCAATCCGGTAGGACGGACCGGCTCTATCCGGCCAGAGGCGGATGGGGCCAAATGAACGGCAACTATGCTGCCGGGGTTATCGAAGGGGTGGTCCACTTTTTCCCTGAAACCGCCGGATGGCTGAAATCGGTACTTTCTTGAGGCGCCCATGCTGGACATCAAACACATCCTCGACACCAAACTATGGTCCAATTCGGTCGAAACCTGGCTGATTGCCGTCAGCATTGCCGTCGGCCTGCTGCTGACCGTCAAACTGATTCGGGATTTTCTGGTCCGCCACCTCTTCCGACGCGACCAGGAGCGTGACGACGATATCAATGCGTTGATCGCCGCGATTGTCAAAAGCGTCTCCATGCCCATTGTGGCGGTGCTTTTTGCCTATGTCGGCATTCAAGGGCTGGATATCCCCAAAAAGTGGGGTGTCTGGATCCCCGCCATCGCAACGATCGCGGTGATCCTGCAGATCACCCGGTCCCTCAATGTACTCATCACCTTCTGGTATAAACGCTATCAGAAGAAATACGTGCACGATACCGGCGAACGCATTACCACCCTGCGCGCCCTGACCTTTGTCTCGCGGGCGGTGCTGTTTGCCGTTGCCGTGCTGCTGGCCCTGGACAATGTCCCCGGCGTCAAGATCACCACCCTGGTGGCCAGTCTGGGAATCGGCGGTATCGCCGTTGCCATGGCGCTGCAAAATGTTCTGGGAGACATCTTCGCCTCCCTTTCCATTTTGCTGGACAAGCCGTTTGTCATCGGGGATTTCATCATCGTCGAGACGCACATGGGCAGCGTCGAACACATCGGACTGAAAACCACCCGCATTCGGAGCCTGTCCGGCGAACAGCTCGTCTTTTCCAACAGCGATCTGCTCCAAAGCCGCATCCGCAATTACAAACGCATGGCCGAGCGACGGGTGGTCTTCTCCATCGGCGTCGTTTATCAAACCGACTACCAGACCCTGAAAACGATCCCCGGACTGATCCGTGAAATCGTCGAAGGTCAGGATCAGACGCGATTCGACCGATCGCATTTCCAGGGCTACGGCGACTTTGCGCTCACCTTTGAAACGGTCTATTATGTGCTTTCTCCAGACTACACGATTTACATGGACATCCAGCAAGCGATCAATCTGGAAATTTACCGGCAATTCGAAGAACGGCAGATCCGATTCGCCTACCCCACCCAGACGCTTTACCTCAACCATGGCTCCCGAAACACGGCGCCGGAAAAGACTGCCGCGTCAATACAGTCTGCATAAATCCCGTATACACAGAACCCCCCATATGAACACCGTACCGCTTTGGTATATTCGGTATTGAATCCCGTCAGCGGATTGCCGACATCTTTCGGCAATTTCAGAAGCGTCCCGGGAGTATGCTGAACAGAGAAAAACGAAGGAGGACCCTGAAGCCATGTGTGGAATCTGCGGCCAGATCAGCTTTAACGGCCACCCATCCGAAGTAGCCTCGGTCTTCGAAATGACGGAGGCCCTGAAAAAGCGCGGTCCCGATGCATTGGGCCTGCATGTCCATGGCGGCAACGCCATCGGACACCGTCGGTTGAAGATCATCGACCTGAGCGAACGCGCCCACCAGCCCATGGTGGACAATACCCTGGGACTGTCCATCGTATTCAACGGCGCGATCTATAACTATCCGGAACTACGCAAGGAGCTGGAAAGCAAAAGCTACCGCTTCTTCTCCCAGGGCGACACTGAAGTCATTCTCAAGGCCTATCACGCCTGGGGAGAAGACTGCGTCAAGCGCTTCAACGGCATGTTCGCCTTTGCCATTGTCCACCGGGACAGCGGCAAAACCTTTATCGCGAGGGACCGGCTGGGCATCAAACCGCTGTATTACAACCAGACGGACAGCGCGTTTCGTTTCGCCTCTTCCCTGCAGGCCCTGCTGGTTTACGACGATATCGACACCGCCATCGACCCTGTGGCCCTGCACCACTACCTGACCTTTCATTCGGTGGTGCCGGCACCCCATACAATTCTCGAGAGTATCAAAAAACTGAAGCCGGGCACAACGCTGACCGTGACCCCTGACGGCGGCGTTCATGAAACGGAATACTGGACCCTGGATTTCACCCCCAAAGCCGACGAACGGGAATACGGCTTGGAGGAATGGGCGGAACTGCTGCTGGTCTATCTGCGAAAAGCCGTCAAGCGAAGACTCACCGCCGATGTTCCTGTCGGCGTGCTGCTCTCCGGCGGACTCGACTCCAGCCTGATTGTGGGCCTGCTGGCGGAACTGGGCCAGTGGCACATCAACACCTTTTCCATTGGATTTAAGGATGTCAACGGAGAAGCGGGCAACGAATTTACCTATTCGGACATTATTGCGCGCCATTACGGCACCGATCACCAAAAAATCGAGGCGCTGGACGGGCAGGTGCTGCCCGCCCTGGACGATTGCATCCGCTCCATGAGCGAACCCATGGTCAGCCACGACTGCATCGGTTTTTATCTGCTCAGCCAGGCCGTATCCCGGCATGTCAAGGTCGTTCAAAGCGGCCAAGGCGCCGATGAAATCTTCGGTGGGTATCACTGGTACCCGCCGATGATGGAGAGCCGCGACGGGGTTTTCGATTATGTCGGTCATTTTTTCGACCGCCCCCACACCGAATACACCGCCGTCGTCGACGAACGCTTTGTCGGCGAGGATCACAGCCTCGATTTTGTCCGCAGCCACTTTGCCAGGCCCGGCGCGCAATCCACGATCGACCGCGCCCTGCGCATCGACACCACGGTGATGTTGACCGACGACCCGGTCAAACGCGTGGACAACATGACCATGGCCTGGGGGCTGGAGGCCCGCGTTCCCTTTCTAGACCATGAGCTGGTAGAATTTGCCGCCCGCATTCCCGCCGAACTGAAAGTGAACCATGGCGGCAAATATGTGCTCAAGGAGGCGGCCCGAACCGTCATTCCAGCCGATGTCATCGATCGCCCTAAAGGCTATTTCCCCGTACCGGCCTTAAAATACCTGGACGGCGATTACCTGGACTTCGTCTCCGATACGCTCCATGGCACGAAAAGCAGACAACGGAAGATCTTCAACCCGGATTATGTGGATCATCTTTTCGAAGATCCCGACGCACACATCACCCCCCTGAACGGGTCCAAGCTCTGGCAGATGGCCGTTCTCGAGCATTGGCTGTCCGTTCAGGGACTGTAAAAAGGAGGACACCACCACAATGCATGCCCACAGTCGCAAAGATCGTCTGGAACGCATGAACAGCCTCTCCTTGAAGAATTGGCAGCCGGCCACCGGGCCGGATGCCGTATGCCTGAAAAACGACGCGGTCGTGGAGATGGGATGGGGACGGATAATTTTCGGCCACACCTTCAGCGACGCAACGACCCTTTTCGAAACGATTTGCCAGGAGGGCGCCGGAAAGCGCGATATCGCCTTTTATCTGCGCGATCCCCACGTCATGCTCTCCATGGGGCCGGACAAACTTTTCATGGACCCGTCGCATACCTATCGGCTGTGGTTCCACGACTATCGTCCCGGCCGCAGTCGATGGCCGACATTCACCGTGCGACGGCTGGACACCCGGAAGGATGCCGAAGCCGTCAATCGAATCTACCGCTCCCGGAAAATGGTTACCGCGGATCCTTCATTTTTCACGGACTCCAACACCTCCCGAATACGGACCTATCTGGTGGCGGAAGATCTGAAAAGCAAACAGATCGTCGGCACAGTAACGGGACTGGACCACGTCGAAGCCTTCAACGACCCGGAATCCGGGGGCAGTCTGTGGTGTCTGGCGGTGGATCCCCAGGCCCACGCACCCGGCGTGGGCGAGGCCCTGGTGCGCCATCTGGCGGAGCACTATCTGGCGCGCGGCCGCAGCTATATAGATCTGTCGGTCATGCATGACAACACCGAAGCCATTGCACTGTATGAGAAGCTGGGCTTCCAGCGCGTGCCGGTTTTCTGCGTCAAGCGCAAAAACCAGATCAACGAGCCCTTCTTCACGGCTTCGCCCCCGGAGGAGCAATTGAACCCGTATGCCCGGATCATCACCGATGAAGCCCGCCGGCGCGGGATCCGCGTGGAAGTCATCGACGAAGAGCACAACTACTTCCGGCTGATCCACGGCGGGCGATCCATCGTCTGCCGGGAATCGCTGACCGAATTGACCTCGGCCATCGCCATGAGCCGTTGTGACGACAAGCGCCTGACCCACCGGGTTTTGCGATCCGCCGGCTTGAACGTGCCGCAGCAGTTCCCGGCCAATCTTGAGGACCCCAAGGCCAACACAGCCATTCTGAAAGACCTTCAACAGGTGGTGGTAAAGCCCGCCCGAGGGGAACAGGGCCATGGCATCAGCGTGGACGTGCGCTCGGCCGAAGCCCTCGAAAAGGCCGTCGCATGGGCCGGTCGCTTCTGCGAGGATGTAATTCTGGAAGCCTATGTGTCCGGCGAGGATCTGCGTTTGATTGTCATCGATTACAAAATGGTTGCGGCAGCGATACGCCGGCCGCCGGTCATTACCGGTACCGGACGGCACCGCCTGAGAGAACTGATCGAGAAGTATAATCGCCGAAGGACCAGCGCCACCGACGGTGAAAGTCGGATCCCGATGGACGGCGAAACCCGGCGCTGCGTGCAGCGGGCCGGATACGGCTTGGAGGCGGTCATTCCCGCCGACGAGAAGATACAGGTGCGTAAAACCGCCAATCTGCACACCGGCGGAACCATCGAAGACGTAACCCCGATTATCCATCCGGCCCTGATCGAGGCCGCCGAGCAGGCTGCCGAAGCGCTGGACATTCCGGTTACCGGACTCGACATGATCGTTCCCGATCCGAAACGGCCCGATTATGTCATGATCGAAGCCAACGAACGACCGGGACTGGCCAACCATGAACCCCAGCCCACGGCAGAACGGTTTGTGGATCTGCTTTTCCCGCAAACCGCTGCCTGAGAATGAATGGAGAAAAACCCAGTGACCCGCGTTCCCATCGATACTCACTACCTGAAACACATCCTGGTCGCTTTGCTGAACATCCCCAGCCCGTCCGGTTATACCGATCAGATCGTTCATTTTGTCGGCCAGGAGCTGCAAAGGCTCGGCATCGCCCATAATGTCACGCGGCGGGGGGCCATCCGGGCCACATTGAAAGGCCGCATGCGTGACACGCTGGACCGGGCCGTGGCGGTTCATCTGGACACCCTTGGCGCCATGGTTCGCCGGGTAAAACCCAACGGCCGCCTGGCCATCGCATCGGTGGGCACGTGGTCCAGCCGTTTCGCCGAAGGCGGTCGCGTCACGGTCTATGCCGACAGCGGGCCGGTCCGAGGGACCGTGCTGCCATTAAAGAGCTCCGGCCATGCCTATGGAGAAACGGTGGATACCCAACCCACCGGCTGGGACCATGTAGAACTCCGCGTGGATGACAAAGGCCAACAGCCGGGAGAGAAGATCAGAACCGACATCCAGATCGGTGATTTCGTGGCTTTCGATGCACTGCCCGAAATTTCAGACGGTGGATTCATCAACGCCCGCCATTTGGACGACAAGGCCGGCGTGGCCATCCTGCTCACCGTGGCCAAGGCCCTTAAAGAAGAGAAAATCGACATTCCCATCGATTGTCACCTGATATTTACTATTTTTGAAGAGGTCGGTTCGGGTGCTTCCGCAGCCGTATACGGCGATGTGACCGAAATGGTGGTGATCGACCACGCACCGGTGGCCCCCAACCAGAATGCGACGGAGTTTCATGCCGTTGTGTGCATGATGGATCAAACCGGCCCCTTCGATTATCACCTGAGCCGCAAATTGCTGGCCCTTGGCAGGGAGAACGGGATCGACCTGATCAAGGATGTCTTTCGTTTCTATCGCAGCGATTCGGCTTCGGCCATCGAGGCGGGCAACGACACCCGTACCGCTCTGCTGGGGTTTGGCCTCGACGGATCTCACGGATACGAACGGACGCACATGTCGTCCCTGATCGCCGTTGCCGACCTGACGGCGCTGTACGTCCAAAGTGCACCGACATTCAGCCGGGACAAAGACACGCTGGCATCTTTGAACGGGTTTCCCCATCAACCCGATCGTGAGGTGATTCAAATTGAAACCTGACGAACGGTGTGGATCGGGATCATCGCCATTTTCTTCAAACCAACCAAGCAGGACTTTGGGAGAACACGTCAATATGGAAATCTGCAAAAACAAAAAAACCGGGCAGGCATTCGTTCATCTGGATGAAGACGAGAACGGCCAGGCCCTGATGATCACACCCCAAGGCATTGTCAAAGCCCTGGAGTACGATCTGTTCACGGAACCCATTGAAATCGAAGATGATCAGGCCGTGAACGACGAGAAAATCAATGCGACTCAGTACGACGTCTACAACCGATACTGTCAAGCTTGAATGGACCGATAATTACCTCTCAACCGAAAAAGGAGTGATCATATGCGTAGCGTACAGGAAGGAGATACCGTCCGGGTTCATTTTACCTGCTGTGCCGACGATGGCAGCGAAATTGCGACGACAGGCGGCGAAGAACCGTTGGAATTGACCATCGGCGAAGGCAAACTCATCGAATGTTTCGAAAAGAGCGTAATCGGGATGACGGAAGGCCAGGAAAAAAAGGTTCGTCTTCAGCCCCATGAGGCCATTGGAGAAAAAAAGTCCGAATTGATTTCCGAGGTTCCCCTGTACCAGGTTCCGGAACAGGATGAAGACCTTGAAGTCGGCAGCCGGATTCAAGTCAAAGACGACCACGGAAACGACGTCAAGGCGATAGTCACCGATATCTCCGATCAGACCGTCACCCTCGATGCCAATCATCCGCTGGCCGGGGAGACGCTCACATTTGACATCAAGCTGGTTGAATTTGCATAAAACGGTGCATTTGTCCTATAGTAGGGATCAGGGTCCAGGAATCTATACAAAAAACAGGGGGGACAATGGATACCGAAATAAAGGCAGCGTTGGTCATGATCGAGAAGAAGCTCGAAGCCATAGAGGAAAGGGTCGAAGCGATTGCCGACGAAGTGAACGACATCAAAGAAGACCTCCCGGCAAATTTGGATGAAGACGTGTCGGAAATCAAGTCTCTTCTGATTCAGATAGCCTGATTCGGGTTTTAAAGATCACAAATGCACACAGGAAAGATCTTCCAGCAACTGATCCACATGTTCGTAGTACCAGTTGGCGCCCATCGAGAAATGGAGTAAAATGCGATTGAGGGATTCCGGAATGTAAGGGTATACGAGCTTCAGATTGGCCAGGCGGTGATGAAAGACGATATTCCGGTCCCCCGACGCAATCTTCTCCATGGCGGGATGAGAGCTTCGGTAAAGATCCGGCAGCAAAACATCGCCCTTTCCGACCAGGTAAATGAGGATATTGCCGATACCGAAAAGATCGTAGCCATAAATGTTCTCACGGTGCAGGTAGTTGAAATCGAAATCGATCCACCGGTAGTTGCCGCTTTCCCGATCGATGAGGATATGATCCCGCCGGATGTCGCCGTGTTTCTCGTTCTGCCGGTGCAGGAATCCGATGGCTTCGACGCAGGTGATAAAATTGGCGAACACCTTTGGAAAGATTTTACGGAAGTAGTCCGAGTGGCTGCAGGTCAAATCCTCGATGGTATTGTTAAGCGACTTTCCGTAGATGAAATCCAACACGCGGATAATGTTCCCCTGGCTGTCCTCGGTGGCATAGCCATGCATGAAATGGGGATGGTCGCCCACCTTTGAAAGAATGCGCGCCTCCTTGCGGGGACTTCGAAAGCAATCGAAAGTCGTATCGCCGATACGGGCTTCAAACTTTTCGAAAAAAACCAACTTGATGATTTTCCGCTGGCCGGTCTCCAGATCCGTGGCGCGCTTGACCCAGAATTTTTCCTGGTCGTCCAGACCGAAGCGTCCCTCCTTGGCGTTGTTCAGGATCAGGTAGGGGCGATTGCCGAGGATCAGCACATCGCCATAGTCTACTTTGTAAAAATCGGTGGTATCGACATGGGTGCTGAATCGGCGGCGGTCCGCCAGACTGGGGAACAGTTCGGCGACTCGCCGGTCGATGGCTTCCATGTCCATCGACGGTGTCCCGTCCCGCGCTTCGGCTGAAGGGTAAGATTCGCTTACCATCGTTGGCGTTCTTCTTTATATAAAGGAAGAAGGGACTATCCCAGAATCAAACGCTGAGGATCGCATTTTTCCCTCAAAATGGCCAGTTCTTCCGCTGACGGCGGTGGGATCGTTTCGGCCCGGGAGGTGTCCACGGGAAACCCCATGCTGTCCAGCACCGTCTCTTTGGTGACCCCCGCAAAGCAACCCCGCAAAACCATCCTGCGGCTCTGTTCGTCAAACCCCATAATGGCCATGTCGGTAATCACACAGGCCGGACCGCCGCCGGGCAGGCCGGCTTTTTTACGGGCGTCAGGGCCGTCAAGCCATCCCGGGCTGGTGAGGTAGTCCAGTTTGGGAACAAACTTGCGCCGGGCGTGCTGCATGAAGATGATGGTACGGTTGACGAAAGAGGCCACGTCGCAGGCACCGCCGCTGCCGGAAAAGCGTACCTTGGGGTCATCGTAGTCGCCGATGACGGTGGAGTTGAGATTGCCGTAAGGATCGATCTGGGCCGCGCCCATGATCCCCACCACCTTCCGTCCGGTGAAGCGGTTCTGCATGGTGGCAAAAGCGTCGGCCAGGCTCCCGTTAACCGAGGTGGCGAACATCACCCGGGAGTCACCCACGGCCAGGGGCACCTCCTCCAGCCGGGAGTCGATGGCGCCGGTCTCGAAAAAAATCACTGAGTTGGGGGCGCTGATATGCTTGGCGGCCATGGCGGCCAGCATGGAGATGCCGGTGCCGCAGAAGACGATGTCGCCGTCACGGATCTCCCGGGCGGCGGCCACGGCCATCATTTCGCGTTGGGTGTAGTCGGTTTGCTTGGTCATGAAACGTTTTCTCAAAATTCAGTTATGACGGGCTCGCAAAAAGTTACAAGACCTGTCATTCCCGCGCAGGCGGGAATCTATAATTGAATGAAAATGCTGGATTCCCGCCTGCGCGGGAATGACATCAATGGGGCCAAATTCAGTTTGTTGCAAAATCATCAAAACTTAAATGGAACTCCTTACCGTCGGTCCAGCCCCCCCGCATACCCCGTCCTTTCATCCGCCTTAATCTTCTCCAACTGCCCGGGATTGATGCGGCCGATCATCTCTTCGTGGCTGACCGTCGAGAGAATTTCCGTTTCCAGGTATTCACGGTAGCGCCCATCGTCCAGCGCTGCCTGGCGGTACTGGTGCAGCCGGGACGGATCGTAATCGTAATGGTGGTAGCAGGCTGTGGGCCATGCGCCCATGGGCAGATGCACCACGGCATCCACACAGAAAAAGGGAATCTGGTTGTGTTCCGGCGCATCTCTCAAACGGTCGTCTTCGACCAGCGTTTCGCAGGTGACGATCAGGCGTCTGGCGGCTTTGGCCTGCTCCACGTCGGCGAAGGGCAGGCCGGTGATGCGGCCGGTTCCCTGCCGGTCGGCGGCCTGCAGATGAATGATGGTGACGTCGGGATTGATGGCCGGCACCAGCACGACCTTCTCGGTATCGCACCAGCCGTCGAAGGGATTGTCCAGCACTACCAATTTTTGATCGGGCAGCCGCGATTCCTCCCGGCGCAGGGTTGCTGAAAAGCCCCACCGATTGGCGATATCCGATCCCAGCGAACTGCGCGTGGGCAAAAAGGGAACCCCCATGGCGCCGGCCATGAACCGCAGGGTCATCTGGTAATTGGAGTAATCTTCCACCGCCAGTCGACCGGATTCCACCGCCTTGCGGAAACGGATGCAGGTGGGGGCGAAGCGGCCGTTGCCGCCGTATGCGATTTCGAGCCGGTCAACGCAGCCGGCCCCGACCAACTCATCGACGCCCTGCCCGTTGGAGTGGGCGTACAGATGCAAATGACGTTTTTTCTGGCGGATGATTTCGTATACCGCCGCCATGGGATTGCGGTTGATGGTGAATCCACCGATGGAAATGTGGGCGCCATCGGGTACAAAACGGTCAACGGCCTCGGATATGGACATCAACTTGTTGGCATCGAGATTCATAGGCCTGCTTTTCGGAACGCTCGGTTTGAAAATGGATTGTTTGTGGGCAGGGAATCGAAAACGGCCGGAACGCGAAAAAACAGACGATCCAATCGTTACGGTACGGCCTGCGTGAAGAATTCGTTTATTGCAACGCCAAAGGTATTGTCAAGGTGAAAGCGACAGACGATGCGCCGGATGGCAATCGGTTCTAAAAATCCATGGTGAGCCGTTCGATTCCTCCGGAGCGTCTGGATTTTATGCGCCAGCCCATCTTCTGGAAAACACGACGCATCTTTTTGTTTTGGGTCAATATGTCCGCGGTAAATCCTTTTAATTGACGCTCTTTGGCCAAAAGCGCCAGTTTGTCGCAAAGGCAGGTGCCGATGCCGATATTCTGGTACCCTTCATCCACCATGAACGACAATTCGGCATAGGGCGTTTCGAGATCGAGCTGGTCGAAGCGCGCTTCGGCAACAATCCGGTCACACCCTGGATCGTCAGGCAATCCGACCAGCGACAACGAATAGCGGTAGTCGACGTTGACGTACTCCTGCATATCGGAGTGAAACATGGTTTGGATGGGATAAAAGAAACGGTACTCCACCGATTTGTTGGACAGCCGGTAAAAGAACTGGCGCATGTTTTCTTCATCGGAAGGTTTCAGCGCCCGAAAACGAACCCTGGTGTTTTGCTTGAACGTCTTTTCAAATTCAATCTCTGTCGGGTAAAGATGCGCACTCTCCGTGAGGAAAATCTGATCGGGATAGATGATTTTTCTTCTTTTGGCCTCTGCCACCAGTTCGGCCCGGTCATCCGGGTGGGCGATATCGATCAGCGCCTGGGCACGTTCCCGGACCGAACGGCCCTTCATGTTGACCGATCCGTATTCGGTGACCACCGTGGTCACCGATTCCCACAAGCTGAATTGGTTCGGCTGTTTTCGAACCGAAATCAGGACGTTCGATTTTCCCTCGCGGTTGCGACTGGTGAGCGCAAAAATGGCCCGGCCGCCTTCGGAGATCAGGGCTCCGTTGAAAAAATCGACCACCTCGCTGGGTCCCGAGCCCACATTACCTTTTCCGGTATGAAGGGTCAGTCTTCCCGAAAGGTCGATTTCACGGGCCGGCAGAACCGCCACAACCTTGGGAGTTCGGCTGATATGAATGGGGTCGAACACCTGATCGATGCTTCTGAATTCCACCAGGGGGTTGTTGTCCAGCCACTGCATCAGCTTACGGGTGCCAATGGCATAGGATGTCAGGGATCTTCCCGGCGATACGCTGTTGTGACGGTTGGTCACCGCGCCGGAGTTGACCAGATCCATCAGATTGTCGAAAAAAAAAGGCGTGTGGACACTCAGGTCCCGCTTTGATCGGAGGTGGCGTCCCAGGGATTCGTAGAGCGGGCCCACCGAAAATCCGATACAGCTGCCGTCCTCGATCAGGGCTGCGACATTGGCCCCGAGACGGTCGTAGGTCTCGTCCACCTTCCACCGGTCGAAATAGATCGGCGGTTCGGTGCTTTCAACGGTCATATCGAATTTCGAGAAGGAAACGAAGGTATCGCCGAAGGTCCAGGGGATTTGGGTGTTGATCTCGCCGACCACCAGGGATGCCTGTTCGATGGCGGACAGGGCCACATCCGAACAGATGCCCAGGCTGCAAAAGCCGGCCTTGTTCGGTGGTGTGATCTGGACGAAGGCGACGTCGATGGGAATCTGACCGGATCTGAATACCGCAGGGATCTGGTAATAACGGCTGGGAATGAAATCGGCAAAACCTTCGGAAACGGCTTCACGGGACTCCCATCCGCTGAAAAATGTTTTCAGACGATATTTGTTCGTATGCCGTGCGGTTACCTCGATGGCCTCTCCGAGACTCACCAATTGAAACAGTTCCAGATCCAAAAGGTTGTCGGCGTTCGATTCTTTCAGATATCGGACCAGTGTCAATGGTTCCGACACGCCGGTGCCGATGAAAATCCGCATCCCCGGTTTGATTCGTTCCAGTACTTTTTCCGGAATCGAGACGTTTTCTTTCCAGATCGGGCGCGTTTTCATTTTACCAATATGCCTCGCTGTCACCCAATTTGATCGTTTCAAACCTTTTTTACCGGTAATATTGGACAAATACCCACCCATCGGTTAGAATTTGTTGGGTCAGGGTGAAAAAGATGGCCGCCCGTGGATTAAACGATTCTACACGCCAAACAAATCCGGATGCAAATCCATTTTAGACGATTCTGTGTCCCATGCGAAATATCCTGATTGTCGATCACGACCCCTTTACCCTTCACATCTTTTCCGGATTGGTGAAGAATCACCAGGCATTCCCGGCCGGAGACATCCTGCGGCTCTGGAAATTCTTGACAAACAAATCATCCACATCCTGATTACCGGCATGCACATCCCTGAAACGGATGCCTTTAAACTGGCCCTGCTGGAATCATGCTGTTCTCCCATTGTACCGCCATCCGAGCAAAACTGAAAAAGATATTGCCATTGTGGCCCGGATCTTTTGGCTGTAACCATTGGAAGCGGAGAGGCACAATTATGAAATCGATGTTTGAAAAACCGGCTTTGGTCCTGCTGGGTATCGCGATTGTCCTGGCCTTTTTGGTGCTGACCGGCGCCGACGCCATCGACGACAGGCCGCAGGTCGGCAGGTACCGGCTGACTGCTGTCGTCAGGGGCAATTTCCCCGATCTGTTCATTATCGATACGGCAACCGGTGCCGTTAAATGGGTCGGCAACGACGAAGGCAAGCCGTTCGACCAGATCAAGGGCAGGTAGCGCGCCTTTTTCCCGGCGCCCCGACGAATGGGCTCTATGCGATCATGCTCCTTTCCGGCATGGCGGACGATTTTTTGCGCTTTTCAATCGGTGATCCTCTCTTGCCTAGCCGATTCTCTTCCCAATCATTGAAGCACACCTGACAATCCCCGGATCTAATAAAAATAATTTCGCAGGAAAACGCTTTTTCCGGCGTTTATATAGCAGTGGAAAAACAGTGCATGCCGACAGCGGGTACTGATGAATGACCCATGCGTTTCCAGCAGCGTCTTCGTTCGGGGGTTGGCAAGCGTTTTCAACAGGTTGCCTGCAAAAGACAGGATCTTCAGGACAGATACGATATGCAAAAAAAGAAGCTACGGTATTGGATTGCTGCACTGGTGCTGCTGATCTTCGCAGCAGGTGCGTGGTTTGCGTTCAAACGGCTGCAACCGGTAGAGCAGCCGGACTACGTCACCGTGCCGGCAGTAAAACGGGACATTCAGGAGACCGTGTCCTGCACGGGGGTCCTGGATGCTTACCGGAAAGTGGACGTGGGTGCCCAGGTGTCCGGTCAGATCGAAACGCTCAAGGTCGCTTTGGGCGATAAGGTCAAAAAGGGGCAACTGCTGGCGGTGATCGACCCGTCGGTCAAGCAGAACGACCTCAAGGACGCCGAAGCCCAACTCAAGAGTGTCCGGGCCCAGAAACGGTCTAAAGAGGCTTTGTTGAGACAGTACGAACTGGAATACGAGCGCCAGCAAACCATGCGCTCCCGGGATGCCTCGGCAAAGGCGGATCTCGAAAGCGCCAAGGCCAATCTGGAGAGCACCAGGGCCGATATCGACGCTTTGGATGCCAGCATCGCCCAGGCCAAGATCGCTTTGGATACGGCTAAAACCAACCTGGCCTACACCCAGATCGTGGCGCCCATGGATGGAACGGTCGTGGCCGTGGAAACCGACGAAGGACAGACCCTGGTATCCACCCAGTCCGCGCCTACCATTTTGATTCTGGCCGACCTGACTGTCATGACCGTCAAGTCCCTGATTTCTGAGGCGGATGTCATCCGCGTCCAATCGGGCATGCCGGTCTTTTTCAGCACCCTCGGGGACCCGGATACCCGCTACGAAGGCGTGCTTCGCTCGGTGGACCCGGCGCCAGAAAGCATCACCGATACGGATACCTCGGCAAAGACCATCAGCTCTTCCGCCACCTATTACAACGGCCAGTTTGAAGTGAACAATCCCGATGGGAAGCTGCGGATTTTCATGACTGCCGAAGTCTCCATCGTCTTGGGAGAGGTTCGGCAGGCGCTTTCCATTCCCATGTCGGTTCTGGGCAGCGACCTGGGCAACGGCCGCTATGAGGTGCGCGTGCTGAAAAATGGCCATGCCGAACCCCGGCGGATCGAAACCGGCCTCAAGGACAATATCCATATCCAGGTGGTCAGCGGACTGAGCGAAGGAGAACAGGTCGTGGTCGGAGACTCGCAGTCGGCCGCCCAGGATCTTTCCAATCGGCAAAATCGTTTCAGGGGGCCGCCTCGGAGAAGGTAAAACCATGCGCAGGGTACTTCTTGAAATAACCGATCTGGAGCGCTCTTTTCCGTCGGGCGAGACGCAGGTCAAGGTGCTCAAAGGGCTGAACCTGAAGATCCACGCCGGTGAAATGATCGCCATCATGGGCGCCTCCGGCTCGGGCAAATCGACCCTGATGAATATTCTTGGGTGTCTGGACCGTCCCACCGCCGGCAGCTATACGGTCGACGGCAAGGAAACCGGCCACCTGAACAGCGATGAACGTGCCGCGTTGCGGCGGGACCACTTCGGGTTCATTTTTCAGAGCTACCATCTGTTGTCCCACCTCGACGCCATCGGCAACACCGAGATGCCCGCCGTTTACAACGGCATCAACAAGAAGGTGCGTACGGACCGCGCCGCGTCGATTCTGCAGCGTCTGGGGCTGGAGGGACGGGGCCATCATCGCCCCAGCCAGTTGTCCGGCGGCCAGCAGCAGCGGGTCAGCATCGCCCGGTCCCTGATGAACGGCGGGGAAGTGATCCTGGCCGACGAACCCACCGGCGCGCTGGACAGCAAAAGCGGCATGGAGGTGATCGGGATCTTGCGGGAACTCCATGCCCGGGGGCACACCGTTATCCTGGTCACCCACGATGCCTCGGTGGCCCGCCAGGCCCAGCGGATCGTCAGGATCAAGGATGGGGAAATTCTCTCTGATGCATCCAACCCCGACGCTCCCGAAGTCATTGCCGCCGAAGACCGTAAACCATTGCAATCCCATAAGCAAAGTCGCTGGACTACCCGATTCGGCCTGTTCCTGGAGGCTTTCAAGATGGCCTGGGTCGCCATGACGACCCACCGCCTGCGCACCTTTTTGACTATGCTGGGCATCGTCATCGGCATCACGGCGGTGGTCAGCGTGGTTGCCGTGGGACTGGGGGCCAAGCAGAAGGTAATCGACGATATCAGCTCCATCGGCACCAATACCATCGATATCTATCCCGGCACGGGATGGGGTGATATCCGCTCGGGACGGGTCGAAACCCTGGTGCCGGCGGACCTGGAAGCACTATGCGCACAGGTTTATGTAGACAGCCTGACGCCAAACATCAACGCCAGCGAGCAGTTGCGCTATCGCAATGTCGTGGCCAGCGCTTCCATCAAAGGCGTCGGAGCGGCCTATTTCCGCGTCAAGGACATTACCATGGAAATGGGGCGGACCCTGCTCGAACGCGACATCAAAACCCTGTCCCAGGTGGCGGTGATCGACCAGAATACAAAAAAGAAGCTGTTTCCCAACGGCGAGAATCCGGTCGGACAGACGATTCTGGCCGGCAACGTTCCGGTGGCTGTCGTCGGCGTCGCCGCCGAAAAGGACTCGGCCTTCAAGGATCAGAACCTGAACGTGTGGATGCCTTACACCGCGGTGATGAGCCGGATTTCCGGCCAGCAGTTCTTCAGTTCCATCACCGTGCGCGTGGCCGACGGCATGTCCAACGAAATCGCCCAGCAGGGCATCGAACACCTGCTGACCACCCGCCACGGCACCAAGGATGTGTTCACCCGCAGCTCCGACAGCATCTTGAAAACCGTGGAGAAAACCACCACCACCCTGACCCTGCTGATCTCGTCCATCGCGGTCATCTCGCTTGTGGTCGGCGGCATCGGGGTGATGAATATCATGCTGGTTTCCGTCACCGAGCGCACCCGGGAGATTGGCATCCGCATGGCGGTGGGCGCCCGGCAGACCGATATCATGCAGCAGTTTCTGATCGAGGCCGTGCTGGTGTGCATGATCGGCGGGACCATCGGAATCCTGCTCTCCTTCGGCGTCGGTGCGGTCTTTTCCTATTTCGTCAGCGCGATATCCATGCAGTTTTCGATTCTATCGATCGTTATGGCCTTTGCATGCTCGACCTTCATCGGCGTGCTGTTCGGCTTTCTGCCGGCCCGCAACGCCGCGCGGCTCGATCCCATCGAAGCCCTGGCAAGGGAATAAATGCCCGGGTGGAAGGTAAAAAAATGATCCACAACAAAACCATCGCTATTCTTTCGACTTTTATTTGCCTGCTGGCCCTGTCCGGTTGTGCCGGCATGATCTGCAAGGAGTATCAACGGCCCGAGGTTGCCTGGCCGGAAAAGTGGCAGACCCAGCCGGAAACCGGCGAACAGGTCCTGGCGACGCAGCAGTGGTGGCAGGTGTTTGATGACCCGCAGCTCGACCGCCTGATCGAACGGGCCCTGACCACCAACAACGATCTGGCCGCGGCGACCATCAAGGTTCGCAAGGCGCGCCTTTCCGCCGAGCTGGAAGCCACCAACCGAACGCCGGATCTGTCCGTCAGCGCCAGCAGCGGCACCCGGAAGGATCTCGAACACGGCGACCGCACGGAAAGCTCGGGAACCACCACAAGCCTCAATTGGGAACTGGATCTATGGGGCAAGCTGGCCAGCAGCCGCAACGCCGCCGAGTGGGAAGCCCGGGCCACCGCCCAGGACCGGGCCGCCACCGCGCTGTCCCTGGTGGGAACTACCGCCGGCCTGTACTGGCAGATCGCTTATCTCAACCAAGCCATCGATACCAGTAAGGAGGGCATTGCCTACACTCAAAGAACGCTTGATCTGGTGCAGGTAAAATACGAAGCCGGGGAGGTGTCCCGGCTGGACCTGTTGCAGGCGGAGCAGAATGTGGAGAGCCAGAAGGCCGATCTGGCCGATCTGGAGCAGCAGATGGTCGAGGCTCGCAATGCGCTGGCGGTGCTGTTCGACCAGGCCCCGGAACATTTAATGGCCGATCCGAAACGGCTGATCGAAATGCCCATGCCGGCCCTGGATGCCGGCATCCCGGCGGCCGTCCTGGGCAGCCGGCCGGACCTCATGGCCGCTGAAATGCGCCTGCGCAGCACCCTGGCCGATGCCAACTCAACCCGCGCCAGTTATTATCCCAGCTTGAGCCTGACCGGGGCACTGGGCACCAGCAGCACCGAGCTGTTTACCTTCCTGCAAAATCCGGTGGCATCCCTGGGGGCGGGGTTGGCCCTGCCCTTTGTGCAGTGGAACGAGGCCAAGCTGAATACCCGCATCGCCGAAGCCGATTACGAACAGGCCGTTGTCGAGTTCCGCCAGACCCTGTACGAGGCCCTGCAGGAAGTCGAGGATGCCCTGTCAGCCCGCAAACATTACCGGATCCAAGAAAACGTCCTGTGCCGCTCCCTGGCCCTGGCCGAAGAGGCCGAACGGATTTCGGAGGTGCGCTATACATCGGGCAAGACCGGCGTTCAGGATTGGCTGGATCAACAGGAAACCCGCCGCTCGGCGGATCTTGCGCTGGCTAAGAACCGCTACAACCAGTTGAAGAATATGATGACACTCTACCAGGCCCTTGGCGGCGATGCGACTGTGGCCGAGGAGCCGCAGCAAGAGTAGTTGCCTCCTTTGGTGACGGTGCCGTATAGAGGACAGAAGTCGGAGAACGGAAGATGGAACTTCGGAATTATAGATTTCATCATTTGGACAAGAGCTTATCAACAGCCTGAATGTCATCCATGGCTGTTTCCTTTTCAAAGCAGCTCTAACTCTATTTGTTGACTATTCGAAGCAAAGCTTCGGGGAATTTCACCCCAAGAGATTAAAAGTTACCCTCACATAAAGGTAGCCGCCATTCAGACAAATAGACGCGGGTCGATGTTGAATCGGCGGGATGATCCAATGGTTATGGATGCAAAATCAAAGTGTTGCGGATTTAGAAGGTAATTGCATTCATCAGGGACGATTACGCCGGGCACCCGAAGCACTGGGGATGATCCTGACGCAATCCAGCGATCACCAATAATCTTCGTGCTTTCAGGTGCCGGAGAGTTCGACCAGTCAGGCGGCAAATCCGATTTCGCAACCCCATGGACAAACGATTCCGGAAATTCCACCGACATAAGAACGAAATTCTCAGCATCTTCGATGGTCAGGCCGTTGGCCATAATTTCCAGAACGGCAAGGGCCTGCGAACTGGCGACATAGACTGCCGGGTGCCCGGGGGTGTTCCAGCGGCCGCCATAAAGCCGGGCGCCTTCGCCATTAAATGCCGAGTCCTTGTAGATCGATTTGACGATCCGCCAGGCTCGAATCAAGAGAACACCCCGTGCTCAATCCGGCCTAGTACATTTTCCACCTCGATCGTTCCAATGTCCGTATCGATGTAGTCCAGCGGCCGGACCCCACCTAACGCCGGCAACGGCCTTTCCAGCCAGGACAAAGCGGACTCTTCCGAATCAAACACGGCAACCGCCCGGTTGAATACCCGGATGATGCGAAACAGCTTTTCGGATTCGTGTTTGGTCAGTCGGCCTTCTTTCTTCCGGCGAGTCAGGGTGCTGGTCGTGATGTTAGTCAGCGCAGCCAACTGTTTTTCCGTCATTGTCAGCCGGTCGGCGATACGCCTAAACACCTCCAGCGGAAAACCGGCGCGAATGCTGGCAATCACCTCGGATTGACTATGCGTTCCGATATCAAGGGCTGGATTGGGTTGATATTCCATGGCTACCCTCCTTTTATCAAAGCCCATTTGCATACAACATGATACCCATTTGAACATTGATTGTCAATTGGAACAAAAAAGGGCGCGATTTTGGTGTTTAGCACCGTTGTCGATACGGTATATTATCCATGCAAATTCAACATCATCATTTTCGATATGCATGGATACATAACAAGACTGGTTGAATAGCCGGTGCATCCTGGGAAAGCTTAGTGATCGAGAACCTGATATCCGGCCACAATCGCTGGAAGTCCGCTTTCATGAGGACATCCAATGGAGCTGAAGTGGATTTGATTCTTGAGCGTGGAAGTACGAAATATTTTTTGAGTGTAAACTCTCAAAAGCGCCAAAGCCGTCGCGAGGCTTTTATGAGCTGTACGACACCGTAGCTCCTGATAAAGCATGGATTGTCGCCCCGGTTGATGAACCCTATGAGATAAAAAGGGGAATCCGGGTGACACCGCCTGCCATGATTGGGTAGATTTGGTGTAGAGCTGTCTTGCAGGCAGCGGCTGTGGAAGCCGCCACGCATCCGGACCTTTCGATCCCTTACGGGAGGGGCTTGGATCTGATCAGCCAGGGCAAGTGTCTATCCCCCATCCCTTCAATTAAAAGCTACCTTCACATAAGGGTAGCCATCATTCAGATAATTAGACTCGGTTCGATGCTGAATCGGCGGGAGTATCCAATGGTGATGGATGCAAAATCCGAGTATTGCGGGTTTAGAAGGAAATTGCACTCATCAGGTACGATTACGCTGGGCACCCGAAGCATTGGGGATGATCCTGACGCAATCCAGCGATCACCAATAATCTTCGTGCTTTCAGATGCCGGAGAGTTCGACCAGTCAGGATTGATGTGGTCAACCCTGCTGCTCAATGTCCCTGATTATTTGATCGATCGTATTTACCAGGGAGGGAATGTTGCCTCTGCAAACGTTGTGGATGGCTTCGGCATTCACATCAAAATAGTGGTGACTGATAATGTCTCGCAACCCCATTGCTTTCTTCCACTCGATTTGGGGATATTTGGAAAGCACTTGATTGCCCGTTATTTTGTCAAACTTTTTAAGGCTTTCGCCGATAGCGATCAGTTGCATGCAAATGGCATCGAGTTTTTCCATGCCTGCATCGGAATGGGTAAAATCATCTGCTGATTTGATGGGTTCAAATCGTCGCAAAACTGTTTGGGCGGCCTTGCGCACTTGGGATAAAATTTCAAGCGCAAGCTCTTTGTCAAACATAAATGGCCTCGTTGTCGATTCGACGCTTCAAAAACGGATTCATCTTTTGCCGGTAACTCACGATATCTACCGAGCAGTTAAACTTTTTCTCAAGATCCTGTTTGATTCCGATCAGATCAAACAAATCTTGCCGATCCAGTTCAACAACGATATCGATATCGCTTTGATCCGTTGACGTTCGCTTTGCCATGGAGCCAAAAATGCCGATTCGTCTGATCGGATATTTCCCGCCATTCTGAGCCTTGTATTGCTTCAAATTGGTTATAATGAATTCTATATTCATTTTAAGGATTCCAATCTCAAATGGCCTGCTTTTTGGCAAGCATACCATAAAGATTTGAAACGTAAAATGGGAAAGGGTTCAAAACCTTGAAGTATGAATTTATCGAAAGTTGGAGATAAAAATCTCTCGATAAAGCACGGCGAGGTTTTCGGCTGGCGAAGCATCGAGGCGTTGCCGCACAGATAGTCCAGCGGCAATTTTAATGAACTCGCAAAAAGTCGAAATTATCATATTGTCGTCATTCCGGCGCAGGCCGGCGCACGTAGTGAAGCTTTAGCGCTATCCAGTCATTTCAATGTGTTCTGGATGCCGGATCAAGTCCGGCATGACGAGTCTGGTACTTTTTACGAGACCATCAATTTTTGGATTGCGGAATTGGGGATTGAAAAACAACCGACGCCTCGCCGGAAAATTCTTCAATCCCTAAATTCGCAATTCGTTATTTTACCGGTTAATTCCCAAATGACCGCTCCGGCATCTCCATAGCCGCATCGCAGACGCCGGAAATAGCCGTCATCTTACCCATGGTGGCAGGCAATAGGGTGTGGATGAAAAACTCGGCGACCCGGAGTTTGCCTTCGTAAAATGCGGCGTGCTTGTTCTTCTCCGCCTTTTCCTTGCGGGCGGCAGGATCCAGGCTGCCGGCATGCTTTTCCAGTCCGGGAGCGGCGGCCACCGCCCGCCACAGGTGCATCCAGCCCATGACCACGTCGCCGGTCACCTCCAGCAGCGGCTGGGCAAAGGCAAAGGCCGTCATCACCTTCGGACTCATAGCTGTGGTGCCAAGGTTGAGGGCCGTTTCGCCCAGCCGGTTGACCGCTTTTTCCAGGGTCAGGGCCATGGCTTCCAGCGCGGGAACGGCCTTGGCCGCGGCCACGGTCTTGTTCATCTCTTCCAACAGCGCCATAAAATACTGGCCCTTCTTCATGCCCAGCTTGCGGCCCAGGAAATCCATGGCCTGGATGCCGTTGGTGCCTTCATAGATGCTGGTGATCTTGCTGTCTCTCAGGTACTGCTCCACGGGATACTCCATGGTGTAGCCATAGCCGCCGTAAATTTGCACTGCCTGGGTGCACACCTCGAAGGCCTTGTCCGTGCAGTAGGCCTTGACCACCGGGGTGAGCAGTTCGATCAGCCCCTGCCAGCGTTCCCGCTCGGCGTCGTCGGCAGCAATGGCCTCATGATCGAAACAGTTGCCCACATAGTAGACGAAACTGCGCATGCCTTCCACGTAGGACTTCATCCACATGAGCGCGCGCCGTACGTCCGGATGTTGAATAATAGGCACCGACTGCGCATCGGGATTCATCATCTCGAGCAGGTTTCTGCCCTGTTTGCGATCCCGGGCATAATTGAGGGCAAAGGAATAAGCGGCGCTGGCCATGGCAAAACCCTGAATTCCCACACCCAGCCGGGCCTCGTTCATCATGTGAAACATGGCCCGCATGCCCTTGTTCTCCTCGCCCAGCAGGGTGCCGATGCACTGCCCCTTGCCCCCCAGGGTGAGCGAACAGGTGGCGCTGCCATGGATGCCCAGCTTCTCCTCGATACCCGTGCAGACCACGTCGTTGGGCTCGCCCAGGCTGCCGTCGGCATTGACCCGGATCTTGGGCACCAGGAACAAGGAAATGCCCTTGGTTCCGGCCGGCGCCCCTTCGATGCGCGCCAGGACCGGATGGATGATATTCTCCGTTAAGTCCTGTTCGCCGCCGGTGATGAAGATCTTGCTGCCGGTGATGGAATAGGTGCCGTCATCGTTTTTCTTGGCCGAGGTGGTCAGGTTACCCACATCGCTGCCGGCTTCGGGTTCGGTGAGCAGCATGGAGCCGCCCCACTGGCCGGCATACATCTTCCCGAGGTACAGTTTCTTCTGCTCGTCGGTGCCGAAAATTTCGACCAGTTTGCCGGCCCCGTGGCAAAGCCCCGGATACATGCAAAAGGCGGTGTTGGCACCGTTGAAGTATTCGTGAATCGCCGACGTGGCGGTGACCGGCAACCCCTGGCCGCCCACCTCCGGATCGTCGGCCAGGGCAATCCACTCCCCTTCACAATAGAGTTCGAAAATCCGGCGGTAGACCTCGGGCACCTTCACCGCGCCGTTTTCGAAAAGGCAGCCTTCGCGATCTCCCGGAACGTTGGCGGGCAGGAGTTCCTTGACGGCCAGCGTGCGGGCCTCGGTGACGATCAGGTCCAGGGTCTTTTTGTTGAACTCCGCAAAACGATCATGCTCGATCAGCTTGTCCAACCCCAATTGCTCATAAAGAACGAAATCCACATCCCTGCGTTCAGCCAGTTCCAATGCCATTGTTGTTTAGCTCCCATTTTTCATACCGGACAAACCGGAAATTACAAATAACAAGCACCAAATCTCAAATAAATCCCAAATGACAATATCCAAACTCACAAACAAGACCCAATTGCCATGGCTTGGGTATTGAGATTTGATTGATTGGGATTTATTTGGAATTTGTTATTTGGGCATTGGAATTTCTTAGGATCACCAAGCCCTAAATTCCTAAAATCCCTGAATTCCCCAATACCTCAATCACATCAACTTAGAAATTATCTCCTTCATAATCTCCGTCGTCCCGCCCCCGATGGAAAGGATACGGTTATCCCGATAGAGCCGCTCCACCAGATGGCCTCGCATGTATCCGTATCCGCCGAACAGCTGCACCGCGTCGAAGGTCACCCGGTCGCTGACGCTGCAGGCGAAATTCTTGGCCATGGAGACTTCCTTGATCTGGTCGATGCCGGCATCGATCTTGGCGGCAACCCGCCAGGTGTACTCTTTGGCCACTTCCACAAGGGTGGCCATTTCCACCAGCTTGTGGCGGGTCACCTGGAATCCGGTGAGCGTTTTGCCGAAGGCCGTGCGTTCCCTGGCGTAGGCCTGGGCCTCTTCCAGGGCCATCTGGGCGGTCATGTAGGCCATGATGGCCAGCGACAATCGCTCGTCCTGGAAGTTCTCCATAATGGCGTAAAAGCCCTGGTTCTCTTCGCCAATCAAATTGCTTACCGGAACCCGGCAGTCGTCGAAAAAGATTTCGGCGGTGTCCGATGCCCACCAACCGGTCTTTTTAAGCGGTGAGGAGACCGAATAGCCCGGTGTGTCGGCTTCGATCACCAGCATACTGATGCCGTGGGCGCCGGGATCGCCGGTACGCACGGCACAGGTAATCTGATCGGCCCGGGTACCGCTGGTAATAAAAGTCTTGCTGCCGTTGACGACGTAATGGTCGCCGTCGCGCACGGCTGTCGTGGCCAGGTTGGAGACATCCGAACCGCCGCCGGGTTCGGTAATGGCCAAAGCGGCGATCCGGTCGCCAGCGAGCACCGGTTTGACGAATTTCTCTTTCTGCTCGTCGGTGCCCCGCCGGACGATGGGCGGCAGGGCGATGTTCAGCGACCCCAGACCGGCCACGAACCCGCCGGAACCCGACCGCATCAACTCTTCGCTGGCGGCAATGGTGAAAAAAATGTCGCCGGGGGTGCCGCCGCATTCGTCGGGATACCCGATCCCCAGGATGCCCACCTCCCCGGCCTTCTTGTAAATCTCTTTGGGGAAATTACCCGCCTCCTCCCAGTCGTCGATGAAGGGTTTGACCTCCTTGTCGATAAATTCCTTGACCGAGCGACGCACCATGTCGTGGGCCTTGGTAAAATACTGCTGGCAGGAAGCCTTGGTTGAATATTCCATGCTCATGGGTGTTTACTCCTTCACAATAGTGGCAAAAGACAAATCACAGACGTTGTTGATCGGAAAAACCAAATTCCAAGCACTAAATCCCAAATAAATTCCAAATTTCAATGCTCAAATTTCAAACGGCACCAAAGCCGGTGGTTTGCAATTTTGATATTGTTATTTGTTTGTTATTTGTCATTTGGGATTTGGGATTTTTTTCTGGAAATATCTGGTATTATATCCCTCGGCTTCTCAATCATGAAGATTGAGGCGGCATAACAAGGGCTTTTCCTTCCGCCACCAGTTTCCCATCCTGATTGGTCCAAGTCAGGGACATGCGCGCCCACTTGTGGTCTTCCAGTTTCTCGATGATCTCGCCCACGCAGGTGATGGTATCGCCAAAGTAGGTAGGAGCCTTGAAGCGGGTGGTGATCTCCAGGGCCACGGTGCCTAACCCCGGCAGCTTCATGCCCAGCACCGGGGCGCACAGGCACTGAGGCAAAGCTCCATGGGCGATGCGGGTGCCGAAAGGCGTTTTCTTGGCAAACTCCTCGTTCATGTGCATGGGGTTGAAATCTCCGGAAATACCGGCGAACAGGGTTACATCCGTTTCGGTGATGGTCTTGGTGAACGAAGCGGTCATGCCGATCTCCAGTTCATCGTACGTGTAGCCCATCTTGACGGCGTCCTGGACCTCCGGACGGAAATGGTCGATGTCCATGATGGTGGAGGTGGTCTTTTTGGCAAACACCGCCTTGACCCGCAGCCCCTTTTTCATCTGACTGACGGGAATCCCCTTGACGATGTGAACTATCGGAGTGTCGGCGCCGTCCAGTTGGACCATGGCCTGGATGTAAGGCGGATCGAAGGGCTGGTGGGGCTCCTTGTAGCGGATCACGGTAAACCCGGTCACCGTTCCCGTATTTTTCACATCCACCCAGTTGTCGGAAATATCGACGAAACAGCGCTCGCAGGTGGAGCGGGGCGGCACGAACACCTTGCCGCAACTTTCGCATTTAAGCCCCATGATCTTTTTCTGGTCCCGGATCGTGGTGATGAAGCGGCTGCCCGTCAGACCGGCAAAGTATTGATAAGGAAGGGCCAGTTTGCCTTCGACGACAAAACTATCGGCATATTTGGTATCCATCTGATCTCCTTTTGAAGGAAGGGTTCCAGGATTCGAGGATTCAAGGGGTCGAAAGAAAACTGTTCAACCGTTCCTCGAATCCTCGCCCCCCCTCTACCCTTTTTTTATTCTTATCGTTTTTTTCAGCTTTACCGAAGGATCGATCAGCCCACGTCACTCCACGATCTCGAAGTACTTGATATCCGTAATAGCCCCGATGCGCTTTTCGTTCCACACCGGGCGCACCCGCACCCCGCGCTTGACCTTGGAGAAGTCGTCGGCCACCAGTTCGTGCCACAGGGTTTCGTGTCCCTTGCAGCCGTCCAGGAGAAAATGGGCGGAGATATAGGGCGTTTCCCGGCTCTCGCCGGTGAGCGGATCCGGGCTGGCATAGTAAGTGATGTCCGGTGTGGCGATCACTCCTCCGGGGCCGACCTCCACCCATTCTTCCGCGCGGACCTTGCACTCGGCGCAGACTTCCCGGGGAGGAAGCTGAAGCCGCCCGCATTCGGGGCACTTGTTGGCCAGAATTTTCTTCTCTTTAAAGGCCTTGAGAAACTTTCCCATCACGGGGCCGGTGGCAAAACGCTGGGGAATGGAGAGGATCTGGTTGAGCCGCAGCAATTCTTCCTTCTCCTCCTCCTGGGCGGCGGGACCCGGCGGCGTGTACTTTTTAAAGAACTTCGTTGCCTGGGTCAAAAGGCCCATATCGCCTTCCACCTTGAGCCGACCGGAGGTAAAAGCCGTCATGCCGTCCAGCTTGCCCAGCGTAATGGCGATCCAGTCCTTAGCGCTGCAGGTGGTGGTCACGGCCGGATCATGCAGCCCTTCTTTGACCTTGACATCGCCGTCGGCCACGCACACGGTCCACTCGCCGCCGCCCGAACCGGTGATGATGTACCCGTAATTGGCCGTGATGCCGGCCACGCCATCGGGATTGACACGGCTTTCCATGGTGCCGAAAATATCTTCCACCGTCACCTCGGGAGCCGCCTGCGGGGGGGTATACTTCTTGAAAAACTGGGTCGCTTTGGTCAGCAGGCCCATGTCGCCTTCGACCTTCAACTTGCCGGACGTAAAGGCCGTCATGCCGTCCAGCTTGCCCAAGGTGATGGCGATCCAGTCCTTGGCCGCACAGGTGGTCGTCACCGCCGGATCATGCATCCCTTCCTTGACCTTCACGCCCCCGTCGGCCACGCACACGGTCCACTCGCCACCGCCGGAGCCGGTGATGATGTACCCGTAGTTGGCCGTGACCCCGGCCACCCCCTCGGGGTTGACCCGGCTCTCCATGGTGCCGAAGATATCGTCCACCGTCACCTCGGGCGCCGGTGCCGGAGGCTGGTATTTGTTGAAAAAATTGGCCGCCTTGACCAGCAGGCCCATGTCCCCTTCCACCTTGAGCTTGCCCGAGGAAAAGGCCGTCATGCCGTCCAGCTTGCCCAAGGTGATGGCGATCCAGTCCTTGGCCGCGCAAGTAGTCGTTACCGCCGGATCATGCAGCCCTTCCTTGACCTCCACGTTGCCGTCGGCCACGCACACGGTCCACTCGCCGCCGCCGGAGCCGGTGATGATGTACCCGTAGTTGGCCGTGATCCCGGCCACCCCCTCGGGATTGACCCGGCTCTCCATGGTGCCGAAGATATCGTCCACGGTCGCCTGGGGTCCCTGGGCTTTTTTGGGCCGGGGCGTCAGGCCCCACTGGCGCAGCTCTTTTTTTAGCACCTTGCCGATGGGGCTGCGAGGGAAATCGTCTTCCAGAATTTCGACGTACTTGGGCACCTTGAACTTGGCCAGGTTCTTCTTGCAGAAGTCGACCACCTCTTCTTCGGTGAGGTCGTCGTCCAGCGGAATGACGAACACCTTGACCTCCTCGCCCATGGTCTCGTCCGGCACCCCCACCGTGGCCGCTTCCTGGATCATGGGATGGGTGGCCAGCAGGTTGTCGATCTCCTTGGGGTAGATGTTCTCGCCGCCGCGGATGATCATGTCCTTGATACGGTCGACGATAAAGATATAGCCGTCCTCGTCCATGATCCCCACATCGCCGGTGTGCAGGTAGCCGTCGGCAAGGGTTTCGGTGGTTTCTTCGGGCCGGTTGAAGTAACCCTTCATGACCACGTCGCCGCCGATACAGATTTCGCCGGGCTCGCCACGGGGGCACTCGCTGCCGTCCTCACCCAAGATCTTGACCTCCTGGCCGGGCAGCGGCACACCGATGGAGCCCACTTTTCTCACCCCGTCACGGGGATTGATGGTGCTCACGCAGGTGGCCTCGGTAAGCCCGTATCCTTCGACGATCGGAATGCCGAAGGTGTCCTGGAAATTCTTCATGGTCTCTTCAGTCAGCGGCGCGGCACCGCAGATGCCGAACTGCAGGCTGCTGAGATCATACTTCTGGCGGGTGGGATCCGAAAGCAGGATCTGGTACACCGCGGGAACCGCCGACCAGAAGTTGACCTTGTGGCGATCCACCACCTCCCAGAATTCGCTGGCGGAAAACTGCCGGCGCAACACGATCTGAAGGCCGATGCCCAAGGCGAACGTGCACGAAATCATGGCATTGACGTGAAACAGAGGCAGGAAGATCAGGGCGGTCATGTTCTTTTCCAGGTTGAGCGCCCGGGTGATTCCGTCCACATCGGCCAGGACGTTCTTGTGGGACAGCAGCACGCCCTTGGGATTTCCAGTGGTGCCGGAGGTGTAGAAAATATAAGCCGTATCTTCGGCGTCGCCGTCGCAGACGACCGGCGTGTCGTCGCCTTCGGCCAGCAATCCGGCTAAATCGATGTGCTCGGGACGCGGATTGTCGCTCACCTCGATGATCTTCTTCAGATCGGGACAATTGGCTTTGATCTCGTCCAGAATGGGCAGGTACTGGTCCTCGACGATCAACCCACGGCCCTTGGAGTCGTTGAGCAGGTACTCCACCTCGGGGGCCTTCCACCATCCGTTGACCGGTCCGGCAACGGCGCCGATCTTCTGAATAGCAAAATAGGCCATCAGGGTCTGGGGGCTGTTCTGCACGAGTACGTGAATAAAATCGCCTTTTTGAAATCCCTGGCGTTTCAAGGCGTTGGCCAGGACGTTCACCTGCCTGCCGAATTCGCCATACGTAACGGTCTGGTCATAAAACTGGAGATAGGGAAGGTCCGTGTAGCGTTCCACGGCCGTATCCAGATAGGTGCCCAGGTTCATGATAAGGTTCCTCCAAATGAGTAATCTTTAATTAATCGCGACCCAAGGCCGCTGTGACAGTCGGTTTCCTGTCTTCCGTTCTCTGTCCTCCGACTTCGGTCATCCGTCCTCCATCGTCCGTCTTCCGACCTCCGACCTCTGACCTCCGTCCACCGGCCTCCGTCTTCACCAGGGGACCTCCCGCGTCAACAGGGTCAGCACCGTCCACATGGTGCCGCCAAAGCCGGAGGCCAATGCCTGGTTGACAGTCTTGGGAACCTGGTGGCTGCCGGCCCGGCCCATGACCTGAAGGGCCGCCTCGGCCACGCGCACCATGGCGGTGGCACCGATGGGGTTGGAGGCGATGACGCCGCCGGAGGGGTTGACCGGAAAGGCACCGTCCATGGCGATCTCGTCGTTTTCGATCATCTTCAGGTGTTCGTCGCCTTCCAACAGGAGAAATTCGCGCAGCCAGTCCGATCCCCACCAGCTCGAAGGATCGTACATTTCGAACAGGTCGATCTCCTTTCTGGGATCGGTGATGCCGCAGCGTTCGAACAATTTCCGGGCCGCAAAGCGGTGGGTGCTGAGCACAGGGGCATCGCCGAAGATGCAGAACATCTCCTCGCGATGGGCCGTGACGTGGTCCTTGATCCATGCGGGCTGGTCGCACAGGGCCTTGGCCTTTTCCTCGCAGGCAAAAATCATGACGCAGGCGCCGTCGCTCTGGGAGCACATATGAATCATGCGCAATTCTCCCACCAGGGCCGGCGAGTTGACCGCCAGTTCCTCAGCCTGGTCGAACTCCAGCCCCAGCCGCCGGTGGGCCTTCTCGTTTTTCATGGCATGTTTGTCCATGAGAATACGGTATTTCATGGCCACCTTTTTAGCGCGCTCTTCGCCGAATTCATCGATCATCTGGGCCGCGGTCATGCCGGTGAGGGCGCCGGTCTGCAACTGGCGACCCCACAACGGATCGGCCATGTTGGTGATTCCGCCAGTGGTGTGGCCCTCCTGAAGTTTTTCGAACCCGATGGCCAATACGATATCGTGAAGGCCCGAGGCCACCAGGTTATCGGCCGCGCACACCAGGGTGGCCCCGGTAGTACCGCCGGTGGTCACCCGCAAGCTCTCCTTGCCGAAGGCACCGGAGCCCAAAGTGTGCCACAGGTCCGGCTGATGCACCATTTCGAACAACTCCATGTTGCCATGGAGGATACAGTCCACATCGTCCAGGGTAATACCGGCGTTTTCCAGTGCTTCGGCTACCGCTTCCTGAATCATTTCCGGCTGGTTGACCTCTTCGCGGTGACTGGAGTAAACCGATTGTCCGACGCCGATAATACCGACATTTCTATTTTTCTGCATGGCTTCCTCCTTTAATCCCGTGCCAGGGTAACGACTGAATGAAACTGTCCCGCCGGCCCCATCACGCCGTGGGCCAGGGCCGTAGCGGCGTTGTCCACCTGATGCCCATCGGCCTTGCCCATGAGCTGCAGCGAGGCTTCCGCCGCCCGCACGAGCCCGCCCAGAATTAAGGGACTGCCGGCCAGGCTCCCTCCGGAAGGATTGATCACCGCTTTACCCGCAGTCCCGACGCTGGCGGCCAGACCACCCGTGCCCCCGTCGCAGATTCCCAGCCCTTCGAGCCACATGGGCTGCTGGTAGGCGTAAAAATCCGATACCTCCACCACGTCGAAGGCGGTTTTGGGATCGTCGATGCCGGCGCGCCCGTAAGCATGTTTAGCAGCCTGCTTCAGGGCGAAATTGGAGGCCAGGTCCCGGTCGCCCAAAAAGAAGGAATCCATACAGTTGCCCACCCCGGTAATCCAGACCGGCGTGTCGCAAAAGTCTTTCACGCGGTCCTCGGCCACCAGCAGCATCCCGACGGCACCGTCGGAAATCGGGTAGGAATGCAGTTGACGAATCGGATCGGCCAGCATGGGTGACGCCATCACCTGGTCGGCCGTTACCGCCTCTACCGCCGGCAGCCGGTCGTTCTTCAACGCGTTGGCGCGGCAGCGAACCACGACATCGGCTAACTGCTCTTCGCTAATTCCGGCCTTGTCTGCATAGGCCTGGGCCTGCAGTCCGGCGGCAGCGCAGAAATCCAATCCCACCGGCCGGGTGTAAAAAGGATCGAAGGCCACATGGGTGACCATGTTGCGACTGGCACTCTGCGATTCCTTACAATGGCCGATGATCAACACCACATCTTCGTGTCCCGACTGAATGGCAGCCAGACCGTAATAGATCGCCTGGATGCCCTCCTGGGCGACCTTCTCTTCGCATCCGAAATGGGCGCCGAGAACGTCGGTCATACCGTTGTCCGAAATGGTTCGGGCGTCGAAAATGTCGTCCGAGACGTTGATGGACATTCCGATGCCCTTGCCCGGTGAAAAATCCACACCAGTCTGCTCCTGGATCGATTCGAGCACTTCCAGGGCCATACCCTGGAAACGTTCGTACCATTTGTCCGGTTCGTAGGTGGTTTGTGCCACCGCACAAATGCCAACTCGTCTTGCCATGGCAGCGATCCTCCTTGATCATTAGGGGATTGGGGAATTGGGGATTCGGAAACCGGGGGCCTTCCGGGCCGGCTGCCTGCCGACAGGGCTTCCCGGATCGAATCCTTTACCGCTTCTTTTCTCTATTGGTAATTAAACGAAACTATGTGAGAAGTTTTCTTGGATGGGTTGCGACACCGGCATCCAGTCGGCTTCTTTGCTCTCGATCTTCCGCCTTACGCGGCTGACGACATGGGTTCAGCCGGCATAACAATTCCAGAACGCGTTGTTCTTGATCGCCCGGATAATGCTGTCTTTATCTCGGGCGCAGTCCATTTCCACCCAGGCCCGCCCGCATCCCTGCCGGGTGTGGGAATCGTCGGTGGCCACTTTGGGGAAAGGAATCGCGTCGATCTCGTATTCCGGGGTCCGAAATCCCTTGGTGGTGACTTCCACCGCATCGATGGGCAACCGCTCGGCCACGGCCTTGATGCGCTCGATCGCCTTGGCCAGCGGGAGGTCCATTTCCGCCGGGTGGTTGAAAATGTGCAGCGTTTCCCGGTCTCCATCAATGCGGTTGACATGCAGGTAGCCCTTTTCGAATACGGTCAATTCCAGCCCGGTGAACACGATCAGGTCGGTTTTCAGGTACCGCACCTTATCGTAGCAGCCGTTACGCATCAGGTAATCGTGATCGGTCAGGGCAATGAAATCGAACCCCAGCCCCGTATAGGCCGCCACGACCTGCTTGATGGACAGGTTGCCGTCGGAACAGGTGGTGTGGACATGTAGGGCGCCTTTCAGATGCATAAATTTGTCTCAGAAACGGTTATTTTGCCCGATATCTTCGTTATGCTCAAAATTAACTCCTCGGAATATCGGCAATATGCCTGTGGGTTAATTTTTCGCAGGCCTCGATCTCGAACAAAATCCCTCGTTTCTTCATCGATCCTACTTAAAAAGCCTTTCGATGCCGCCAATGATGAAATCCACGGCATCCTGTCCGATGACCGTCAGATCCTCGGAGCGGTCCTGCCAGATCAGGTACTGGTAGGCGATGCGTTCGAACATGCCCATGATGCTGGTGGCCATCACCTCGGCCGACAGATCGCTCTGGAACCGGGCGCCCTGGTTGTCGCACACCCGGATCAGGGCCTGGCGGACGTCATCGATCAACTTATCGAAAATCTTCTTTCGATGGGCTTCCACCAATTCGCTCTGCCCCACCGATTCCCGGAAAAAAATAGCGATGCTTTCCGGATAGTGGGGGCAAAACTCGGCAAAAAAGATCCGGCCGGCCTCCCGAATGCCTTCCATCGAAATGTCCGCACTTTTGAAAGCCGCGCCCAGCATGTTGCGCAGATCGAAGCCGATCTGGCTGAGCAGTTTAACCAGCAGGTCTTCCTTGTTCTTGAAGTAAAAATAGAGCGTGCCGACGGAGACTTCGGCCGAATCGGCAATCTTTTCCATGCTGGCCTTGTGATAGCCTTCGCCGGCGAACAAGGTCTGAGCAGCCCCCAGAATGGTCTCCAGCCGCTGCTCACGCTCGCGCTGCCTGCGCAGGGCGCTTTTGGACAGTGGCGCCCCGTTCTCCTGTTTTTCCTTCTTAACGTTCATCTCCTCTCCGGAATCGGGTTAGGGTCGCGAAAAAAATGATTTGTCCGTGGCCCTTAAATTTCGACAGCGTTTCCGTGGCAACCACTGCCCGGGACTGCCGGTGTCGCATCGCCTGTTTATCGAAAAACCGGCTCCGGCACAAACCCTTTTATTCGGATCCGGATGGCGGTTTTCTCCAAGCGGCGCTACAATCTGCCCAGGGCGGCATCCCCGATCTTCACCCGGGCGATTTCCGTGGAAACACCGGCGATCTGGCCGTACTTGGCACAACGGTAGCTTCGTTCCGCCTTGCCGCCGGCCAGGTAGCCATCCTTGGATTGAATCTGGAGCGACTTGCCGGCCACGACCTCCGCCGACTCGGTGCAGAAAACCTTGGCGCACAGGGTCAGCACCCCGGCCTCTTTGGGGTTCTCGTCGGCTATCCAGGCAGCCCGATAGGCGTACAACCGGGCGGTCTGGTAAAGGGTCAGCATTTCCGAAAGCTTGAAGCCCACTTCCTGGTAGGCAATGATCGGCTTTCCGCCGGACCGGTGCTGTTTGGCATAGTCCCTGGCTGTCTCGTAGCTTGCCTGCATGAGGCCCAGGGAAGACGCGATCAGAATCTGATTCTCCCAGAGTTTGAGCTGCTCCAGGAAGGGTGCCGCGTCAAAAGGCCCGAGGACCCGGTCCGCGGGAACCCGGCAGCCGTCAAGTTCCAGGCCGCTTATGGCCACCCCATCATAGCCCATGGTGCGCTGGCGGTCGGTCAGCTTCAGCCCGGGGGTCTTTTTATCGATGAGAAAAACGGCCGCCTTTTCGTCCAGCATGCCGACAACGGCAAACCAGTCCGCAAGCGGCCCGTTGATCACCAGGCTTTTGGTCCCATTGACCAGCAGCTCGTCGCCTTCACGGGTGGCCGTCGTCGTCAACGGGTCGTTCTCGACGTTAACGCTCTGTTCGGACAGAGCCACGGCACCCATGGTTTTTCCGGCGGCCAGCGCCGACAGAATGTCCGTGCCTTTTCCGGCCTCCTGGCCAAGCGCCGCTACCTGGCCAAACATGCGTGTACTCATCTCCACGGCCAGAAAAAGGGAAGGCGAAATTCCCGATAACTGCTCCATGGCCGCCATGAGCGGCAGGGTTCCCGTAACCGGTGCATCTTCTGCGTTCAGCCCCAGTTTCAAGTAACCTGAAGATGCCAGCGCCGTAAGCGCCTCGACCAGATTACCACGAACCGTATCGAGATCGCCGGATTCGAAATTCCGGTTTTCCGCTACCGTTTCCATCGTCTTTTCAATTTCAGAGAAAAAGTTTTTCTCTTCATCGGTAAAATCAAAATTCATAATTTTCTCCTACGATCCGGCTGAAGAAATGTTTACTTTCCGAATTCCGAAAGCGCTCAAGTCCAAAACGAAGGGTCAAATCAATTTCGAAATAATCATTTTCTGGATCTCGGAGGTGCCGCCGCCAATGGGTGCCAGTCGGGTATCCCTGAAGATTCGTTCGACATCGAACTCGTGGGTGTAGCCGTAGCCGCCGTGCAGGGTGACGGCGTCGTTGGTTACCGCCAAGCTCCAATCACCGATATACAATTTGGCAATGGCCGCTTCGAGATGGTTGAGGGGGCGCCCCTGGTCCTTGCACCAGGCAATGCGGTAGACCAATGTGCGGGCCGCCTCGCCAAAAATGCGCATGTCGGCCAGTTTATGTTTGATGGCCTGGAATTTGCCGATGGGCCGCCCGAACTGGACGCGTCCCTTGGCGTAATCGGAGCATTTCTTCAACATGTAATTGGTGACGCCCACGAAAGGCGCTAAAAGGGCGCTGCGGTCCCACTCCACGGTCTGCATGGCATAAAGAAAACCTTCGCCCTCGTTGCCCAGCAGGTTTTCGGCCGGAATCTCGCAGTTGCTGAACACCAGTTCGCTGGTCTGGGAAGTGCGTACCCCCATCTTGATCAGGGGCCGCCCCGGCGTAAAACCGGGCGTACCCTTCTCCACAATGAAGGCGCTGATGCCTGCGTGAGCCTGATCCGGATCGGTCTTGGCATAGACCACGGCCACGTCGGCGATGGGACCGTTGGTGATCCACATTTTGGTGCCGTTGAGCACGTAGCTGCCGCCGCGTTTTTCCGCCGTGGTCGTCATGGAGGCGACGTCGGACCCGGCATCGGGCTCGGACAATCCCATGCAGCCGATCCACTCTCCCGAAGCCAGCTTGGGGATGTACTTGCGGCGCTGCTCCTCGGAGCCGTTGCGGAAAAGGGTGTCCGCACATAAAAAGGTATGGGCCCCGTAGGCCAGGGTCAGGCCACCGTCCACCCCGGCTTCGCCCAGAGCCTCGCCGGCCAGTACCGTCGTAACGACATCGGCACCCTCTCCGCCGTACTCCGTGGGAAAGTGAAGTCCCAGCAGGCCGAATTCTCCCATTTTGCGAAACGATTCGAAATCGAAGGCCTCTTTGAGGTCATGCTCCTGCACCCGGGGGACGATCTCCTTCTTGGCGAACCGGATGACCTCTTTCTTGAACATGAGCTGCTCTCTGGTAAATGCAAAATCCATCGTCTCTTTTCCTTCCCCCCACCCGGCGGATCACCGCCTGGGGCCGTCGCAACCGGCGCTTCAGTTGAAGTTAATTATAAATTCGAATCTTGTTCAACCTTTGAATTCACCAATTAGTTGATCCGTACCTCCTTGTCAAGCCATATTTGAAGTTAATTATAAATTCGAATCTTATTCAAATTACGAACATGCCCTTCCCTTGGCGGAACGGCTTGGGTTAAATCTGGATAACCATTTTTATTTATAGAAAATAATGTGGACCCGCAACACAAATACCGAATGTCGGCCGGTAAATAAAATGGTTTCCATAATTGATTAAAGCAAAAATTTACTTGCATTTTGCAATTAAATCCGACAGGCTTTTTTCTACCCTGATCCATAATCTTGATTTGCCCTGCCATCGAACGGGAAAACCATGCTGGGTTCCATCCCCCGAGAGCAACTGGACGAAATTCTCTTCGGCGCCCTGCAGGCGATTTATCGCTTCGAACGCGCGAAGGTCGAGCGGTTCGGCCTGACCTATGAACAGATTTACCTGCTGCAGTTCCTCAGAAGGCAGGGACCGGCAGCCATGGGCGATATCGCGACCGAAATGAAAATCCCGGTGAGCACGGCCACCCGATTGATCGACCGCATGGAAAAACGCCGCCTGTTGCAGCGGCGCCAGAGCCGCGGCGACAAACGCAGCCGCATCGTGCTGATGGCAGATGAAGGAGAAAATCTGGTGCGGGCGGTGGAAGAACATACCTTTGCATTGCTCCTGTCCAACCTGAAAAACCGTGCGGATATCGATGTCGAGGGAGTCATCCGGACAGCCCGACAGTTAAAAGAGATCCTCGATACGCAAGACGCCCGACCGAAAAAGGAAAGATAAGATGAAGCTGAACGCAAAATTGGCTGTAGTGACCGGGGCCGCCATGGGAATGGGTAAATGTGTCAGTCGACTGCTTCTAAAAGCCGGGTGCGAGGTGGCCATGGTGGACGTCAATGCCGAAGCGCTTTCGGCCGCTGCCGACGAATTATCCGCCCTGGGTGTCTGCCGGCCTTACATCTGCGATATCTCCGACCGCCGAGCCGTCTATACCCTGGCGGAAACCATTAAAGAGGAAGTGGGCACGGTCTCCATCCTGGTAAACAATGCCGGCATCGTAAAGGCCGCGCCGCTGGACGAACTGCAGGACGAAACCATCGAAAAAATCCTGACCATCAACCTGACCGCCCAGTTCTGGACCTCCAAAGCTTTTCTGCCGGCCATGATCGCACAGGACAACGGGCATGTGGTCAACATCGCCTCGGCCGGCGGTATTCTGGCGCTGCCCAATCTTTCCGCTTACTGTGCCAGCAAATTCGGCGTGGTGGGCCTTACCGATGCCCTTCGCCAGGAGATGAAGAAACGCAAATGCAACGTCGGTTTCACGGTGGTCTGTCCCAACACCGTCGGGACCGGCATGTTCGCCGGTTCAAAAATGGTGACCGGCACGCGTCTTCTGGACCCCGAGGCGGTGGCCGCCAAAATCGTGGCCGGCATCCGTAAAAACAGAGCCATGGTGGCTGTTCCGTCCCTGCCGGTAAAAATTCTCACGCCGCTGACCAAGGTGCTGCTTCCGATTTCTCTCATGGACCGCCTCAACCAGGCGCTGGGCATGTGGCGGGCCAACGACACCTGGACGGGAAGGGATCCAAATGCGTCAAACCCGACTGCCGCATCCCGCAAGCAAGGCTTTGTATGGATGAAGCGGTCCGCTCAGGTGCTGGCTGTCCTGGTGGTCCTCAATCTGGTGGTCACCGGGATCAACATCCTTCAAAACGGGTTCGGCGGATGGGATGGCCGTTCCATGGAGCAAATTCTCGGCGTTCCCCCCGGGCAGGCCACCCTGGCGGATATCGAGCGATTGTCGAAATCCGAAGTGATGCAGCTTTTTCATTCCGCGACACCGCCGGTCCTGTCCGATCTTCAGGGAGAATACCGGGCCAAAAACCTGACCGTGGGCATTATGGCACCGGCCGCTGACTTTTATACCCAACACTTTTTCGGGCCGGGACGCTGGCTGGGCAAAGGCTTTACGGCCGAAGCCGCCCAAAACGGGCAAGGGTACAATCTCTTCCAGGAAGCGGAAGAAGACGGCACCATCTGGCGCACCCGCCGTATGAAGACATCCGTGGGCACCTCTGTTTTCGATCGCAAAGAGAGCTTTAAACTGGACTACAGCGTTTACAACAAAGGACCGGTCCACGGCATGCGCGACGAACTGCGCAAAATCAACGCCGCCCTTTTCATCGGTATGGGGTACATGCCCATCGGTGGAGGTTCCATCAACCCGGGACCGTTCGTGGTCTACGGGCATCCCTCACCCTGGGTGGGTCCCAGCGATTGACAAATCTGACCTGCCATATATTCAGTGCGCCGACTACTGTTGTTCATTGAACCAAGTTCAACAATTACTTGGAATTCACGCACTGCCTTGCTTGACAAGGCCCTGGCCCTATACTAACAAATCATCACTTACCCCTCACTTGCCACTGTCAGCCGTCGTTTCGATGGGTTCGGCGATTGCCGACAGATCACGCCCGCAGGCGTACATGCGAAGAGGATGCAGCGCTGTGAATCTTACCGAAGGGCTGCTCACCGCGATGCGCAACCGGCAGTGGCACCATTTTTATCGTACGGGAGAATGGAGCCATGACGCAGCAGATCGCAGATCGCAGGGACATCGACTTTGTCCTTTACGAACAACTGGATGTCGAGCAACTGTTTAAAACCCAAAAGCACCGCGACCTGAACAAAAAAATGGTGGACATGGTGGTGACCGAAGCCCGGGCCTTCGGCATCAAGGAAGTGCTGCCCACCCACGCCGAGGGAGACAAGGTCGGCGTACGCTTCGAAAACGGCAAGGTCATCGTTCCGGACTGCTATCGGCGGCCCTATCAGTTGATGGTCGAAAACGAATGGACCTCCCTTACCGAAGATCCGGCCGTGGGCGGCCAGGGACTGCCCCACATGGTCATGCGCGCCGCCGTCGAATACTTTATCGGGGCCAACTACGCCATGGTGATCTACGCCATGGAGGGCCACGGCACCGGCAAGATGATCGAACTCTTCGGCACCGAGCAACAAAAAGAGCTGTTCCTGGAAAAACTCTACACGGCCCAGTGGGGCGGCACCATGGACCTCACCGAACCGCAGGCCGGGTCCGACGTGGGCGCCCTGATCACATCGGCCAAGCCTCTGGACGACGGTACCTACGCCATTACCGGCAACAAAATCTACATTACCAACGGCGAACACGATCTCACCGAGAACATCATCCACCCGGTCCTGGCCCGCATCGAGGGGGCACCAGCAGGCACCAGGGGCATCTCCATTTTTATCGTTCCCAAAATCTGGGTCAACGAGGACGGCAGTCTGGGCGAACCCAACGATATCGTCTGCACAGGCACGGAAGAGAAGATGGGCCTGCATGGCAGCGCCACCTGCTCCATGTCCATGGGGAGCAAGGGCATCTGCCGCGGTCTGCTGCTGGGAGAACAAAACGCCGGCATGAAAATCATGTTTCATATGATGAACGAGGCCCGCCTGGATGTGGGATTCATGGGATTTTGCAATGCCACGACGGCATTCATGCACGCGGTCAACTTCGCCAGAGAACGCATTCAAGGGCGGGATCTGGCCGATGGCAAAAATGCTCAAGCGCCCTCGGTACCCATTATCCGCCACCCCGATGTACGGCGCATGCTGATCTGGATGAAAGCCCATGTGGAGGGGATGAGAAGTTTTGTCTACTATGTGGCCCGCTGCTTCGACCTGGCCGAATGCTCGGCCGACGAAAGCGAAAGGGAGCGCAACGAAGACCTCATCGCCCTGCTTACGCCGCTGATCAAAGCCTACGGCGCCGGACGCGGTTTCGAGGTCTGCATCGAAGCCATGCAGGTACACGGCGGCTGCGGGTATACCATGGACTACCCGGTCGAGCAGTTGGCCCGGGATTGTAAAATCGCCTCGATTTTCGAAGGCACCGACGGCATCCAGGCCATGGATCTGCTGGGTCGCAAGCTCGGCATGAAAAATGGCGCCGTGTTCATGGATTTTCTCGGTGAAATCAAGTCCATCGTCGAACAGGCCAAGGCCATGGATGCGCTCAGCCCCCTGGCGACGGCGTTGGAAGCCGCCGTTGACCAACTCGGCGAAACGGCCATGTCCATCGGCAAACAGGCCATGAGTCCCGAATTCAAGACCGCCTTTGCCTCCGCCCATCCTTTCATGATGGCCATGGGAGACGTAATCATGGCTTGGATGCTGCTCTGGCGATCCGTGGTCGCAGCCCCCAAGCTGGAGAAAATCGTGGGTGACGCAGCGGGCGAGAAAAAACAGGCCATCCTCGAAAAGGACAAAAACGCGGCTTTCTACGACGGTCAGATTCAGACGGCCCGTTATTTCATGATCTCCGTGCTTCCGGTTGCTTTGGGACGGCTTGCCGCGGTCCGGGCTGCCGACGACGCCACCTTGCAGATCAGCGAGAGAGGATTCGGAGGGCTGTAGCAGGTGCTTGAGACAATTTTCAGTTCGCCGAACCGGGATATCTCGCCTGGATCATACGTTCATTGAAGGATAAACGCACGAAACTAACGTTCCACCCCCCAACCAGGAGAAGAACATGAAAGATGTCGTTATCGTATCCGCCTGCCGGACGGCCATCGGGTCCTTCGGAGGCACGCTGAAAGACACCAATGCCGCAGTTATCGGCAGCGTCACCATGAAGGAAGCCATCAAGCGCGCCGGCATCGATCCGGCCATCATCGACGATGTGCGCTTCGGCTGCTGCATGGAGCCGGCCGACACCCTCAACGTCACCCGCGTATCCGCCCTTCTGGCCGGCATTCCCGATTCGATCACCGCCGTTACCATCAACCGGGTATGCATCTCCGGCATGGAGGCCGTGCTTTCCGGCATGGCCATGATCCAGGCGGGCATGGCCGACGTCATTCTGGCCGGCGGCGTGGAGCACATGAGCGGCGTGGCCTACCAGGTGCCCAACGCCCGCTGGGGCTGCCGACTCCAGGACCACGTCTTCGTGGACGCCCTGATCCATGGCCTGCACTGCGGCTCCCACATCATCCCCCACCCGGAAGACGGCCCCGTGGACGAAACCCAGCCGCCGTTGAGCATGTTCGTGGGCAAGCCCTACATCATGGGGCAAACGGCCGAATTTATCGCCCAGCACAAAAACATTTCCCGCCGGGAGATGGACGAAGTCGCCCTGAAAAGCCAGAACAATGCCGAGCGGGCCAACGATGACGGCTCCTTTGCCGACGAAATCGTTCCCATGGAAATTCCGCGGCGCAAAAAAGATCCGCTGGTCTTCGCCCGCGACGAACATTTCCGCTCCGGCCTGACCATGGAGCAGTTGGAAAAACTGCCCCCGGCGTTCGTTCCCAAAACCGGGAAGGTCACCGCCGGAAACTCCTCGGGCATCAACGACGGCTCGGCCGCCATGGTGATCATGTCCGCCGAGAAGGCCAAGGAACTGGGTCTGAAACCCCTGGCGCGGGTCGTCGCCACCGGCCGAGGCGCCTGTCACCCGTCGGTTATGGGTCTCTCCCCGGTGCCGGCCGTGGAGAATCTGCTGGCACGCCACAAAATGACCATCGGCGATTTCGACCTGGTGGAATTGAACGAAGCCTTCGCCGCCCAGTACATCGGCTGCGAACGGGATTTGGGACTGGACCGGGAAATCACCAACGTCAACGGCTCGGGCATCGGTTTGGGCCACCCGGTGGGAGCCACCGGATGCCGCATCATGGTAACCCTGCTGTACGCCATGAAAAACCGCGGCAAATCCCTGGGGCTGGCCACCTTGTGCGGCGGCGGCGGCGTATCCATGGCCTGCGGGATCGAGATGATGTAGCTTCTCTTATCGCAACCCAATTGAATATCGACCCACAAATAAAACGGCCGGGGATTTCTCCCCGGCCGTTGTTTTTACCGTTCACCGCATAGCGGTACTATTTCTACCACCACCACCACCTGGACTGGAAGATCACGGTTCTGGTTACCGATGTCGCATTGCCGGCCGCATCGGTAGCGGTCAGGCTGATGACATTGGTGCCATAACTCAGGCGAATCGGGTAAATCGTCCACTGTTCTGTACCACTGGCCACGCCGCTGCCGCCGCGATTATTTTTCCAGGCTACCTTTGCAACGCCCGTGTCATCCGACGCGCTGCCGGACATACCGATATAAAACCGGCTGGTGGTCACCGAGTCACGGTACGGGGAGGTGACGGTCAGAACGGGTGCCGTGGTGTCCGCCTCCTCTTCCGTGGACCCCGTAACGACAACCTGACAGGTATCCAGATCCTGGAGGCCCTGGCTGTCCGTAACAGTCAGTTCGAAGGTCAGGGTCTGCATTTCTTTTTCGATCTCCGGGGCCACGAAACCGGGCTGACCGGCGGTGGCATCGGACAATTCCACCGGGGTGCCTTCGGTTTGGCGCCAGCGGTAGGACAGGTCCGTATCGCCGTCGGGATCCGTCGATCGGGTTCCGTTTAGCGTGACGTCATCGCCCGAACCGACCTGCTGGTCTTCTCCGGCATCCGCCTGCGGCGGTGTATTGACCCAGGCCACAGACACCAGGCAGGCAGCGGTATCCTGAAGCCCGCCGGCATCGGTCACCGTAAGCTGGAAGGCCAACGAAGCGCCTTCGGAGTCGGTGTTCGGTGCGGTGAAGGACGCAACGGCGGACGCGCTCCCGGACAGGGTTACTGCGGGGCCCTGGGTCTGCGTCCAGACGTATTGGACAATTCCGTCGTCCGGATCGGAGGAACCGGTGCCGGAAAGGGTGACGACATCGCCTTCATTTACGGTCTGCGCCTGGCCGGCATCGGCCGCCGGGGGCTCGTTGACCCAAGTTACGTTCACGATACAGGTGTCCACGGTGGTCTCTCCGGCATAATCCGTCACATGCAGCTCAAACACAAGGGACACCCCCGATTCGTCCACATCGGGCGCGGTGAAACCGGCTTGTCCCTGATCCGCGCCGCTCAGCACGACTTCGTCTCCCTGAATCTGATACCACTGGAATTCGGCAATGCCGTCATCGGCATCGGTGGAATTGAACCCGTTGAGCGTGACCGCCTGGCCCTCGTCCACCTTCTGGTCGGGGCCGGCATCCGCGACAGGAGCCTGGTTCACCAGAGTGAAAATGGCCGTCACACTGCAGTCGGCGGTGATGTCTTCCAGGGTATAGCTGCTCAGCGCCCCTTGAGAGACGCCATTGATAAGCAAATCCTGGATTTCGTAGTCCTCGTCGGCCGTAATGCTGAACGTCAGGCTGTCTCCCCGACTGACCGCAATGGAGCCGGAAGGCGCAATGGTGCCGCCCTCGCCAGCCGTGGCGCTGACCGTAAGGGTATCGACCGCAAAGGTTGCCTGCAGGCTGTGGTCGGCGGTGACATTGCTGAACGTATAGGATGTGATGGCACCCCGGGAGACACTGTCCACCAGGACGTCCGCGATGATGTAGCCGCTGTCCGGGGCGACCGTGTAGGTCGCGCTGCCGCCATGTTCGACACTGGCGGTGCCGGACGGAGAAACGCTGCCGTTGGCTCCCGCGGAGGCGACGATCGAATAGGTGTTGGCGGCGAACTCAGCCGTGATCGTATGCTCGGCGGCTACGCTCTCGAAGGTATAGGAAGTGAGCAGGCCCTGATCGACGCCGTCAACCACAACGCCGGCTACACTGTAACCGTCATCGGGAATAATCGTGAACGTCTGGCTCGCGCCATAGGCCACTTCGGTGTCTCCCACGGGATCAATATCGCCATGATCGCCGGCGGAAGCAGAAATCCAATGGGTATTGGCGACAAATTCGACCGTAATTGTATGATCGGCGGTAACCTGGCTGAACGAGTAGGACGTGATGGCGCCCTGGGACACGCCGTCAACCCGGACATCCGCGATATCGTACCCGCTGTCGGGAGTGATGGTGAATGTCTGGTCGGCATCCTCGGCAACAGCTACGCTGCCGCTGGGTGAGATACCGCCGTTATCGCCGGCCGTGGCCGTGATGGTGTAGGTCCTCGTTTCGGACACCGGCGTTTGATAGGACACTTCTTCCGAATCGGCGCTCTCCAGGTTGCCGTCATAGGCCCGCACAACGAAATAATAGGTGGTATCCCAACCCAGGTTGTAGACTGTCCCCTGGGTATCGGAGCCCGTCCAGCAGGGATCGCTGTAATCATAGGCTTGGCCTTCCGTGCGTTGGAAGATCCGGTATCCTTCGGGTGTAGGCTCGTTGGGGTCCCAGGCCAGGGTCACTTCAGCGGTCTGGGGTACGGTGTAGGTATCCGCGGAAAAGACGGCATTGGCGGATAGTAAAATGGCGCCAATGGTAAGCAGCGCACAAACGCAGTTCAACAACGGGTTAAAAAACCGTTTGGACATTCTTAAATCCTCCGAGATTCGTTAAATTCGACAATCGGTGAATCCGCAGAGGATGCATCCGTTTGCCTTCGGTAGCCCTGCTGCCCTGTCTTCCCGGCCGGAGAAGCTTTAGGCCAGTAGCTTTGCGTCCCACCCTTTCGAGTGGTTTGCCGTTATCGAGCAGTGCGGTAAAACTGTCTCATTGAGGAGTACAAGCAAATACAGTACCAAAATAACGACCGGAAGATAAACTAAACCTCAATCACCTGTTTTTGCATAAGCTTTTATCCAATTTTTTATTTATCAAGATACCAACCGGGAAGGTAAACAACAATTCGGTCCGTGCAGAAAAAGTAACGCAGGCGATCAATGAAAGTTCAATTCTTGCACGCAAGGAAAAACGGACCGGCGAGCGCAAAAAAGGCCCTGCTTCGGGGATATGCCCGACATCGATCCCTGCCGGTATCTTGACAACCCGGCACTGCCATGAGAATGTGCGACTGATCGTTTCCAATCAACCACCACAGGCACGACGGATGCTTCGGACATGGCCACCCTTCCCACCCGCCAGTTGACTGTTCTCTTTGCCGACATTGCAGGCAGCACCCGTCTGTACGACACCTTCGGGGGATCGAAAGCCCGGGACCTGATTGCCGAATGCCTGTCCCATTTAAAGCGTCTGATCCAGGCAAACGACGGCACGTTCATCAAAACCCTCGGTGACGCTGTAATGGGCACCCTCCCGACGCCGGACGCGGCCGCCGAAACTGCCAGGCAGATGCATGAAGAGATCGCTCTCGATTCGAAGATGATTCAGGCCAACATCCATCTGCGAATCGGATTCCATCACGGGGATGCGATCTGTGAGCAACAGGACGTTTTCGGAGACGCGGCCAATGTGGGTGCGCGCATGGTCGAACTGGCCAAGAGCGATCAGATCATCACCAATAAAGAAACCCTTTCGCAGATGAAGACGGATCTGAAGCAAATGGCGCGGATCGTCGACCGGACCCGGGTTCGGGGGATGGACGATATCATGGAAATTCATGAACTGGTCTGGGGACAGCCGGAACAGATGACCATGTCCAGTTCCTTCTCCGAAGAGATGATCGCGTCCCTGACCTCAAAAAAAGATTTCCTGCAAGTCCGTTATCTCCAGCACCGCATCCTGGTGGACCATGAACGGCCGATATTCACCATGGGCCGGGGCGTTGCCAACCATCTGATCATCGACGATCCCCTGGTCAGCCGCATGCACGCCCGTATTGAACTGCAGCGCAACCGCTTCATGCTGATCGACCAGAGCACCAACGGAACTTTCCTTAAAATGAATGCGGAAGAACCCATTTTCCTGCGCCGGGAAGCCATCCAGCTGGAAGGCGAAGGCCTGATCCGATTGGGGAAAAAAATCGGCGAGGATGAACAAATAGCGGTGCGGTACCGAATTTTATAGATTCTTGCCGGCTGAAAATTAGCGCCCACCAAAAAAAGAGAAATTATAACCGAAGCAAGGAGGGAGAAAAGATGAAAGTCAAAGTTGACAGCCAGTGCATGGGAGACAGAAATTGCAACAATCTTTGCCCTGAAGTGTTTGAATATGACGAGGATCAACTCATGTCTATCGTCAAGTTCGATGTAATTCCGGAAAAATATGAGGATGTCGTCCGCCAGGCGGCCGCCGAATGCGGCGCAGATGCCATCACGATTATCGAAGACTGACCGCCGTTTTAGCACTTTTCAGTAGACTGGACCCCAGCGTTGCAACGATGGGGTGGATTGAATGAGCGGCATCCTCCCCGCACCGGGGGCGATTTGCCGCTCATTTTATTGTTCTTCCGATCAAGAAAGTGAAATCCGCGAGATTCGGATCTCGCTTAGGAGGTATTCGTATGGTGGCGTTCAGGGAAAGCCGTACCGCTAAAAATTTATTGATATCCTACGCTTTCGAATCCCAGGCAACCACCCGCTACACCTTTTTTGCCGACCAGGCCGCCAGGGAAGGCTATATCCAGGTAGCCGGCATCTTCAGGGAAACGGCTGGCCAGGAATGCGAACATGCCTTACGCTTTTTTAAATTTTTCAACGGCGGGGAACTGGAAGTGACCGCCAGTTTCCTGACCGGCGTGGTCAAGGATACGGAGGCCAATCTGGCGGCCGCCGCGGACCTGGAGAAATATGTCCACAGCGACCTGTATCCCGGTTTTGCTCGGGTCGCAAGGGAGGAAGGGCTGGTTCGGGCGGCCGACGTCTGGGACGCCATATCGGTGGCTGAAGTGCGGCACGAAGAAACGTTTCGGGAGCTGGCCCAAAATGTGGGCACGGATCGCGCCTTCCGCCGGGAATCCAGTTGTACCTGGCGATGCATCAACTGCGGATATATTCACGAGGGCAGCGAGGCGCCGGAAAAATGCCCGGCCTGTGTGCGTCCGTCCAACTACTTCGAGGTTTTTGACCCCAAGTATTGACGGGCTCGTAAAAAGGCCGATATCGGCGTTACGCTCATCCTTCGTCACTGCGGCGTACGCCAAGTACAGCCTCATTCCTCAGAATTCGCAAGCCTTGATCTCGGCCTTTTTACGAGCCCGTCGGGAAACCGACTTTTTACGAGTCCATCAAGTATGGAACACTGAGGACCGTGTCGCCGATTAAAAACAGGCGGTTACCTCTCACCGGATCTCCCGCCAGTGGCGGCCTTCCAGATCCAGCCCCAACTGCCCGCCGGGATTCATGATGTTGTTGGGATCGAAGTGGCGTTTGAGCGCCCTGAGGACGGCCATCTGGGCCTCACCCAAATGGGAGTCCATCCAGGGACTGAAAAGCTTGCCGATCCCGTGGTGATGGGTGGGAGAACCGCCGAAGCGTTGAAAGGCGTCCAGGATCCTATCCTGAAAGGCGGTGTAGTCGTCGATGTCCCTGGCCCGGGTGATGAAGATAAAGTAAAGGTTGGTCCCCTGGGAATAAAAGTGGGATGCGTGGGTCATGCAAATCGTCGCCGGCCGCGATTTGATCACCGCCCGCACCCCCTGGTGCAGTTGGTAAATTCGATCCCAGGTTACGGCGGTATCCAGGGTGTCGATCAGAATCCCGTAATCGTTGAGGTCCTCCCTTAAATAAGGATCCTTGAAACGGCCCGGCTCCCATTTGCGGGTGGGATAACCGGAGAGATAGAGCCCGTTGCAGCGCCGGCAGATGGCCTTGGCGCAGCGCTTTACATGGCGGGCGAACCGCTTTTCCCCCTCGGCCGTGGCGATCATCAGGCAGCGCTTCATCGGTGGGTAGCCCCGCAGGCGCATGAACCGGTCCAGCGGCGTGCCGTCAATGCCGTACAGCTTCAGTCCGATGTGGGTCTCTTCCTCGTCGGAGATGCGAAAGACGGCCGGCATGCCGAACTGGCCCTGTGAAATTTCGCGCCCCGCCTCGACCGCCTTTTCCCAGGAAGGAAAGATAAAGCTGAAATAGCGCCGGTTCTGCGGCTGATGACGAAAAATCTTCAGGGTGACTTCCACCAGCACACCGAAGCACCCTTCGCTGCCGATCAGCATGCGGTTGACCGAAGGGCCGTTGGCCGTTGCCGGGAAATCGAGGGTCTTGAGGTCTCCGGCAGGGGTGACGACCTCCTGGCTGATCACCAGGTCACCGGCATCGCCATAGTAGGAGGACATCTGCCCGGAGCCCAGGGTCACCACCCAGCCTCCCACCGTCGAATATTCGAAGGACTGGGGGAAATGGCCGCAGGTATACCGGTGGCGGGCCTGAAAGCGAGCGGGGGCCTCGTTCAACGCCGCTTCGTAATCCGGCCCCATGATCCCCGCCTGCACGGTGGCCGTCTGGTTCGTTTCGTTCAACCGCACCACCCGGTTCATATGGGTTCCCATCACCAGGGTGATTCCACCTTTGGCGGGCCGCAGGCCAAAATTGACCGAACTTCCTCCCCCGTATACAACAATCGGTATACGCTCCCGGTCGCAATAGGCAACCAGCCGGCGGACATCTTCTTTGTGGCGGGGGTGGACTACCAGATCGGAAACGGCCTGGATCTCGCCCTGCCGCAGCCGCAGGGACTCTTCCAGCGTCTTTCCCGTGGCATATTTCAGCCGGTCGTAGCTTTTCGTGGAAACGTTTTCGTCGCCGACGATCCGGCGGATGGCCGGCACCTGCTCCGGAAAAACCGCCTTGGCCGGTTGATCGAAAGCGACCGGCCGGCACCCGTCGTCGATGGGCGCCGTAAAGTGGCTGTCGGCCAGGTTGAAGGTCTCCTTGAGCAGGCGGTACAGCCGGGCATTGGGATGCTTGTAGGCGTGCGGATCGCCCCATTTAAAAATCGAACGAAAGGATCCTTCTGGCGGTGCGTCTTCCATCCAATTGGGTTGTGGCCCCTTTTGATCTCCCATGGCAATCTCCCCGACATGAACATCCGGATGCTGCGCAGCGGTTTGGCCGGTCACCGGTTTTCATGCGGCGAGTATGGCGCGGCGAACCCTGCTGGTAAGAGGTCTTACCAGTTGACCGGTCGCCTGTCAATGCGTCGGTAAACGGTAGCCAGGGAAAATTTACCGTTTCGGGAACTGCGCCGGTTATGGTAAAGGTGATCAAAAATTCTAAAACAAGGAGCGTTGTGCATGCTGCCCAGGTTTTCCAATGAAGTGTTGTCCCGTGGACCCAGCGCCATACTGCCGCAAAATTTAAACGATTACTGGTTGAAAACCCTCCAGAAGCACTGTGACGACTTTCTGGACCGCAACTTTGCCGTGGATCAGTGCACCAAAACGCTGGATACGGGAGACCCGATTCTGGTGGCCTGCATCCACGAACTGCTGCAGTACGACCGACCCGCCGGACCGGAGCTGTCGGCCGGGGATCTCGCCGAGAATATCACCATCTATGCCCTTTCCGTCACCATGGAAACCATCCGGCGGTCGTCAAAGATAGAAATGTCGCCGCCGACGCTGGACAATCTGCTCTCCATCGACAGAATCGTGGCCTTTGGCAAAATCAATCCGGAATTCGGGGAGTTTCTCCAACGGGCCTGCATTTTTCCGGAAGACGAATCGGCTGGCGAGACGAATTGGTTTCAGCGGCTGAAAAAAAAGATCCTCGATCAGTTCAACGCCGCCTGACCGCCCAAAGGGCTCCGGCGGACCGGTTCAACGAATAAGAAACCTCAATCCTGATGTCCCACCCGGTGGAGCTTGATAATATTGGTGGATCCGGATTTGAGCCCCATCCCGATCACCAGAACGACAAGATCGCCTTTCTGGACACACGCTTTACCGATGAGCAGACTCTCGCTGGATTCCACCAGGCGGACGGCGTTCTCGATGTCGGCAATGAACATCGGCGAGATCCCCCACAAAAGGGAGAGGCGATTGTAGGTACTCATCCTGGAAGTAAACGCATACACCGGTTTGGACGGACGCTGCTTGGAGATCTTTTTGGAGGTGCTGCCGGAAACGGAAAAAGCGATGATACAGCGCGCATTGACCTCATGCAGGATGTTCACGGCGCTCTGGGCCACGGCTTGGGTGACCGGGTCTTTCTGATCCGTTTCATGGTGCAGATTCACTTTGAGAAACGGAGAGGTTTCGGCCTGCTCGGCAATCTTGACCATCATCTGGACGGCTTTGACCGGGTATTTCCCGGAAGCGGTCTCACCGGAAAGCATCACCGCGTCGGTCCCATCGAAAATCGCATTGGCCACGTCGGAGGCTTCGGCCCGGGTGGGGATGGGATTGACGCTCATGGTTTCCAGCATCTGGGTGGCGGTGATCACCGGCTTGTTGCCCCAGATGGCTGCGGAAATGATCTTTTTCTGGATGATCGGCACCAATTCCGGTTGCATCTCCACGCCTAAATCCCCCCGGGCAACCATGATGCCGTCGGCCGCATCCAGAATCGCGTCCAGGTTGTCCACCGCCTCGGGCTTTTCGATCTTGGCGATCACCGGAATCGCCACGCCCTGCTTTTTCATGATGGCGTTGATGGCCTCCAGGTCTTCGGCGGCGCGCACAAAGGACAGGGCGAAGTAATCCACGCCGTTCTGAATGCCGAAATTCACATCCCGGATGTCTTTGGCCGTCAGCGATGGTGCCGAAACCTTTACTCCGGGCAGGTTGATGCCCTTGTGCTCCTTCAGCCAGCCGCCATTTCTCACCTTGCAGAACACGGTGTCGCTGTTCTTGGACTCCACCTTCAACCGAATCAGACCGTCGTCCAGAAGAATACTGTCCCCGGGCTGGACATCGGCCGGCAGGCTCGCATAGGTGGTCGAAACCATCTGATCTGTTCCCGGCATCGATTGGGTCGTAATGGCAAAATCCGCATTGCGCTTTAAACGCACCGGTTCACCGTCTTTCAGTTTGCCCACCCTAATCTTGGGGCCCTGGAGATCCAGCAAAATGGCCACTGGCCGATTGAGCATGCGGGCAATGGAGCGGATGTTGCGGATCGCTTCGGAATGGGTTTCGTAATTGCCGTGGGAAAAATTGAGCCGGGCCACATTCATTCCCGCGGAAACCAGTTTTTCCAGCATTTCACGCGAATTGGAAGCCGGGCCGATGGTGGCCACGATTTTGGTGCGAATGGTCATGTTCAGCCCTTTCTTGTCTGCCGCAAGAATGCGGCACTCGCCGTTTTGAAAAACAGGGGGTTTCAAGAGCGGTAGCGCGAAGACGGTACGCCATACAATTCGAAACAGCACTTTAGCGGGAAACGTGCCGCAAACAGGTCGGACAGTCAACTTTTATGAATGGTAAGCGGACTTTATCGAAGAATCAAGGAAAAATCGAAAGCATCTTCAGGCGAAAAATGGCCATCATCGGCTTCTATTTTCAATTTGACCGATCCCCCATTGACAACCTTTAAGCGACAAGATAGCAGAAATTGCAGGCGCCGGTGCTTCCATCGACGGCCGGTTCATCCCAACAAAGGGACTCTTTGATGGCTACCCATCGACCGCAAAGCCCGAACAGGGGACTCAACTGTCTTTTTACCATTTCCAAACTGGCCGACCAGCGGCAGGTATCGCTCACAACCCTGCTTGAGCGGACTGCGGCCGAATTGCCCAAAGCCCTTCGTTTCCCCGAAAGCGCCTGCGCCGCCATCCGACTGGATACCATCCAGTGCACCAGCGAACAATTCCGGCCCCCCCCCTGGATGATCTCCGAGGCGATCACCGTTGGACAAAACCAGATCGGCGTTGTGGAAATCGGGTATCTGGAAAACCATTGTCCTTCCGAAGAATCCCTTTTTCTGGATGAAGAACACCAATTACTGGTTCTGGTCGCCGGAATCGTCGGGCGGGTGGCGACGCGCCGCCGCACCGAAACCGCCTTTCGGGAGAGCGAGGATCGTTTCCGTTCGCTGGTGGAAGGATCGCAGACCGGCATTTCCATCGTCCAGGACGACCAGGTGGTCTATCAGAACCCGGAACAGGAGCGGCTGCTCGGCCCCCTGCCGCGAGCCAACAAGCTGCTGGACCGGGACAGCATCCATCCGGAAGATGCCGACAAGGTCGAGGCGTACTATCGCCGGCTCGTATCGGGCTCGCAGCTTCCCTGCGATATCGATTTCAGGTTTTATCTTCCCGGAGAAAATCCGTCCGGTTCAGGGGTCAAATGGGTTCACTGCCGTGCGGTGACGACGCGGTATCGAGGACGGCAGGCCCTGCTGGTCAATATGATGGACATTACGCCGGCCAAGGAGATGGAACACCTGCTGCGCATCCGTGACAAGATGGCCTCCCTGGGACGGGTCGCCACGGGGATCGCCCACGAAATTCGCAATCCCTTGTCCGGCATCAACATTTACCTCGATACCCTGGAAAAACTCCATCATCGCCATGAACCGGATGAAAAGGTCGTCGCCATCCTGGACAGGCTGCGGTCCGCTTCCCAAAAAATCGAATCGGTGATCAAACGGGTCATGGATTTTTCTAAACCGGGGGCTCCTCGACTCATTGCCTGCGATCCCAACCGGCCCGTGCGCGAAGCCATCGACCTTTCCCGGGTGGCACTCAGGAAAAGCGGAGTCCGTCTCGAAATCGAAACCGCCGAAAACCTGCCCCAATGTCTGCTCGATCCCACCCTCATCGAAGAGGTGGTCCTCAACCTGATCACCAATGCCGCCGAAGCACTGAAAAACACCGAAACGGATAAAACGATCCGAATCGCAACGCTGCGGGGGCCGGACAGCGTAGAGATCGTTGTTTCGGATTCCGGGCCCGGCTTTCCCCAGGCGCTGCAGTCGGCGATCTTCGACCCCTTTTACACCACCAAAAACGGCAGCACCGGTATCGGCCTGAGCCTGAGCCAGCGAATCGTCGCGGATCACGGCGGCCGACTGACCGCCGATCCGGCCGGAAAAAACGGCGGTGCGCAGTTCACCATCGACCTCCCGCTTCCCGGAGAACCGATTTCAAAATGAGACTTTTCAGCATCCATGTCATCGACGATGAAGAGCTTATCCGGGACAGCATCACAACAGCCTTTGCCGATACCTATCGCATCGAAACCTTCCCCTCGGCGGAACCGGCCCTGGCAGCCATGCAGGCGAACCTGCCGGACCTGGTGCTGCTGGACATCGGGCTGCCGGGCATGGACGGCCTGCAGGCCCTGGAGGAGATCCGCCAACGTCATCCCGGTTTACGGGTCGTCATGATCACCGCCTTCGAGGAAATCGATACCGTTGTCCGGGCCATGAAACTGGGCGCCTACGATTACGTGGTCAAACCGTTGCAGATGGCCGGCCTGGAAGCGACTGTCCGCAACGCACTGGAAACCGTCCGGCTTCAAAATGAGGTTCAAACCCTCCAGCAGCAGTTCCTGCAAACCCACATCCCCTGCTTTATCGCCCAAAGCGATGTCATCCAGGATGTCATGGCCTTTGTCGGCCAGGTAGCCCAAAGCCCGGACACGCCTATCCTGATTCAGGGCGACACGGGTACCGGAAAAGAACTGGTCGCCAGCACGATTCACTACCAGAGTCCCAATTTCAAAGGACCGTTCGTCACCGTCAACTGCGCGACCATTCCCAAGGATTTGCTGGAGAGTGAGATGTTCGGCTATGAAAAGGGCGCCTTCAGCGGTGCCGGCGCCGCCGGCAAACGCGGCCTCGTGGAGATGGCCGCGGGCGGGACCCTTTTTCTGGATGAAATCGGCGATCTCAACCTCCGAGCGCAGGCCAAACTGCTACGGTTTCTCGAACAGGGGGAGTACTACCGCGTGGGCGGGGTCCACATGAAGACCCTGCAGACCCGGGTGATCTCCGCCACCAATCAGGACCTGGATGCCATGATCGCGAAGAGAGAGTTCCGCAAGGATCTCTACTTCCGTTTGGGGGTGGTTAAGGTGAAAATTCCCTCCCTCAATGCCCGGCCCGACGACATTCTTCCCCTGGCACGTCACTTTATGGTCGAATTCGGCGAGAAGTTCGCCAAGTCGACCACCGTGCTCTCCCCTGCAGCAGAAAAGGCCCTGCTGAGCCACAACTGGACGGGCAATGTGCGGGAACTGAAAAATGTCATCGAACGGGGAATGCTGACCGCTGCAGACCCGACCCTGACGTCGGCCGATCTCGGTCTGGAAAGTTCCTTCGAATCACCGGAATCCGTGGCCGATTCCAGTGTTATGGGTTTTCCTCCGATCCCACCGGATGGCCTCGATCTGAACGCCCTGGAGCGATCCATGGAAAAATATTATATCGAGGCGGCAATGGAAATGGTCGGCGGTAATGAAAGCCGCGCGGCGGGCCTGCTGGGCCTCAACCACCACACCTTCCGCTACCGCCGCAAAAAAATTCTCTCCGGAGACCCCTGAAAAACACCGGCGCCCATTCGTCCTTTTTCGGAAAATTTAGAATCCCGTTTCTAAAATCTTCTACCCCATCGGTTCAGCTCCCTCCATCAGGAACACAACAATCTGATATTTAATAACTTTATTTTCCTTAATGCGTGGCATGGATGCTGCTTTGTCGGGTTGCAGGGTCGATATCCACAACGTTCATCTCGAGCGTAACGCAGATATCGGGAAAATTGGCACTTGATGGATTGGCGCCACCAAGAGGGTGACGATGGACCTGCTTACCCGGTTACGAAACAAAAACATTCTTCTGGTCGATGACGATGAATGGATCCGCGATTCCATGGGAGTGTTTTTCGACAGCGAGGGGTGCTTCTTCAACGCCGTGGAAAGCGCCGAAGCCGGGATCGATGCGCTCCGGGAGAAAGAATACGACATCATCATCGCCGACTACCGGCTGCCGGGGATGGACGGGCTGGTCTTCTTCGATCGTATCCGGCGGTCTCCCGTCGCGCCCCTTAAAATCCTGATCACCGCCCATGGCGATCAAATGCTGGCGGAAAAGGCTTTTGCGGCCGGAGTGAACGACTATATCGCCAAACCGTTTCAGATGCAGGACATCGAAAGGTCTTTAACCCGTCTGATGAACGGAAAAAGCATATAACCCATTGTTACAATCGAAAGGAGGCAGCATGGATGCATTGATCATCGTGGTTCTGGCATTTGCCGGATACATCGTCATGTACAATCTTTACGGCCGGTATATCGGCAGGCGGATCTTCGCCCTTTCGGACGAGGCGCAAGCTCCGTCGGTCTCCATGGAAGACGGTGTCGATTACGTGCCGACCAAAAAGGAGGTAATCTTCGGCCATCATTTTACTTCCATCGCCGGAACGGGCCCCATCGTCGGTCCGGCCATCGCCATCATCTGGGGATGGGTGCCGGCTCTGTTGTGGGTGTTTATCGGGAGCATCGTCATGGGTGCGGTCCACGATTTCGGCGCCCTGATCATCTCCATGCGCAACCAGGGGAAATCCATTTCGGACTACACCTCCAAGTACATCAACAGCCGCACCCGCCTCCTCTTCTTCCTGATCGTATTCCTGGAGCTGTGGATCGTCATCGCCATCTTCGGGCTGGTGATCGCCATCATTTTCGCCATGTATCCCCAGTCGGTGCTGGCCGTGTGGGTCGAAGTGCCCATCGCCATGGGACTCGGGTACCTGGTATATAAAAAAGGAATGGGGGTCATGGGGCTTTCCATCTGGGCCATCCTGCTCATGTACCTGGCCGTTTTCATCGGCCCGTACCTTCCCATGAAAATGCCCGCCATTGCAGGCATTCCGGCCACCGGCGTGTGGACCATTATCCTGATGATCTACGCTTTCTTCGCCTCGGTGCTGCCGGTCACCGCGCTGCTCCAGCCGCGGGATTTCATCAACTCCCATCAGTTGGTCATCGCCATGGTCCTGCTGATCCTGGGGGTGTTGGCGGCCGCCTTTTTCGGAGGACTGGAGATCGTGGCGCCGGCAGTCCAGGCCCAGCCGGCCCAGGCCCCGCCCATGTGGCCCTTTTTGTTTATTACCATCGCCTGCGGCGCCATTTCCGGCTTTCATTCGCTGGTCTCTTCGGGCACCTCGGCCAAACAGGTCCGCAGCGAAGAGGATTCGCTGTTCGTCGGCTACGGGTCCATGCTCATGGAAGGCGCCCTGGCCACCTTGGTGATCATTGCCGTGGCCGCCGGCATCGGCCTGGGCTACACCACCAAGGCCGGTGAAACCCTGACCGGCGTCGCCGCCTGGACCACGCACTACTCGTCCTGGGCCGCAGCAGCCGGTCTGGGATCCAAGATCAGCGCATTCGTAGACGGCGCCGCCAACATGATCAACACCATCGGCATTCCCAAACAGTTCACCCTGGCTATCATGGCCGTCTTCGTGGCGTCCTTCGCCGGCACCACCCTGGACACCGCCACCCGCATCCAGCGCTACGTCCTTTCTGAACTGTTCACCAGCCTCAAAATGGAATACCTGACCGGCAAGTATGTGGCCACCTTTATCGCCGTGGGTACCGCAGGCATCCTGGCCTTCGCCACCGGTGCCGGCGGCAAAGGCGCCCTCAAGCTCTGGCCCCTGTTCGGTGCGGTCAACCAGACCCTGGCGGCCCTGGCCCTGATCGTCATCACCCTGTACTTGAAGACCAAGGGAGGACTGAAATGGATGGTAGCCGGCATTCCGGCCGTATTCATGGCTGTGATGACTCTTTGGGCGGCTGTAATGAACCAGTTCAAATTCGGCACCCAGCATAACCTGCTTCTGCAGACGATCAACTTTATCATCATCATCATCGCGGCGTGGATCGTTATCGAGGGCGTGATGAAGTTCTTCTCCAGTGAGGATATCTCCATGGACGACGTCCGTTCGGCGACATCCGCCTAACGTACCGCAGTCTGGGCCCTCCCCCAGCGCTCCGTCCGTTCCCTCCGGGATTCAACCCCCGGAAACGGACGGGGCATCGGAGGTGGTGGTAATCATTGTTTGGAAAGGTTGCCCGTTAAAAACAGACGAGTCGATCTCATAAGGATCGCCATATCCCGGGAGAAAAAATGAAGGCCACACTTCAAAAACGGTTTGTTCTCATGCTGGCACCGGCGCTGATCGGCTTCGCCTGTGTGCTGCTGTTGCGGTCGCTGGGCATCGGTCCCATCGGAGCAAAAACGATGGCCGGCTGGGTGCCTGTATTGTTCGTTCTGGCGGTGGTCACGGCCGCAGCCGTCCCGATCCTGGTCCGCACAGTCTTCGCCCATCGCATGCACCGGCGTCGGCACACATCGGAAACCGAATTTTTGCGTTTTCAGCGCGCTCTTTTAATCGTGGTCATGGCAACCCCCTATCTGGCCCTGGCCGTATACGCCCTGGGCGCACCGAATTTCTACCTGGGCGGCGCGCTGCTGGCCATGCTCTATGCCCTCTATTACCACTATCCGTCGGAAAAGCGGCTGGCGTTCGACCGCCGGGTGTTCCGGGTGCAGTGATGCCCATGACACCGCACTTCTTTTCCGTTTTGTGCAGCCGACTCCGGAGAGCCTGGGGAACCATGGACGAAGTCGCCCGGGGCAAGGCCGTGGAAACCGTCGAATACGAGGTCGAAGAGCTGGAAAACATCTTTGCGCTTCTGGTGCTGGGGGTTTTCGTCGGTATTCCCTCGCCGCCCATCCAGATCACCATGGATCTGATGCCGGAAATGCAGCATGAATGCGCCGTGATGCTGGCCAAAGTCTCAACAGCCCATGATCCGCTGGGAGAACTCTTCTCGGTGCTGGATATCGATTGACTGCCATGTCTGAGATCCCCATCTATTTTTTCATCGGCAAGGGCGGTGTAGGCAAGTCCACCACATCGGCCCTGACCGCCGTTCACCTGGCATCCACGGGACGGCGAACGCTACTGGTATCCATGGATCCGGCCCATAACCAGTGCGATATTTTCGGAATGCGCTTTTCCGGCAAATCCCGGGCGGTGGCCCCGAACCTCGCGGTGCGTGAGATCGACGCCGAATACTGGATCCGCCGCTATCTGAAGGAAACCCGCAACCACCTCAAACGCACCTACGCCTACCAAAGCGCATTCAACCTCCAGGACCATTTCAACGTTTTGCAATACGCACCGGGACTGGAAGAATATGCCCTGCTGCTGGCCTTTGAAAATACCATGCAGGCCGCCGACGGCCAGGATGCCATTGTCTTCGATATGGCCCCCACGGCCCTTTCCCTGCGGTTTTTCTCCCTGCCCTCCATCAGCCTGGTGTGGCTCGACGAACTGCTGAAACTGCGTGGCACCATCTGCGAGAAAAAAGAAATCATCTCCAAAATCAAAATGGGCGCCTGCGAGTTCGAGACCGACCGGGTCCGGAAAAAACTGGACGAACTGATCCAGAGCCACGCCCGCCTCAAATCCCGCTTCATGTCCCCAAAAACCCATGTAAACCTGGTGCTGAACAACGACCGGCTCAGCCTCTCCGAGGCCCGGCGCATCGCAAGGCGCCTGGCCGACATCGGCATTGACATTACCCGCATCGTGGTCAACAAGATGGGACCGGAAGAGACGACGGATGACATCGCCGAGACCTTTTCCGTCCAGCAGCTTTCCATACTGCCCTTGGTCCCCGGGGGCATCCTCGGCCTTTCCAACCTGCAGCGGGTCGTGGCCACTCATTGCGATGTCTTTTCGGCCATCGCCCGGAGTGGCCGCTGAAATTCAAAAAACGTTTTCCATCCGCCGATGACAGCCAACCGTTACTTAACGAAAGGCCGCATCATTTTGCGTCTTAGTACACTTATTCATAAATACGATGGCATTCGCTTGCCGCTGCATCCCGACTCGCGGCGTTGCTCAGCGCGTGAATAGACTTTGGCTATTGACGCTTCTCGCGCCTTGCGATCCGGGCGTAGCGTCCATCTAGGTGCGTCACCGTATTTACAAACAGGTGTACTAGGGATCGGCCCGAATATCAGTCGGTCAATTTTACCCCTGTAACTATCAAGGATGGAATCTGCCGGTTGACTATAGTGGAATTTGCCAATTGACGATAATGGACGCTGCCGGTTGATTTTGTTGGTGCGTTCCATTGAATTTTCTCATTTTATAACCCATAAAAAATCGGCTTAATTTGGAAGGACGTCACGCATCGCCTGAAGGATTTGCCCTTTCAGATACGTTTTCTGCATGAATTACAGGCTGCAATCGGCGATGCTTCGCAACCTTGCTTTCAGGGGCCGGGAAGACTGCTAACAAAAAAATCGTCCAATAGGTATATTTGTTGCTGAGATTCAAAGTGGGTTTTGATCAAAAATCATATCAAAAGGAGGTTCCCCATGAGTCTTGGTCTACAATCGTTGCTGGCTGTTCTGCCAATTTTGGCTGCTGCTGTGCTGCTGGTCGGTTTTCGCTGGCCGGCCAAACGGGCCATGCCCATCTGCTACATCGTGGCCGTTGTGGTGGCCATTGCCTGGTGGAAAGTCGAGACGGTGCGCGTCGTCGCCTCGACTATCCAGGGGCTTTTTATCACAGCCAATATTCTCTTCATCATCTTCGGTGCCATTTTACTGCTCAACACCCTTAAACATTCCGGTGCCATCACCGCCATCCGCTCCGGATTCGCCAGCATCAGCCCGGACCGCAGGGTTCAGTTGGTTCTGATTGCCTGGCTTTTCGGCGCTTTCATCGAAGGGTCTTCCGGCTTCGGCACCCCGGCCGCCATCGCCGCGCCCCTCATGGTAGCCATCGGATTTCCGGCCATGGCCGCCATCATGATCGGCATGATGATCCAGAGTACACCGGTTACCTTCGGTGCCGTGGGAACGCCCATTCTGATCGGCGTCAAAGGCGGTCTGGAAAGCCCCGAACTGACCGCCCAACTGGCCCAGGTGGGGATGAACTTCGGGGATTACCTGCAGCTCATCACGGCCCAAAGCGCGATCATCCACGCCATCTGCGGCACCCTCATCCCGACCTTCATGGTCGTCATGATGACCCGCTTTTTCGGCAAAAACAAATCCTGGACCGAAGGGCTCTCCATCCTGCCGTTTACCCTATTGGGCGGCCTGGCCTTCACCATTCCCTACGTGTTAACCGGCGTCTTTCTGGGGCCCGAATTTCCATCCCTGATCGGGGCCCTCATCGGCATGGCCATCATGTCTTTCTGTGCGGTCAAGGGCTTCCTGGTTCCCAAGGATACCTGGGATTTTCCCGAGCGTGAGGAGTGGCAGCCCGACTGGACCTCCGACATGGAAATCAGCCTGGAATCCCTGACCACCAAGAAGCCCATGAACCTGGTCCTGGCCTGGATTCCCTATGTTTTGGTGGCAGTGGTCCTTGTGTTGACCCGTCTGCGCCAACTGCCTTTGGGAGGATGGCTCAAAAGCGTAGCCATCAAGTGGGCCGATATTTTCGGCACCGGCATTACCGGGTCCAGCGCGCCACTTTACCTTCCCGGCGCCATGCTGGTCTTTGTCGTCATCATTACCTTTTTCCTGCACCGCATGACCGCCAAGGAGTTGGGCGCAGCCGTCAAGGAATCCAGCCAGATTCTCCTGGGTGCCGGGTTTGTCCTGATTTTCACCATTCCCATGGTCCGGGTCTATATCAATTCCGGCATCAATGCGGCCGGGTATGCCAGCATGCCTCTGGCCATGGCCCAATGGGTAGCCTCCACCGCGGGGAACATCTGGCCGTTCTTTGCGCCCTTCATCGGCGGATTGGGGGCCTTTATCGCCGGTAGCAACACGGTCAGCAACCTGATGTTCAGTCTGTTTCAGCACGGGGTCGCCCAGCACCTGGCCATCGCCGGATCACTGGTCGTTGCCCTGCAGGCGGTTGGTGCCGCGGCCGGGAATATGTTCTGCATCCATAACGTGGTGGCCGCCTCGGCTACCGTGGGGCTGCTCGGCCAGGAGGGCACCACCTTGCGCCGGACAATTATTCCCACGATTTACTACTGCACATTGACGGGTATTATCGGGCTGATTGTCATTTATATGTTCGGTTACCAAGACCCCCTGAGCACGTTTCTATTGTCTACCAAGGGATAGACAGTGAACTAAAATGCGGTGGCCGCCACCCGACGGCCACCGCGCTTCACTGTATTCGCAATCGGAGCCGATTGGCCCCGGCAGTACGGCAACTGCCAACGGAAAGAAAAAGAGGGTAAGAATGATTCCAATCGATATAACCATGGCCCTTTTCATCGAGAAAGCCGAAGCGGTTTCCGCCATTGTGCAACCGGTGGCCACACTTCAGGAGGCCCTGGAATACACGGTCCGGTTGTGCGAGCAGAAAGAGGCCTGTCAACTGGTGACGGCGGGCGGCGAGCCCCCGCCTGAAGTCTGTACCAAAACCATTGCCGCGCCGCAATTGTCAGACGATCAGAAGACGGCCCTTGAGACGTTATGCCGGGACAAGGCGATTCAGGTGCTCGACCACGGCCTGCGGAACCACCTGGCCGGCATCGACATCGGCCTGACCTACACGGATTTCGGCATCGCCGATACCGGCACCCTGGTAATCGATTCCTCCCGGGAAGAAATCCGCCTGGCCACCATGATCAGTGAAATCCACGTGGCCCTACTTCACCGCGAGAATATCCGCCAGACATCCTATGATCTGGAAAAGGAACTGGCCGGCTATCTGGGGCAGTCCCCCAATTACACGGCCTTCATCACCGGCGCCAGCCGTACGGCGGATATCGAGCGGGTGCTGGCCTTGGGCGTTCACGGTCCCCTTGAGCTTCACATCCTTATTCTGGAGGGCAACTGATGCAATCGGCACGTAATCTTAAGGAATACAAAAAAGAGATCAAGGGCGCCCTGGGCAACGATTTTCTGCGGGACACCCTCGACCGTTTCGCGGTGGCCTACCGCACGGGGCGAACAAAGGTCTTTGCCGGCCTGGATGTGGACGGACTCGTCGGCGAAATTGCGGCGGCCAAAGACCAAGCCCTGAAACAAATGGAGTCGTTGTACGAGGAATTCCGCATCCACGCGGAAAAAAACGGGGTGCATGTGCATCTGGCCCGGACGGCCGCAGATGCCAACCGCATCATCGCCGAAATCGCGCGCCGGACGGATTCGAAGAAAATCGTCAAATCCAAATCCATGACCGCCGAAGAGACCCTGCTCAATCATCATCTGGAAGCCGAAGGGCTCGAGGTCACCGAAACCGATCTGGGGGAATGGATCATTCAACTACGCCATGAGGGTCCGTCACACATGGTCATGCCGGCCATCCATCTGTCTCGTTATCAAGTGGCGGACCTGTTTACGGACGTCACCGGAAAGGCCCAGGACAGCGAAATCGAACGCCTGGTCAAGGTGGCCCGCCGGGAACTGCGGCAGAAATATATCGAAGCCGACATGGGAATTAGCGGGGCCAATTTCGCCATCGCCGACACCGGAACCATCGGCCTGACCACCAACGAGGGCAACGCCCGCCTGGTGACCACCCTGCCGCGGGTACACGTGGCCCTGATCGGGCTGGACAAACTCATGCCCACCCTGCACGATGCCTTGCGCATCAACCAGGTGCTGCCACGCAACGCCACCGGCCAAACCATCACCTCCTACGTCACCTGGATCACAGGCCCCAACGAATGCGCCACAACCGAGAGCGGCCGCAAAGAAATGCATATCGTGTTCCTCGACAACGGCCGCGTCCAGTTGTCCAAAGATCCGGTCTTCTCCCAGGTTTTACGCTGTGTGCGCTGCGGAGCCTGCGCCAACGTCTGCCCGGTCTACCGAATGGTGGGGGGCCACCAGTACGGCCATATCTACATCGGCGCCATCGGGTTGATCAGCACCTACTTTTTTCACGGCCAGGAAAAAGCCAAGAACCTGGTGCAGAATTGCATCAACTGCGGGGCCTGCAAGGAAGTCTGCGCCGCCGGCATCGATTTGCCGCGCCTGATCAAGGAAATCCATGCCCGTATCCAGGATGCGACGGGGCATCCCCTGCAGGGCCAACTCATGAGCATCATGCTCAAAAATCGCAAGCTCTTCCACGGACTGCTGCGGTCGGCCCGCAAAGTTCAGAAACCGTTGACCGGCGGTACTTCCTATGTACGCCATCTGCCCTTTATCTTTGCCAAGGGCCACGACTTCCGGGCCCTGCCGGCCATCGCCGAAACCCCCTTCCGGGACCGCTGGAAAACCATCCAACCGGCCCCTGACGCGCCCCGCTATCGGGTGGCACTTTTCTCCGGATGTGTGGAGGATTTCGTCTATCCGGAACAGCTGGAAGCCGGTGTGAACGTTCTATCCCGGCTGCCGGTTGCACTTGACTTCCCCATGCACCAGACCTGCTGCGGACTACCGCTTCAGATGATGGGCGAAAAGGGGGCGGCCCGCAAGGTAGCCATCCAGAACATCGAGGCCTTCGAGCAGCAGTATTGCGACTATATCCTGACCCTCTGTGCGTCATGCGCCTCGCACCTCAAACACGCCTTGCCGGAAATTCTCGTGGACGATTCGGACATGGCGGAGCGGGCCAGGCGGTTTGCAGCCAAGGTGATCACCTTCAGCCAGTTTATCCAGAATGTTCTGGATATCGATCCGGCTCTGTTCAAAGGAGACGGCCGGCGCGTCACCTACCATGCGCCCTGCCACCTCTGCCGGGGAATGGGCGAACGTCGGGCACCCCGGGCTCTGATCCGCAAAGCGGGTTTAACCTTTGCGCCGGCCCTGGAAGAGGAAACCTGCTGCGGGTTCGGCGGGACCTATTCCGGCAAATTTCCGGAAATCTCCGCACGGATTCTGGCCCGCAAACTCGACGATATTGAGGCCACCGGGGCGGATCTGCTGGTCACCGAATGCCCCGGATGCGTGATGCAGTTGCGCGGCGGGGTCGTGAAGCGCGGCGACCGGGTCGAGGTTCTTCACATCGCGGAGGCACTGGCCGGTAGCCTCTTGAAACCGGTTGACGAGAAACCATGAGAAAATAAGAGGAGCATTCAATGGATACCGAAAAAATCATTCAAGCGCTTGTCCAAGCAATAGGCCCCAAGGCCGTAAAGACGGAAAAGGAGGATCTGGCATCCTACGCCTTCGACGCCACGCCTGACATGCCGACGGCCCTGCCCGATGTCGTCGTTTTTCCGGAAAGCAGCGATCATGTCCAGGCCATCGTGGCCATTGCCAACCGGCACCGGGTTCCCGTTTATACACGAGGTTCCGGAACCAATCTCAGCGGCGGGACCATCCCCCTGAAAAACGGAATCGTGATGGTCATGCTGAAAATGAACAAAATTCTGGAAATCGACGTTGAAAACCTGACCGCCACCTGCGAACCGGGAGTGATCATCGCCGATTTGAATGCAGCGGTGGGCGAATACGGCCTGATGTATCCGCCCGATCCCGGATCGGTGGATACGGCCACCATGGGCGGCAGCGTCGCCGAATGCTCCGGGGGTCTGAGGGGACTCAAATACGGGGTCACCAAACACTACATCATGGGACTCGATGTCATATTGGCCAACGGGAAGATGATGACCTGCGGTGGCAAAACCGTCAAAAACGTCTCCGGGTATGACATGGTCAAACTGTTTGTGGGGGCCGAGGGCACACTCGGCGTCGTGACCCGTATCGTCTGCAAGCTGATTCCCACTCCCGAAGCGCGGAAGACGGCCACGGCAACCTTCGCTTCCATCGACGATGCCGCCAACGCCGTAGCCGGGATTATCAAGAGCAAAGTCATTCCGGCCACGCTTGAAATCATGGACCGGGTGACCATTCAAACGGTTGAAAACTACTTACATTTGGGCCTGCCTACCGAAGCCGAGGCCATTCTGGTGATCGAAGTCGACGGCCTGCCCGAAGTCGTGGAGAGGGAAGCCGAGGCCGTAGTGAAGGTGTGCAAGGCCAACCATGGCGATGTAATCATCGCGGCCAACGACAAGGAACGCGACGGCCTGCTGGCCGCCCGGCGGGCCGCCCTGCCTGCCTTGGCGCAGCTCAGCCCCACAACGGTGCTCGAGGACGCCACCGTCCCGCGCAGCAAGGTCCCGGAAATGATCCATGCCATTCGTACGATTGCCGACAAATATGACCTTTCAATCGGCACCTTCGGGCATGCCGGCGACGGCAACCTTCATCCCACCATTGTTACGGACGAAACCAATACGGAGGAAATGGCCCGCGTACACCAGGCGGTTGACGATATTTTCGCTGCCGCCGTCGAAATGGGGGGTACGCTTTCCGGCGAACACGGCATCGGCATCGCCAAACAGAAATATCTGACCCGGGAATTCGGTGAGGCCGGGCTCGAGGCACTCAAGGCCGTGAAACGGGCGCTCGATCCGGACAATTTGTTAAACCCAGGAAAAGTCGTTTCGATTTAAAAGCCAGAATGAAAAACCCGTCTAAGGCCCGCTACCTGCGTTGGGAAGTGTTTCAAAATGCTCACATATTACATATATGCTGCGCTTTTGAACCACTTTCCGCCTTGTTATCGGGCGTGATCCAGATTTCTCAAACAGGCTTTTTTAGGAGGTGGTATGTCCGACCATATACATATTGAATCGTTGGAAGCCGAGATCGCCAAATGCATGAAGTGCGGCAACTGCCAGGCGGTTTGCCCCATCTACAAGGAAGATATGGCCGAATGGAGTGTGGCCCGCGGCAAGATAAAACTGGCCCGCGATCTTCTGCGTGGGGACCTGGAATATACGGATCGCATGGAAAAAATCTTCAGCCTTTGCCTCACCTGCCAGGCCTGCGCCGAGAACTGTCCCTGCGGCGTCCGCCCGGATAAAATCATTCTGGCCACCCGGGCCGCCATGGTCGAGAAAAAGGGGCTGCCTGCGGCCAAGAAAGCTGCCTTTTCGCTTTTGAAGCATCCAGTCCCGTTCCGGTTGAGCATGCAGGTGGGCAGTAAATTCCAGGGGGTCGGGTTGAGAAAAGTTGCCGACAGTCCGCTCGTCAAACCGCGGTTTCCCATCGGCCTGGATATGCGGCGGGTGGTGCGGCCGCTGGCGAACAAATCGCTTCTGTCCCGGGTGCCCGAGGTGACGAGGGTCGATAATCCAAGGGCCCGCGTGGTGTTCTTCACCGGCTGCATGCTGAATTATATCTACACCGACGCCGGCATGGCGGTCATCGACGTGCTGGCCGCCAACGGCATTGATGTGATCACACCCAAGGCCCAGCACTGTTGCGGGATCCCGGTGATCATGAACGGCGATCTCAAGACCGCCCGGCAGATTGCCCGCTACAACATCGACATTCTTTCGGGATACGACTGCGACGCCGTCATCACCCACTGCGGAACGGGTATCGACGCCTGGGTCCATCACTACCCTGAAATTCTGGCCGATGAAGATGGGTATGCGGAAAAGGCCAAGTCCTTTGCGGCCAAGACCTATGACCTGAGCCAGTATCTGGTGGATGTGGCCGGTTTTAAAAAGCCGGAGGCATCCGTGGATGCCGTCGTCACCTACCACGATCCCTGCCATATGGTGCGCGGCGTGGGCGTCAGCACTCAGCCCCGAAAGGTGATCCAAAGCATTCCCGGCATCGTGTTCAAGGAGATGAAAAAACCGAACCGCTGCTGCGGCAGCGCCGGCTCCTTCAGCCTGACCCACTATAGCCTGTCCAGCAAAATCCGGGACAGGAAAAGCGACGATATTCTGTCGACACAGCCCGATATCGTGCTAACGAGCTGCGGTGCCTGCCGGATGCAAATCGAGGAGGGCCTGCATCATGCGGGCAGCTCGGCCTCCGTGCAACACGTCGCCGAGGTGCTGGCAGCGGCCTATGGGAAAAAACGAACCGCCGGCCCGGGAAAAGAAGCCGCCATGAATTCCAGTGCGGCCTGATACCGAAAGCATCTTCATGGGGATATAAATACGTATTGATTGCCGGAAGATAGCGAACAGTAACCTGTCGAGTAAATCTGTAAGGGGGTGTCGTTACGGACTCGACAAACCCGCCCCGGAACTGATCCGGGGCATCCAAACAATACGGGAAAACGCTTAAGCTTTACCGATCTCTTTACCAGCAATTCCTCCCTGCCCTCTCCTTTTCACGGTTCGACTTAGCCCGTATCGTGTCTTAATTTAATAAAATTGCTGCCTTCGCTTTGCTGTGGGCAAAAGCAATACGAACTGAAATCAAACACAAAAGGAGTGTTCGCCATGCGAAAATTCATCATCATATTTCTACTCGTATCCTTTTCCACCGCCGCCTATGGCGCCGCCGGGGCGCCGGTAACCTACCAGATCGACGGGCAACCCTATGAAGGCTACTATATCACCCCCTTTGAACAGGCCCCGCTGGTGCTGCTGATTCATGACTGGGACGGGTTGACGGAGTATGAAGTCATCCGGGCCAACATGCTGGCCGACCTGGGGTATGCCGTTTTCGCCCTGGATCTGTTCGGTGCCGGCGTGCGGCCGACTAAAGTCACGGACAAACGGCAGCATACCGGCGAGCTGTATAAAAACAGAGAAAAAATGCGGGCGCTGATGAACGGCGCCTTGGAAACGGCCAGGAAAAAGGGGGCCAATGTGGAAAACGCCGTTGCCGCAGGCTATTGTTTCGGCGGCGCCGCGGTGCTTGAATGGGCCCGTTCCGGTGCCGAGCTCAAAGGCTTCGTCACTTTTCACGGGGGACTGAAAACCCCCGAGGGGCAGGATTATTCCAACGCCCGGGGAAAATTCCTGATTCTGCACGGCACGGCGGATACGGCGATTCCCATGGAGCAGTTCGCCGATCTGGCCGTGCAGCTCGAGGCGGCAGGCGTGGATCATGAAATGACCACCTACGGTGGGGCACAGCATGCCTTTACGGTTTTCGGTCAAGAGCGGTATCAGGAAACCGCCGACAAAAAATCGTGGCGGCGATTCGTCGATTTTCTCTCGGAAACGCTGAAGAGGTGATTGGTGATCGGTAATCAGGAACGGGTCGGCACAGGGGACGGGGCCAAGGGCGGCTTCGTTTCCCGCCTCCAAGAACTTGTTTTAACATAAAAACTATTGTTTTCTAAAAAAGGCGACCAGCCGCTGTGTCAAACGATGTCCCAGGATAGCCTGACTCTCGGCATCGAGGAAGGCTGAGGCCCTCTTTTCGAACAGCAGCGAGGCAGCGGCCGGAAAGCCGTCTTCGGCGTCGTTGAACACCAGCAGCAGGGGAACTTTGGGCAGCGGCAAGAAGCGACGGCAAAGATCGCAGGCGATGTCCATATCCGGATCGACGCCGCCCAACGCGTCACAGGCCTTTCGCAGCGCATCGGCCCTGCCGGCGAATGTCCCGGCCAGCGGCTTCTCCACAGTATCGGCCCAGAAAACCGTCAGCGGGCCGGCATCCGGAAAATCGCGGTAGGCCACCCACTCTTTCCGAGTCGGCTCGAACGGCGGGCACATGAGCAAGTAACGGCACACCACCACGCAGTCGGAAAAATCCGGCCGACGCCCGGCATCGTCTTTCAACCCTTCGGCGATCAATCGAACGGACGCATTAAAATAGGAAACCACCACCGTTTCGCCTTCCACGGTGACGCCCAGAACCGCCTCCCTGCCGGCAAAGTTTTTGGTTCGAAGCTGTTTCAAATAGTTCCGATAGGTTTCGTCGTAGACCGATCCGTTTGCAGTCCGGGTCATCGGCATCTCCTCGTGGCGTGAGCAATGCTTCGCGTGGACAAAAGGTTGTTCGATACTTACTATCTTTGCGTTGAATCTTTATCACGGCCGGTGGCCTTTCTGGCAACCGGTTTTTCAATCGGATCGCAACCGGTGGGCGCTAGCGTTCACCGTCGAACGCATAGGGAAAGCTCGGATGAAACACCATCCCAACGGAACCGCCACGGCGACTGTAAAAAAACGCCGCAGCAAGCGAAATACCATGGAACTGGACCGCATCGAGGTTCGGGGCGCCCGGGAGCACAACCTCAAACACATCGACGTCAGCCTGCCCAAAAAGAAGCTTATCGTCTTCACCGGGGTCTCCGGTTCGGGCAAATCCAGCCTGGCTTTCGATACCATCTTTGCCGAGGGGCAGCGGCGCTACGTGGAGTCCCTCTCCGCCTACGCCCGCCAGTTCATCGGCCAGATGGAAAAGCCGCGCTACGAAACCATCCGGGGTCTGTCGCCCACCATCTCCATCGAGCAGAAATCGGCCAGCAAGAACCCTCGCTCCACCGTGGGCACCATCACCGAAATCTACGACTACCTGCGGGTGCTCTTTGCCCGTATCGGTAGGCAGACCTGCGTCAAATGCGGCAACACCGTAGGCAGGGGCAACGCCCAGAGCATGGTGGAACGCATCCTGGAGATGCCCGCAGGAACCAAAATCCTGATACTGGCACCGGTCATCGACAACCGCAAAGGCGAACATCGCGAGGTCGTCTCCCGATTGCAGCAGCAGGGCTACGCCCGGGTGCGGGTCGACGGCGTGGTTCAGGACATCGAAGCCGTCCAGACATTGGCCCGCTACAAGAAGCACACCATCGAGGCCGTGATCGACCGGTTGAAAATCGCCCCGAATGCGGCCTTCCGCAAGCGGCTGACCGATTCGGTGGAAACCGCCCTGAAGCTGGGGCAAAGCCGCATCATTGTCCACCGCATGGATGTGGGCGACATCGCCATGAGCGAAGCCCGCTCCTGCTGCGGCATTGCCTACCCGGAGCTGGACCCGCCCCTTTTCTCCTTCAACTCCCCGTTGGGGATGTGCCCGGACTGCAACGGCATCGGCTCCCGCCTGGCCATGGATGCGGACAAGGTGATCGCCGATCCCAAGCTGACCATCCGGCAGGGAGCCGTAATCCCCTGGCAGGGCCACTTTACCGGCAAGGGCCGGTTGAACGGCTCCTGGACCGCCGAACAACTGCGGGCCATGGAAGAGCAGTGGAGCGTGGATCTCGACATCCCATGGCAGCGTCTGCCCAAACGCCAGAAGGACCTGATCCTCTACGGTGCCGGGCGAAGGAAACTGACGGTAACCTGGAATGCGGAGAAAATCCAGGGTTCCTATACCACAACCTACGAAGGCCTGCTCAACACTCTCATGCGGCGGTACAAGCAGACCGAATCGGAAAACGCCAAGAAGTACTACGGCCGGTTTCTCTCCACTCGTCCCTGCGCCACCTGCGGCGGAAGGCGCCTGAAGCCGGAAGTCCTGGCCGTGAACATCGGCGGAAATTCCATCATCGACGTCACCGAAATGACCATCCGGGAGGCCCGGGAATTTCTTACCGGCCTGGAACTTTCCGGCAATCGCAAAATCATTGCCGAAGAACTGCTCAAGGAGATCACCGGCCGACTTGGCTTTCTCGTCAACGTGGGCTTGGACTACCTCTCGCTGAGCCGCAAGGGCCCCACCCTCTCCGGTGGCGAATCCCAGCGCATCCGCCTGGCCTCCCAGGTGGGCTCGGAACTCACCGGCGTGCTTTACATCCTGGACGAGCCCTCCATCGGCCTGCACCAGCGGGACAACATCAAACTCCTTAACACCCTGGGCCATCTGCGGGACATCGGCAACACCCTCATCGTGGTGGAGCACGACCGTGAAACCATGGCGGCGTCGGACTGGATCGTGGACTTCGGCCCCGGCGCCGGCCACCTGGGGGGCGAAATCGTGGCCCAGGGGACGCCCAAACAGATCATGCGCCGCAAGGCCTCCATTACGGGCCGCTACCTCAGCGGCCGCGAGGAGATCGAAACGCCGGCCGTCCGGCGAAAAGCAGGAAAACGGCAAATCACCATCGTCGACGCCACCGAGAACAACCTCGACCATCTGACGGTGGACATCCCGCTGGGCCTTCTGGTGGGCGTCACCGGCGTCTCCGGCGCAGGCAAATCCACCCTCATCAACCAGATCCTCTATCCGGCCCTGGCCGGCAAACTGCACCACGCCCTGATCGAAACGGGCCGCCACAAGACGATTCAGGGACTCCAGCACCTGGATAAGGTCATCAACATCGACCAGAAAGCCATCGGCCGCACCCCCCGCAGCAACCCGGCCACCTATACCAAGGTGTTCGACCCTATCCGCGACTTCTTCGCCCAGTTGCCCGAGTCCAGGATGCGCGGCTACAAGAAGGGACGCTACTCCTTCAACGTCAAGGGCGGCCGCTGCGAAGCCTGCAGCGGCGACGGCTACATCAAGGTGGAGATGCACTTTCTGGCCGACGTCTACGTGCCCTGCGAAACCTGCCGGGGCCGACGCTTTAACGACGCCACCCTGGAAATCAAATACAAGGACCACTCCATCGCCGACGTGCTGGACCTGTCCGTCATGCAGGCCCGGGACCTGTTCAAAAAACATCCGCGCATCAGACGCATTCTGGACACCCTCATGGACGTCGGCCTCTCCTATATCAAACTGGGTCAGGCCGCCACCACCCTGTCCGGCGGCGAGGCCCAGCGCATCAAGCTGGCCCGGGAACTGGCCAAGCGGGCCACGGGCCGCACCCTCTACATTCTGGACGAACCCACCACCGGCCTGCATTTCCAGGACATCGAAATGCTCCTGGCCGTCCTCCATCGCTTGGTGGACAGCGGCAACACCGTGGTCGTCATCGAGCACAATCTGGACGTGATCAAAACCGCCGACTGGATCATCGACCTGGGCCCCGAAGGGGGCAAGGGCGGCGGGCGCCTGGTGGCCAAGGGGACGCCCGAAGCGGTCGCAACGGCAAAAGAAAGCCATACCGGGCAGTTCCTCCGGGAGATGCTTTGGCAGAAATAATAAGGCGAGACCAAAACCATTCTCGAGGAACTGGCCCAGGGGGTCGTGAGCAAACCCTACGGAATCGGCAGCCTGTTGACGATGGTGCGGGAAACCCTGGACCGGGAAACGAACCCTTTCCCTGCCATAAAATCACCGACCACCCGCTTAGCGGGTGGTTTGATGAAGCCCCCTCCGAAGGGTGCTAAGACCTAAACCCATGAACGCCGAACATCGAACGTCCAACACCGAACTTCGAACAAGGCATTCTATCGTTTTTATTACGATTAAACCCTATTTCACGGACCGCACCGATGACCGGTGCCTCTTTTGACAGATTGACGGAGCGAAGCGACCTCCGCATTCGACGTTGGACGTTCGATGTTCACTGTTCGACGTTCAAATAACCATTTGCCGGTTGAATGTCTCGCCGAACCGGTCCGAACCTCTTCGAGTCGCTCGGGCTTAGCCCGAGGTTTAATTTACTACAATTAGCCTTTAACTCGGCCCCACGCCATCCAATTCATTTTTTCCGGGCGATGCACGCCGCCTTTTTCTGTGCTATACCCATGGCACGATGCAAACCCGAACCCGCAAACCTTCTGCCCAACGGCTTCCCATCCACGAAGTTCTCGACGAGCTGAGAAAGATCCTCAAGGACGCCCCATGCGCCCTGCTGGCGGCGCCGCCCGGTGCCGGCAAGACCACGATCGTCCCCCTGGCCCTTTTGGAGGAAGCGTGGCTGGCCGGTCGCCGCATCCTGCTTCTGGCGCCACGGCGACTGGCTGCCCGCGCCGCTGCCCGTTACATGGCCGCCTCCCTGGGCCAGAAAACGGGTCAGACCGTCGGCTACCGGGTGCGCATGGAAAGCCGCATCGGGCCGCAAACCCGCGTCGAGGTGGTCACCGAAGGCGTGCTAACCCGCATGCTGCAAAACGATCCGGCCCTGACCGGCGTGGGGCTGGTCATCTTCGACGAATTCCACGAACGCAATCTGGATGCCGATCTGGGGCTGGCCCTGTGCCGGGATGTTCAGGGCGTCCTCAACGAAAATCTGCGGCTGCTGGTGATGTCGGCCACCCTGGACCCGGCGCCGGTCGCCGCCCTGCTGGACGATGCGCCTGTGATCCGCTGCGACGGACGCATGTTTCCCGTAGAGACCCGCTATGGTGTGCGACCGGCGACCCGATCACTGGAGCGCGCCATGGCCGGCGTGATCCGTCAATCGGTGCGCGCCGGCGAAGGCAATATCCTCGCCTTTTTGCCCGGTGCCGCCGAAATCCGTCGCACGGTTCAGCTGCTGGAGGCTGTCGACCTGCCCGGCGATTGGATCATCGCCCCGCTGTACGGCACCTTGCCGCGGGATCTGCAGGATGCCGCCATCATGCCGCCGCCGGAGGGAAAGCATAAGATCGTTCTGGCAACATCCATTGCCGAAACCAGCCTGACCATCGAAGGCATCCGGGTCGTGGTGGACGGCGGTCTGCAGCGGGCTCCGCGCTTCGATCCGGGCAGCGGAATGACCCGGTTGGTCACCCTGCCGGTCTCCCGGGCGTCGGCCGACCAGCGTCGGGGGCGGGCCGGACGCCTGGGCCCCGGCATCTGTTACCGTCTCTGGCGGGAGGCGGATACCCCTGCCCTGACGGCACAGAGCCGACCGGAAATTCTCGATGCCGATCTGACCGCCCTGGCCCTGGAACTGGCCGTCTGGGGCGTGGACGATCCCGCTGCCCTGGATTGGCTGGATCGACCACCGGCGGCTGCCTTTGCCCATGCCAGGCAACTGCTGGCCGATCTGGAAGCGTTGGACGCCGGCGGCAAGGTCACCGCCCACGGCCGCCACATGGCCGAACTGCCCCTGCATCCCCGCCTGGCTCATATGGTTTTGTCGGCAATGGACACGAATAGGGGGCAACCCGCCTGCGACCTGGCGGCTATTTTAAGCGAACGGGACCCGATCCATTTTACCGGCCGCTGGCGGGATGCCGACCTGAAGCTTCGCATGGAGGTGATCGGGGCGTACCGCGAGAAAAAGCGATTTTACATTCACGATGGCACCGTTGACCCTGCCGCCGTACGACGCATTCTCAAGGTATCCGCGGTCCTCCAGCGCCGTCTGAAGGTGAAGGATCGACCCGGCGGGAGGACCAAACCGGGCCGGCTGCTGGCCTGGGCCTACCCCGACCGCATCGCCCGCCAACGGTCCGGCAGTCCGGGACGGTTTCTTCTCAGCAGCGGGCGCGGCGCCTTTCTCGATCCGACCGAACCGCTGAGTGCCAGCGTGTTTCTGGTGGCGCCGCAATTGGACGGCAATCGGCGGGAAGCCCGCATTTTTCTGGCCGCTGCCGCCGAAAAGAAGGATCTGCTCGACCAGTTTGCCCACCGCGTCCAATGGCGCGAAACCGTCTCCTGGAGTTCACTGCGGCAGTCCGTATCCGCCGTGCGTGAACAGGCGCTGGGAGCCATTGTCTTCGCGACCGAAACCCTCCGGAATCCGCCCGCCGAGGCGGTGACGAACGCCATGCTTGCCGGCATCCGATCAACGGGCATCCATTGCCTTCCCTGGACGCGAAAGCTGCGAACATGGCAGGCCCGCGTGACGATGCTGGCCCGCATCGACGCGCCCGACGGCCCCTGGCCGGATGTCAGCGACATCGCCCTGACCGAAAGGCTGGAGGTGTGGCTGGCCCCTTTTCTGGCCGACATGCGGCGGTTGAGCGATCTGTCTTCGAAAACGCTTTCCGACGCATTGCTCAGCCATCTCGACTGGAAGCAGCAGCAGCGACTGGAAAAACTGGCGCCCACCCATTTGATTGTGCCCAGCGGATCACGGCGTCCCATCGACTACAGCGAATCGGAACCGGTCCTGGCGGTGCGATTGCAGGAAATGTTCGGCCTTGGGGCCACACCCGCCATCGCCGGCGGCCGGGTGCCGTTGACCCTGCACCTGCTTTCGCCGGCAAACCGCCCCGTCCAGATCACCCGGGACCTGGCCGGTTTCTGGCAAAACGGTTACCCGGAGGTAAAAAAGGAACTCAAGGGGCGCTACCCCAAGCACGCCTGGCCGGACGACCCCATGACAGCGCCCCCGACCTCCCGGGTCAAACCGCGCAGGCCTAACTGTACGGTAGCCCGGCACACCAATGTGTGTTAAAGTAAAAGGGATTCCCGAACACTCGTCATCTGTTCCACCCATAGGGCGAACCGGTTTCCGCGGCCGCTGGTTGAAAATGCGACGACCCTGCGGAGGCGGCATTCGCACGCGTGCAACACCTACCTTAAGGAGACGGCTTTTATGAGTTGGATGCACTTTGGATTGATCGGCGCATTCGTTTTTGCATTGCACTCCTTCCAGCAGATCAAGATGACCCTCAAGGACAAGGGATATCCCGTGGACCTGATGACCGGCTGGTTGGACGACTACCGCAGGTTTAAAAAGCTTACCCTTGAGGAGCCGGATGAAAAGATCCGTTACAAATACCAGCGAATTTTAAATGGCCTTTACCTGGCGCTGGCCGGTCTGGTTTTCATCCCGCTTTTGATGATCATGGGGAAATGAAGGTGTGAACCATGCACCGCATCCTCGTTTCGATGCCGTGACGCTTCCAGACTTGACCTGTGGATAACAGAAATATAAATTAGCGGCAGGACCCCATGGGAACGTCCCGTTGTCAGACGAAGCGGCGCGAATTTTGCGCCCTCATATCCGAATTCAAACCGTCGATGAAAACATACTTCGCATCAGCCGAGCGGCTGACCAGAGAAATGCTCCAGCGGGATATCGATTCCGCAGTCGCCAATCCGGTGATCGATGGCCTGTTGAATACTGTCAGCGGTTTGGTGGCGGTACTCAACGAGCATCGCCAGATCCTGGCCGTGAACGATGCGTTTCTTTCCATGCTGGGCATCGACAATGCCGAACTGGCTCTGGGGCTTCGTCCGGGAGAAGCCATCGGCTGCATTCACCATGATGCCAATGAGAGCGGTTGCGGCACATCCAGGTATTGTGCAACCTGTGGCGCAGCCATCGCCATCGTATCGTGTCTGGCCCGGAACGAAGCCGTGGAACGAACCTGCGCCATCGAAGTCGCGTCCGACACGATCCGAAGAGATCTGTTTCTCCGGGTCCGGGCCTGCCCCATGACGGTGCAGGGAAGTCGCATGATCCTGCTTTTCATTCAGGACATCACCCACAGACAGCAATGGGAAGCCCTGGGGAGAGTTTTTTTCCACGATATCGGCAACATTATTCACAGCCTGCTGGGTTACAGCGAAATCCTGGCAAAACGGGCCACACACGAAAATCGCCCGGAAATTCAGCATATTCACCGCCTGGCGGTGCGCCTCGCCAGGGAGGTGCAGATGCAAAAACATCTCACCCAGACGATGGAAGAAGGCTATCAGCTAGTACTGACGCCGATTACCGCCGAACAGATCTTCAAGGAACTCGAGGCCGTCTTTTCGTCTCACCCGGCCGCCGGGCAGCGAGCCATCGACTTCTCCGATCAAAATCGGCAGGTTCGCTTCAAATCGGATTTTTTCCTTTTGACCCGGGTGCTGACCAACATGATCGTCAACGCACTGGAAGCAACGGACAAGGGAGAAACCATCAAGGTCTGGGTCGATTCCGATGACCGGTCGCTCTCGTTTTTCGTCTGGAATCATCGGGCGATTGACAAAAGCGTCGTCGATCGCATCTTTCAACGCAACGTGAGTACAAAAGCCGATTCGGGAAGGGGATTGGGGACCTACTCCATGAAACTGTTCGGTGAGAAATACCTGAATGGAAAAATCGATTTTTCCACATCCCTTGGGAAAGGCACCACTTTCTCTTTGCGGATTCCCTTGAAGCCATCGGGCCGTGGCAGCAACATCCTGCCGATAAAATAGAAAACCGGCAGGCCGTCGGGGGACTTGAAATTGAACATGAACACGGAAGCTTTCGTCGTCACCATCGAAGTCGTGCCGCCGGTCGGGCCGGATGCAACCAAGGTTTTGGACGCATTGCAGGCCCTTGGGGAGCTGCCTTTTTACGGCTTCAGCGTCGCCACCAACCCGGTGGCCAAACCCCGCATGAGTGCCATGGCCCTGTCTACCCTGATCCGACAGCGCACGGGCAAACCGGCCATTTTGCACCTGACCACCCGGGACCACAACCGTCTCGGCCTGCAGGGCGAGCTGTGGGGCGCCAGGGCCATGGGCATCGATACGGTGCTGGCCGCCACGGGAGATTTCGTGGCGTTCAAGGACCGGCAGTACACCTCAACCGTACGGGATGCCGATGTATACGAACTGGTAGGCATGGCCCGGGAAGCCGGCATGCACACCGGTGTGGTGTTCGACCGCCACCCGGAGACCGACGGGCTAAAACGGGCGGTGGCTCATCTCGAACGCAAAGTGGATGCCGGGGCCCAGTTTGCCGTGACCCAGCCGGTATACGACGAAGCCGGCGCCGATGAAATCGCGACCGCCACACGGGACCTCGGGCTTCCGGTCATCATGGGCATTTTGCCGCTGCGTACCCCGCGCCATGCGGAATTTTTGCACACCAGGGTGGCCGGCATCGCCGTGCCCGAAGCCCTGCGAAAACAAATGCGCGAAGCGGCCGCACCCCTGGCCGCGGGCGTGGCCAATGCCAGGGAAATGGTTTCCCTGGCCCGCTCACGCTTTGCCGGCGCCTGCATCATGCCGCCTTTCGACCACTATGAAATCATGCCTGAAATCCTGCAGATTTAGGGCAATCTTTTTACTCATTCCAAACAAGGAGATCAAAATGGATCAAGCATCAAGAGAAGAGAGAAAAACAAAAGTTATCGAAGCGCTTAACAAGGCCCGTGCCATGGAGCTTACGGCCATCTCCCAATACATGAACCAGCATTACAACCTGGATGACATGGACTATGGAGAGCTGGCCGGCAAGATGAAACTCATCGCCATCGACGAAATGCGCCACGCGGAAGCCTTTGCCGAACGAATCAAGGAGCTGGGCGGAGAACCCACATCGGAACCGGACCAGAAAGTTACCCGAGGCCAGGAAGTGGAGAAGGTTTACACGTTCGACGCCGACCTGGAAGACATTACCATCGATGTCTACAACCAGTTTTTGCTGGTGTGCCGCGAAAACGGCGACAGCGTCAGCATGAAACTCTTCGAACAGATCATTGACGAGGAGCAGGCCCATTTTAACTATTTCGACAGCATCAACAACCATATCGGAAAACTGGGCAATGTCTACCTGGCCAAGATTGCGGGCACATCCTCGGCCACCGGTCTCGGACCCAGCGGATTTGTCGTCAGTGAAGGCGAATAACGGTTTGAACGCATCCGCTATAATTCATCTACCGGATCACACAGGGACGGCCCGCCGGGCCCCGGGGTTCCCGCCCCGGGGGGTTGTCCCTGCACGCGCCCGCAGGCAATGGCAGGCGGCATTGTTCATTCTGCTGGTGCCCGTAATGACCCTGCTGCCCCTGGCTTGCCCACCCGCGGTCCGGGCGGCCCCAAACGCCGGGCCGGCGATCGAAAAGACCTTCGATCACGGAACCCTGATCGAACACACCATTTCGACCAGCCAGGGGCCGTATCGGGCTTCCCTGCGCCTCAGTCAACGGCGCCGGGCCGAAGGATCTCCTGCCATCGTTCATTCGTGGCTATCGTTCCGAAATGAGCCCTCCACCGACCAGCCGGCCATGCCCCTCTCCGTCTTCGAAGCCCTGCTGACCGATCTCATCACAGCGCTGCATGAACGCTTCGGCACCAAACTCAGCCTGGAAAGCATAGGAGCCGCGAGCTTTATGGGCGTCCGGGAGATCGAGAAACAGAGTATTCTGGCCTTTGCCGACTATAAGCCGTGGCTGCGCTACCTCGAAAACCCCGAGGGTTTCAGCCAGATGGAAATCCATGCCCTGGTCAGGGACCGCTGGGAAGCCATGGGCGTATTTGCACCGGTGGCGGCCGTGCTGGCCCCCCTGGGATATGACGCGGCCTTTGCAAGTTTTGAAAAACTGTTTGTTTTTCCAGCAGAAAAATGCTTTTTTTATCCGGATCTGGAAGATCTCGGCATCCGAAGAACGGACCGGTTCCCCTATCCGGGAACCATATCCTTCACCCTGACACCGAAACGATAGATTAGGTAGCCGATGAAAAACATCCTGATTGTCGACAACGATCCCGTTACGCTCCACACGATTGTGGGACTCTTGAAAAGCCAGAGCACTTTTTTCCAGGTTCTGCCTGCGACCAGCATTCAAACGGCCATCGATACCCTCGCCGCTTATGAGACCCACATTCTGATCACCGGTATGCACCTCCCCGAAATGGACACCTTCGAACTGCTGTCCGTATTGGGTGCCGACTATCCGGAAACCCGCGCCATCGTTATGACAAACAACGCATCGTCCATGCTCCGAACCAAACTGCGGCAGATACCTTCGGTCATTCACTTCGATCAGGCCCTGGATATCAGCATGCTCACCAAACGGATTTTCACCGAACTGCAGATTGATTACGGCGGGCAGGTACGGGGCATCACGCTCTCTTCCTTTCTGCAGATGATCGAACTGGAGCGGCGCGCCTGTACCCTGCAGATCACGGCCAAGGGAAAGCTGGGCACCATCCATTTAATCGGCGGCAAGCCCGTCGCGGCGAAAATGGGGCTGCTCGAAGGCAAAGCCGCCGCCCTGCACATTCTCACCTGGGAAAACGTGCTGATCGATATCGACTACGCGCCCTGTGAAATCACAAAGGAGTTCGATGTGCCGCTGATGAATCTGCTGCTGGAAAGCGGCCGCATCCTGGACGAAAAACAGAGTCAGCGCCCCAACCAGAGAAAATTCGACCGCTACGACTGCCTGGTGGGTGTGGATTACGATATCAGCGACTGGACCTATCAGTGCAACATGCGGGATATCAGTGAAGGCGGTGTGTACATCGAAACCGAGCAACCTCTCAAAGTGGGACAGCGGCTGATCGTATCCCTCTCCTCTCCCATATTGGAAAAAACCTGCGGCATCAAAGGAACGGTGGTTCGGCGGGACCCCAAGGGAATCGGCGTACGCTTCGAGGCGTTGACGCTCTATCAGAAACAGGTCATCCGATCTTTGACCGAATCCCGCTGCACGCCCATTGCCCATAACCCGGGGAGTAACCTCTACTCTTAATTTTAAACGGTAATCGGCTCCGGCGAAGGATTTCTCACCGCCGAATGATCTCGTGGATGAGATCGACCAGCCGAATGCCGGTGACCGCTTCCTTGAGAAGATGATCGTCGGCACCATGCTCCAGGGATTGGGTTCTGCAATCCTCTGTAGCATTGGCGGTCAGCACGACAATCCGGCTGTCCGGCGCCAGCCTGCGGATGGACCGGATAAGAGCCAGGCCCTCATCCAAAGGCATTTCCACTTCGAGGAAGGCGACATCGGGCAGGTGTTTTCTCAGGACATCCCTGGCCCGGTCGGCATTGGACGCATCGGAGACGTCCACAAGGGTTTCGTGGGTTTCGATGGTCTCTTTCAGTTGCCGGAGGAAATTGGGTGACGGATCGACAATCAGAATTTTTTTGCGATGCATCATTTTATAACTTCCCGGAACGGATAATCGAAAACACCAGCCACAACCCCAGGAAAGTGGCGATGATATAGCCGGTAAAGCCCAACAGATCCGTCACCGAGAGGGTCTGCACACCGAAAAAATCGACCTCGAAGAGCAGCACCCTGCGGGTGGAGTTGAGAATCAGGGAGGCGGCGATGAGGGAGGCGGCCACCACCAGCCCCAGGGTCAGGCGATTGATGCCGTGCTCGATCTTTTTGGAGGTCTCGTCCAATCCGGTGTGATTCAGCTCGATGCCGGGGGTCTCTGTGGCCAGGCGTTTGAACAGTCCGTGGGCCAGGTGGGGCATCTGGCGCAGGTAGCCACTGAACAGCTTCATATCCCGGCCCATGTTCTTGAACACCTTGTGGGCCTCGTAGCCCCGCTGCAGGAGCTTTTTGGCATAGGGTCGGGTCACTTCCAGCAAGCTGGCCTCCGAACCGAGAATTTTACCCAGGGCCTCGGTCTGGATAAAGGTTTTGAACAGCAGCAGCAGGTTGCGCGGCAGGCGGATGCGGTACTTGAACACCAAGCGCATGACCTGGTCATAGACATCCTTGACCGAGATGGTTTTCAGAGAACGGCCGTAGAACGGTTCGGCCATATCCTTCAGGTCAACCCGGAAGCTTTTCAGGTCCATGGTGCGGGGATCGATCAGGCCGGCGGCCTCGAACGCCTCCATGACCATATCGTAATCGTGCTCGGCGAAGCCCAGAAAGAGGTGGGCGACCTGCATCATGGTCTCTTCGTCCAGGTACCCCACGATGCCGAAGTCCACCAGCCCTACCCTGCCGTCCGGCATGACGATGGTGTTGCCCGGGTGGGGATCTGCGTGAAAGATGCCGGCGGCCATGAGCTGGCGAGAAAAAGATCGCAGGCCGATCATGGCCACCTCTTGCGGATCGATGCCCTGGCGCCGGATTTCGTCCACCCGGTCCATCTTGATCCCCTCGACATGCTCCATGACCAGCACCGATTTGGAGGTGAAATCCCAGTATACCCTGGGGATGCAGATCTCATCGACTTCGGCGAAACTGCGGGTGAAGCGTTCGATGTTGCCGGCCTCAATCAGCATGTCCAATTCGCGGAAAATGGTGCGCTCGAACTCCTTGACCAGGTTAACGGCCCCCACGATGCGTCCCAGGTCGAAACTGCGCTCGAAACGGGCGGCGAAATAGTACATCACCTGGATGTCCTTGCGGATGCGCTTCTCGATACCCGGCCGGATCACCTTCACGGCCACCTGTTCGCCGCTTTTCAAACGGGCGCTGTGTACCTGGGCCACCGAGGCGGCGGCCATGGCCTTTTCGTCGATGCTTTCAAAAAGCCGGTCCAGCGGATGGCCCAGTTCCACTTCGACCAGGCGGCGAATCTCCTCAAAGGGCACCGGCGGCACCTGGTCCTGCAGTTTGGTGAGTTCGTTAATGTACTCCGGGGGGAACAGGTCGGCACGGGTGCTCATGAGCTGGCCCAACTTGATGAAGCTGGGACCTAACTCCTCCAAGGTGCGGCGGACCCGTACGGGATCGGGCAGGCCGGACTTAATTTTGGTGCCGGTTCGTCCTTTCAGCCGGTCGGCAATTTCTCCCAGGCCATGCTTGATGAGTACGCGCGAAATTAGGCCGAAATGACGAATGCCGCGGATGCGGCTGCTGGAAAAGGGAAAAGGCATCGGCAATCCTTGGTTTAGGCTTCTTCGTCCGCCGTCTCATTCACCGCCTTCCATCTCTTGGCGATCTTCTTCAGCATGTATTCGTCGGCTACGAAGCTTTCCACCAAGCCGCAGTCCACGCACACGTAGTTGTCCAGAGCGGCCATGGCCGTGAGGCTGACGGGAATGGAATTGCTGCCGAAAGGGCCGCTCTTCAGGGGAAGATCCACGGCTGAATAAATGTTCGTCGATCCGCACTTGGGGCATTTGCCCTGCTTCATGGTGAGGCCTCCCTTGTTTGACGATTTCGATTTTATTCGGATGGATTGTTCAGGAAGTTATGACGGATTCTGAAGGCGGTGTCAACGGACTAAGGTTCACGCCTTTCGATGGCACCGTCAAAGCGGCTGTCCCCGCAACGGGCAGCTTGCAAACAACGCTGGGTTCCGGTACAACGTCGAAATTCTTGTCCGGAACATCGAATACCTGCCGATTAACGGCAATTTTATACACCTCATGCAGGCCGCCGCTATGCAAACGCGTCCAACATCCACCCTGCCCGCTTTTTTCCTGGTCGCCGTGGCCCCCCTGTGCTGGGCGGGCAACATCGTGGTAGCCAAGGGCGTGACAGCGATGATTCCTCCGGTGGCGCTGGCGTTCTGGCGCTGGACATCGGCCTTTCTCATTCTCCTGCTTTTCGCCTGGCCCACGGTGAAAAAAGATTGGAAAACCGCCCTGGCCGGGTGGAAAGTCATGCTGCCGCTTGCGCTGTTCGGCATCACCGGCTTCAACACCTTGCTTTACATGGCCATGCACACCACCACGGCCATCAACGGCGCCCTGATTCAGACCACCATGCCGGCGGTCATCATCTTGATCTCCATGGTCTTTTTCGGTGAACGGGTTTCCTGGCTTCAGGCCTCCGGGGTGGCGCTTTGCGTGTTGGGCGCCACGGTGGTGGTGCTCAAAGGCAGTTGGCAAGCCCTGATCGACATGGCGCTGGTTCGGGGAGATCTTCTGATGATCGCTGCCGTGGTGCTGTATGCCCTCTATTCGGTCCTGCTGCTCAAACGGCCGAAGATTCACCCGTTGAGCGTTCTGGTCTACACCTTCGGGCTGGGGGCTTTCGGCCTGCTGCCGCTCTACCTCTGGGAAATGTCGGTGGTCGGAGGCTTCGCCCTGACGCCCGGCGTGGCCGGCAGCATTGCTTACGTGGCCCTTTTTCCCTCCATCGTGGCCTATTTCTGCTGGAACCGCGGCGTGGCCGTCATCGGGGCCAACCGCACCGGGCTGTTCATCAACCTGATTCCCGTTTTCGCGGCTATTCTGGCCATCGTTTTCCTGGGCGAAACGTTGAAGGCGTTCCATCTGGTGGGCATGGCGCTGATCGTAGCGGGGTTTGTCCTGTTCAACCGTTGACTTCTCCGTTGAACCCTGAACGCTAAACCCGACACCCTGAACTCAAAACCGAATCGACTACAACGATTCCACTTCCCGCTGAATGCGCTCCAGGGCCTCCTGGAGAATGGATCGTGGGCAGGCAATGTTGATGCGCTCGAAGCCTTCGCCCTCGGGACCGAAGATAAAGCCTTCGTCCGGGAAGATGCGGGCCTTTTCCAGCATCAAGCGCTTGAGAGCCCATTTGTCCAGCGCCAGCCCCCGACAGTCCAGCCATACCAGGTAGGTGCCCTCCGGGCGGACGACCCGGATACCGGGAATGTTCCGGTCGATATAATCCTCTATAAAATCCAGGTTGTCCCCGATATAGGCCATCACCTGCTCCAGCCACGGTTCTCCCTCCCGATAGGCCGTTTCGCAGGCCACCACGCCGAAGGGATTGGCCCATTTGCCGATCCCGCAGCAGTTCAGTGTCTGCTGGAACCGCCGTCGCAGGCGGTCGTTGGGAATGATAATGTTGGAGGTATGCAGACCGGCCAGGTTGAAGGTTTTGCTGGGCGCCGTGCAGACGACCGTGCTGTCTGAAAATTCCTCGCTGACGGACGCAAAAGGCGTGAAGGTAACGCCCCGATGGATCAGATCGGCGTGGATTTCATCAGCGACAACGAAAACATTGTTCTCCAGACAGATCTCGCCCATCCGGGCCAGTTCTTCACGGGTCCATACGCGTCCCACCGGATTGTGCGGGCTGCAGAGGATAAACAGGGTCACCGCCGGGTCGGACGCCTTGCGTGCAAAATCGTTGAAATCGATCTCGTAGCGATTGTTTTTCAGCACCAGGCTGCTGGAGACGATTTCCCCACCGTTGTCTTCGATGGCGTTGAAGAAGGGATAGTAGACCGGCCTTTGCACCAGAATCTTCTCTCCTGGTCGGGTAAAGGTCTGAATGAGAAAATTGATCGCAGGGACCACCCCCGGTGTGGAGACGATCCAGGCGGGATCGACGGCCCAGCCGTGACGCCGCCGCATCCAGTCCACCACCGCCTGGTTGTAGCTGTCCGTTCGCAAGGTATAGCCGTATATACCGTGCTGCGCCCGCTTTACCAGGGCATCCACCACCGGCTGGGGGGCGGGAAAATCCATGTCCGCCACCCACAGGGGAATGATCCGGTCCTCGCCGAAATAGTCGTCGGTGGCATGCCAGATGGATGGATTGTCGGGGTCTTGGATGACGCCCCATTTGGCGGATTGCGTATTTTTGCGGTTGATCTCCCGGTCGAAATCGGTTTTCATGGCAGTGTTCCTTTATGTCCGGCATTGTGAATAAGCAGCTGTTCATAACACTTCAACCGGATGACGTCGATTGATTTCTTACCAGAAAAGGGTTCAAGGGGTCGAGGATTCAAGGGGTCAAGTGAAAAAACAATCCATCCCTTCTCCACTCGTATCCTTGAACCCTGGAACCCTCGAAACCTGCTATTTTTGGAGCCGCCATGCCTGAAACCAAAACCGTCACACCGGACCAGGCCTTATCTCACATCGAGCCGGGCATGAATATTTTCCTGGGCACCGGCGCCGCCGAACCCCGCACCCTGGTCAAACGTCTCATGGCTTCCGACGCGTTGAACCTGCAGGACCTCACCCTGATTCAACTGGTCAGTTTCGGGGATGCCATCTCCCTGGAAGAGTTGCGTTCCAACAAATATCGCCTGAAGACCTTTTTCTCTGGATGGGTGGCCAGCGAAGCCATTACGACCGGACGGGTGGACCTGATTCCCAGCCGTTTTTCCGCCATTCCCGGGCTGATCAAAAACCATCAGTTGCCGTTGGATGCGGCCATGATTCAGATCACGCCCCCGGACGAAAACGGCCTCTGCTCTCTGGGCATCGCCGTGGATGTGGGGCGCAGAGTCATGGAACAGGCCCCGCTGGTCATCGGCGAAATCAACCCGGAAGTTCCCCGCACCTACGGGGACACCTTCGTTTCGGTGAAGGAATTTGACCTGCTGGTGGATAGCGACCATCCGGTGCCGCTTTTGCCGGCCTGGCCGGTGGATGACGTTTTCGATCGCGTGGCCGCCAATGTCGCCTCGGTGATCGAGGACGGCAGTTGCCTGGGATTCAGTTTCGGCCCCCTGTTCGAAGCCCTGCCCCGCCACCTCACCGGCAAAAAGGATCTGGGCATTCATTCACCCTTTGTCACCGACGCCGTCATGACCCTGATCAACAGCGGTGCCGTCTCCAATCGCCGCAAAGCGACCTTCCGCGGCAAGTCGCTCGCCTGTTATGCCATGGGCTCGCAGGACCTGATGCGCTGGCTGGACCGCAATCCGCTGGTGGAGTTCCAGAACATCGACAATGTCTTCAACCCGATGGAGATCGGCAGGAATCCACGCTTCGTGGCCATCTTCCCGGCCCGCAAGGTGGACCTCTCCGGGCGCATCGCCATGCATACCGGCAAGGGTCAGGTTGCCACCGGTCCGGGCCAGGCCATGGATTTTTTCAACGGAGCTGAAATCTCCAGGGGCGGCTTCACCATCTTTGCTCTGCCCAGCCGCAACCGCGAAGGGCGGGGCAACATCCGCATCTCCATCGAAGAGATGCCCAATCAGCTGAACATGCCCGATTCGGTGGACATGATCGCCACCGAATACGGCATCGCCTCCCTGTCCGGCCGGACCCTGCGGGAACGGGCCCAGGCCCTCATCGAAATCGCTCACCCCGACGACCGACCCGACCTGGTGGAAGCAGCAAAAGCGGAAAAAATCCTCTATACGGACCAGATTTTTCTGGCCGAAAGCGCCCATCTCTATCCATCCGAGATATCGGAGCGCCATACGTTCAAGAACGACACCATCGTTCGCTTCCGGGCCCTCAAGCCATCCGATGAAGAGGAGATGCGGCGCCTGTTCTACCGCTTCTCGGACGAGGCCATCTACTACCGCTATTTCACCCCCATCAAGACCATGCCCCATGCCAAGATGCAATCCTACGTCAATGTGGACTACCGAAATGTTCTCTCCGTGGTGGGACTGGTGGGGCCGCCAGGACAGGGCCGCATCATCGCCGAAGCCCGCTTTGCCCGCCACAAGGACAAGCCCTATGTGGATGTGGCCTTTGTCGTAGATGCGGACTACCAGGGGCTGGGGATCGCCACCTACCTGTTCCGGATGTTGGCCCGTTTAGCCCGCCAGCGCGGCGCACGCGGCATGACTGCCGACGTACTGGCCACCAACCATGCCATGCTCAAGGTATTTGAGAAAAGCGGGTTCCCCATCCGCAGCCGTTTCGAGGAAGGGGCGTATGCGCTGACGATTTCATTTGAGAGGGAGGGGGAAGACTGAACCCGTAAAAACTCCAAGTACTCAGATTGCCGCAATGGATGTGCAATGACGGAAAACCGGAATTTCTTTGCAGGTGTAATGGCAAGTGTGATTGGATGCCGAATCATCCTGTCATGATAGCAGTGGATTCCTTCTACTTTCAGTTTGACGACTTTTTCTCCAGCCAGGTTCCTTGATACAACTTCCTTCCTTCCATCCCCATGAAACGGTCCAGCAGTTTGGTCTCCGTTTGCAGAAGGTCGACCACCACCAAACCGTCGACGACATCGGCGAAGTCGCGATCCAGATTGAAGGCGATGAACTGGCCGTTGAGTTTGAGGTAGTGCTTGATCAGCACCGGCACCCGCTTGCCGTCGTCTTCGATCTCGGCCACCATCATGGAGACGTCGTCGATGGACCCGCCGGACAGATGCCTGGCGATGCGATGCATGTCTCGGCTGGGCCATTGCCGCAGGGGCGTACGCGGACGGACATGGGCGGAAAGTTCCTTTACCGTGCAGCTTCGTTGGAGGAAGCGGACCATGATATTTCTGGAAACGCGGTGGTAGTTGTTGCTGATGCTCACCGGTCCGAACAGGATGTGGTATTGGGGGTGGCGCACCAGATAAGCGCCGATTCCTTTCCACAACAGGGCCAGGCAGTTGGGCTGGCGCTGGTACTCGGAGCGGATGAACGAACGGCCCAACTCCAGGGAGTTTCCCAGGTATCGCAGCAGCGCGGCTTTAAGGTGGAAAAGGGAGTGGGTGTAAAGGCCTTTGCGGCCGTGCTGCTCCAGGATGGCCCGGGTATCGCCCATACGGTAGGCGCCCACCACTTCCAAAGCTTGTGTATTCCACAGGATGAGATGGCGGTAATAGCTGTCGAAAAGATCGATGTCCATGGCGTTGCCGGTGCCTTCGCCCACTTCCCGAAAGGTGATTTCACGCAGCCGGCCGATTTCCCTCAGCAGGTGAGGAATCTGCTCGCTGTCGGCCACAAGGACCGCCATATGTTTGTGGCGCAGCAGACAGTTCTCGTCGGGCAGGGCGGCCACTTCGGCGGCCAGCAGGGAGGGGGCTACCGGTTTGATCGGTTCATGGACCTGGCGGTTGGTCTTGCGTCTGGGAATTCTCCCGATCAGTTTTTCCGGAAGTCCGCCTCGGTCCGACCGGTTGGCCAGGAAATAGGTTTTAAAGCGCAGCCAGCGGATCAGATCGCTGTCGTCGGCATAAGGCTGCATCTGCCCCCGGGAGATGGGCCGGCCGATGAAAAGACGCACGCGGGCGCCCTGCTTGGCCACCAGCTCCCGGCCCAGCATGGCGGTTCGCAGGCGGGGATGGATCATGCCCATCAGGTTGAACAGGCTGCTGTTGCGACCCGGAAAATAGATGGGCAGTACCGCAGCGCCGCTCATGCGCACCAGGGCGGCCACGTGCCGGCTCCAGGGCGGATCGATGATCCGGCGATGTTTATAGCTGTAGTGGGAGACCTCGCCGGAAGGGAAGGTCACCAGGCAGTTGCCCGCCTTCAGCCACTTCAGGCAGGCCCTGAACGCCCTGGCATTGGTCGAAACCGAGGATTTTCTTTCGAAAGGATCCACCGGGATGACGGAGTCCCTGATGGGTTCGATTTTCTCCAACAGGTAATTGCCCAGAATCCTGGTGTCCGGCCGGACCCGCTGGAGAAGGTCGCCCAGAATGATGCCCTCCACGCCTCCAAAGGGGTGGTTGGCCACCACCACCAGTGGGCCACGGCATGGTATCTTGGCCAAATCGTCGGAAGAGAGCAAATAGGAAATGCCGCGCAATTTGAGAAGTTTGGAAAAAGGAGCATCCAGCGAATCGGTGGCGATCAGATCGGCATACCAGCGGTTTACCGCGTCTACGGCCAGCAGGCGTTCAATCGTCCGGATCGGTAGTGAGACCATTTTTTTGGAGATTGAATGGCTGCAACGGGGATTGAGGCTGATGAGCGGTTGGTGAAACTGCATCGGTTGAGGCTTTTCTTGGGTCATGTTGTCCCCGTTTGGCTGGTTTTTATTTATAAATGTCGGTTATTAGTCAACCTCAATAATTGGGCCAACTATGTTTGTGAGATGTTAAAGTTGTGTTAAAAATTTGTAATAAAGAATGGAAAAAAATAGTGTGAGAAGATATGCATTGGAAACTACTCATCGCTCGCTATTATTTTGCGTCAATGACCCCGCCGAAACTCAAAAAAACAATTCCGATAAATGATATCATGCAATTACAATAAGTTGTGAGGATTAATCAATTCTTCATCCATCCCTAATCAACCCCTAACATAGAGAGCCTAAACATCACATTCATAAATTGACCGACCCGATCCAGTCCCACGTCACGGGACTGGCAACCGAACAAAAATCCACGTGAGAAAAAATCAGGAATCCTGATTTGCCGGAAAAAGTACCCTTGATGCTTTTTAAACGGCAAACAGCAATTATTTTGCAGGATCGCATATGACAGCCAAAGTCATCCAGAAGCCGAAGATGAAAAAGAGCGACAAACTTAAAGAGTTGTACGAGTATCTGGCTAGCATCCGCAACGAAAATTTCACCGGCTACATCAAGGTGAACTTCACCCAGGGAAACATCGGACGGGTGGAGAAATTCGAGGAAATCTTAAGAAAGTGAGTGATTCCAGACGGCTGGTTTCCTCGATACAACCAACATCCCGAGATCCATTGAAAAATTTATAACAGACTGAAATATATATAAATAATATTTTTCGGAACTAACGAACTTCAAACCCGTCCTTAACGAAAACCAAACAATAGGCGGATACATATCGTCACAATGAAATTATTTAAGGGTGCTCCTCAAATCAAAATGATCAGATCCAAAAATTAACCGAAAGCCAATGCACAGCCAATAATTCTCTCACAATCCCCCGGTATAAACCGGACCATAAAAGAAGCAACCGCAGACAAACGACCATAATGGGTCCTTTGCTGACCTGAAAATCTCAGGCACCAGAAAGCCCGGAATGCGAAGCAGCACTCGCAGTCCGGGCTTTTTTTGTCCTTATCCGAGAAATGCGAAACCCTCAATCAAGTGTATGTCATTCACCCAAAACAAGAAAGGAGGTGGGGCAAAGGAAAATAGACGACCTGGGGTGAAAGGAATTTCAAATCTCAAATAAGAATTCAAAGGTTCGCGATCACGGTGATCGGCGAACCCCCCTCCAGATAAAGCCACACCCCGGGCGACCGGGGGCCGGAAAGCCATGGGTCTCGAGTGGTTCGAGATTGCCAGGCCGCCTAAGGAATCCAAGCAAGACTTTATCGTATGGAGGAAACAAAGAAATGAAGAAGCTTTTCGCAGTCATTGCAGGAATTGGAATGATCTTAGGCGTCGCCGCCAACGCGAGCGCCATGTACGACGCGGGCACCTTTTACGGGCTGCTGAGCGACGGCACCAATGAAATCGCCATCGGCCTCGACGTCGTGAATGCGGGGACTGGTGATGCCCTGGAAGCGGCCAGCGTTACCACAGTGCTGGACCTGGGTGACTTCAGCGCGGCTGCCAACTGGGCGGATGTGGATCTGTTCGCCGGATCTTTCGACAGCTTCTATTCTACGACCACTGACTGGTCTATGGGCTTTCCGATAGACACGACCGAATTGGTCGCAACCTACAACGTGGCTCTTCCCGGATCCGTTGACCTCAACACCTCCCTGATCAATTCCTGGAACGGCGACATCACAGAAATCTACTACAACACTGCCACAACCGGTAACGCCGTTCAGACGGTGACCGCCGGCCTCGACGCCATGACCGGCCTGGACTTCGCCCAGAATGCCGTAACGGGCAACAACGTCATCGACCTGGGCATCTGGGACACGGATACGGATGCGCTCATCTCCATGGACATCATGACCCTCTTCTCCGATGACAGCGGCGGTACCTGGACCGTGGCCGACTCCGGATTCGACTTCGTGCTGTCGCTCAACGATGACGGATACGTGGTTGCCTCCACCGTTAATGCGGTACCGGTGCCGGCCGCCGTATGGCTGCTGGGTTCCGGCCTGCTGGGCCTGATCGGCATCCGCCGCCGCAACGCCTAACGATACCAACCTTCTCAACAATCACAACGATCTAAACGAACCTAACGAAAAAAGGAGAAAGAAATGTTTAAGAAAATCATGAAAGGCATCCTGGTCGGCGGCGCCCTGCTCGCCCTGACCGTGCCGGCCCAGGCCACGGACTACGACATCAACATCTACGGGGCCTCGGCCCAGCACAAGTTCTGGCTGAACCTGGCCCCGGACTACCTGGCCAACGACGCCGGCTGCACCACGGTCAACCAGTACTCCTACAACAAGAAACACGGCATGGCCGTCGGCGAAAACTGCGCCAAACCGGCTGCCGGCGATAAAATCACCATCCGCTACTCCTCCAGGGCCTCCTACGACGGCATCGTCGCCGTGGCCGCCGGCGCCACCCGCTCCATGTGCAACGCCGCCGACGACTGCGCCAGCCTGACCGCCACCGTCGTCAACCTCGGCGCCTCGGACGTGGCCGGCCTCTCGTTCCAGACCTCCACCCAGGGTTGGGAAGACGGCAACCAGTCCTACCCCGGGAGCATCTACTACGCCAACGCGGGTACCCTCGGCTGGCCGGATGCCGCCACCATGGCGACCCTGGACGAATTCAACCCCATCGTCGTGCCTTTCGGCTTCCTGATCAACAACGATGTCACCGAGTACCGCTGCGCCGCCCCGGTCTCCCCGGATGCGGGCAACGACAAAGCCTATGACAAGTTCGGCTGGTCCTGTGTGCCGGACAGCAACTACGCCTGCACCGACGGCGTCAGCACCACCCGGGAAGACTGTGAAGAACTCGGTTATGCCTGGAATCTCGTCGCCACCTCGACACCGGCCGACGCCGACGGTGTTTCCGCGGACTGTGTCGGTTTCTACAAGTGCCTGGGATTCGTCGCAGGCGGATGTAGCGAAACCGGTTCCTGTGAAATCGGCGGTAATGTTTGGCCTGGCTCTACTGTCCCTGAAACTACATGCACCAATAATGGTGGAATTTGGACCGCGGCTTCCACCCAGCCGCTGTGCGAAGCCATCACCGGCGCCGTCTGGAATGCCGAAACCCTCGGCACCTGCAACGGCGGTCTCAATGCCAACGACCCCTGTGACGAAGCCGACGACTGCCCCGACGTGGCGGTTGCCGACACCCTCTGCAAGGAAGTCCCGGTCAACAACATCACCCAGGCCATGGCCCGCCAGATCTTCTCCGGTGCCGTGAGCAACTGGAGCGACTTCGGTCCCTCCTACACCGACGTGGACATCGTCCGCTGCATGCGCCACTCCGGTTCCGGCACCCACGCCACCATGAACCTGGCCGTCATGGACGGCGTCAGCATGATTTCCAACTCCTCCGCTAACGAAACCTGGCATTTCACCAGCTCTTCCGACCTGACCAAGTGCGTCACCGACTTCTCCGGCGCCATCGGCTACGTGGACGTCGACAAACTGATGAGCTTCGAAGAGATCGGGGATGTGGCCGGTGCCCATGTCGCCAAGTACAACGGCGCCGACCCGGTCCGCCGCAACATCGTCAACGGCGTGTACGAGTTCTGGGCTGCCCAGCACGTCTACTTCCTGCCCAGCGCTTTTGCCACCGGCTCCGGGTATGACACCATCCTGGCCGACATGACCGCTTACTCCAGCGATCCGGCCAACCTGAACACCCACACCCTGGGCAATGCCGCTTACTTCTGGGCCGCCCAGTCGGAAATGAACGTTGAGCGCGACACCGATGGCGGCGTTATCTACTAACCGCACCATCGACTATCAGTAGCATCGTTCCTTACGGGGCCTGCCTTGGGCAGGCCCCGTTTTATTGATTATGGCATGTGTGACTCCGGCAGATAAACAACGCGGATATTGACCACCATAGACAGGCATCTGGGAGCAGCAAACAAAAGTGATCGCGCAACCGGTAAAACCGTGGGACAGAGAGGAAGACGGTACCGTTGAATATGGCCTGTTGCCGCGCGGAGAAGAGGTTCGGCGGGCTTGTTTCTTGTTTTATTGTGACACGGTGTTGTGTTGCACCGACGGGTCCGCGCGATCCGCGGGAAGGTCGGTGCGTTCGGAACCGGCGTTATATCCGGTGGCCATGGTTGAGGCAATCGCGTTCAGGCGAGTTAGGGCCGGAGGAGTTTTCAAGGCCCAAGAGTGGCGATCGCGTAAAAAGCTTTTTCAGGCTGCCGATGGCCACAGACCCGAAATGCGGGGGAAGAGTCGTGGGAGCGCCTATCCACGATTCGGGCGGCAATCATCCTGGCTGGAATCCGCTCCCACAATGAACTACCCCGCCGCAAGCAGCGGGGTACTAAGATCTTAAAAGGTTTCTATCATTTGTTAACGTCACAAGCGACGGCGTATTAGCACCCGGTGCTTCCCAATAAAACGCTCCCGAACAAATGCCGCTTCCTTAGAAGTCCCATCAAGTACCTCGGCGTCATTTGCCGCGAAGATTGTTCTCGACCTGATCGGGAAGCGTGGCACTCCGTGAAACTTTAGCGCTATCGAGTGATTCCGGTTAAGTCTGGATTCCCGCCTTCTCGGGAATGACAGGTCTGGTGACTTTTTGCGAGGTTGTCAAAACTGCTTTTGGTTTTTCGGCTCCTCTTAGAAATGAGTGCAGCCGATTGACGTCTTAAAATAAGAAAGCATGAGTCCTTTCAAGTGATTATGGTTCTGTTAGCCAATAACATAACCGAATCCGCTTGGAGGAAGAACTCATGCTTATCAATACTATACTCAAAGAAACGATATCACTACAAGGGTTCAGAATCATTTCAACCTCGAAAATACAAGGTGCCATTCAGGTTCGTCTTGCACCGGACCGCCGGTATCATCCGATTTGCGGACTTTGCAAACAACAGGGTCGCTTTCGTGATATCAGGCCTCAGCGGCTGTTTAAGCATGTGCCACTATGGAACCTTACCGTCGAGTTGGTATACAGTCCACGGCGCGTCACCTGCCATAATTGTGGTGGTATTTATGTTGAACATATGCCCTGGGCCGCAGGGAAACGACGCATGACCACTGCCTATGCCTGCTTTTTAGCCACATGGGCCAAGCTGCTGCCGTGGAAACAGGTGGCCGAATTGTTCAACTGTTCTTGGGGAACCGTATGTTCCGCTGTACACTATGTCGTCGATTATGGTTTGCGGCACAGGGACCTTTCCAATTTAACGGTTATTGGTATCGATGAAATCTCGCGTAAACGAGGCCATCAGTACCTGACCAATGTGTACGACCTTAAAACCAGCACCTTGATCTGGAGCGCACCGGGCCGCAGCAAAGACACGTTGACAGAATTTTTCCAGTTTATAGGTCCCCAGGGCTGCCAGCGGTTAAAAGGCGTTTGCTGCGACATGTGGCGTCCTTATATCGAGGTGGTTCAACAGTATGCTCCCCAAGCGACCATGGTTTTTGACAAGTTTCATATTGTCAGCCATTTGATGAGTGCCGTGGATCAGGTTCGTCGGGATGAAATCCGGGAAAAAGGCAAAGACCATAAAGAGTTGGTGACGCATACCCGCTTCATCTGGTTGAAGAATCCTTGGAACCTGACGGATAAGCAGAAAGGCCGCTTATCGGCACTGGAAAAGCTGAATCTGAAGATCAACAGGGCCTACCTGCTCAAAGAATCCTTTCGACAATTCTGGGATTATAAAACCAAAGGGTGGGCTACCCGTTTTTTGAAAAAATGGTTCTGGTGGGCAACACATTCCCGATTAAAGCCCATGCGTGATTTTGCCTGGATGCTCAGGCGGCACGAACAGGGGCTGTTGGACTACTTTACACTTAGAATCGATAACGGCATGGTTGAAGGCCTCAATAATAAGGCGAAAGTGGTCAGTCATAGAGCTTATGGATATCGCTCTTCTCACATGTACATTACTGCTCTTTATCACTGCCTTGGAGACCTTCAAATGCCCAAACTTTTGCACCGTTTTGTTTGACGAACCGGTTTTTCGTTGGACAAACGCTACTCGTGATACTCAGTCCGTCATTGAGGGTCTACTTTGCCGCATCCAAGGCGGAATTCATGGCAGTGGCCTTTGTTTGGACGACAGGACGCACCGCCCTGACCAGATATTCCCCCGTCTTGCTGCTATGGCGGAAGAGGCCGGTCTTGAAATCAACCACCCATGCGGATTTTGGGCTGCTGGCGTACACCGTCGCGCTCCAGAAGTTCAGGCGATGGTCGGTCAGGTAGCCCCTGCGCTCCTTTTCCAAGGCGGCCTCGGACTGTTTTCCGAGGGGTTTGAGTTTCAGGAGGGCGCTGTCGGCGGCCGGGTTGCTTTGATGATAGTCGATCAGGGATTGCAGTTCGTGGGCATGGGGAAGCCGCCAGTCCGAATGGCCGGCCAGCTTGAGGCGGTCGCAATGGATGATCGCCTCTTCCCATGATTTTGACCAGCGTGGTTTTTGCTGCCACATCAGGCCGGTCGACCGGTCGGTGAAGGTGCCGTCACCGTTGTCCACCAGATCCGATTCCGGTATGGAGGCGCCCCTGACGGCGCGCACGTAATACTCATTTGTTTTTGGCATGCTGTTCACATATCCGCGGCAGAAATGAACCCGCCAGGCGTTGGCCGCGTCACCGGCATCGGGAACGGCGCTCCAGTAATCGTGAGCCTGGGTAAAGGGGAAATAGCTGGTGTTGACGGCGGGCAGAAAGCGCAGTTTGTCGGTGATGGAAACCAATTCCCTGACCGTGGGCAGGCGCCAGTCGTCGGCACCGCCGAATTTCTCGCGGTTCAGCCTGTCGATGAAGCCGGTTTTCGCCGTCTGCCAGTCATACCGCTGTCTGCAATAATGGACGCCTTCGGCTTCCGTCTTTACTTCCCAGACCAATCCGCTGTGATTGTCGCGAACCATGGACCATGACCGGGCGATTCTCCCAAGAGGCTTGCCCGCGGCATCAAGCTTGGTAAAAGAAGGGATCTGCAGCCGGTATTCCGGAGAGCCAAGGATGGTCTGTACGGATGTAGATTTGTCCGTACGCAATCCGGAACCGCTGCATCCGGTCAGCAGGATGAATGTCAAGATCAAGGGGATGCATCGGCGATGATTAGTTCGGATAGGCGGCATGGAATCTCACTCCTTTTTCTATAATCGTAAGAGGGGTGATGCGTCGGTTAAGCAACACAGACTTATTCTCATGAAGGCTGGAAACCGAGTCATTAGAGGGCCGTATGGCACTCCGTCGCTAAAACTCTTTTTCTAATGGCCAAGTACTTTTATGTTCCGCTTGTTAGAAAAATATTAACAGCGGAGGTGGAAAAGCGATTTTATGTTTTGTGGCTTTTTTAGGAATGATTCAGTACCGCTCTAATATGGTACTAACAATTCCGTTCTATATTTCAAATCTTCTCTCGCAGGGTCTTTAATCAGGTGGTTGAATCATCCTGCTTTTTTATTGGACAGATTACAGAGTTGATCTCCGCCGGTTTCATATGAACGATGCGGATGAGAAGGTTAATAATGAAATCGTTGAATCCGATTGTTTTCGTGCTGGGTGCCATTTTTATGGTCGGTTGCGCGGCATCGCCCAAAATAAGAACCGTGGTCGCTCCAGGCGATAGAGTTGCGGTGGACTATGTTTGCCGTTTCGAAAACGGTGAGCTGGCGGCGACTACGCTTGCTGCTGCGGCTAACAGTTCGAAAGAAACTCAGTCGTATGTTTTCCGACCACCGGCGACGTTTGCGCCATTTGTCTGCAAAATCGGCGATGAAGGCTTCCAGAAGAGATCTTCAATGGGGCGGTCGAAAATCATCGGTTTTGAAACGGCCGTCCGCAGGGAGCTGCAAAAACAACTGGCCGGTCTGCCGGCCGGGAAAACGATCGCCATTGAACTGATTGCCCATGAAAACGCAACGCTTTCACGAGATGTGCGTTACTATACAGCGTCGCGCACGCGTGTTCGCAAGAAAGAGAGACGTAAATCGCTGGCAAAGTACATCGATTATACCGGGCGCACGCCTGCCGTCGGCCAGCAGCATGATGTCGACCATGTGTTTACCGCCACGGTAACGCAGGTGGATCCGGCTACGGATACGATTGTGACCCGTATAGAACCAAGGCCCGATGCGGTCTACCCGAGCGATTTCGGTTCGGCAAGGATAGTCGATGGCGGTGACGTATACCGAATCGTATTCGATGTGGCCGAAGGCCAGTTGGTGCGCAGCGGCAACTGGGTCGGTCGCATCGACCAGGTTGAAAAGAATGTTTTTACGGTGGATTGGGGCCATCCATTTGGCCACGAAATCCTTTCGTGCGAGGTGACTGTTAATCCTACTAAATAATAATCAATTGCTAAACAAAAAAGCAGGTGAGAACGATGAAAATTAAAAATGCAGTCCATATCGGAATAATAACCGCGGGTTTTTTTCTGGGCGCGTGTTCGGCCCAAACGCCTCTGATCCAAACGGAACAACAGGTGGGCGCGGCGGAGGTGGTTGAAGCACCGGTGGAAGCAGCGGCTTCCGCTGGTGACGCCGGCACCGCTTCAAAGGAGAATCCAAACGCTATTGAAACCGGCGATTTCGTAACCGCAAACTACAACCTGCGACTTACATCCGGCGAACTAATCGTTACCTCTTCGAGAGCCCTGGCCAATGATTCCGAAGAGAAAAAGGTCGAATGGTTTTTCGATCCCAAGGCCTATGGCCCGGAGCAATTTATCGCCGGCAAGGATTCACAGGCACCCCAGTTGGCCCAGGTGGTGGTCGGCATGTCCGCAGGAGAGAAAAAGAGCGTTCCTGTCCCGCCCGGCCGTGGGTTCGGCGAGGTGGACGATCAATTGCTCAAGAGTTACCCAATTCAAAAATCAATCCCGCGTGTGGTCGAAATGGCGGCCCAGGATTTTGCATCCCGATATAAAAGCTTCCCCAATGTGGGCCAGTCCGTCCCGCTGACACCGTATTATATGTCCACGGTGACTGCCGTTGGAGATGCATCGGTTACCCTGGAGGCGGAGGTTGAAGACGGCAAGACCGTCGACTCCGGTTTCGGGCCGACGCAGTTATCGATCAGCGGCCAGGACGTGGTCATGACCCTTTCCCCGAAGGTGGGGGCTCCTTTTGCCGCGATGGGAAAAAGAGGGTCCATCGTCGCCGTCGATGAAGAGAGCTTCACGGTGGATTACAACCATCCGGGTGCCGGCAAGATTTTGGCTCTCGAGGTGGAAGTGGTCGCCTTCGAAAAGGCGTCCGCCTTCCACAGCAAGGAACTGGCCTGGGTCGAGGACCACGACGCCGGGTACGAGGCCGCTGCCGAAGAGCACAAACCCATGGTGCTGGTTTTGTACGCCGGATGGTGCGGGTGGAGCAAGCGGCTGCTGAACGAGACGATCATGGACCCCAGGATTCAGGATCACTGGGACGACTTCGTGTGGGTCAAGGTCGACAGCGATCAGGAGAAGGGGTATCATGACCTTTACGAGCAGAATGGCTTTCCGATGATTGTTCTGGTCAGTCCCGAAGGAGAAATTATCAAAAAGCTGGACGGATTCAAAGATGCACGTGCCCTGTTGAAAGAGTTGGACCAATGTCTGGAGGCGGAACATACGACCGGATAAATCAATAGAAGTGATCTCAAAAATGCCTTCCAGCCCAATACCTGTGTTGGATCCGCATTTCGAATCCTTGACATATTCACTATATGCCTGCGGTTCGAAACGCGAATCCGCCTTGATCTTGAACCGGAATCTTATTTTTGAGATGGATTCTAAGTAGAACGCCACACCCCGGGTGACCGGGGGTCGGAAAGCCACGGGTCTTACCCGTCCTGATCGAGAAAACAGACCGATTCGTAGAGCCATGACACGGCAAATCGGTTTTCCGACGACTCAGGATTCAAAGACGGCCGGGTTGCCATTGTGAAGGCAATCCGGTTTTTTTGTGCTGTTAGCGGTTCATATGAAAGAGATGAAAGAGGATGTTGAACCGTTTAGGCTAATGGCAAACAGTGAAAAAGCAAACCGCACGGGTCGCTTTTTTAGACTCATGAACTTATTCCATCGAAAGTAGAGATCGTATTGGACTCACATTATCCTGCATTGTTCCTGCTGAAAATCTTGGCGATCGTTTTGACTTGTATCAGTCTGCTGGCCGCCCCACGGATCGGGATCTGCCAGACGGATACCGAATTGGAACCCACTTTCGAGATCCGGGAGTATTTTTTCGATGGCAACCGTCTCCTGCACAACGAAATCCTGCTGAATCGGGTCAGGGCTTTCATTGGCCCCGGAAAAACTGCCCGGGATGTCGAGGCGGCGCGCAGCGCCGCAGAGAAAGCGTATCACGAGCGAGGATATCCGACCGCCCTGGTCAACATTCCACCTCAATCCATTGAAGACGGCGTGGTCCGTCTGGAGGTGATCGAAAGCAAGATCAGGCGGGTGCGTGTCAAGGGGAACCGCTATTTTACCCGTGAACGCCTGCTCGATGAAATACCGGCGATCAAGCCCGGCGAAGTTTTCTATCTGCCGGATGTCAAGCAACAGCTGGCCCGCGTCAATCGCAACCTGGACCTCAAGGTCGCACCGGTGCTGATGCCCGGCAAGAAACTGGGCACCATCGACGTCGATCTGCATGTCAAGGACAAGCTGCCGCTGCATGGCTCCCTCGAACTGAACAACCGGTCCACTCACGATACGACCGATCTGCGACTCAACGGCATGCTGCGTTACGACAACCTCTGGCAGAAGGAGCATTCGCTGTCCATACAGGCCCAGACATCGCCGGAGAATACCGAGGAGGTCAAGCTGTTCAGCGGTTCCTATTCACTGCCGTCGCCCTGGGACGACGACCACCTGATCGTCCTTTACGGCCTGCTCTCGGACAGCAGCACTGCCACGGCGGAGAATATCCTGGTGGTCGGAGAAGGGTACATCGTGGGGATGCGCTACCTGGCCAATCTGCCGCCCCTGGAAGGCTATCTGCACAGCCTGGTGTTCGGGCTGGACTACAAGGACTTCAAGGAGGATATCGAGGGCGAAAAGACGCCGGTCCGGTACACCCCATTGATCGTCTCATACAACGGCACGATACCGGACAAATCAGGCGAGACCCGATTCTCTCTCGGCATCAACCTGGCCCTGCGTCAACTGGGATCCAACATGGAAAATTTCGATGACAAACGCTGGGGCGCTCAGGGCAATTACCTATACGGCAAAGCGTCCCTGGCCCGTCACCAGAAGCTCTGGGCCGGCTGGCGCCTTACGGCGGCGGTCGACGGCCAGTTGGCCAACCAGCCGCTCATCTCCAACGAACAGTACATCGCCGGGGGCGTGGCCAGTGGGCGCGGGTACATGGAGAGCGAAGCTGTCGGCGACGACGCCTTGCATGGCACGACCGAATTGATCGCACCGGACCTTGGCGAGGCCATGGGGGCCGGCAAGTACATGCGGATTACCCCGTACCTGTTCTACGACGTCGCGGCCTTGAAAACCCAGGACACCCTTTCCGGAGAGGATCCCAACACGACCTTGCAGGGCGCCGGTGCCGGCGTGCGGGGGCATCTGTTCAAGTACGTCGACTACCAGGTTGACTGGGGCGTTGCCCTTGAAGATACGGATCAGACCGAATCCGGAGATCAATTGGTGCATTTCAAGATGTTGTTCAAGTTTTGATGAAACTGCAAAAGTCGAATTGGGCCCCATTGGTGTCATCCCCGCGCAGGCGGGGATCCAGTATTTTCATGTAGTTATAGATTCCCGCCTTCGCGGGAATGACAAAGTTTGAGACCTGCGAGTTCACCAAGTTTGATAGGGGGGAGACATGCAACAGGAGAAGAAGGCGGTCTGGAAATTTTGCCTGATTGGCCTGATGGTGATGGATCTGGTTTTTGCTCCTATGGTGGTCGCCGGGTCGAGCCGCCTCACCGGCGTCGCCCGGCCCGGATCGTTGGCCAATAGCCTGCCGACGGTGGCCTCCGATGCGCTTCCCACCGGCTGGAGCTACAACGACGCCATATCGGAAATCAGTGTCGACGACGATTCCGCCAGCATGAACATCCTCCAGACCGAAGACGGGGCGGTCCTGTCGTGGGACACCTTCGACATCGGTGAGGATGCCTCGGTGGTTTTCGATCAGGGCGGCAACAGCAGTTGGTCGGCCCTGAACCGGATTTACGACAGCGACCCGAGCCAGATTTTCGGCCAGCTCAGCGCAGAGGGCAAGATCATCCTGATCAACCAGAACGGATTCTATTTCAGTTCCACGGCCTGTATCGGCAACCTGCACACCCTGGTGGCCTCATCCTTGAATATGGCGGACGATGATTTCGAAGCCGGCAACTACAACTTTTATATCGACGATTACAACGGCCAGGATGACAACTACACGACCATCGAGACCGCCGTAATCGAAAACGAGGGCCAGATCGACGTCCAAAGCGGTGGAGCGATCTATCTGATCGCCCCCGAGGTCTACAACGGCGGAAGCCTGGACGCGTACGGCGGCCATGCCGCCCTGATCGCCGGCGAAGAGGTCGAACTGTCCGATGACGATGAAGACGGTAGTACGCGGACCCAGAAGTTGGTCCGCGTGACCCAGAATCCGGGCGAGGCCACCAACGCGGGCAGCATTACCGCCGAACAGGGCATCGCCGGCATGTACGCCGGCGTGGTCAACCAGGAGGGGCTGGTTACCGCCGTCACCGCCGTGTACGGCAACGGCACCGTCGAACTTTTGGCCTCCGAGAAGATCTACACCAGTGCGGACAGCACCACCGGCACCCCCCTGTCCGACTCGGACGACACCGTGGACGGCTCCTACGAAACCGACGAGGGCTCGGTGACCCTGGGGGGGCTGGATACGGGAGGGGACGTCGATGATGATCCGGATTGGATCGAGCTGTACGGCGAGATCGTCTCGCCCTCCGGCAATGTCACGATCACGGCCGAGGATCGCATCTACGTGGCCCCGGGCAGCAGCATCGATGTCTCGGGCGTCTGGGACGAGCGCTCGGCCTCGGACAACCAGATCGAAATGACCCTCAACAGCGTGGAACTGAGCGACGATTTCCTGGCCCGTGTCGGCTCCCTGCTGGGCGAAACCATCTATGTCAACGCCCTGGTGGGGACCTCCATCGGCCATATCGACAGCTACCTCGATGCAGAGGCGGTCAGCGTTTACGGGCAGAGCACCGATGGCGGATCGATCACCATGAAAACGACGGCCGATGACAGCGATATCATCATCGAAGAGGGCGCCAGCATCAGCTTCGCCGGTGGCGGCATCAACTACTCGGCCGGTCTAGTGGAAACCTCCAAGGTGCTCATCGGCGATACGATTTACGATATCGGCAGCATCCCCGACGAAATCCTTGAAATGGCCGACGAGATCGAACTGGTTGATAACGAGACCGCGGCCCGCTATGGCACGACTTACATCGACGCCTACCAGGAAGGAGACGATGCCGGCAGCCTGACCATTGTTACCGACACCCTGGTGCTCAACGACGATCTGGACGGCTCGGTCACCAAAGGAACCTATCAGACCCTGGCCGAGGAGCCCTCCGTCACCTACGGCGAGGGGGACGACACCATCACTTACCAGACTGCCAGCGGCTTGAGCGAGCCCGATGCCGGGACGCTGATCATTGGTGTTTCCGGTGACAGCAAGGAGAGCATCGACCGGCGGATCAACGCGGTAGTGTTCCAGGCGGATATCCAGGAACTGGACGAGGAGGTGGAAAACGCCGATCCGGATGTCTACGTGCTCGATGGTGACACCACCTATCTGTCCTCCGATATCCTCAATGCCGCCGGTCTGGGCAGCCTGAAAGTTTACGCCAACACGAGCATCGAGATCCGGTCGGACGCCGATCTGGTCCTGGAAGCGAGCCATGGATCCGGGGAGGTGGAGTTCGTCGCCAGGCGCATCGACGACTACGGCTCCATTACGGTCCCGGGCGGCACGGTGGCGTTTTACAACGATGTCAACACCACTTCCGCTTCCATTGACATGGATGAATGGATTCACCTCTACGACGGGGCGGTGATCGACGTCTCCGGCGAGACCTGGAACAATTACAACGATTCGGATGGCCTGCCCGACCAGTTGCATCTCGACGGCGGCACCATTATCCTGCAGGCCCGCGGCAAGCTGGCTTCCAATGCGGAAGACTCGGACGAATCAGAAGGGGTCTACGTCGACGAAGGGGCGGTGGTTGACGTCAACGACGGCTATGCCGTGGACTACGACGGCGACGTGACCGGCGGCGACGCTGGCGCGCTGACCATTGAGGGCCGCGAGATCGTCCTGGACGGCGATATTTCGGGATACTCGCTGGTGGGGTATTCCGGCGGCACCCTGACCCTCAAGTCGTCGGCCCTGAATATCGTCCATGCCAGCGGCGCCACGGAAAGCATTACCGCAGCGAGTTTGACCGACTGGTGGCTCGCCCAGAGCGGGTTTGCACATCTCGATTTATACAGCGACGGCAGCCTGGTTGTCGGCGATAAGGTTAATTTGCAGCCTTCCACCGTCAAGTATACGGCCCCCATCGGCAATCTCGTCGATATGACCTATGTCGACGCTTCCGACTACGACGCCGATGAAACCGAGGCGACCAGCGTGGAATTGACCGCCCACGCGGTAACCTTTTCGGGTGGCGGCAGCAGCAGTACGTCCGGTGACGCGGTATTCATCAGCGGCAGCGCTGCCGTCGAGGTCACCCCGGGCGGTACAATCGACCTTGAAGGGCCGGTCATCGCCATCAACGGAGACCTGGAGGCCCCGGGCGGATCGGTAACGGCCACGTCCAGCGTGGGCGGCATCACACTGGGTTCTGGGGCGTCCATCGATGTCAGCGGCTACGCCCAGCAGTTGACCTATTCCCTTTCCACGGGACTGCCGCTGGTCTACGCGGTGGTTGCCGGCGGATCGGTGGATCTGGAGGCCAGCGAAGGAACCATCACCATGGCCGACGGTTCCTGGATCGATGTTTCCGGTTCGAAACGGGTCGCCAATTACTACCGCAACATCTATGGTGGCAAGGAATCTTACCGCCTGGCCGCTGAAGCCGGGTCGATCTCCTTGACGGGTGAAGCATTCAATCTCAATGGCGAATTCATCGCCCAAACCTATATGAGCGGCCTGACGGGGGGCAGCCTATCTATCGCCAGCACGAATTACTCGGGTGTATACACGATCACCCAGACCGCCCTGGAAAGCTACGTGCAGAGCGGATTCGACGCTTTGGCCTTCAGCAGCATCACCGGGCTGCAATTCGGTGCGGCGGACGATGAACGCGATATCGACAGCGACGGCTGGGCCCTGCGGGAACTGATTTTGGATGCGCCGGTCGTTTCAGCCTATGACGGGCAGGACGTGCACCTTGAGGCGACCTATGTCCAGTTGGACAACAATGACGAGAAGTACATCGATCTTCCCGAATACGACTTAGCTCCCACATCTACAGTGGACGAAGGACAAACGAACACGCTCGAACTTGCGGGGCAATGGCTGGACATCGCCGGCTCTGTATCCGTCGACGGGTTCGACGCGATTCATTTGAGCGCCGACCTCGACATGACCCTGGCGGACGTTTTTTACGAGGAGAATAGCTCCACCGGCACGGGGGCCTGGGCCGGCGGGCTATATACCTATGCGGATCTCAAGCTGACCGCCGGACGGATCTATCCCACCACGGATACGATCTTCACGATTTCCACCGGCGCGGTCCAGGACGATGGAACCTGGCTGGGCGGTTCGGTGGAAATCGCCCAGTCCCATGAGGCGTCCCTGGACGGGGCGATTCTTTCGGCCAACGGCCAGGTCACCATCGAAACCAATACCCTGGCCCACAACGGTACGCTGCTGGCCCCCATGGGTAGGATCATTCTTACCGGCATGGGCGAGGACAGCCAGATCATTTTAGGCGAAAACAGCGTACTCTCCACCGATTCCGATACGGCGGTGGAATGGGGCGATTACGAAGACGGCGAGTGGCTGCGCGTCGACCACGCAGGCGACGATCTGGACGATACGGTGGAAGTGGACGGTTCGCCGGAGCGCTATATCGACATCGTGGCGGATACGGTGACGGCCGAGGAGGGTTCGACCATCGACGTTTCCGGTGGCGGCGTGGTCTATGCCACCGAATTTGAGGCCAGCATCTCCGGCAGCGCCGACCCGCTGACCGTGGCGGGCCGCTATGTGATCATTTCCGACAATTCCGTGCAACTGCCGGGCGAGGCCGTCTACCTCTCCGGCATCGACGGCATCGAGGACGGCACCTACTCGCTGCTTCCCATCGAGTACGCTTACCTGGACGGGGCCATCGTCCTGACCGACCTGGGCAGCATCTACAATACGGTTTCCGATACCGGCGACACCCTTGCCGGGTACGATACCGGCATCGGCTACACTGCCGTTATGGGAACCGGCCTTGTCTCCACCGAGGCCCATCTCTACGCGGTGCGCAGCGCCGCGGATATACTGAAAGAGGGAAGCTACAACGGTATTTACAGTGTGGCCGGCAGCGGCGGCTCGCTGACTGTCAACAGCAGCAACGGGCAGCTGGAAGCCACCTATTACGGCAGCGGCCTCAGCGGCTACGACGGCGGACAGGCGTGGATCAGCAGCGTGAACATGGAGTTGACCGCCGCCGACTATTTCGGCAGTGACAACGAGATCCTCTATTTTGACCCCCAGACCCTTTTCGGGGCCGGATTCGAAACGGTGATCTTCGGCTACGACGAGGATGCCGACGCCTTTGCCGACCTGGTCGGCCCCCTGGCCGATGCCTTCGTTCTCCTGGACGACAATGACGACGTCGGCATCTCTCTTTCCACCACCGAGACCCTGGTGGTCCACGATGTCGACTTTTCGGGAAACGCCATCGGGCTGTATGCCGGCAATTCCATTGACATTCAATCCAACGTCACCATCGGCGGAAGCGACAATACCAACGAGCTTGTCCTGGCCTCCGCCGGGGGCACCATTACCGTCGCCGATGACGGCACCACCAGCATCGAGGCCGACGTCCTGGGGATTTACGCCTATACCATGGAGGCCGGCTCAGTTTTCGAGACCGGTGAGATAGTGGCCATCGCCGGCAGTGGCACCACCGAACTGGTGGACGCAGACTACGTGTCGGACGGCGGCGCCGAGGAGGGCGTCTTGCGGATTTACAGCGGGCTCTACGATCAGTTTGCCGAGGCCGATTCCATGGCCATTGCCGGGACGTCCGGGATTCGAACAGTGGGGCAGGTTTCGCTCGGCAGTGCGGGGCTGCTTTACCTGAATGCGCCGCAACTGAGTAGCGAAGCCTATTCGATTGACGTGGACGGCGCGACCGTCAGCCGTCAGTCGGCCAATTTCAGCGCCGCCAGCATCCGGATCGACAACAGCGACACGACGGCAGCCTCCGATGCCACCGAGACCTCTGGTAACATGACCTTCACCGCCAGCTATGACGAAGCGTACGAAGAGGCGGGACTGGACACCGGCGAGGTGCAGATTACCGGGTCGGTGACCCTGGCCGCCATCAACCAGGTGGACATCGTTGCCCAGCAGGAGATCGTTCTCGCCGGCGAGGGCAGCCTCACCACCGACGGGGACCTGACCTTGAGCGCCGGGCGGGTCACCGCCGGCGCCGTTTCCGATGACGAGGATTATGAGTCCGCCGATTTCGAGGTGACCACGGCCGGCCTGCTGGCCATCCAGACTCTCGACGGGCAGACGGCTGGTACCAAGCAGACCGCCGGCGGCGCATTGTCCTTTACAGCCGACACCATTGTCCAATCGGGGACCATAGACAATTTTGCAGGCAATATCAGCCTGACGGCAGAAAACGGGCTTTATCTGACTGTCGGGTCCGAGATTGTCGCCAACGGCGGCATCTTGGAATACACCATCGCCGACGAGGCCGTCTACCAGGCTTACGCCGCCGGGTCGGTGACCCTCAGCTCCGGCGGGACCCTGGAAATCCAGGGGGCCGCGATCGACGATGAGGGGAACGCCATTGCCGCGGCGATCATCGATGTCAGCAACGACGCATCCGACATCCCCGATGACGTGGATGACGATACCTGGGCCGGATGGCTCGACGACGGCTACCTGGATGCCGGCAGCCTGACCATCGCGGCCGAAGAAAGCGCCACCGTGATCGGGGGTACCCTTTTGGGCAGCGCCGCCGCCCAATATGAGGATGCATCCGGCCAGGTGGTGGAAGCGCTGGGCGGGGATTTCGATCTTACCGCCCCGAGCATCGATTTTTCGGCCCTGAACACGACCCTGGATGCGGGCGGTTTCGATCATCGGATTTCCCTGCGGGCCACAACAGGGTCCATCATCGTGGCGGCCGACGACACCATGCAAGCCGAACAGATCCAGCTGGCGGCGGATGCCGGCGGGATAGATGTTTCCGGGACCCTGGATGCCTCCGGCGCGTCCGACGACCGATATATTGAGTTGTACGCTCAAGAAGATATCAACCTGTACGCCGGCAGCTTGCTGACCGTGGCCGGTGACGACGGAGCGGATGCGGACGGCGGGGATGTGATCATCGACAGCGAACAAGGTTTCGTCAACATGTACGCGACGGCCCTGATCGACGTCTCCGCATCCGAGGATGGCAGCGGCACGGGCGGCAGCGTGCAGTTTTACGCCAGCCGCTACAACAACGCCGACGCGGACTCCACTGATGACGATGCCGACGCCAATGATGTGCGCATGGCGCTGGATGGGACGATCACGGGAGCCGAGACGGTTTCGGTAGTCGCCATTCGGGTGTACGACGATAGCAATGACGGCGCCTATACCGCTTCAGGCGATATCGGGGACGCCCAAATCGGAAACGTCGCCGATGATACCAGCGATTATATGGACGCCTATACGGAATCCGTGAGCAACGATGGGGAGGCGGTGGAAGCGAACCTGACCCTCGACGGCGAAACCGTCTTTGCCTTCATGCCCGGTGTGGAGATCGTTCGCGACGGGGATATCACCCTGACGGACGATTGGGATTTCAGCGACGGCAACTGGCGCTATGGCGACGATGAAGACGTGCCGGGCATGCTGACCCTCCGCGCCGCCGGCGACCTGACCATCGCCGGCGACCTGACCGACGAACCCCAGACCGTGGCGCAGCGGCTGGCGGAAAACGACAGCGACGACTCCTGGAGCTACACCCTGGTGGCCGGCGCCGACCTCGATTCCACCGACCCGCTGGCCACCATCACCGGCGCGGGGACTTTCGAGATCGAGAACCAGAACCTGGTGTACACCGAAAGCGGCACCATTCGCTTCGCCTCGGGCGGGGATACTGTCATCGGTGAAGGCACAACGCGCTACTACGATTCCGATTTGGAGTCTCCTTCTTTAAGCACCAGCTATACCCTGGCCAACTATGACGGCGACATTACCGGGCTGGTGGATGGCAACCTGACAATCACCGGAGACAAGACCGGTTCCAATGCCGGGGCCATCCAGTCAGCTCTGGGCGACATCAGCATCGATGTCAGTGGTGACCTGACCCTGGGATATTACGCCGCCATCCGAACCACAGGCGAAACCACCGCGACGGTGACCGAGGAAGATGTGGCAAATGATGACGCACTATCATGGTTGATCACCGATACGGTCACCTTTTTGGATTTTAATACCTTTGAAATTGTGACGACGACGTACTGGGACGCCATTCACACCTATCAGCTTGATGAGCAACAATCCTGGAGTTATGGCTATTTGTCCGAATGGGTTGTCAAAGCCGAGATGCTGGCCGCCGAACAATTCGACGCCTACGCCAACGGCGGCAGCATTGTCGTTAACGTGGAGGGGGACGCTTCCGGCGAAAGCTCCGCTTACGGGTTCATGCGCAATTACGGCGACGAGGATGCGGTCTCCGACGCCGCCATGGCAGGGGCCTCCTATGTGTACACCCATAGCGGTTCAAGCGGTGATCTGGTTTACCGGCCGGCCACCGGCATCGTGACCATGGCCGAAGGCAATGTCACCGTGGATGTGGGCGGCGATGTCGGAACCACCACCGATAGCGGCGGCCTCCAGGTGGGCGCCTTCGGCGACGGGGACCTCACCCTCACCGCCGGCGGCGACGTGGACGGCCGTTTCTACATCGAGGACGGTCGCCTGGCCGTCATGAGTATGCAGGATTTCGGCCAGCAGTCCGCCGAATACAGCATCGAGGCCATCGACAGCACTGCCGGCGCGGACGTGGCAATCAACGTAATCGCTTCGGGCAGCATCCACCTGGGCTCCGTGATCGACCCCCTCATGGCCCTGTACTTCGAGGCCGGCGAAATTCCCGACAGGGACGACATCTACTCTTTCCACTGGACCGAGGAGACGGCCCTCACCCTGACTGCCGTCAACGGCAGCATCACCCTCTCGGGGGAGTCGGAATTTTACGATACCGAGTCAGTCGTCTCCGGGGCATTGCCGGCCAATGTGGCGTTGATCGCCGGTGGAGATATCGTATTGACCAGCAACGATGCCCTGTGGATCCTGCCGGGTTCCACGGGCGGACTCCAGGCCCTGGCCGGCGGCAGCATCGTCGGCGATACCGTCAATTTGAGTTCCGGTCAGCGGGATTACGCCGAGATCGTCATCTCCAACCTGGCGCCCGAGCAGCTTTATTACGAATATTTCCTGGGCGAATACGACGCGGTAAACGATGCATACATGGGCCCCCAATTGACATACGGCGATTATGGTTCGGTATCCGTGGTTGCGGACAGCAACGGCTACCTGAGTGCGTATGAGGATGCCTTCAACGAGTGGTACGAGGCCCAGGACGAAGGTACGCGGGAAGCCTATCAGGATGTATACCAACAGGTCAATGACACGGGTTACAACCTGCACGACGGGGACAGCCAGGCGGTGGTCCTGATTGCCGGCGAGGACATCGACAATTTGGCCTTGAACAGCCCCAAGCAGACCCAGATCGTCGCCGGGGAGGATATTGCCGACTGCTATATCCGCATCCAGCATCCCAACGACGACGATGTCTCCGTGCTGGCGGCCGGAGGGGAGATCCGCTTCTCGCTGTTGCCGGAATATTACAACGACGGACTCAGCAAAACCTATCTGGAGGCCCTTTACCTCCAATCCGGCATCGAACTGGCCGGTGCCGGCGACCTGATCGTGGCGGCCGGATACGATGTCAACCTAGGTTACAGTGCCGGCATCCGAACAGTGGGCAGCGTGCCCAACGACGCGCTCTCGACGACGGGAGCCGATATCACCTTGCTGGCCGGCTATGAATTCGGGGCGATCCTCCAGGATGCCGACGGCAACTGGGATGCCAGTGTGGCAGAGACCTTTTTCGACCTGCTATTGGAAGCCGGGATCAACTACACCGCCATCAAGTACGGCGAAGTGACCGAAGGCGACGAGGTCGAGGAGACGGATATCGACGATGTAGTGGCCTACGGTGCGGCCTATGCCAGGCTGCTGGCCGGGTACAGCAGCTACGACGATGTCCCCCAGACGGTGCGCGACGAATTGGCCGCTCTTTATCTGGACGAGGCACGGGCGGATCTGATCGATGCCGGTCTGGTGGTGCGCGGCGATGACGACGGCAGCGATGCAACCGCGGCCACAGCCGCCGAATATGTCGCTTCCCTGACCCAGGGCATCGATTTCGACACCGCCGCCGAAGCCGGAGATATCCGCATGACCCAGTCCCAGATTTACACCCAGCAGTCCGGAGACATCAATATCCTGGTGGCCGGACAGTTCGATGTCGGCGTCAGTTCGTTCAGTGACGAGAAGTCCGACACCGGCATCAACACCATGCGGGGTGGCGACATCAATATCTATGCCCGCAACGACCTGAACGTAAACGAGTCGCGTGTGATGACCTGGTACGGCGGAGATATCCTGATCTGGTCCGATCACGGAGACATCAATGCCGGCAAGGGCTCCAAAACCACGGTCAGCGTCAGCGATCCGGAAAAAGTATACGATGAAGAGACCGGCGGCTATGTGTTGAAATATACCTTGCCGGCGGTGGGCAGCGGGATCCGGTTGTTGACCTACGATCCGGACGGAACCGGCCCCCTGACGGCGCCCAATGCGGGTAACGGTTATTTCTTTGCCCCCGAAGGTGAAATCGACGCCGGCGAAGCCGGGATCGTGGGACAGGGGAACATCCTGCTCAATGCCCTGGTCCTGACCAACACCCAGAATATTTCCGTGGGCGGATTGTCCAGCGGCGCCTCCATCTCCCAGGATGCTTCCGCCGATGTGGGGGCGCTCAGCGGGGCCGGCGGGCTGGCCAACGCAGTGAACCAAATGGACGAGGAAACGGAATTGTTATCTGCCAGGGAACGGTTCAGCGACTATGTGGCCGAACTTTCCGAAAACCTGGTTCCCAAGTGGCTCTCTATCGAAGTGATTGGTTTCGATGATGAGGAAGGTGAGGAAGATATACCCCGGTATGAAGAGGACGGTAAGGAGACCAGTGATCGCGGCAAGCGAGACGGGCTAACCGGTGCGACCCTCGATAAATTTTATAATCGGCAGGCCGGCAAACTTTGAATATAAAGATCTATCAGGAGGACAGCGACAGTGAACAAGTACGTTGGTAATTGGATATGGCTGGTGTTGCTTTTATTCACGCTGGCAGCCGGCGATGCGTCGGCCTGGTGGAACGACGGCTGGCAGTACCGCAAGAAAATTCATTTCAACACCACCACCAACGGTGCCGATATCAAAGAGAACCTGACGGATGTTCCCATTCTGATCCGCCTGCATACGGGTAATTTCAACTTCGTAGACGCCCAGCAGGAAGGGCAGGACATCCGTTTTGTCAGTTCGGACGATACCAAGCTGCTTAAGCACCACATCGAACGATACGATACCATCGACGAGATGGCCCTGATCTGGGTAAAGCTGCCGCGCCTGTCCGCCCATACAGACCAGGATTTTATATGGATGTACTACGGCAACGGCGATGCCATGGGCGGCCAGGATGCCAAGTCTACCTTCGATGCCGCCCATGTGGCCGTGTTTCATTTCGGAGAAGTCGAAGGCAATCCCCAGGACCAATCGGCCCACGGACAGACTGTCACCGATTTTGCCGGTGGGCAGGGTCTGCCTGCGGTAATCGGCAACGGCCTATCGCTCAACGGTGCCGGCGACCATATGGCCATTGCCAACAGCCCTTCCCTATCGTTCATTAACGGGTTCACTTTTTCCGCCTGGCTGCGCATCAGCCAGCCGCAGGACGATGCCTTTTTATTGCATGCCTCATCTGACAATGGAGAAGTTGTCATCGGCGTAGACGGCACAAAAATCTACAGCCGGGTTGGAACCGCCAACCAGAACCTATTCGAAACCGACAGATCCACCGACCTGTCCCTGAACCAGTGGCACCACGTGATGGTCACCGCCGATTCCCATCAGCGTCTGACCCTGTATCTCGACGGCCTGGAGATGTTCTACACCAACATCGAAGACAGTCTGCCGGAGATTTCCGGAGATTATCTGGTGGGCGCGGCCGCCGACGGCAGCCATGGTTTTTTTGGCGAACTGGACGAAGTGCGGTTGTCTACCAGCGTGCGGCCCCAGGCCTGGGCGCGTACGGCCTTTGCCAGCCAGGGGCCTGACGGTTTGCTGTACAGCTTCGGAGAAGAGGAAGTGGGCGGCGGCAGCGGGATGCCCGTTTTCTATCTGGGCGCCATCATGAAAAACATCACCCTGGATGGATGGGTGGTTATCGGCCTGCTTATTCTGCTCATGGTGGTGAGCTGGATCGTATTTCTCAGCAAGGCATTTTACCTTTTCATCGTCAATCGGGAAAATAGAAGCTTTTCCGATTCCTTCAAGGGGATGGACAACCCCCTGGCTGCCTACGATCCGGAGAACGGCTACGACAATTCCAGTCTGTACAATCTCTATGCCACCGGCTGCCAGGCCGTCCGCAACGAAAAGGAGAACGGCAATGCCGGCGATTTCGAAAAAATCATCAAGTCGTTTAAAACGGCCCTCGAGGAAGGCTTCGTCAAAGAAAGCAAGCATCTCAATTCACGCATTCTGGTGCTTACCCTGGCGATATCCGGCGGCCCGTTTCTGGGCCTTTTAGGAACGGTGTGGGGCGTGATGAATACTTTTGCCGCTCTGGCCGCGGCGGGCGAGGCCAACATCATGGCCATCGCACCGGGTGTGGCCTCGGCCCTGTCAACCACCGTTTTCGGGCTGATCGTGGCCATTCCGGCCCTCTTTGCCTATAACTTTCTGGCGGCGAATATCAAAAACACAACTGCGGATATGGCAGTATTTATCGATAATTTCACCCTGAAGGTGGAAAACGGAAATCAGACGATATGAGAAGAAATCTTTTTGATATCCAGGGGTTCGATGAAATCAACGTAACGCCGTTGCTGGACCTGGCCTGGACTCTGCTGGTGGTGTTCATTATCGCCGTCACGGCCTCGGTGCAGGGCATCAAGGTCAACCTGCCCAAGGCCAGCAACACGCCCAGCCTGGTGAAGCCCCGCACCAAGGCCATCACCATTCGTGCAGACGGCCAGATTTACCTGGATGCCTATCCGGTAACCCTGGCCGAATTGGAAACCATGCTCAGGCAGCACAAGGCGGTGGATCCGGACTTTCCCGTAGTGATCAAAGGGGACGACAAAATCTATTACCAGAATGTGGTTTCGATCCTCGACTTGCTGACCGAACTGGAAATTACGCAGTTGGGTCTGGTTACGCAGAAGCTGGTTAAGTAAAAAGGTGGGAGCCAGAAGGTGGAAGGTGGAAGGTGATAAGTCGAAAGTTGAAAGGTCAAAGCTGGAAGGGTTGAAAGCCGGTTTCATGTTTTAAGCGGGGTGGATGTCCTCATGAGTTCGCAATGAGTAATTTATTGGTAAAATTTTACTTCCAACAGACCGAACAAATAAAACCAATTCAACGAACAAAACCAATAAAACCGAGATATTTCCATGAAAAAAAAGCAGCCAAAATCTATCCGATTGATAATCTGGGGCGTATCCGGCCTGGTGGCGCTGATGTTTGTGGCCGGCGCGGTGGGTGCCATCAAATTGCTGTTTTCCGACGACGGCAGCAAACGTCAGCGGCAAATCAAGATGGTCACTCTGGTGAAGCCGCCGCCGCCACCGAAGGTCAAGGAGAAGCCTCCCGAGCCGGAGATCAAGAAAAAAGAAGAGATCGTCGAACCGGAACAGGAACCCGAGCCGGACCCGGTTGACGATATGTCCGAAGACGAAGGCCCCATGGACGACGATTTGGGCCTGGATGCCGACGGGACCGCCGGTGCCGACGGATTCGGCCTGCGCGCCAAAAAAGGCGGCCGCGACCTGATCGGGTCCCGTGTCGGGGGGACCAACCTGCTTCGCAAATACGGCTGGTACGCGGCCATCATTCAGGAAGACCTGCGCAAGCGGGTTAACAAACACATGGAGGAAAACGGTGGCATTCCCGATGGGAATCTGGTGGCGCAGGTTAAAATTACGCTGGATGAAAAAGGCCAGATCACCGACCTGGCGCTTGAGCGTCCCACCGGCAATACAACCATGGACAGCGCCCTTAAAGAAGCGCTGCTGCTCACCCAGGTCAGCGAACCGCCGCCGGCCGGCATGCCACGAACAATGAAGTTAAAAATCAGTTCGAAAGGATAGACGCCGGGATGCGGAACAAAGGCGGTCGATTGTTTCTCGCCTTCCATTTTTCCAGAGCCTTTTTCGCAATCAATTAGAGTTTTTGATCAGTCCTGGTTTTGTGGACAATACAGAAAGTGTGCGCCTTTTATTGAGGAAAGGAAAGGATGTTGAAGACATTATCCGTTATCAGAATGCGTAGATTCTCATGGTTGCCGGGTCTGCCGGTTGTGGCTGCTATTTTTTTGCTGGTTTGCTTTATTTATACCGGAACGGGAATCTGCCAGGAGTCGGTTCCGGTTCCGGCATCCGCACCCAACAATAAAGAGGTCGAGGCGTTGATCCTGCTTCTCGAACAGAAAGGTCTGCTCAGCAAAGAAGAGGTCCGGAATTTTTTGCAGCGAATATCCAAGGGTCAACAAAAACCCGAATCTTCCCCAACGGCTTCGCAACCCTCGGATGTTCAGGAGATGGAGACCTTGAATCAGAAGATCGAGGAGGCGAACGAGAAAATCGACCGGACGCAGGACAATCTGTTGCAACGGGATCGTCTGAACGAACGGCGCATGGATGAAATAGAGGAAAAAATCTATGAAGACATGACCGTTAAGCAGCAAAAAACCGCTTGGGCGGAGCGAATCCAGCTGAGCGGAGATATTCGGATGCGGTACCAGGACGACATGTACGACGAGAACAATTCGACCGAACTCAACGACCCTGAATCGCTTGGGGATATCATCAACACGACCGCTAATCGCAATCGGTACCGGTATCGGGCCAGGCTGGGCTTGAAAGCCAAACTGGTAGACCCCCGGGAGGCCAATGTCGGCAAGGTGGACCTCGGGCTTCGCCTGGCGACCGGCAATGATGACGACCCGGTTTCCACCAACGACACTTTTGGCGATGCCTTCAACAAGGACAACATCCTCCTCGACCGCGCCTATCTGAAATGGTCCTGGCAACCGATCGAGGAAAAATTCGGGAAACTGCCAAAAATTGGACTGATCGGTGGCCGCATGCCGAACCCCTTTTTCTCCACCGATCTTGTCTGGGACAAGGATCTGAATTTTGAAGGTTTGGGGATGAACCTGACATCCGATACGCTGCTCAGCAATTCATGGAGCGTTTTTCTGACTGCCGGTGCGTTTCCATTGGAGGAAGTGGAACTCCGGCAAAACGATAAATGGTTGTACGGTGCCCAAATCGGATGGTCCCATCGTCCTTTTTGGGGGTTGAGCTATAAAGTGGGTGTGGCGCTCTATGATTATGAAAATGTGCAGGTCAACATGACCCTGGAAGAAGAAACCGACAAGGAGCTGATCGAGGACTGGGACTGGTCAAAACCCAAATACCGGCAACGGGGCAACAGCTGGGCCGCAATCGATCCATTCGATGTTTCGGAATCTGCCAATTGGACCACCGGCTTGGCCTCCGATTTCAAAGAACTGAACGTCACCGCCATGTTCGATATTGACCGTTTTGCTCCTATTCATGTGATCTTCTGGGCGGATTATGTGAAAAACCTGGGGTATGACCGCGACGAGATCAGCAACCTCGAAACCTACGTGAGTATAACAGCACTTGAAGAACAGACCGAGGGATACGAGTTTGGCGTAGAATTGGGTTATCCGTTGGTAAGGTCATGGGGGGATTGGAAGGTCGGGCTGTTTTACAAATACCTTGAAGCGGATGCAGTGCTCGATGCGTTTACCGACTCTGATTTCCACGGAGGCGGTACAGATGCCGAAGGGTACATCCTTAAATTTCAGATGGGACTTTATAGAAATGTCTGGCTGGAAAGCAAATACATGAGTACCAATGAAATATTCGAAGAAATGGAGTATCGTGATTCCTATCAATTTGCCATCGATACCTTTCAATTGGACATCAACGCCGCTTTCTGATGGGATTCAGGGCCTCTACAGCCGGATCAGTCCTAACCATACCCACACGAATCGTGTTTGAAGAGTGAGCAATGCGAAAAGTTAAACTTGTTGTCGGAACGATTATTCTGGTGGCCGCCCTTATCGGAGATGCCAGTCTCGGTTATCTTAACTGGAAAATAACGAAAGAACGCGATCAACTGTCAGCGGCGCTTGAGACCGAGCAACATCGATTCAAGCTGCTGAAAAAAAAATATGCGGAACAAAAGGCATTGACTGCGAGCATTCAGCGGGCGAAACTCGTTGTGGAAGGTCGCCTGGCCCAGGCACAACAGGAGATGGATTCGATAAAGAAAGAGAAAGAAACGCTTCAGGATAAAATTGCCGGGTTGGAAAAAGAATTCGAAAGAAAGACCGCCTCTTTGGAAAGTCGTCTGGGAAAACAATCCCAACGAATTGCACGATTGAAAGAAATTCAGGAGCAGTACAAGACCAAACTTGCCGAAGCGGTACAGGTGGCTCGAGAGCGGCATGCGAAAATCCTTCAACTTGAAGCGGACAAAGGGGATCTAACGGCCCGTTTGCAAGAAAAAACTTCCGGACTGCGCCGTTGCGAAGAGCATAATGTACGTCTGAGCCAATTGTCCGAAGAGGTCGTGCATGCGTATTACGACAAAGGCACCGGCAGTTCGATCGAGCCGTTTACAAAAATTAAGCAGGTAGAACTTGAGAAAATTGTTCAGAAATACCTGGATCGCATCGATCAAGACAATATGGGGTTGCTCAACAAAAGAGCTGAATAGGAAACCCGTCACCCTGGTTTGCATTGCTCCACAATAGGCTGCTACGTCCACCTATATAGCTTTTTCAGGCCAACTGTGGCGCACACACCCGAAAGAAGGGTGTGGATTCGCATGAGCGTCTTCCAGCCGCGATGATTGCGATCCGAATCGCGGCTGGAAGCCGCTCCGGGAAACCGCTCCCGAGCAGATGCCACTACCTTAGATGTGTGATCTGGGACAGACGATTACTTAGGCTTTTCGGATAACATTGTTGCCACTTTTTGTGCCAAAACGGGGTTGACCGCCTTTAATCGCCTGGATGTTGATTCCAGGGCGACCGCATCCCCTTTCAGAAAGTAGGCCTGCACCAGAAGGCCCAAAGTAAATGGCGCATCGGGCTTTTCAAGGCGGGCATTTTCCAGTTGGACGATGGCCGCCTCAATCCGGTTTTGCTGCAGCAGCGCCATACCTGAACCCACAAGGGCGTCGATGTTTTTGGGATCCATCTCAATAGCGGTTTCATAAGCACGCAGGCCGCCCAACGGATCATTCAATTGCATGTGGGCCAACCTAGGGCCACCGACATCGAACCGGTCAATGCCCAGGCACACACTCAGTTGGCAATCGCCTACAGTCGATCGGGCGAAATGGAAGAAGCGATCAAGGCATTCGAAACCGCCTGGCGGTTGGACCCCGGCGATGCTTCGATTCAAGCCAACCTGGGAACGGCCCTGTTTCGCAGAAACCGCTTTCCCGAAGCGCGGGACGCCTACGAACAGGCACTGGCGCTGGCGCCCCAGCGTTCGGACCTGCACGCCAGTCTGGCCGATACCTATACGGCCCTGGGGGATAAACAAAAGGCCGCCGATTCTTACCGATGTGCCCTAGGGCTCGACCCTGGCAGGCTGCGAACCCGATTGAACTATGGCATATTCATGGCCCGGGACGGAAATTTTGACGCCGCGCTGGAACAGTTTAACGCGGCTTTGCGCATGCATCCGGACTCGGCCGAGGCCCATCGAAGCCGGGTACAGGCCCAGTGGCTGGCCGGATATCATGATGCGGCCCGTGACAGTTACGCGGCACTGAAAAAAATATCTCCGCCCCAGACGGCGGAGTTGGCCGGTTTCATTCCGGAATTGGAGGCTGAAGCCGATGGTGAGAAATCAGAAGGATAGAGCGTGCCCACTCAGAAATGATCTATTTGCCCGATAATTGAATCAAGAAACACTGCACGTATTGGAAAAATCACATGAAACACCTTAGAAAACGTGTCCTGGTTACCGGAGGAGCCGGTTTTTTAGGCTCGCACCTGTGCGACAGGTTGGTCGAAAGAGGGAATGACGTCCTTTGTGTGGACAACTACTTCACCGGCCAGAAAAAAAATATCGAGCACCTGTTGGACAAGACCAATTTTGAGTTGTTGCGGCACGACATCACATTTCCCCTTTATGTCGAAGTGGATGAAATCTACAATCTGGCCTGTCCCGCCTCACCCATCCACTATCAGTTCGACCCTGTCCAAACGACGAAGACCAGCGTGCATGGTGCCATCAACATGCTTGGGTTGGCCAAGCGCACCAGGGCAAAAATTTTCCAGGCTTCAACCAGCGAGGTCTACGGCGATCCAACCATCCATCCCCAGACCGAAGATTACTGGGGGCACGTCAATCCGATCGGTTACCGGTCGTGTTACGATGAAGGCAAACGATGCGCCGAGACGCTATTTTTCGATTACCATCGGCAGCACCGCCTGCACATTAAAGTAGCGCGGATCTTCAATACCTATGGCCCGCGCATGCATCCCAACGATGGGCGGGTCATCTCCAATTTTATCGTCCAGGCCATTCGAAGGGAACCCATTACCATATACGGAGACGGCAGCCAGACCCGATCCTTTTGCTATGTCAGCGATATGATCGATGCCTTTGTCAATTTGATGGCGACACCGGAAGATGTAACTGGCCCCATGAATTTTGGAAATCCCGGCGAATACAGCATCCTTGAATTGGCGCAAACGATCCTGGAAATGACCCGTTCACCATCGGAAATTGTATACAAACCACTTCCTGAAGACGATCCGCTGCAGCGTCAACCGGATATATCCCTCTCCAAAAAGGTCCTAAAGTGGCAGCCGAGGACCCACCTGCGAGAGGGTTTGGAAAAGACCATCCGGTATTTTGAAAACGGTCATCCGCCCGCTGTTTCCTGAAAAGTCCGCTGCACCTAACAGAATGCTAATTTAAAAGATTTAAGAATCGGTGGTATGAAAGGTTTTTTTAGAGACACGTGAAACCGGTGCGTACAAGTGAAGGTGTAACACCATGAAACCAGAAGCGACCCATAGTCTGCACCAAAGTCTGCAATCGATCAGCTACCGCATCATCGTCATCATCCTGGGAGGCATCCTGCTGACAGCGGCCGTGCTCAAAGGTATCGATCTGCAGCAATTTGCCCTGCAAATCCGTCAATACGGCATCCTGCCGGACAGTGCCGGGCTGAACCACGGTGCGGCGTGGTTCATGGTGGTGGTGGAGGCCGTCATCGGAGCGGCGCTGCTGGTGAACTGGCGGCCCAAGTTGATGCTGGCGGCCTTCGTTGCGTTGATGCTGCTTTTCATCGCCGCGCTGGTGTGGGCCATTGTTCAGGGAGGCATTGCGGATTGCGGATGTTTCGGGCCGGCCGCCCAAAGAAGCCCCCAGGAGGCGCTGGTCGAGGATGTCGTCTTGCTGCTGATCGCCGCTGCCGCATTGCGGCTGCGGCCGGAAGGGATCTATTTTCGAAAACCGCTTAAGACTTGGGCGGTTGCCGCCGTCTGCCTCCTGGCCATGAGCCTGCCGTTGACTGTGGGAGAAAGAATTACTGACCCAAAAGCGGCTGCTCTGGAAGAAGGAAAAAGCGGCTCCGGGATGGTTCTCGAATCGCTCTCCGGCGAGCGGGTCGACATGACAACGGGAACCTTTTTTCTGGCCCTGATGTCCACTGACTGCGCCCACTGCCGGGAATCGGTGCCCCTGCTCAATGAAATCGTCGCCGAAATCGACGACGCCATTTCCATTTGCGGCGTCACCGCCAATGAACAAGCCGAAGTAGATCGTTTCATCGAGGACAATTTCGCCTTTTATCCCGTATTGAATGTCGAGGCAGAGCGCTTCACCTCATTGATGAGCGATGCACCGCTGCCCCAATTCCTCTTGATCCGCGATGGACAGATTCTCTCCCGCTGGCAGGGTGAGGTTCCGCAAATGAGGGCGTTGATGGAGTTGGCGGTGAAAGCGCAAGGTGCATAGTTCGTAATGATCGTAGGGGCAAAAGATTTTTCGCCCCTACCCCACCGCCGTAGAAAAGACACCCATGAAGATCGTCTTGATATAAAATCCAACAAAATTCTTTCATACAAGTTCTACGAGGCCCCATGACAATCAGAAAAGCACTATTTCTCACGATTTTTTTCCTGCTGTCCACAGCGCTGACCGCAACGGCCGCCGACGGTCCCGACCGAACGGCCAAAAAGTTTTACAAAAAAGGCCTCAAGGCCTACGAGAAAAGCGATTTCCGGGAAGCCCGACAGCAGCTCGAAAAGGCCATCGAAAGCTACTCGGATTACGCCGATGCCTACTATACGCTGGGCCGGATCGCCCTGGCGGAAAAGCAGACCCAGCAGGCCTTCGACGATTTTTCCAAAGCGACCCGCATCGATCCGGCGCATAGCCAGGCCCAACTGGAAATGGGCCGGATCCTGATGGCGGCCCGCATGCCGACGGAAGCCCTGTTGCGGGTCGAGGCCGTTTTGAAAAACGATCCCGGCAATCTGGATGCCCTGCTTGTCAAGGGATCGGCCCTGCTGGCCCAGAAGCGCAGCGCCGATGCGATCGAGATTCTCTCCCCGCTGTTCGAAAAAGGAGAGCGCAACCGGGATCTGATCCTCCTGCTGGCGGCAGCCCACTTCAGAAAAGGTGAAGCGACCCTGGGCGATTCGGTCCTTAAGACCGGTATCAAAGCCCATCCCAAAGACGTCGCCCTGCGTCTACAACTGGCCGGAGCCCACCAGCGCGCCGGCGACCTGAAAGCGGCCCAGGCCGTCCTGCAGAATATCATCGAAATCGATCCCGCCAACGCGGTCTACCCCATCACCCTGGCCCGGCTGCACTGGGAAGCCGGCGAGAACCAAAAAGCCTATCAGGTGCTGCAAGAGGCCCTGAAGGCAGACCCGGACGACCCGGCGCGGCGCATTGCCGTGGCCAATTTCTACTTGGAGAAGAAGCAGATCGACCGTGCCCGGCAATTGCTCATCGATGGATTCGCGTCCGGCGACCCGGGTGCCCGTTTGCGGCTGGCCTTAAGTGAGTTGTACCTGAAGACCAATCGCGCCCAGGAAGCCGTCGATCTGCTGGAAAAAGGGCTAAAGGAGACCCAGGCGTCGGAAACCGATGAACGCATTCGCCTCCAGAATGCCCTGGCGAAGATCTACCTCTCCGCCCGGGAGATCGAAACCGCTAAAGCCTATGCAGAAAACGTGCTGAAGCAGGACCCCACCAACCTTCAGGCGTTGATCACCCGCGGCATGGCCTTGAAAAGCGGCGGCAAGCCGGATGCGGCCATACGGGATTTCACACAGGTCCTGCGGCGCAAACCGGATTTTGTGCAAGGCTACCTCCAGCTGGCCGACGCCCATGCCATGCAGCGCAATGCCGGTATGGCCCGCAAGACGCTGGATACCGGGCTCCGGGTGGCGCCGGACAACCGCGAACTGCTCATGGCCTCCTATCGGGTCTGCCTGATGGAGAAAGACTACAAACAGGCCGAGCAGCATCTTCTCGATCTGGTGGAGAAATATCCGCTGGCCATCGATGCCCAGGCGATGCTGGGTGATCTTTATCTGACCCTCAACGACGAAAGCGCCGCGCGGCGCGAATACAGCGAGATTGTATTAAAATCCCCCCGCTCGGCGGTGGGGTACATCAAACTCGCCCGGCTCTACGCCCAGCAGGGACAGACCGACAATGCCGTTGCCCAATTGCAAAAAGGATTAGGATTGGTGGAGAACAACCAGGCCCTGGCTGCCGAACTGGTGACCGTCTGGTTGACCGCCGAACATTTCGACGAGGCGCTGGTCCTGTGCGACAAACGCCTGAAAACCAATCCCGAGGAGGCTTTTGCCCACTATCTTAAGGGCCGGGTCTTCAGCCGCATGAAAAAATACGATTCTGCCCAAAAAGCCTTCGAGAAGGCCGCCGAAATCGATCCCATGTGGCCCGAGGCAGGCAACAGCCTTGCCGCCGTTTACCTGCTTCAGGACAAAAAGAAAGAGGCCATCGACCACTTTGCGGAGACGCTGGCCCACAACCCGAAAAATCCTACCGCCACCTTGGTGCTCGGGCGCCTGTACGAAGAGCGCGACGAGTACGACAAAGCCATCGAGGTCTATGAAAACGCCGTCGGCAAAGTCCCGGGCTTCTGGAGTGCGGCCAACCGCCTGGCCTTTTTGCTGGCCGACCGGGCCACCACCGTGGAGGCGCTGGATCGCGCCCTCAACATCGCCTCGGCAGCCTACCGGGTGAAACCGGGGCAGGCCGCGATCATCGATACCCTGGGCTGGGTCTACTATAAAAAGGGTGAGACCGAACAAGCGCTGCATCTGTATGAAAAACTCATCGCTGCAGCGCCCGAAGACCCGGTGGTCAACTACCATATGGGTGTGGTCCTGGAAAAATCGGGGGATATCGATACGGCCAGGGAAAAATTGCAGATTGCCACCCGCAGCGAAACCAAATTTTATGGGCGTACCCACGCTGAAGCGCTGCTGAAAGAGCTGAAAGAGAAAAGCTGAAAGCGACTAAGCTTAAATATCAGAGGTCAAACAAATGACTCTGTTCTGGTTGTTGTGTTTTCCCTTGGCCCCTTGAATCCTGGCCCCCCGAACCCTTCCCATGTTAATCGATTTCTAACTCCCTGCTAATCCAAACAAAATTCTCCTGAGGCAAACTCGACCCTGTCAAGATAATCAATGCCAAGGTACTTGCGGAGTAAACCTTAAAATCAGGGAGCGCAGGAATGTATTCAAACGGAACCGGCCTGGGTACCGGAAGACGATTCAATTGGGAAACGAAATCATTGCGTCGCCAGAACGATGAGGCTCGGGCCTTCCAGAGTGGGAAGCGCTTCGTTACCTGCATATGCCCAAAGTGCGCCACCCATCACAATGTCTACATGCTGTGGACTGGTCGGGGCGTGCCGCGCAAGTACTGCGGAAACTGCAAGCCCCTGGTATCCAGTTACGATAATGCCGTGCTCCAGGAAGCCGCCGTTTATTCCTCCGGCCATTCCAGGAGAAGAGGACGGCGTCCCGATGAGGATTGAGGCGGCATCTCTTCTCTGATGCGTTCGTCAACCGTTTTCCCATCTCCCATGATCACGCGCCTGAAAACGCGGGGGCTTCGTGGGCGCGGTGCCATGCTGTGGTTCGACCGGAAAATCAAATTCTCTCACGACCGACTTGTCAATCACGAAAAGCCAGCCAAATGGTATGCCGACCGCCTTTTCGACTTCTACGAACCGGTGTGAGAATTTCTTCCACTGAAAAGCCTGTCCGACGAAGGTGAAAAGAGAATCCGCTGTCCGAGGACGCCGACCAGACGGCCAGCACACCGCCGAGACGAAGCGCCGTGTAAGCCTCCTTCAATCCTCCCGCGCCGTAAAGCCAGTCGTTTTCCTGGCGGGTGAGGCCATTGGGCCCGTTGTCCACGTCAAACAAAATGGCATCATAGACCACCGCGGCCGATTTCAACATCCCGGCGATATCGGTCTCGTAAACGGTAACCCGCCCATCTGCCAATGGGTTTCCTGCCAGCCCTGCCAGCGGTCCGCGGTTCCATCGAACCACCGCAGGTACCAGTTCCGCCACCGCGACCCGGCTGTCCGCTCCGAGTTCTTTCAGTGCGGCCGTCAGTGTGAATCCCATGCCCAGGCCGCCGATCAGCATCGAAATGTTCGGCCGGCCGGCCAGGCAGCCGCAGGCCAGGCGGGCGAGGGTATCCTCCGACGCGTGCTGCCGGCTGTTCATCAATTCGAAGCCCTCTCCCCGAATCGAAAATTCGTCGCCCCGTTGCAGCAACCGCAACTGTTGCGTGCTTCCGGGTATCGTTGTTGTATCGATCCGTTGCCATGGAATCATGGTGGCCTTCCCTGTAAGCCGGTATCAAAAAAGCAGCCTTACACTCTTTTTCCCACCTTCATTACCCATTTTTCATGTAAAGCGCCAGTTTTCCTCCAGCAACACTGTCGTTTCCGGAACCTGCGGGAACACCATCGGTCCGATAGGCTGAAGATCTCCATCGGCAGCCTGCCTCGGTTTATGCCTGCGTTCAGCAAATGGGGAATCATTTTCGACAGGAAATTTGTCTATAAATTGACGAAGATTCATATTCTGATTATCGAGTTGACACCCGTATCGACAAGTGCTATATGAGCATAATCTCATTACAACGTTCGGATGAAAGCGCCGTTTTTTTGTGCGGATTTCATCTTTTTTGCTTCCGCAAGGCATGCCCCGACCGACAGGGGCCGATGAAATGGACCGATTCTTGCGCGGGCAAAATTCACACATTGACGGAAGGCTTCGCCTTCCGTTGGAGGGGAGGTATCCGATGAAAAAGGTTGCACGGATTGCACTGGGATTTTTTCTTATTGCCGCTGGCCTTGGTATCCCCGCAGTGGACGCCGCCGATTCGATCGATATCGGGCATCCGGCCTGTCTTTCCGGAAAATACGCCAAAGCCGGCGAGCAGGCCGTGGCCGGGATCAAGGCATGCGTAGACTGGGTCAACAACACGTATGGCGGCGTCAGTTTGAAAGGAAAAAAGATACCGCTGAAGTATACCTATTACGACTGCGAATCGAACAAGGAGTCGGTCACCAGCCTGATCGGCCGCCTGGCAACGGTCGACAAGGTCGATGTCGTCTTTGCGCCTTACAGCTCCGGCCTGACGCTCCGGGGAGCCCCCGTTACCGAAGCCCGGGGCATGCTCTACATGGACCATGGCGGCGCCAACAACAAGATTTTCCAGCAGGGATTTCGATACATCGTTCAGACCATCGGCCCGGCCTCCAGCTATCACCGCGGAACCCTCGACATGATTCATAAAATCGACCCCAAGGCCAAAAAGGTAGCCCTGGCCTACGAGGATTCCGAGTTCGCCAAAATGGTCATGGAAGGCGCCGAGACCCATGCCAAGGAGCTTGGCTTTCAGGTCGTTTTCAAAAGGACCTATCCCAAAGGCGTGACCGATTTGACGCCTTTGCTTGCAGCGATGAAGGCAACCCAACCCGACTTCGTTCTCGGCGGCGGGCACTTCGAAGACGGGCAATTGTTCAACCGCCAGATGGCCGACCTGGACATCGACACCAACGCGTTGTCGCTGATCGCAGCAGCCACCCTGCCCGCTTTTTACCAAGCCCTGGAGAGCATGGCCGAAGGCGTGATGGGTCCCTCCCATTGGGAATACGGCGTCAAATATGCCGAATCCGAAGCCAAAAAGGTCGGAGTGGCATGGATCGGCCCCGGCCAGGACGAATTCGTCGCGCTTTTCAAGAAAGCTGCCGGTAACGAGATGGTTCCCGACTACCACGCAGCCGAAGCCGGGGCCCAGGTACTGGCCTATGTCCTGGCCGTCGAAAAAGCCGGCTCCGTCGATTCGGCCAAGGTTCGCAAGGCCCTGGACGGTTTGGAATTCATGTCGTTTTACGGCGGATGGGATGTCGATGAGAACGGCATGCAGGTCGGTCACACCATGGTGGACGTCCAATGGCAGAAAGCCAAGCGGATCATCGTTTGGCCCGAAGAAGCCCAGACCGGCAAGGTCTGCTATCCGATGCCCACATTCGCCGAAAAAGCCAAGGGCAAGGTTGCGGCTCCATAAGCAACCGATCCTTTGTAAAAATCGTGTGCCGCGGCGGATATTGCACCGCCACGGCGCCTTTAGCGACCATTTCGGCGCCGAATGTCGACGCCCATCCTATCTGCCAAAAGCGAGTCGCGCATGGTACTAGAACAACTTGCCGGAAATCTATTCCAAGGCCTTGTGCTGGGAGCTGTCTACGGAATGGCCACCATGGGCCTCAGCCTGATCTTCGGTGTTCTCAAGGTCGTAAACGTCGGTCACGGCGCTTTCATCATGGTCGGCGCTTTTATTGCCTACTGGCTGTTTTCCGCGCTGGGGATCAACCCGGTCCTGGCGATCCCGGTGGCCTTTGCCATCGGACTCGGACTGGGCCTCTTTTTTTACTATACCGTCATGCAACGGCTGATCAAAGCCCCCGAACTGGCCACGCTGCTGGCCACCTTCTCCATTGGCGTGCTGTTGCAGGAAGTGATCAAACTCATCTTCGGGTCCGAATTCCGGGGTTACAACTGGGCGGTGGGTAAAATCGATCTATGGGTCACGGTCCTTCCGGTGTCCAAGCTCCTGGCCTGCCTTGGCAGTGTGGCCATCGCGGTGTTGTTGTACCTGTGGTTCAACCGAACCCGGGCCGGATCAGCCATGCGCAGCGTGGTCGAAGACAGTGAAGGGGCAAGGGTTTGCGGCGTCAACGTTGGCGCCGCCTATGCCTGGAGTTTTGCCCTGGGAATTGGTTTGACCGTTACCAGCGGCGTACTGTTGACCATGTTCATCCCGGTCGGAATTAACCCTTATATGGGGGGCGGGTACACGCTCAAGGCCTTTGTCATCGCCGTGCTCGGAGGGCTGTCCTCACCCTATGGCGCCTTCTTCGGAGGCTTGGTTTTCGGCCTGATCGAAAACGGCTCCTACACCCTTTTTGCCTTGCTGCCGGGCGTGGAACCCTTTGCCCTGACGCGGTTTCTCTCTTTCGTCATCCTTCTGATCATTTTACTGATCCGACCTACCGGACTGCTGGCGCGAAAATGAAAACCAAACTGATTAAATATTATCCGATGCTTCCCGTTCTGGTGCTATACACCGCCCTTTTTCTGGTCGGACGCAATGTGTCGGGAATGTGGCAGCTGGTGGCCATGCTCCTTTTCTACTGTGCCCTGGGCCAGGCCTTCAACATCTTTCTGGGCATGACCGGCTATGTCGATTTCGGCTATGTGGCCTTTATGGGGGTGGGCACGTACGGCATGGCCCTGGCCATCAGCCGGCTGGCCCACCTGGAACATCTCGGCGTAGGCATCATCGTTATCGGATTTGCCATGGCCATGCTCATGTCGACCCTGCTTTCCATTGCCGTCGGCGCCGTGGCCCTGCGCCTGCGCGGGGCTTACTTTGCCATTGCCACGATCGGGGTCAACGAGGGATTCCGCTTTTTGATCGAAGGAGCCCGCATATGGAACGGTTCGGAAGGCATTATCTTCATGGCCCAGCTCAATCAAATCCTGGGTCGGGAGGCGGCCAGCGCGTTGGCGACCTTCTGGGCCGACGTGATCGTTCTGGTGATTGCGGTGTTGGCGGCCATGGTGACCCTTATCTACATGCGCAGCAAGATCGGGTATGCCCTGACGGCCTTGAGAGAAGACGAGGATGCGGCCAAGGTAATGGGCATCAACGTGACCAAGTTCAAAATCATCGCCTTTATTACCAGTTCCTGCTTTGCCGGACTGGTGGGGGCCTCTTCGTGGGCCTTGAAAACGCCCTATGTATTTCCCCCGGAAGTGTTCGAAATTCATTACACCATCGAAGCGATCATCATCGTACTTCTCGGTGGGGCGGGAACCCTGCTGGGCCCGCTGGTCGGCGGCCTTATTTATGGCATATCTAAATACTATCTGTCGATTTTCATTCCGGGATTCCAGCTGCTGATTTTTGCGCCGATCATCATCGTCATCATCGTCGTGTTTCCGGAAGGCGTGATCGGCATGCTGAAGGCGAAGACAAGAAATACGGCCCTGGGCCGTTACATCATTTAGCGTAGGTGGCGATCCAATGACCCTGCTTCAGCTCGACAATATAACCAAACGCTTCGGCGGCCTGGTGGCCGTCAACAGCGTGAGTCTGGAGATCGACACCGGCCAGTTCGTCGGTATCGTCGGCCCCAACGGCTCGGGCAAGACCACCCTGTTCAACTTGATCAGCGGTGTATTTTTCCCTGAGGAGGGGCAGATTCTTTTCGAGGGCGCCGACATTACCCGGATGCCCCCATTCAAAAGGGCACCGTTGGGCATCGGCAGAACTTTTCAGATTCCGCGGCCGTTCAGTTCGGAAACGGTCCGGGAGAATATCGCCGTGGGGGCCATGTTCGGCAGAATGGGCAAAGAACTCAGTGTGGATGCCTCCATGGAAGTTGCCGATCAGCTCATCGAAAGGCTGGATCTTACGGCCCATCGGGATAAAGCCGCCGGAACGCTGACGCCCATAGAGAAAAAGATGCTGGAAATCGGGCGTGCCTTAGCCATGAAGCCGAAAATTCTGCTCATGGACGAGGCCATGGCCGGCATGCATCCCAGCGACATCGATCAAATGGTGGCGTTCTTGAAACAAATCGCCAAGGAAGAGAATATCGCCCTGGTGGCCATGGTCGAACACATCATGAGGGCCGTGCTCGGTATGGCGGAAAAAGTTATCGTTCTCCATCAGGGAGCCAAATTGGTGGACGCCCCGACCCAGGAAGCCTTGAACGATCCCAGGGTGGTCGAAGTTTATCTCGGTGGTGCAGGAGGCAAATAAGCATGCTGCAGGTCAACGATCTCGAATCCGGTTACGGTCCCATGCAGGTTCTCTGGAAGCCCAGCCTGGAAGTGAAAACCGGGACCATCACCTCGCTTCTCGGACCCAACGGGGCCGGTAAAAGCACCCTGCTGGGAACGATTTTCGGCTCCGTTTCTCCCTGGAACGGATCGGTCGTTTACGAAGAGAAGGACATTACGCGGGAGCCGACGCATAAAAAAGTGGATATCGGGTTGGCGCTGGTGCCGGAAGGCAAGCACCTGTTTCCCAATATGACCGTAGAAGAGAACCTGTACATGGGGGCCTACCTGAAACGGGCCGAGGCGCATCGTGAAGACTCCCTGGCCAAGGTCTATGAACTGTTTCCCCGGTTGTCGGAACGGCGGGCCCAGATGGCCGGGTCGCTCAGCGGCGGAGAACAACAGATGGTCACCATCGGGAGATCTTTGATGACCAAGCCCAAGCTGATCATGCTGGACGAGCCCAGCCAGGGACTGGCCCCCTTGCTGGTGGAACTGATGTTCGAATCCATCCGGAAAATGAAAGACGAAATCGGTCTGACCATCCTCCTGGTGGAACAGAATGCCGACGCGTCACTGAAGGCCGCCGACTACGTCTATGTCATGCACGAGGGAACCATCAAGGCGCATGGAACCCCGGAAACGGTGAAGGCTTCCGACGAAATCAGGGAAGCCTACCTCGGTTTATAAACAGGAGCTGTACAGCCCGCGCCCTTCTCAACCCTCGACGCGGTCGCGAACGTACTTCCACCCCATGAACCTTCCTGGATTCCGGATCTCCGCTTCGCTACGTCCGGAATGACAAAACTGGAGACCCGGCAAAAAAAGGAACTTGAACTTTCAAAAGAACCGTATTTCCGAGTTTTCTACTTCGACCTCCCGACAAATCCTACAATAGTATCTTTATGCTCCTTTACGATAAGCCGCCCCAATTCCGAGAGGTTTCGGTGTTCAGCGAAATCGTAGTCCAGTTTGGCCGTGCTGAACTGGGGATCGAAGGAGAACGCGCCCTGGTTGAACAGATTCTGTAGAAAGCCGGGTTGGTTGTACGGTTTTCCCCGGGCCTGGCGATCGAATTCATCCCAGGATTTCAGTTTGATATAAAGAATGTCCGGGATGCCTTCCGGGGCGTCGAGAACATGCAGGGGCGCGTTGGCCTCGTCCAGCCGGTCGATCACGCCTTCACTCAACGCGGTGTTGATATGGTGCCGTTTGATGAGGGTTTTCAAGCCATGATAAGACTGGTTGGAGCGCGTGGCGTCCTTGTCCTCTTTGTCGTGTTCGGCGTCCACAACGATAATATATCCGCACCCTCGATTGATGAGGGATTCGATGCCCAGATTGTTGTAATGCCCACCGTCGGAAACATCCAGATGGTCCGTCTCGGAAACGTTGGCCCGGCTTTTTACTTCTCTGGCATAATTCACAACTTCCCGGCTCAGCCCCAGTCCGGCCACTTCTCCACCCAGCGCCGGAAGGTGAACGGCAACCGCCGCTCCCGAAATGGCGATGGCATCGCGGATTCTGATGGTTTTCACACTGGCCATTAAATCCTTGGAATGGATATACCCCAGCGAACGCGATCCCGAGTAGAGTTTCGTCATCTCGAAGCACTCCTGGGTCACGCTGAAGCTTTCCGGGCTGCGATAATTGACGGTTCCGTTAACGATCAAAAAAGGCCTGTCCGTGTCCTTGGCCATGGTTTTATCGGCCAGCGGCATGTAGCGAGACTTCTGGCCGTGTTCCCGCAAGAATGTCTTTGCCAGCAGCCTGCCGTAAATATTGCTGATATAATTTGCATTTTTTCTGGAAAGGGCGGCTTCCTGCAGCACGCGGGCAGGGTTGGGCAGCAACGCCTCGAAGCCCTCTTCGATCAGGTTGGGATGGGTCGGGATGTCGTCAAAAAACCATCTCAGGTCATTGGAGGTGGAAAACGGCATGGAGATCCATGATCCGCCCGATACCGCCGACAGGTAGTCGATTTTCCCGATCGCTCCGATCTCATAAAGCCCCCGGAGAACACCGTAGTTGAAAATAGCCGACCGGTATCCGCCGCCGGAAAGGGCCAGGCCCAGCGTGTGCGTCTGTTTTCCTTTCAGGCCGATGATCTTCTTTTCCGGCCAGCGCTGCGCAACACGGGCGCCGATTTCTCCAAAATTCGGGTTGTATCTTGTCCTGTAAGCCATGGAGTCCTCCTTATGGGTTTATGATCTATGTAAACAATCAGGCTTCTTGCCGCAGCTGCTCCTGCAGTAAAAGAGTATAGCTGAAGGTCGGCCCCCACACTTCTTCGGCCAGGCGGCAAATGTCCATCAATCGGGCGAAATCGCGCGGATCGGCCACTACCTGGCATCCGGCGCTCCATTTTCCCACCCGGATCGACCGCCAATCGGCCGAGGCGCGGTGAATATTGAGGCCAAAAAGCCCCTTTTGGACCGTGTCCGGCATCATGTCCAGAATCTCGTCCCTGTCGTTGTCGCGGTAGGCTTTGATGGGTTTGCATTGCACCAGGGCTTCGTATTTGCCTTTATGCAGGCCGATCTCGTAGCTGGAAGGATACTGGCCCTCCACCATGATGGCGGTTCCGCTCACATTGAGGGGCTGGTCAAGATAGTAGATGCCGGGATCGGTGGTGGCCTGCCAGATGTGAAACTCCCATGCGTCCGTGTCCCAGTTCATCCAGAAAGCGCCCATCCAGTCGTCGAAAGTGCCGGCAATGGTATCGGCAGTGCGGACCCCGAACAGGTTCAGGTCGTAATTTCGTTTGCGGCCGGAACGTTCGATGCCGTCATAGATTTTATACCCCAAGTTTTTCATCCCCCCGGTCACCATGGCCAGGTTCGGCACCGACGTATCCTCAGATGTATCGATATTGTCGATCCGCTGCGGCATGGCCAGGGCAGCGTCGGTCTCGTCCGCTTCGTCCGGAGTGAGCCACAGGTCCCCTTCGGCCGCCCGGCGCAGGACCAGTCCCCGCAGGGTTCTTTTCTTGCCGCTGACAGGATCCGTAGCCTTGACCCAGCGGCTTAATTCGAAAGGAACCTCCTCGTAGTTGCCGATGCTCAATTTTCGCCGCAGCGTGCTTGCCTGCAGGTTGCCGGCCCCGACGTTGAAGGCGAAACTGACCAGGGCGGCGAACTGGTTGTCGGTCAGCGGAACCGAGATCAGGCGTTCGACATCCTGGGCAGCTTCGGCCAAGTCCTGCTGCAGCATGGCCACCGCTTCTTTCTCGGCAACGGTCTGACCTTGCCTCACGCCCCGCGTATGGCCGTAGCCGATGGTCCACACCCCGGCCGGACAGAGATACGCTTCGGAATAAAAGCCCTCGAAACGCTTGACCAGGTCCAGGCCGCGTTTATTGATGGTTCGGCTCATGTTCACCTCCTTGCGTCAGTTGGCAATTGTCTGCCGGTCAAACCAATGATGCATGGAACCGGTAACTTTTAAGGGTTTCCAGAGCCGCTTCAGGCACCGCATGGACGAGCATTTAAAAAAGAGAACCCGGCGCATCCGGATGGATTGTTTTCGCGTGATCGTTACGGCCTGCAGATTTTGGGGTACCGGTCGTCATCGATCTTCAGTTCCCCGGCCGGTTCACCCATAAACATCTCACTGATCTGTCCGATCGTATTCAGCGCCCTGGCCTGTTCGATGGTTATTCCCAGTGGGGAGGCATCTTGCAGAGCCGGTCTCTGATCATAATCATTCACTTTCCCGATGAGTTCTCCTGTATGGCCGATATGATAATTCCTGGCCTTTTCGACATTCGAGCAGTAGTACTCTCTCATGCCTGGATGCTTCTTCAGGCGATCATCCGTTTCGAACTGGTAGATCTTTTTGATCAACTCTCTGGCTTTTTCCAGATCCCCGAAGGCATTTCTCATCGTTTCAATTTCAATTGCGGTATCCTTGTTGTCGTAAAAGTCGATCTTCCCCAACGTATCTTTCAGGTTGACCCCGTTGGCCAGCGATTCCAGGCCGGCGAAAGGAATCACCAGTTGCAGGAACATGCAATCCCGGTCCGGCCCGGCTTCTTTGAGTTCGGCGCACAAGTTCATGCCGCTGAGGGTCGCTTCGAACAGATCGTCAACGACTTCCGGGGCACCGCTTTTCCAGTACGCTGTGGCTGCAATGCGATAATAAGCGATGGCGTCCGCTTCCTTTCCTCTCAAGCCTTCTAGTGATTCAGCCTCTGTTTGGGCATGGGTCGCGATGCCGATCAGATACGTCGCCGAACCTTCCTGGTCCTTGGGGCGGACTTCAACCAGCAGGCGGGTCAATTCGTTGTCCGTCCGGATCAGGTCGGTGGCACGCTGCACATCCTTGACCGTAGCGCAGCCAAACAGAATCAGGACGCCGACTCCGAAAACGAATGTAACAAGGCGTTTTTTCATGATCAGGCCTCCTTTGCGAACAGGATCGCTTCAATTTCATCTTCGGTGGGCAGCTTTCCGGCTGCCAGAACATTGCCGACCAATCCTCGAAATACTTTCAGCATGGCATCGCTGCCGAATTTCTCGGGAGCGGCAACGGACTTGTCTTTCAGTCGCTCAAGAAACCGGTCGACCACCTCCGGTTGCTTGACTGCGGCGGCGACATTACCGGCAAGGGCTTCGATGGAGGCCTCCAGTACCTTTTCAAGCGTTTTTCCGAAAAGAACCGATTGGCCCGCACGCCCTTTCTGCGTCCAGGTTTCGCTTGCCACTTTTAAAACGGATTGGATGACCGACAGGGCCAGGGCCTGGCCCGGATCATCTCCAGACACGGACAATCCGAACAGCCTGCCCGGGTTGGCAGCAGCCTTCTCCGCGGCCACACCGGCGATTGTTATCCATTCATCGGGAGACAGCAGCAGGTTGTCGTCCGCTGCCATGGCTTTCGCAATTCCGCCAATGATGGCCTGCAATTCGGATGTTTGCACACCCAGCATACCGGGCGTCTGAGCGGCCTGTTGAAGGATGATTCGCGCCAGTTCGAGCAACTGCCTGTCGCTGAATGCTTTCAAGGCTCCTTTCAAGGTGCCGTCTTCATCCAGGGTTTCCAGGGCGGTCGACAAACTAGTGGTGATCTGCTCCAGGGCGATGCCGGCAATTTCCTCCCATGGTTCTGCTGGATCGAGCTTGAAAAGGGCGGAAGCGTTCTCACCGATCACGTCTAAAATCATGGCCGCCAGGGCGGTACCGATGGGGCCTTCAAAGCGTGGATGCGCGCTCAAGGTTGCGGCGGAACCACTCAGGAGTTCCTTAAAAAGGTCGGTTTTCGTTGAATGGTCGGTCCCCAGAAACAGTGCCGGCCGCTCGATGGCGACACGCAAACCGGCCTGGTATATGCGGATCAGGCCTTGTTCGTTGAACACATCGACGATGCTGCCGTCGTGCGTCGCACGCTGGATGTCTTCGAACAGGGCGGAAGTCACCACGCCCAGCGCTTTGTCGTCGGCAAAATCCTTCCCGAAAAAATCCTCGGTGTTCTCGGCCAGCAATGCAAAAGCGGCCTCGGCACAAGGGCCTGCCAGTGCATCAACCAATTCCCGATATCGCATCTGATCGGCAATGGATTCGGGCAAAGCGTCTATCATGGGCTTGGTCACACCCTGTATGAGTCCGGCGATATCCTCATTTTTCAAGACGATATTGGCATTGCCGGTGAGGCTTCCCAGGCCGGCCCGCAGAAAAATGCCCAGCACACGATCGGCAAAATTGGCCTTTGACCCGAAAGCGGATACATCATCCGGGATTAAAGCCGACATGCTGTGGGCAAAGGCCACAATCATTTTTTCTCCCCGACTGCCGATGCCAAAAAGGGTTGGATCCGCCTGGATGAATTCAAGGCCGATATCCGTCAGGGTCAGGGCCATGCGAACAAACGCACTGGGCGGTTGTCGCTCCTCGCGCCACTGTTCGACCATTCGTCCGGATGCAAGCATGTCTGCTTCGAATTTCGCCTCGTTTTCCTCTTTGCCCTGATCCAGGAGCTGTTGTTTGGCCTTGTGTTGAAGCATAACCGTATAGGCCGCATCGACCAGTTCCGGCTTCGTGCTCTTGAGTTCCCTGTTCTCGGCGTCCCAAAGGGCGGAAAACGCTGAAGCTGCTCCCGCAAGCTGCGGTTTGTCTTTTAAGAAAACGACCAGTTGCGCGGCCCTAGAACCTTCCGGGAGTTCCAGATCGGGTAGAAATACCTTGCGATCCCGGGCGTGTTCGCCATAAAGCTGCGCGCCCGCCTGTGCCGCCCTCAGTGTTGCCTGAATACCTGAAATAATGAGCGTTGGATTCATAATTGCTCCTGTCTCACGACTTATAGACGAATGGCTTTCGGGCCCAGTTGCGGGCCGGGTTTTCCATTTTCACCGGTGGCCGTCCCGCCTTTTTCGGTTTCCCGGGCATCGGCAAGTACCGTGTCAACAATTTCCCTTCGCATCTTCGGATCTCCGTTCGCGTCCCTGGCCGAAAACCGGAACTCGGCCGAAGCGTCTATGTTTTGGAGTCCTTTCCGCACCTGGGCCAGCCGTTTGGCGATGTCGAACCAAAATGGCGCTCCCAGGCCGATCAATACCCCGGTAAAGGCTACGGCCATCACCCAGACCGCAAACCCGGATGGATTGTTTTTCGCTGTGAACCAGACTCTTATGAAAATGGATTTGGCTTCCAGTTTCCGTTGGGCAATGTTTTTACACTTCGATCCGGCCGTCTCCCATTTCTCATCCGCACCACTCTTGCTGTAAGGGCAATTCGGGTAGAGTTCCCATCCGATGGGAACCCCCATGGTGGTCAGGTCAGCCACCTGTTGTTTGGCGATTTGAAGCGTTTCCTGGATCTTCGCAATGTCGGACTGCTTCCCGATCTCCGCTTCAATTTCTCTCTTTTCCTCTTTCAGCCGGGCAAAGGTTTCGATATTTTCATTTTTGGCCTGTTCGATCTGCTTGTCTATCTCCCTTTTTTGAATATAAAGCGCGTTGAGTTCCTCAAATGAATCCTGGGCACTTTGGTTATCTTCCAGGAAGGCTTCATGCTTCTGGATGATCGCTGTTGCCAGTTCGGAATCGGTCCGGTAATTTTCAAAAATACGGAAGGCGTCGATATTGGCAGCAAAAGCCAAAAGGATGCCGACAGCGATCGACCATTGCCGCGCATGCTGCTTGAAGCTGGCTGATACGGACGAACTGAACTCCTCGTATTTGCGGGCGAGCCGGTTGAATTCGGCCTTTACGGTGGAGATTGCCCGGGACGACGATTTTTTAACAGCCTCGCTTTCAGCCAGACAGCGCAGCAAATACTCCAAAGATACCTTGTCAAAGAGGCCGGCACGTTTTCGATCCCCGAAAATTTGCAGGAGAAAACACCCCACGCGCTGCAGGCTGCTTTTGCCGGCGGCCTTATCCCGGCCGAAGTAAGCCAGCCGCCCGGCAAGAGACAGATTTTCCAATTCAATTTTCAGTTTATCGAGCGATGCTTCTGCGGGGTTATCGATAACTCGCTTGATAAAATTCCAGCGATCTTCTTCACTCATTTTCAGATGGCTGTTCTCCATCTCTTTATTAAGAAGTTTCATCACCTCGATAAAGTTCTTCTTGCGCATTCTTGAAATCCGCAGTCCGGCTTCCATAATAACGGTGACAACCGTCGCCAAAGCGGCCATGGTCAATGCAAAGGCCAATGAGGCATCGAGCAGTTGCATGACAAACCTCCCCTTCGAATACTCTTTATCGGAACAACGATTTCAATCGCGGCTCACCCGACACAACAATCGTATCGGAGGACAAACGGGATTTCGGTCAGGTCGGAAATGACCTTCTCGATCATATAAAATGGCAATAGTGAAGTCAGGAATAAGTGGAGCTCAGGAACAGTGCAAAGCTCAGAATGGATCTTTTTTATTAAAGGGAAAAAAGCGGGAAATTTCAAGGGAAAAATGGTCGACAGGTAGTGGGGCGCCGGGCGGTAAACGATTGCAGGGTTCCGCAGATGCACGATGCCGGACATGCAGAACGTACCGATTGGCATTCAAGCAGCCGGGAACAAAGCGGATAGCATGCCCTGTAGACGCTTGTGATTCTTCCGTTGACAAACCGGACAAAAATCCTTCTACTGGAAAAAAGCCACCGATTGATGCACCTGTTTAATGATGGATGATCGTGTTTATGGAAACCGCTGTACGCAAAAAAACGGGAAAAACCGAAACCCGGCTCTCCATTGCAGTCATGGCGATTCTCGTGGTCGTTGCAGCCGGCGTGTTCATGCGTCAGTACCGGATCAATCCGGCGGTGATCGCCCTGCGTCCTGAATCCCATCTTCATACGCTTTCGTCCGAATCGGATCGTCCGCCGCTGATCGACACTGCGGGTTTGAGAATGTCACCCTTTTCTCCACCGGAGCGCTTCGGCCCGGAAACGCTCTACGAAAAGATCAACGGCCGTGCCGATCTCTACCTCTCCTCGGGGTTCGTTTCCCTGAAAACCCAGCGATTTACCATTGATCCGGCGGCCGGGAACTGGGTAGAAGGTTTCGTCTACGACATGGGAACCCCGCAAAACGCCTTTTCGGTATTCAGTATGCAGCGGCGGGAAGATGCCCAACCCGACGACATCGCGCCCAATGCCTACCGCACGGAAAATGCCCTTTTTCTGGCCCATAAAAACTTCTACATGGAGCTGATTGGAACGGATGCTTCCTTGAACCTTCAGGCAGCCATGGGAGAACTGGCCGGTAAATTCCTGCAAGAAAAGGGCGGCCCTGCCGCAGAAGCCCCTGGAGCCGACCTGTTCCCGAAGGACGGCATGCGTCCCGGCAGTCTCCAACTGATCGCGGACAACGCCTTCGGCTACGAGCAGTTAAACCGGATTTACACCGCGGAATACAACCTTAACGATTTTCGTCTGACAGCCTTTGTCTCCCGCCGAAACGATGCCGAAGCCGCAGCGACGCTGGCCAGGGAATATCAGCGTACATTGCTTTCCTTCGGCGCTGTCCGGATCGACGAAGCCATACCCTTGGAGGGGGCGGTTGCCCTAAAGTTTTTCGACACCTATGAAATCGTTTTCTCCCGGGGAGACTGTTTTGCCGGCATCCATGAAGCCGACAGCCTCGAGGCGGCGATGGTTCTTACCGGGCGTTTGGCTGCGCATTTGAAGAAATGAACCAAACAACCGAAGAGGAAATCCTCTTGACCGAGCCATCAATCGATCGACGCGAGTTTCTGGGACGCTGCACCCGCGCGGGACTGTCCGTCGCCGCAGCCGGCACTTTAGGGATCGGATTTTACGACAGCCATCCGCCGGAGGGAAGTGTCGCTGAAAACGGGTCGCTCCGAATCCCCGATTATTCGCGAGCCGAGATGAAAGGCCACATCTGCATCGCCAGGGGAACGGACCGCGCCGCCACCGTCCGACAGGCCTTTGCGGCCCTGGGTGGCATGGAGGCCTTCGTCAATCCCGGCGAGCGGGTGCTTCTCAAAGTCAATGCCGCCTTCGCTTCACCGCCGTCTTTGGGTGCCACTTCCCATCCGGATCTGGTGGAAGCAGTCGTGGGAATGTGCCTGGAAGCCGGCGCTTCCCAGGTGATCGTCACGGACAACCCCATCAACGACCCGGCCTCCTGCTTCGCACTGACCGGCATCGAGGCCGCTGCCCGCCAGGCCGGGGCCCGGATCGTGCTGCCCCGCGAAGCTCTGTTTCGGCGCTTCAGCCTCAACGGCGGCCGCCTGATCCGCAACTGGCCGGTCCTCTACGATCCCCTGACCAAAGTGCACCGCGTCATCGGCATGGCTCCGGTCAAGGATCATCATCGCAGCGGCGCGAGCATGACATTGAAAAACTGGTACGGCCTGCTGGGCGGACGACGCAACATCTTCCACCAGGACATCCATACGATTATCCAGGAACTGGCCCTGTTGGTCCGCCCCACGGCAGTGGTGCTTGATGGGATCCAGACCATGATTTCCAATGGTCCCACCGGCGGGTCGCTGTCCGACCTCAAGCCCACGGGCACCCTGATCGTCAGCACCGACCCCGTGGCCGCGGATGCCGCCGGCGCCGCCCTTTTGAACAAACAGCCTGGCGATCTGCCCTTTATCGCGAAGGCCGAAACCGCCGAGGCCGGCACGGCCGACTATCGATCGCTGGTATTGAAGGAGATCCATACGGGCTAATGAAAATCGTAACCGCCAGACGTATCAGCCAATTTTTTTTCTTCTTGTTATTTCTGTGGTTCTGTGTCGTCTCCACCCTGGGCGAGCAGTGGTGGCAACTGCGCGGATGGCCGGTGAACTGGATGATCCAGTTGGATCCGCTGGTGGGTCTGGCCACCCTGCTGACCACCGGCACGCTTTACGCCGGTCTGCTCTGGGGCCTGCTGACCCTGGTGCTGACCATTGTGCTGGGCCGTTTTTTCTGCGGATGGGTATGCCCCTTCGGGGCGCTTCACCAGGCCGTGGGGTGGCTGGCCAACCGCCGCCGCAAGGCCTCCCGGATGATGGCGGCCAACCGCTATCGCAGAGGCCAGGGAGTCAAGTACGCCATCATAGTCTTCCTGCTCGGTGCCGCGGCCGGCGACCTGCTGGACCGCCTGTTGGCCCTGCCTGTAAACATGCCCCTGGTCGCCGGGGGGATTGGCGCTGGCCTATTGCTTTTAGGCACCGTGGCGCACTACAGCAAGTCAATGTCCGGCCTCCGCTGGGCCGTCAGTGTGGTGTGCATTGCCATCGTCTGGCTGCTGCTGGGCCTGTTGACCGACGGTTCCCGGCTGCTGGCCGCCTCGCTTCAAACCGGACTGCTGGACCCGATCCCTTTGTTCTACCGCTCGGTAAACCTGACATTGCTGCCCCTGGTGGACGGCCGTTTACTATCTCTTTCTTCCGCCAGTCGGATCTATCCGGGTGCCCTGGTTATCGGCGCACTTTTCTGGACGGCAGTTTTGCTCAACCTGCGCATCCCACGGTTCTACTGCCGCTTTGTCTGCCCGCTGGGGGCCCTGTTCGGCCTGTTGGGGAAAAACGCCCTGTGGCGCATCGGCCAGAAACCCGACGGCTGCACGGCCTGCGGGGCCTGCGATCGCCATTGTGAAGGCGGTTGTGAACCGGCCGCAACCATCCGCACCGCCGAGTGCGTGCTGTGCATGAACTGCCTGGATGACTGCCGGCACGGGGTGATGGGATATCACCTGCATGCATCGGCAGCCGGAGAAATGGCCGCTCCGGACCTCTCCAGACGGGCAGTCGCGGCGACGCTGTTTTCGGGCCTGACGGCAGCCCCTCTGGCCCGCCTGGCCGGTCTGACCGACGCGGCCTGGAACCCGGATGTGATCCGGCCGCCGGGATCGCTGCCGGAAGCCGAATTTCTCCAACGCTGTATCAAATGCGGCCAGTGCATGCGCATCTGCCCCACCAATGTCATCCAGCCGGCGGGTCTTCAGGCCGGTGTCGAAGGCATCTGGACGCCCATGCTCAACTTTCGCATGGGCACCAGCGGTTGCCAGCAAGGCTGCATCGCCTGCGGCAACCTGTGTCCCACGTCAGCCATCCGGCCCCTTTCCGTCGACGAACGCCTGGGCCGAAAATCATTCGCCTCTCGGGGTCCGGTCCGCATCGGTACGGCATTCGTCGATCGCGGCCGCTGCCTTCCCTGGGCCATGGACCGTCCCTGCATCGTATGCCAGGAGAACTGTCCGGTCAGTCCCAAAGCGATTTTCACCCGCAGCGAATACCGGCCGGTCCGGCTGGAGGGTGAATTGCAACTTCAAGGCATGACGGACAACCGCCTGCTGTTCCATGGACCGGCCGTGCCGGCAGAGCAGTTTGCCACCGGGGACTATTATCTTACTGTTGGCGACGACAGAGGCCTACCGCCGGCCCGAATCAGCGCCATTGGTGCCGGCGGAATCGTCCTGGAGAAAAACCCCTTCGCCGGGACTGCCGCAGAAGGAGACCGGATCACCCTGTTGGTGCGACTTCAGTTGCCCTTCGTGGATCCGGCCCATTGCATCGGCTGCGGGATCTGCGAACACGAATGCCCGGTCAAGGGCCGTCGGGCCATCCGGGTGACGGCCGAGAATGAAACGAGGGTGAGGGAGCATCGGTTATTGCTTTGACAACGGCTCCTCAGGTTCTATTAGTATTATAAAATAACAAACAGATAGAGGTGAAAAAATGAAAAAATCCGATAAAGACCTCTCCCGCCGCTCTTTTTTTAAAACCACCGGCGCAGCCGCTATCGGCGCCGCCATGGCCCCGTTGGGATCCGTCAATCCGGCAAAGGCTGCCGCACCGCTTATGGCCGCCGGCCCCGAGGCCATGCCGAAAAGGACTTTCGGACGTTCCGGCATCCAGGTACCGATCCTGTCACTGGGAGGCATGTTCGACATCCCTTCCAACCAGACCCTGCTCAAGCAGGCCATCCGCTGGGGCGTCACCTACTGGGACACCGCCCATGTTTACAGCGGCGGGCGCAGCGAGGAAGGCATCGGGCAGTTTTTCTCCCGCTACCCTGACCAGCGGAAGAAAATCTTTTTGGTCACCAAGTCCACCTCGCGAAGCCCCCGGGGAATGAGCAGGGATCTGGCCACCTCCCTCAAACGGATGAACACCGACCACATCGACCTTTTTTTCGTACATGCCATTCGCGACGCCGGCATCATGGACAGCGACATTCGCGCGTGGGCCGAAGAGCAGAAAGAAAAAGGCAGAATCCGTCTCTTCGGCTTCTCCACCCACAGCAACATGCAGCAGTGCCTGCTGGACGCCTCCCGACTGAGTTGGATCGACGGCATCATGATGACCTATAATTACCGAATCATGCACGACGAGACGATGAAGCGGGCGGTCGCGGCCTGCGTGGATGCCGGTATCGGGCTCACCGCCATGAAAACCCAGGGCGGCGGCCCAGTGGCCACCGACAGCGACCGGGAACTTCAACTGGCCGGACGTTTCGTGCAAAAAGGATTCACCGACAAGCAGGCCAAACTCAAGGCCATTTGGGAAAATCCGCAGATTGCCGCAATCTGTTCGCAGATGCCCACCATGTCGATTCTTATGGCAAATATTGCCGCTGCCGTGGACCGCACCGCACTGACCGACAACGACCGACAGGTCCTGGACGATTATGCCCGGGCAACTTATTCAGGCTACTGCGCCGGCTGTACGCAAATCTGCGAGAATGCCGTCGCCGGCAAGCTTCCCGTGGGCGATGTCATGCGCTATCTCATGTACGACCGCAGCTACGGGAACACGCACGATCCGGCAGTCAAACTGGCGGCCATTCCCCAAAAAGTGCGCCGGCAATTGACCCGGGCGGACTACGCGGCCGCCGAGGCCCGCTGCCCCCGGCGCCTGCCCATTGCCCGCCTGATGAAAGAAGCCGCGGAAAAGTGGAGTTAAGTGGGAGTTTTTTCTTGACCCGTCGATAAATTTGCGCAAAGGGAGGCCCAAGTGTTGCGTTTTCCGCCAACAGTCGGCGGATGCGGTCGGCACGGGTAAAAACCGGACAGTACAGGGTGCCCGATCACAATGCCAAATACCAGCGCTCAAATGACGAATGCATTCTCCTCCGGTCCTGGATTGAGGACTCGAGTGCATGCATCCGACTGACATTTGACGCCGGTCTTTGGCATTTGGCGTTTATGAGTTGCCCCTTCGGGTGCGGGTATCCACACCCGATCACGTCAACAAAGGAGAAACGATGGATCTCGAATGTATCGTCTACGACAAACAGGACGGGGTGGCCGTCATCCGGCTCAACCGGCCCAAAGTCCTCAATGCCATGAACAAGCGCCTCTGGCTGGATATGCAGGCCTGCCTGGACGACGCCCGCAAGGACACGCAGATCAAGGCCGTGGTGATCACCGGCGAAGGGCGCGCCTTTTCCACAGGGGCCGATCTCAAGGAGTCCAAGACCCGCTCCATCGAGGACTACCGGGATTATCTGGTGGCGCTTCAGGAAGCCTCCCGGGCGATCATCCGCTTTGAAAAACCCACCCTCGCCGCCATCAACGGCTACGCCATCGGCTCAGGATACGAGCTGGCCCTGGCCTGCGACATCCGCATCGCCGCCGAAGATGCCAAAATCGGCAGTCCCGAGGCCAAAGTCACTTCATCGGTTACCGGCGGCGCCTTCCGGCTGGTCCAAGATCTGGTCGGTCCGGGTAAGGCCCGCGAACTGCTCTTTACCGGCGAGTACATCGACGGCGTGGAAGCCCAGCGCATCGGACTGGTCAACCGGGCCGTTCCGTTGGACAGCTTGATGGAAACGGTAATGGAGATGGCCAACAAAATCGCCGCCAATTCCGGTTTCTCCCTGAAAATGATCAAAAAAGGCCTCAACATGGCCCTGGGAGAAGTCAGCTTGGAAGCGCTGATGGACTTCGAGATCGAGGCCTGCCTGGCTTGCGTCTCGACCAAAGAGAGGCAGGAATCGCTGCAGGATTTCGAAGACCGGAAAAAATAAAAGGAGTAGAGTATGACCCTCGAACACGTCCTCAACGCCCGCTCCGTGGCGGTAATCGGTGCCTCCAAGGTGCCTACCAAGCGCGGCTACCAAACCATCCGGACCCTTCTGGACGAACGTTACGAAGGGGCGATCTACCCGGTCAATCCAAAGGAGAAGAGCATTTTGGGCCTGCCCTGCTATCCCGCGGTTTCCCAAATTCCGGGTGAAGTGGACGTAGCCCTGGTGGCCACACCGGCCCGGACCGTCCCCACGATCCTGGAAGACTGCGGCAAAAAAGGAGTCAAGGGCGCCGTGATTCTGGCCACGGGTTTCGGCGAAACCGGCGCCCGGGGCAAGGCGCTGGAAAACGATGTACTGGACGTGGCCGGGCAGCACCACATCCGCCTGATCGGACCCAACACTTCCGGGATGATCAACCTCAAGGACAATCTGAACCTGGTGGGCCTCAAGGATTCGCCCAAAGGCGATATCGCCCTGTTGACCCAGAGCGGCAACATGGCCCTGACCCTGATCACCGAAGCCAAATTGAAGAGCCGCAAGGGCTTCACCTATTATGTAGGCGTGGGCAACGAAGCGGATATCCGCTTTCACGAGTACCTGGAATTCTTCTCCCAGGACCCCGACACCAAAGCGATCCTGATGTATGTGGAGGGCATGCGCGAAGGACGCAAATTTCTGCAGCAGGCATACAGGACCACCGAGAAAAAGCCGATCGTTCTGCTGAAAAGCGGCCGCTCGGCCACCGGAAAGAAGTCGGCCGGCTCCCATACCGGGGCCCTGGCCGGCATGTCCCGGGTGGCCAAAGGCGCCTTCGAACGGGCCGGCATCGTCGTCATCGAGAATTCGGACGAACTCTTCCCCGCTGCCGAGGCTCTGTCCAGCCTGCCCCCCATCAAAAACAACTGCATCGCCATCCTGGCAGACGGCGGCGGCCACGCCACCATCGCCGCCGACACCCTCACCGATCTGGGCGTGCAGATTCCCGAACTGCAGGAGAAAACCAAAGCCAAGCTGCGCGCCATTCTCCCCGAGGGCGCCGCGGTGAGAAATCCCATCGATGTGGCCGGCGGAACCGACGACAACCCGCGCATCTTCGCCGAGTGCGCCAACATCGTTTTGAACGACGTCAACGTCGGAGGGCTGCTCATCGTGGGCCTTTTCGGCGGCTACGGCATCCGCTTTGCCGAAAGCCTGGCCCTGATGGAAGAGGACGCCGCCCACCAGATGGGAAAAATGATAACATCCAAAAAGAAGGCCATCGTGGTACACAGCCTCTACAATTCGGAAAAGCCCCACAGCCTGGATCTGCTGCGCTACTACGGGGTGCCGGTGTACGGCAGCCTGGATGTGGCTTGCAAGAGCATCGGTGTTCTGGCCCAGTACGGCCGCTATCTGAAAAGCTACCACGCCGTCTCCAGCTTCGTTTTCGACTGGGGCGCCAAGGCCAAACCGGAAGCATCCAAGATCTTCGACCGCGTCTACGCAGACGGGCGGACGGCGCTGCTGGAAGCCGAGGCCAAGAAGCTGCTCGGCCTGCATGGCGCGAAAGTCACCCAGGACCGGATCGTCGCCACGGCCGAAGCGGCTGCCCAGGCGGCCGCGGAGATGGGCGGGAAAGTGGCCCTGAAAATCGCCTCGCCGGACATTCTGCACAAAAGCGATGCCAACGGGGTTATGCTCAACCTTTCGGGAAAGGAACGGGTGAGAAAAGCCTTCCGGCAGATCGTCAAAAACGCCAAAGCCTATAAACCCGATGCGACCATCGAGGGGGTCCTGGTGTCCCCCATGGTGGACAAGGGCGCCGAAGTCATCATCGGCACCAAAATCGACGACCAGTTCGGTCCCGTGATCATGTACGGACTGGGCGGCGTCCTGGTGGAAATTTTAAAGGATGTCAGCTTCCGCGTTCTTCCCATTACCCGTCGTTCCGCCCTGATGATGATCAAGGATACCAAGTCCTATCCCATCCTGGACGGCGTCCGGGGAGACAAGCCCTACGACAAAAAGGCCCTGGTCAACCTGCTGCTGACCTGCTCGGACATCATCGAGGCCTATCCCCAGATCCAGGAAATGGACCTCAATCCGGTCATCGTCCACCACCAGGGGCTGAGCATCGTCGATGCCCGCATCCTGCTCAAGCCGCTCGATGACAACGGAAAGGCGGGCGCGGACGCGTGAACCGCATTTTCCTGATCATCGTCCTGGCGGCGGTTCTCTTTGGCGGCTGGAAACAGATCGTCTTCCAGCCGGCAGGCGAGACCCCTTCTCCCATGGAGGCCCTCTCTTCCGCCATGGTGGAATCGGCCGGCGGTGCCGTGGAACTGGCCATCGGCCTGGTGGGAGTGATGACCCTCTTTCTGGGATTGATGAAGGTGGCCGAAGCCGGGGGCATGCTCACCATCCTGGCGCGCCTGATCCGTCCGCTGATGGTACGCCTCTTTCCCGACGTTCCCGCCGACCATCCGGCCATGGGCGCCATGATCCTCAACCTGTCGGCCAACGCCCTGGGCTTGGGCAATGCCGCCACCCCCTTCGGCATCCGAGCCATGCAGGAACTGGATCGTCTCAACCGGCAGCCGGGCACGGCCACCGATGCCATGGCCCTGTTTCTGGCCGTCAACACGTCCAGCGTAACCCTGCTGCCCACCGGGGTGATCGCCCTGCGGGCCGCGGCGGGCAGCGCCGATCCGGCCATCATCCTGCCCACCACCCTGCTGGCCACCATCGGCTCGACCACCGTGGCCATTCTGGCGGCCAAGGGCTACCAGCGTTTTGCGACGATCTCCCCGACTGCGGAAGTCGAAGATGACAAGCCGATGGAGGAATCGCAACATGAGGAAACTTCTTCTCTGGAAGCGGCGCAGGACAGCTACCCCCTTTGGGTGAGCATTCTGGCACTGCTGGCCCTGGCCTCCCTGATTCCTGTGGCGGTTCTTTTCGGAAAGTCCCTTTCCCCCTGGATACTGCCGCTGCTGATGGCGGGCTTTCTGGTTTTCGGCGCTCTTCGGCGGGTGCCCGTTTATGAGGTTTTCGTGGACGGGGCCAAGGAGGGCTTTCAGGTGGCCCTGCGCATCATCCCCTACCTGGTGGCCATTCTGGTGGCCGTGGGCATGCTGCGGGCCAGCGGGGCTTTGGATCTGCTGGTGGGGACCCTGGCACCGGTTACCGGACGATTCGGTCTGCCGGCCGAGGCCCTTCCCATGGCCCTGATGCGTCCCTTAAGCGGATCGGGTGCCTACGGCATCCTGGCTTCCATCATCAATGACCCTGCTGTCGGTCCGGACAGCTACACCGGGGTGCTGGTCTCCACCCTGCAAGGCTCCACGGAGACCACCTTCTACGTCATGGCCGTCTACTTCGGCGCGGTGCAGGTGCGCCGCATCCGCCATGCCATGGCCGCAGCCCTGACCGCCGATGCGGCCGGGATCATCTTCGCCGTGCTTGCCTGCAGCTTATTTTTCGCGTAATGTTACTATCCGTAGATACGGCCGCACAACAAGGCCATCGTATCGATGAATGGGATTGCTGCGTCTTTCGCGGCGCGGCCATCAACCCTTAATCGGGAAAAACGTATGGACATCAAATCGCAGCTCCTGAATTACAAAGACCAGGTGGTCGCCGTGCGCCGGGACCTGCATCGCATCCCGGAGCTGGCCTACACGGAAGAAAAAACCAGCGCCTATGTAGCCGACTACCTGCAGCGGGAAGGTCTGGACGTGACCACGAACATCGCCCGCACTGGCGTGGTCGGTCTGCTGGAATCCGGCCGCCCCGGGCCCTGCCTGCTTATCCGGGCCGACATGGATGCCCTGCCCATTACCGAAGAGACCGGCCTGCCCTTTGCCTCGGAGCATCCCGGTGTGATGCACGCCTGCGGCCACGACGGCCATGTGGCCATGGCCCTGGTGGCTGCCACGGCCATGAATACGATCAAAGACCGGATCAATGGCAGCATCAAATTCGTTTTCCAGCCGGCGGAAGAAGGGCCGGGCGGGGCGAAACCGATGATCGAAGCCGGGGTCATGGAAGAGCCCCACGTCGATTACGCCCTGGGCTGCCACATCTGGCCGACGATTCCCGAGGGGACCATCGGCATTCGGGCCGGCGCCCTGCTGGCCTCCATGTTCCGCTTCGACATCACCATCAAGGGCAAAGGCGGTCACGGCGCCATGCCGCATCTTTGCGTGGATGCTCTGGAAATCGGCTGCCAGGTAGTCAATGCCCTGCAGCGCATCGTCAGCCGTAAAATCGATCCGTTGAGCCCCTCGGTCATCAGCGTGGGCCAGTTTCAATCGGGCACCGCCTTCAATGTCATCCCCGAACACGCCTTTTTGTCCGGCACGGCCAGAACCTTCGACAGGACCACCTGGAAGCACTGGCCGGAAACCATCGAAACAATCGTCAAAGGGGTATGCGATTCCATGGGGGCAGGCTATGAAACCCAATTCGAGGCAGGCTATCCCCCGACCGTCAACGATGTGGAAATGGCCGCGCGTATGGAGCGCATCGCCACCGATGCGGTGGGTGCCGAAAAGGTGGTGATACCCGAGAAAACCCTTGGCGGCGAGGACATGGCCTATTTCCTGGAAAAGGCTCCCGGATGCTTCTTCTGCCTGGGCGCCGGCAGCGACGCCTATGCAGGCATCCACAACCCGCGTTTCGGCTTCAATGAGAACATTCTGATCGACGGCGTGGAGATGTACTGTCGCAGCGCCTTGAACATTCTTAAGGTCGAACAATGAAACATTTCCTGGCGGACCTGATGCATACCCGCGACACGGATCCCGACGATGCCCGGGTGGAATATGCGCTGCGGGTCAACCTGACCATCTTGATTTTGTTTACCATCGGTACTGTTTTTATCGCACTGATTGCCTACTTGCGCAAAATCATCCTGCTGGACACCCTTTTGATTATTGTTCTGCTCGGCCTGCTCGCCTCCATCACCTTGTTTTGCACGATCCGGGGACATTGGCGACAAACGCGCTTCTTTCCGGTTGCAGTCTTCTTTCTGATCGCGGTTTACGGCAATTATGTCGGCGGTATCGGGGCGCCGGCCATGCTGATCTATGTTCTTTCCATCGTCCTTGCCATGCAGCTTTACGGCAGGACAATGCATTACATTATCACTGCTGCGGCGGTTTTCTCCTATGCGACCATCGCTGGACTGCATTGGAAAGGCGTCATCGCGACGCATAGATCCGAAGCATCAACCTTTTTAAACCGCGTTTTCATTGCCGCGCTGATCATGCTGATCATCGGGGCGCTGTTGCGATTTATCGTAAGCCAGCTCGAAAAAGAAATTGCCATATCCCGCAGAAACGAGCGGGAACTGGCCAACGCGAATGAGGCGCTGCTGGCCGCCAACAAGGAATACGAGCGGGTAAACCGGTACCTGGAAAAAAGCGAGGACAATTTCAGGACGCTTTTTGAATCCGCCCCGATTCCCGTTTTTCTGCATCGAGAAGGAACCATTCTTTTTGCCAACCAGGCTTTCAGTCAAATGGTGGGTGAAGCTTCAAAGGAAGCTGTGATCAGTGCTTCGATATTCGACTATATCGCACCGGAAGAGAAACCACGGGTTCTCAAAATGGCAAGAAACCAGCAACAGGTCGGAGATGCCCCCTTGACCGATGAAATCCTGGGCATCCGGGTGGATGGGAAAAGCTTCCACTGTGAAGTCAATATTGCTTTTGTCATGCTTGACGATGGCCCGGCCACGCTTGTCTTGGGGCAGAATGTTACCGACCGAAAAACCGCGGAAAAGGAAAAACAACGCATGCAGGGACAACTGCTGCAAGCCCAGAAGATGGAGGCCGTGGGCACCCTGACCGGTGGAATCGCCCACGATTTCAACAACATGCTGGGTGGCATCATCGGCAGTCTGAATCTGATCGAGCTGCGTCTTAAAAAAGAAAATCATCCCGCCAACGATTCGCTGGGAAAACACCTGGAGACTGCCCTTGAGGCCGCCGGCCGTGCGGCCGACATGACCCGGCAGCTTCTCACCCTTTCCCGCAAAAGCGATTTGAAGCTGGCACCTGTGGACGTCAACCTGTCATTGAATCATATTCGAAAGTTATGTCAGAACAGCTTCCCGAAATCGGTGGAACTGGAATTCCGCACAACAAAAGAGCCCCTTGTCGTTCATGCCGATCCGGTTCAGATCGAACAGGCCCTTCTCAATCTCTGCGTTAACGCCTCCCATGCCATGACCATCATGCGTTCCGAGAATGAAACGGCGGGTGGAATTCTTACCGTTTCTACCGAAAAGATGCGCTGCGACGATGCCTTCCGCGTCCTGCATCCTGATGCCCGTCCCGAAGGGACCTGCATCCTCATACGCGTAAGCGACAACGGTGTGGGCATGGACGAGCAAACGCGGCTTCAGATTTTCGATCCATTTTTCTCTACCAAGGGGCAGCAGGAAGGCACCGGACTGGGGCTGGCCATGGCCTACGGCATCGTCACCCAGCACCAGGGTTTCATCGAAGTCGATTCCGAACCGGGGAAAGGCTCGACTTTCAATGTTTTTCTCCCTGCCATGGAGGAAAAAGCGGCGGATCGGATAAAGGATGCCAGCGCCCCGAGCATCGTCACCGGCAATGGCAGAATTCTCGTCATCGATGATGAAACAGCCCTGCTTCACATTGCCCGGGGGATGCTGGAAGCGTGCGGCTACGAGGTGCTCTGCGCCCAGGGAGGGGAAACAGGTATAGAGCTCTATCGCCGTGAGCACGAGCGCATCCAGGCGGTGCTCCTGGATCTTTCCATGCCGGGAATGTCGGGGTTGGAGGTCTTAGAGCGCATCAGGAAGATCGATCCCGGTGTGAGGGCCCTGCTGTCATCGGGTTTCATGGAAGAGCGCGATCGACAGAAGGCCGCCGCACTGGGCCTGAAACAGTTTATCCAGAAGCCCTATCGTATAGAGGAACTGTCGATAAAAATGAAGAAAGTCATTGAAGAATAGCGACGGATTCTGGCATCCGGCCCTATTTCACCGGAATATGCAATATGGCCAGAGGTTCGCCCAGGTAATTCTCTCCTTCACATCCGTATTGTTTATAATTGTGGTGGAACCTTTCATCATACAAGTGGTTTCTTTTCTTATGATCAATGTAAACTCCGATATGGAGATAAAACCATCGAACATTCCGAAAAACCGGCTGGCGAAAACTGTACAACGATGGGACGCAGCCATGGCCAGCCGGTGTTGATACTGCTTGTATACGCAAATTAAAGAGGTTGAATTATATTGGAAGATTTAACCAGGAAAAAACCCCAATCATTTTTAATCCCATGTAAATCATTACCGCGATGAAAATATACTTCAACTGTTTCGCCGGAAGTTTGTGGGCCGCCCTGGCGCCTGCTTGTGCCATGGGAACGCTCGTTCCGGCCAATAAAATCCACTGTAAGAAGTTAACATAGCCAATGGAATACGGTGGTAAACCAGCGACATCTATCCCATTGAAAAGATATGACAGGATGCCGCCCACCGATGCAAATATCATCAACGCCGTTGAAGTTCCGACGGCCTGATGCATCTTAAACCGCAAGGCAAGCACCATGACGGGTATCATCAAAACGCCACCCCCAATGCCAATGATACCCGATATGATTCCCAGCGGGAGGCCCCATAGGACGTATACCAGATTGTTATCAACAAGTTCTTGTTCTATCTTGGGAGGCCTTGCCGTTAACATCCGGATGGCACCGGCCAAGATGGCCAAACCGAATCCGATCTTAAGGATGCTGCCCGGAAGGCGTGCAGCAAAAATTCCTCCTATGAAAGCGCCTACCAGCCCGGATACGCCAAGGATAATGCCGGCTTTCCACAAAACCGCCTTTTTCCGGTTATGTCCGATGGCTCCGCTAATTGCAGTGGGGAGAACAACCGCGAGGTTTGTTCCAAAAGCGATCCGGATCGCAATAGTGGGGTCAATGCCAATTGATGTAAGCGCCCAAAATTGAACCGGCACCATAATGAAGCATCCGCCAACGCCCAATAATCCGGAAGCGAAACCAACACCAATACCTGTTATCAGGAGTGCTATAATTTGAGTCGATCCTATTGCCATAAAAAACCTTTCTTTCAATGAGGGTAGTACGAAATTCTAATCAAACAATGAAAAGAAATGTATACGTCACGGGGCTGGGATGCCCAGTGCGCCGCAACTGCCTGATCAGTAAGCGTTCACAGGGTGCCGCAGATGTGAGGCGCCGGGCACGCAGACGTATTGGTCATACTTCAAGTGCCCGGGAACAAAGCAGATGCGGTACCCTGTGAACGCTTACGAAAAATTACGTTCCGGACCACCAGCAATGGCATGGTTTTCTTTTCATTTTTGCACTTTCCTGTCATTCATATTGGTTTTTTCCCTTAAAGGCCTTTATTGGGGCGTTATTGAGAATGGTCACGCGACACACATAGAAATGAACGCTGGGATTTAGCGGGCATGACTAACGAGGGTTTAAAGTTTGTTTTTAAAATTGTACGATACCTTTTCTCCTGAAACCGTAATGTACTTTTTGGTCTTCAGTGCATTGATGAATGAAGACATTTCATTTTCATTCATTTTATCGGCGAACAATGAATTGATCGTGTTCGATAGCGTTTTTATTTTTCTGGGCCTCGATTGTCCCCTGCTTATCAAATTTTTAATTACCGCCTCAACTTTTTCATCAATATTGGTTGCACTTGAAATTCGTAGAATAGGGATCTCTGCTAAATCATTCCACCGATGGATCCTGTTTTTATTTCTTTTCAAATGCTTCACGAGTGGATCGAAGCCTTTGTCCTTCGAGATGATGTGATAGTACCCTTCCAGATCTTCCATTAAGAATTTTCCAAGATAGTATGCGATATGAAAGTCCAGTGCATTGTTTCCATTGCCTGAAATCTTTATATACTGGGCATCCTCGCCAAAACTTTGCATCGTGGAGGCCAAATCAAAAGGGAGTTTGGACTGGTTCTCACCGACAAAGATGATGATTTTAAACGGATGTCCCAATAGAATATTCAGATTCTTGGGCTGCACATTTTCTAAATCGATGAGTACATAGTTCGTAGGCAAAATGTATCCTTTTAGTGTCTGGATTCGGTCCTGATAGAATCACCCAGAGGAGTAATTCAACCTGCGCGGCCTATAATCAAACTTTTGTCCCGAAAAATCGTAATACAGCCCCCAAATAAGTTCTCATTCTTGGTTTTTTTATTTCATTTTAGATAGTTGACTTGGCACTAATCAGTTTGTCCCGAATCTGGAGAAACAAAAGGTTATACAATTCAAATTGATTTGAACCATTCTGCATCAACTGATATTTTTTCGACCATTTCCTTTTTTATCCCAAGGCCCAATTCCTTCAGCTTATCAGATAGTTGGTCACCATCAACGAGATCAATTGGTGGAGCACCATCTCTTGTGGCCTCTCGAATTGCGCCACGAGTAAACGTCCCTGTTGTAATGAACAATCCCTTATCTGCTCTCCCTATCATTGCCCCCCTAAAATCACGAATATCTGAGGCAGCGACCGTGCCCCTATATTTTTTGCATTGGAAAATTACGTGAAAACTTAGCAATCCACTTAATCGCATTATGCCTTTACCATCAATGCCTCCATCACCAGAGCGGCCGGTTACTTCGACTTGGACGAAACCTGATTCTCTTAAAATGCGCTTTGCCAACCTTTCAAATGCATCTGGTGATATTTCGTGTATCAGGACATGATGGAGTATGCTACGCCAAGACTCTGCTTCATCTGGGATTTCAATGTCCGTATCTTCTTCAGAAGATTTTTCTTTTTCGTTAGCTTCCTTTTGTTTTTTATGCTCGTCACGTACTGTTTTTACAACGACTTGAGGATCGACCGATTTAATGTCTCGTCTTTCAGGTACAATTAGCCAAATACCTCTGTCTGAATTTTCCAATAAGCCAAATTTCTTTAAGTAGGTGCGTGCCCATGCTAAACGATATTCGATTTCCGTTTGGCTGCTCTTTTCAGGATTATGAGGAATATTCAAAATATCTTCAGGCAAGTCAGATAATTCCGAAACTTTTTGTGAGATTTCTTCAATAGAACCTGATCCACCCAAATCGTGTAAGGCTTCAAGAAGTGGATTCATAAGTTCATGGTATTTCGGCATCTGACTGTTAATTTTCATTGAACTACCGCCTTATTTTTTATGTATAACAGTGTTGATATGCGCAAAAATTAGAAAACCAAACGAAAAAATTCCCACTTTTTGTTTTGGGAATATGGGAATCGCAGAAATACCACCAAGGCTCATATTATCAAAAAACCAAGCGATTTTTAAAGCAACGACATCATACAACGGTGCAATGACGATGCAAGGAAAAATGGCAATGGGCTGGGAGGTCATGCTGGTGTCCAGCTTTTAGTGACGCGCAACCGTTTTAGATCAGATGAACGTCCGCCGAATCGATGCGCAGATAGACCTGCTCTCCCTGACGCGCCCCATCAGGAATCTCCCCAATCCACTCAACTCCACTATCCTTATACCTCTCATAATGACGCACTATCGATCCCCCCGTCCATCCCGCTCCTCAATCATCCGTATTTCCCGCTCCACCTCCGCTTCCAGTTCCCGTTCGGTAGGCAGCACCAGCCGGTATTTGGAGGCAAAGAGCTGTTCACTGTCCTTTAAAACGGAATACCTGACCACGGTTTCTTCCTTGTCGCCACACAGGATGATGCCGATGGTAGGGTTGTCGTCCTCGCCGCGTTTCAGGTCGTCGAACATGCGCACGTACATATCCATCTGGCCGATGTCCTGGTGGGTGAGCTTGCCGGTCTTCAGGTCGATGATGACAAAACATTTGAGCAGATAATTATAGAAAACGAGATCGATGTAGTAATGGCTGGTCTCGGTGCTGATTCTGAACTGCCGGGCCACGAAGGAAAAGCCCTTGCCCATTTCCAGCAGAAAGGCCTGGAGGTTGGAGATGATGGCCTGTTCAAAACAGGATTCCTGCAAGGTCGCATTTTCGGGTAAGTTGAGAAATTCCAGCGCGTAAGGATCTTTGATAAATTCGCGTTTATCGGTTTCCGTTTCAAGAAGATCGGGAACGGTTCCACCGTTTCCAGCCGATGAGGAAAGCAAACGCTCGTAATAGCTCGAGTTGATATGCCGCTGCAGTTGACGAACGCTCCAGTTCTCCGCCTTGCTTTCCGTAAGGTAATAGGTCCGTGCCTTTTCATTGTCGATTCGCATGATCAGGCGGATATGGGACCAACCCAATTGGCTACACAGCGTGTAGCTTTTTTCATCTCCAGCGAAGGTCAGGTAAAACTGCCTGAAATTTTTCAGGTTCGCCACCGAAAAGCCCTTGCCGAACTCGGATTGCAGTTCCTTGGAGAGGTTTTTGATCAGTTCCTGTCCATAGCCCGCCCGTTCCCTTCCATGCTGTTCTTCCTCGACAATGCGTTTGCCGATCATCCAGTAAGCGTCGACCATGGCCGTATTTACGGCGGCGTATGCCCTGCTCCTTGCAGTTTTCAGGATTTGACGGATATCATTGTAAAAGGAGTTGCTGATGTTAGCCGCCATAATCAATCCTCCAGAACGGCTTTTTCAAGCTCCAGGGAACTTTGCTCCAGGGCCAGAATATCGGCTTTAATCTCCGTCATAGTCGAGCACCTATTGTTTTCTGGGTGCCAAAACGCAATCCAGACGGCGCAGAACCGTCATTGGCAGGATGACCTTTCCATAGTCCGATTGTTTGTATGAGCACTGAAAACATGATGTTGGTTAGACACATAGCGACAGAATACAAATATATGGTGGCGATGCAAGGGAAAAAGACGCTGCGGGGATCTGTTATAAACGCAATAAGTTCTGTTGGCTGAGTTTGCTTAGCGTATGGCGATTTTCAGATCAAATGAACGTCCGCCGGATCGATGCGTAGAGAAATCTGCCCTCCCTGGCGAAATCCCATTTCCATCAGTGAACTGGTCAGCATGACGGCTTTGACGGTGACGCCGGAGGCCTCGACGGCCAGTTCGGCAAACAGACCCTGGTTGACGATGGAACGAATTTGGCCGGGAATTCCTTCTTTTCCGGTGTCATGATTCTTCGGTTGGATATGAACATGCTCCGGCCGGATGGCCGCAAAGCGATGATTTCCGTTTTCCGCCGGCAGGGCCAGGTTCAGCCCGTCGACGATCAGAATACCGCTTTCCACACGGGCCGGGAGGACATTCTGCATGCCCACAAAATCGGCGACAAAGGTTGTGGCCGGCTTTCGGAACACCGTGTCGGCGCTGCCGGTCTGTTCGATGTGGCCGTCGTGAAGAATGGCCACCCGCTGGGCCAGGGTGTGGGCATCGGTGAAGTCATGGGTCACCATTAGAACCGTGATGCCGGTTTCGCGGTGCAGGCTTCGAAAGAGATCCCGGATCTCCTCCCGGAAACAGGGATCCAGAGCCGCCAGAGGCTCGTCCAGCAAAAGGACCGACGGAGCCGTGGCCAAGGCCCGCGCTAACGCCACCCGCTGCTTTTCGCCGCCGCTGAGGGTTGTCACCGAGCGGTTCAGCAGATGGGTCAGCCCCAAGCGCTCGACGAGATCGCGGCAGCGGGCATGCCCGTCCGAATTGGCGCCGTTGTGGTAGCGCAGGCCGTAATGGATGTTTTTCTCTACGCTCAGGTGGGGGAACAGGGCGCAGTCCTGGTAGACGATGCCCACGCCGCGGCGTTCCGGCGGCAGTCCGGTGACATCCCGGTCCGAAACCAGGATACGCCCGTGGGAAACCCGAACGAGGCCGGCCACCGATTCCAGGATGAGCGTTTTTCCAGACCCGGTGGGACCCAGCAGGCAGAAAAATTCACCTTCTTCGATACAGATGTCCACGGGTCCCAAGGAAAATCCCGGCAGGCGGACGCTGAGTTGTTCGATCCGTATCATGACGCCGCCTTGGATTTCAACGAGAAGATTCGCAGTAACAGGAAAAGAACCAGGCAGACCAGGATCAACCACACGGCCACCGGCTGGGAGTACTTGAGGCCGTAGGCGGTGAAGCGTTCGTAAATCATCACCGGTGCCACCATGGGATGGTAAGCCACGATCACCACGGCGCCGAACTCGCTGACTGCCCGGGCTGTACACATGATGGCCCCCACAACCATGTGCCGCCAGGCCAACGGAAGCGTCACCCGGAAGAAGGTGCCGCCGGCCGAGGCCCCCAGGCTGCGGGAGACATGCTCCAGCCGCGGCGAAATTTCCTCGAACCCCGCCTTGACCGTGTTGATGTAAAAGGGCAATCCCACAAAAGTCAAAACGGCGATCAGTCCGGTAACGGTTCCCATGACCTCGATGCCCACCGACTGCATCACCCGTCCGATGGGATGGTTTCGGCCGGCGATGCTCAAAAGGGCGATCCCCACCACTGGATGAGGAATCATGATGGGCAGGTCGATCACGCTTTCCAGGATCTTTTTGCCCGGAAACCGGCGACGGGCCAGCAGGTAAGCCAATGGTGTGCCGAACACCAGGGAGATGAGGGCCGCCGAACCGGAGCTGACGATACTGAGACGGATGGACCGGACAACATCCCGGTCCATCAGGGTTTCCTTGAGGGAGGCCAGAGTGGGCTGCGTCATCATCTCAACCAGGGGAACCAGGATGAAGGCAACGATGACGGCGCTGCTGGCCACCGCCAGCCAGAGAAACGGGTCCCGGGCCTGCTGACTGCGAGGCCGGGACCCGGTCAGGGCTGTAGTTTGGACCGTATTACTCACGGACCTCCACCAGTTTGCCGAGGTTGCCGGGCAGGCTACCCTTGACGGCCTGGGACGTTACCCGGCAAGGAATGAATGGCGGCTGGCCCATCTCCTTGAGCACTTTCAGCCCGCCGTCGGCGGAAAGCATGTACTCCAGAAAACGGGTGGCGCCGTCGGGATTGGGGGCGTCCTTGACCTGCGTAATGCCATAGGTGCAGGACTTTCCAGTGCGGGTGATCCAGGTACCGGGCTTCTTTCCGGTGACTTTTACCTGAGCCTGGGCGTAGAACTTGTCATATTTGTAGTTTCCCAGATTGATGTGATCGTCCAGTTTGACGTACTTCAATTCGTGCTGCACGGCCACGCTGAGGTATTCCCAGGCGTAATCCATGTTGCCGGTTTTGAGCAGCGAAACCAGTTCCACGGATTTGGGCCGCACGTTTTTCTCGGGTCGGTTGGCGATCAACTGGTCGTACAATCCGGGCTTGTTGTAATATTTCTCGGCCAATTGGAGCACCATCAGGCTGCGGTATCCGCAAGGATCCAGGTTGGGATCCGAATGGCCCCAGACCACCCCTTTCTTGGCCAGTATTTCGTACCAGTTGTCGGCATTGATCTTGTCGGCATGACGGCTCTTGTCCGTGTAACACAACACCAGCTGGTTGGTGGCAAAACGGATATTCCAGTCGGCGTGCTTCGGAATCAGTGTTTTGTCGATCACCTTGAAGTCGGCCGAGGCCATGATGTCGGCGGGTTTGCCCAGCTCGGAAATCATGCGGGCCATCTTGGTGCTGCCACCGGCTTCGCGCAGGACGTCGATGCCGGGGTTGGCCGCCTCGAAGTCTTTTTCGATCTTTGCCAGCGGCACGGTCAGGCTGCCGGCGTGAAAAATGATGACCTTCTCCCCTGCGGCTGCGGGCAGGACGCCGATTGCGGCGACCAAAAGAACGCTGAACAGGATGGAAACCATCGGTCGTTTAGAAAATACTTGGCGCATAACTTCTCCTCCGGTTGACGGGTAAACGGTTTTCGCTTCTCTTTCCAAGATATAGCGGGGAAACAATGGAACAAATGCACAAAACAGATTTTTCCAAGATTAAAAATCGACCCCGATGGAGTCAAATTGTTTTATTGGTTAGGGGGGGATTTTTCGGAAAATAACCAATACCAACCAAAACGGATAGGATTGCACCGAAATTCCCGGTCCGATTCCCTCGGCTGAATTCGGGAGGTACCGTGGCTGGTTTTATCCCGCCTTTGTGGATCAGTGTTGTCATGGCCGCCCGAATCCATAGGGAGATTAAGGGCGAAAAATTTTTCACCCCTACGTCAGAGCGACAATACGGATTCCGAATGCGGTTCGCCCTTGCCCACAGCGAAAAATCCTTTTTGCCACCATTCAGAGCAGTGAAAGCCTTGTGACCCGCGGGGCGAATCCCTTCAGATTTGGGGAAACCGGCCGATAATTCCAATGCTGCCCGGGAAACGGGCGCCCAAGGAGGAGTATCATTTTGGATGCAGCGGCCCTGACCACGTATCGCCAACGACTTTTCAGAAAGCTGTTCGGTATTTCATTCGACCTGCCCGGCCGCTACCATCGCTACTTCATTGCCAGCAATTTCATGTTCGTCTTCGCACTGGTGGGACACAGTGCATTCATCCCCATTTTCTGGATTCTGGGCGCCACCCATGTCTTTTTTTACAATCTTCTCTGCGTGATTCTGGATGCCGTCTGTCTGCTTCTCAATCATCGCCGGCGACATGCCCTGGCCTTCGGTCTGTGGGTAGTGGAAGTCACCTTGCATGCCAGCCTGTGCACCCTGGCCTACGGTTGGAACAGCGGTTTTCAGTATTACATGTTGAGCCTTACGGTCTTCGTTTTCATCGCACCGTGGAAAAAAGCGATCAACATCCTCTCCTTGTGCGTATTGATGGGCACTTATCTGGCCCTGAACATTCATTTTCAGGCGGCTTCTCCGTCCCACCCCCTCTCCCCTTTTCTGGAAAACAGTGCCGATATTATCAACATCGCGGTCAATTTTGTTGTTCTGGGGTACCTGGCCTATCAGTATTCCCGGGCCAGCGAAAAAGCCCAGCAAGCCTTGGAAGAGAGCGAAAAGACCTTAAAAACCACCTTGGAGGCCTCGCCGGTAGGCATCGCTCAGGTTAAGGATCGAAAAACGCAGTGGACCAACGAAACCATGATCTCAATGATCGGCTATGATCCGGGCGAACCCGTCGATCCAGACATTCTCCGCTTTTTCCCGGACATCGCCAAAGTGGACCATGTCAGACAGATGGCGTACCGGGTCGGCCAGCCCTCCATCGACCTGCCCGACACCCACCTCGTTCGAAGGGACGGCACCCATCTGCCCTGCCACATCAAAATTCGGCCCCTGACGCCTAAAGACGCCAGCCAGGGGGCCATTGTCGCCGTCATGGATGTCAGTGAATTGAAGGCCGCCGAAAAAGAAAAGCAGGAACTACAGGCCAAGATCCAGCGGTCGGAAAAGATGGAAGCCATCGGCACCCTGGCCGGAGGCGTGGCCCACGATCTCAACAACATCCTCTCGGGTGTCATGAGCTACCCCGAACTTTTGCTCATGGACCTTCCGCAGGACAGCTCATTGCGAACCCCTTTGGAAACCATTAAAAAATCCGGAGAAAAGGCCGCGGCCATCGTCAAGGACCTGCTCACCCTGGCCCGGCGCGGGGTGCCGACCCGGCAGGTTGCCGACTTGAACGCCGTTGTCACCGAATACCTGGGCAGTCCCGAACACGCCGAACTGGCCAGATACCATCCCGGCGTTCGCTTCGCCTCCGTTCTGGATCCGCATCTAAGCACCGTTCCGGGAGCTGTTGCGCAACTGGGCAAAACCGTAATGAACCTGGTGTCCAACGCCGCCGAATCCATCTCCGAAGGCGGCACGGTGACCATTGAAACCCGAAACTGTGTCCTCAATTCCGCCCATACCGGCTATGAGCTGATCGAACCCGGAGCCTATGCCGTCCTTTCCGTTTCGGATACCGGGCAGGGGATGTCGACCAAGGATATGGAGCGGATCTTCGAACCGTTTTTCACCAAAAAAGTGATGGGACGCAGCGGAACGGGTTTGGGTCTGGCTGTGGTTTGGGGAACGGCCAAGGACAATAGCGGCTATGTGGATGTAATCAGCCACCCCGGGAAAGGGGCCCGGTTCGACCTCTACCTGCCGGCCAGCCGGCAGCTTGCCGAGAGTGATCGTGAAGATGAGGTTTTCGAAAAATTCATGGGCAACGGAGAGCATACCCTGGTGGTGGACGACGTTGCCGAGCAACGCATTGTCGCCACCGGGATGCTTACGAAGCTGGGCTACCAGACCGACGCCGTTGCCAGCGGCGAAGCGGCGATTGCCTGGCTGGCCGACAACCGGACCGATCTGATGATCCTGGACATGATCATGGAGCCTGGAATAGACGGCCTGGAAACCTACCGGCGGATTCTAAAGACGCATCCCGGGCAGCGGGCCGTCATCGCCAGCGGCTATTCCGAAACCCAGCGGGTTGTCCAGGCCCTGAAATTGGGGGCCGCATCCTACCTGAAAAAGCCCTACACCCTTGTTGAAATGGCCAAAACCGTCAAAAAGGCGTTGGGCTGATCATTTCCCCAACTAAAGTAGTTCGAATTCGGGTTCCAGCATCGTTTTAATCTCTTCCGGGAAGGCCATGCAGATCGTTTCGTTGAACAGGTTTCGCAAGGCGCCAACGTCCGTGGCCCCCAGTGCCTGGTTGAAAAATGTCCGGGGCGAAAAAAGAAGATGAAAACGGGCGGCATCGTCGCCTTTGGCCCCCGTGAAAAAATTCATATTGAAGCTGTAAATTCCCATCCGGTCATAGCCTGCCATGAGACGGGTGAGACCGTCGGCCAGATCCCGAAGATCCTCGTCGGTGAGTTCCAGGGTGGAGCGCGCTCCCGAAACCACGGCCAAAGCGTCTCCGGCCACGCCCATGGGGGCGTAGGCGCTCATCCAGTGGGTCCGACCGATGGCACCGAGGTGCCGACCTCCGTCCGCCTTTTCATGGGCAATCAAATCTTCCCAGTAATTGCTTTGGTTGGCCTCCAGGTAGACCTTTGCGGCTTCCAGCTCCTGGCGCATCAAATTGGGGGCCGATGCGGTCGAGAACACCTGCAGGTGGGGATGAATCAGGGAGCTTCCGGCGGGAGGCATATAGTTCCAGTTGATCAGATGGTAGACGGCTTCCGGATGGTCAACAGCTTCGACGCGGCGGAAGAAGTCAAAAGCCAGATGGAACGAACGGAAAATCCGATCGATGGAAAACTCCGTCATGGGAATATAATGGCGGCCGCCCATGGTGGCCACAGCGCCCAGGGTGTCGTAAGGCGCAATGTTGGGAAAAAGAATCCGGCCTTCATCGATCAGCCGGCCTTCCGGCAGGATCTCCCTGGGAAACAAGGGGGTGATTTTCAGGACCTTGTCCGGGCAGAACGGGCAGGTTTTTTCCGTTCCTGCGACCATCTGATCGAAATCGGGCTTTTGCCACTCCAGCTTCATGAAATGACAGATGCGGGCCGTCCTTCCGGTCAGTGGATCGACGCGAATTTCGCTGGGAATGGATCGCAAGGCCAAGTCTTTGGCAGGGTTGAGAATTTGGGTCTCTTTGCGGGTGGCGATAAATTCCATGGCGTGAGTCCTCCTCGCTTCTCGGGGTTTTATGCTAACGGAAAATAAATCCGTCTTTCAACGGATCTTCCGGATCCATGAGGAATTCGTTGCGACCGGTGATCCAGGCGCTGCCCTCCACTTCGGGAATGACAGCATCGAACTCCCCGAACGTGGTGGCCTCGACGACCCTGCCGGTAAAGCGGGTCCCCAAAATACTCTCGATGACGATAGATTCGTCGATGCCGACCTCTCCACGCGCATGGTGCAGGGCCAGGCGGGCGCTCACCCCGGTGCCGGTGGGGCAGCGGTCCACCTCCCCTTCGGCGAAGATGCACACGTTGCTGGAATGTACCCCCTTGCTGCGGGGCGGACCGACAATAATGGTGCCGTAAAGAAAACTCAGGTCTTCCTCGAAGGGGTGCATAACCGGGCCGGCGGCCATGACGGCCCGTTTGACGGCCATACCCTTTTCTATGAGAACATTGAAGTCTTGCGGTGCCGTGGTGACGTTCAGGTCCTCGGCCCTGACAAAAGCGTAAAACGCCCCGCCGTAAGCGATATCGTAGCGCACCGTTCCCAGTCCGGGCACGTCGACCGTCCGGTCCAGGGCATAGACGAACGAAGGGACGTTGTGGAAGAAGACGCTTTTGACACGGCCGTTCTGCAACCGGGCATGGGCGGTCACCAGACCGGCCGGGGCGTCGATACGCACCGTGGTTACCGGTTCAACGACCCTGACCATGCCCGTCTCCACCGCCACAGTGGTCATGCCGATGATGCCGTGGCCGCACATGGAGCTGTAGCCCTCGTTGTGCAAAAAGAGAACCCCAAAATCCGCTCCGGGGGACACCGGCTCGGTGACGATGCAGCCGTACATATCGGCATGGCCCCGCGGCTCCCACATGAGGGCCGTTCGCAGGTGGTCGAAACGCTCGATCATGGCTCGCCGTCGCGCCAGGATGGTTTCGCCTGCCAATTTTGGCAATCCGCCGGTAATGATGCGAAAGGGCTCGCCGCCGGTGTGGGCGTCGATGGTAGTGATTTTCCGCCAGTGTTCCGGCGGCGTCCATTGGCGTATTTTTTCCAGCATCGGCATACCTGATCGTCTTGTAAAAGTATTATATTTCCAATTTAGCGTCATTCCGGCGAAGGCCGGAATCCAGAGATTTGAATCCTTCTGGATGCCGGATCAAGTCCGGCATGACGAGTCTGGCACTTTATAGACAACCCTCTACCTATGACATTTCGATCACCGTCCCCAACCCCTTCTCCTCGGCCGCTTTCAGCACCGCCGCAGCGGTCACCGCGTCCTGCACGGCCAGTCCAACGGATTTGAAGAAGGTGATCTCCTCGTCATTCTCTCGTCCGGGCTTCTCCCCGTTGACGATTTCACCGATTTCCGCGTCAATTTTCGCCTCGGCTTTGATAATGTCGCCGGCTTCGGCCAGCACCGCGTCGCGCTGGTCGACCACCACCCGCGCCCGATGGATGGTGTTCGGGTCGATCTCCTGCATCTCGGGAGTAAAGGCGCCCACACCGGTCACGTGGGTGCCTGGCTTCAGATCGTTGCCGTCGAAAAGCGGCGTTTTGGAAGTGGTAGCCGCCAATACGATATCGGCCTGGGCAACGGCGGCCTGGGGGGACGGTTCCACCACCGCCTCCGGCGCCTCAGGCCAGCCGGCAATCTCTTCGGCCAGGCGCCGGGCAGACGCCTCGAAGGGATCGACGATGGCTACCTGCGAAATATCGCGGACCGACATGACTGCCTGGAGTTGGCCACGCCCCTGGACGCCGGCCCCGAACAAGGCAACGGTTTTGGCATCTTTTCTGGCCAGGTAGCGGGCCGCCACGCCCCCGGCCGCACCGGTGCGCAGGGCCGTGAGGCTGTCTCCCTCCATCAGGGCCAGGGGCATGCCGGTTCGGGAATCCATGGCCAGCACCGTGGCCGTTACCGTGGGCAACCCCAGGTCCGGGTTACCGCCATATACGGAAACGATTTTCACCGCGAAGTCGCCAGTGTCGTGAAGATGGGCCGGCATGAGCAAAGAGACGCCCTTATCCGTGTGGACGCGGGACCGCAAGGGCATGGTGGCCTTGCCGGCGGCCAGTTGAGAATAAGCCGCCGCCACCGCATCTATGGCGGCGCTCATGGACAGAGAAGCACGGACGTCTGCAGCAGTGAGAACACGAATTTGCATGGTAAATACCTCTAAAGTTGGTTGAGTTAATTCACCCGATAATATGTTTCAGTTCATCCCGAATGGCCCCAAGATGCCGGGCCATCCAGCGGGCGGCGGCATCGCCGTCGCCGGCCTCGATGGCTTCCACGACCCGCTCGGCCGTCCGAATGGAAACCTCCCGGTAAGAAGCCGGCAGCAGGGCGGTCTTCAACTGCTTGTGATAGGCAACGACCTTCTCTAAAACCAGCTTGGTCAATTCGCACAGCACCACGTTGCCGGCGGCATCGGCCACCGCCGTGTGGAAGCGGATATCCGCATCGAGAAAAGCGGCGTAGGTTTCGTCCGAGGCTTCCACATTGGCCGTGACACGCTTCAACATCCGGATTTGACCGGGATCGGCCCGTTCCGCGGCCAGGGCCGCCGACCGGCACTCCAGCAGTTCGCGGGCCTCCATCAGGTCGAAAATGGAACCGGCGGTAAAGGCGGCATTGAGCTTCTCCAGCCCCCCATTGGCGTCGGGAAGGACCGCTTTGATGAAAGTCCCTTTGCCCTGCTGCGGCTCCAGGTAGCCCATCACCACCAGGGCGTTGATGGCCTCGCGAACCGACGAGCGCCCTACCCCCAGCATGCGGGCCAGATCCCGCTGGGCGGGCAGTTGGGTTCCGGGCTGAAGTTCGCCGGCGGTGATCTGGGCAACGATCTGCTCGGCCACCATTTCCGGCGCCGAACTTTTGCGGATGGTTTCGAAGGTCATCGCTTACATCTCTTCATGGACAGTCCGTCGAATAATCTCATCCTGCAGCTCGGCTGTCAAATCCACAAAATAGTCGCTGTAGCCGGCGACCCGTACGATGAGGTCCCGATAGTCGTCGGGATATTGCTTGGCCTGTTCAAGGGTCTTTCGGTCCACCACGTTGAACTGGATGTGGTGGCCGTCCATGCGGAAATAGGTGCGCACCATCTGGGCCAGTTTGGTGATGCCGGGATCGTCGGCCAGCACCTGGGGCAAAAACTTCTGGTTGAGCAGGGTGCCGCCGGTGCGCAAGTGATCGATTTTGGCCGCCGACCGGACCACCGCCGTGGGGCCGTTGCGATCGGCCCCCTGGACCGGAGAAATGCCCTCGGACAGCGGCGAACCTGCCCGCCGGCCATCGGGCAGGGCGCCGATGACGCTACCGAAATAGACATGGCAGGTGGTGGGCAGAAGGTTGATCCGATGGGCACCACCGCGGGTATTGGGACGGCCGTCGACGGCTTGGTAATACGCTTCGAAAACCATCTGCAGGATCGCGTCGGCCGCATCGTCGTCATTGCCGTACTTGGGGGTGTTGTCCAGAAGCTCCCGCCGGAAAGCCTCATGCCCCTCGAAGTTTTCGTCCAGGATGTCCAGAAAAGCATCCATGCCCACCGTCTTTCGGTCGAAGACATGCGTCTTGAGGGCCGCCAGGGCATCGGTGACCGAGCCCAGCCCCACCCCCTGGATGTAGGTGGTGTTGTAGCGGGCGCCGCCGGCGTTGTAATCCCGGCCATTGGCAATGCAGTCGTCGATGCAAAGGGAGAGAAAGGGCACCGGCATCTGTCGCGCGTTGATCTGTTCGATCATGTTGTTGCCGCGTATCTTGATATCGATAAAGTGGTCGAGCTGACGGATCCAGGCGGTAAGCAAGGCGTCAAAGTCGGCAAACTCGCAGGGATCGCCGGTAGCCGGCCCCAGCTGCCGGCCGGTCCGGGGATCGATACCGTTGTGCAGGGCAAGCTCCAGCAGCTTGGGCAGATTGAAGTAGCCGGTGAGAAAATAGGCCTCGCGGCCGAACGCCCCGGCCTCGACACAACCGCTGGCGCCGCCTTCCCGGGCGTCGGCCAGGCGTTTGCCCTGGCGCACCAGTTCCTGGACAATGGCGTCGCTGTTGAAGATCGAGGGCTGCCCGAACCCGGTTCGCACGATTTTCAATGCACGTTTGATGAACCGGTCCGGATTTTTTTTGCTCAACTGCACCATGGAAGAGGGCTGCAGCAGGCGCATCTCTTCAATCACATCCAGAATGAGGTAGCTCAGTTCGTTAACCGCATCGTTGCCGCCGGCCGTAACGCCGCCCACATTGATCAGGGCAAAATCGACGTAGGTATTGCTCTCCTTGGCGGTCACCCCGGTTTTAGGCGGCGCCGGATGGTTGTTGAACTTGATCCAGAAAGCGCACAACAGCTCTTTGGCCTGCTCCTCGGTCAGCCGCCCTTCGTCAAGATCTTTTTTGTAAAACGGGTAGAGGTGCTGGTCCAGCCGACCGGGATTGAAGGCATCCCAGGGATTGAGTTCGGTGATGACCCCCACGTGGACAAACCAGTAGGTTTGCAGCGCCTCCCAAAAGGTCCGGGGGGCATGCGCCGGGACCCGTCGGCAAATGGCGGCCATTTGCGTCAGTTCGGCCCGGCGCTGGTCATCCGCCCCGTTTTCGGCCATTTTTTCCAATGCCTCGGCGTGGCGCCGGGCAAGAGCAATCATCCCGCCGGCGGCAATGGCCATGGCCTCCAGTTGGTTCTTTTTTTCCATGGTTCCCGGGTCGTTGAAAAAATCCAGCGCTTGGGTGGCCACCTCGATCTCGGCTTTCAGGTCCAGCATTCCCTTGTGGTAGATCTTGTTGCCGCAAGCCGTGTGCCCCGGAGATCGTTGCTCCTGAAATTCGGTAAAAATACCGGAATGATAGGCTGCCTGCCACTCCTCGGGCAGTTGGGCGAAAAGGGCTTCCCGAATGGAGTGCCCCTGCCAGAAAGGGATAATCTCATCCCGGTAAACATCGCGGACGGAATCGTCCACGGCAAAGGCCACCTTCTCGCGGCCGGCGATGATCTCCAGATCCTTTAAGGAGTGCACGCACACCTCCGGATAGGTGGGGGTGGCTTTGGGTTCCGGCCCCCGTTCGCCCACGATCAGCTCGTCAGGATCGATATGGATAGTTTTGCGTTCCATGATGTGGGCAAAGGCCATGGCCCGCTGGATGGGCACCGGCGCCGTTCGGGCGACACCGCTCTTGTAGAAATCGGTCAGCAGGCGGGCCCGCTCGTCGGACAGGCTGGGAACGGCCTTCAAGCTTCGGATTCGCAGGCGGTGGATGCGTTCGTTCATGATTTATCCTCCAATAGAAACATCGAATCCGGTGGACTCGAAACGGTCTTTGATGGCGGCCACATGGTCCGGGGAGGGCGGTTGGATCCCCGCCATGGGATCGGGGAGGCCCAGGCGGCGGTATTTCCCGCTGGCGATGCGATGAAACGGCAGCAGATCGATTCCCTGGATCGATTGGAGCCCGGCTGCAAATCGGGCGATCTGCTCCAGGTTGGTCTCCGTATCGGTCATACCGGGAATCAGCGGAATCCGCAGACGCCATGGCGTCGAACCGCCGTCGATGCGCGTCAGGTTCTCGAGAATCGATTCGTTGGATACGCCGGTGTATTTGCGATGCAGGTGCGCGTCCATGATTTTAAGGTCGAAAAGCACCAGTTGCAGCCGGGGCAGCACCCGGTCCAATACCACCGCCGGAGCAAAGCCGCTAGTGTCCAAGGCGGCATGGATGTCCAGCCGGTTGCAGGCGTCCAGCACCGCTTCCAGGAATCGGGGTTGGACCAGGGGCTCGCCACCGGAAAAGGTGACGCCGCCGCCGGATTCGTCGTAAAAGAGCTGATCCTTTTCGATGCCGGCCACCAGTCCGGCCACGTCTATGACCTCGCCCACGGTCTCATGGGCCTGACCTTCCGGGTTGTTTTTCGTCATGGAAACAGGCCGGGGATCGATTCCCTCCGGGTTGTGACACCACCGGCAAGACAGCGGGCAGCCCTTGAAGAACACTGTGGTACGGATACCGGGTCCGTCGTGCAGGGCGTAACGTTTAATTTTGAAAATCGTACCTTGGGTCATAATCGTAGAATGAATCTGTTGCCGGTTGTACCGGTCATTAGGTGTTGAGCCTTTTTACAACGATTTTTTGCCTGAAGGCAAGATGTTTTCAGGTCTTCAGACCACCTGACCAAAAAACATCGAACCGGCGGGTTTTTATTTTCACACATGTCCTGGGAATACCATGTATGGGCACGGCGTGCCGTGCCCATATGAAGACCCCGTTTTTCCCGGTGCGCATGCAGCGCATAGGATCAAAGCAGCCATACAACTACCGCCCTATATTCAGGGGCTTGTCCATTGACTTTGGGGGTGTTATCTCTTAGCTTCAATAAAGGTCCCGATTACCGATGGCGTTATCGAGCGTCGGCAATCGGCTCAACAACAGCGTCCCGCAGCGATGATCGCCCTGGAGGAGTGGATGGCAAAAAGAAAAGGCAAACCGGTAAGCTTCGATGCGATGGTCAAGTTTTTCATGCACAATTACAACATTCCCACCAAACGGGATATCGACAATCTCAACCGGCGGCTCGACCGCCTGGAAAAACTCATCCGGACGCTTCCCGCCGGAAACCGGCGGACAGCCTCCCGAAGCGCCGGCAAATCCCCCCAAAACGCTACGGAACGGGTCCTGGAAATCATCACAAAAAGCCGCGGTGGAATCGGCATCGCGCAAATCCGGGAACAGACCGGTTACGACGACAAAAAGCTCCGCAATATCATTTTTCGACTGAACAAAACGGAAAAAATCACCCGGATCGACCGCGGCCGCTACAAAGCCGCCGAATAGCTCCCCGACAAGCAACCCCACGAAAGGGCAAGGCAACGCTTCATGAACCATCCATCGGACGCGAACAACCCCGGCATCAACGCAGGCGACCGCATCGGCGGTTATACAGTAACCAAAACCGCCTATCTTACGGACATCCGGTCCTGGCTCTACCAGTTGGACCATGAAGCCACCGGGGCCCGGCACATCCACATCAGCAATGCGGACCGGGAAAATACCTTCGGCGTGGCCTTCAAGACCGTGCCTTCGGACTCCACCGGCGTGGCCCACATCTTGGAACACACCGTTCTGTGCGGCTCGCAGCGCTTTCCGGTGAGGGACCCGTTCTTCTCCATGCTCAAGCGCAGCCTGTCCACCTTCATGAATGCCTTCACCGCCTCAGACTGGACCATGTACCCGTTCGCGACCCAGAACCGCAAGGATTTCTACAACCTGATGGACGTGTATCTGGACGCGGCTTTTTTCCCCAAAATCGAGGAACTCAGTTTCAAGCAGGAGGGCCACCGGCTGGAGGTGGCGGGGGAAGGCGCCGATATGCACCTGGAATACAAAGGCGTTGTCTACAACGAGATGAAAGGCGCCATGTCGTCGCCGGATCAGGTCATGGCCCGCTCCCTGCTCAACGCCCTCTATCCGGATACGACTTACAGCAACAATTCCGGCGGAGAGCCGTCGGAGATTCCTTCGCTGACCCATGAGCAGCTCAAAGCCTTCCATGCCCGCCACTATCACCCCAGCAACGCTTTTTTCTATACCTATGGCAACCTGGCGTTGAAAGAACACCTGGCGTTCATCGAAGATCATGTTCTCAGCCATTTTTCGCTTATCGACCCGGGAACCGACGTGCCGCCCCAGCCCCGCTGGACGGCGCCGAAAACCGTGGTCTATCCCTACCCACTGGATCCTGACGAAGATGCGTCCAAGAAGTACCAGGCTTGTGTGGCCTGGCTGTTGACCGACATCCGGGACACCTTCGAAGTGCTCGTTCTGGCGGTGATCGAACAGATCCTCATCGGTAACGCGGCCTCCCCGCTGCGCAAAGCCCTGATGGACAGCCAATTGGGCACCGCCCTTTCCGACGGCACGGGCTTCGATGCCGAAAACCGGGACACCATGTTTTCGGTGGGGCTCAAGGACATTACCGAGTCCGCCGCCGAAACCATCGAGACCATCATCTTCGATGAATTGGAAAAGCTGGCCCGCGACGGCATCGACCCGGAACTGGTGGAGTCGGCCATCCACCAGATCGAGTTTCACCGCAAGGAGGTCACCAACACCCCTTATCCCTATGGCATCAAACTGCTGATCGGCGTGGCGGCCAGTTGGATGCACGGCGGCGATCCGGAACGCATCCTGCAGCTGGACGCCGATTTTGACCGTCTGCGGCAGGCGCTGGACGACGGCCCCTTTCTGGAAGAGAAAATCCGGTCTTGTTTTCTGGACAACCCGCATCGGGTCCGGTTCCTCCTCAAGCCCGACCAGACCATGGCCGAAAAAGAAAACCGTCGGGTGGCCGAGGAACTGGCCAATATCCAAAGCGACATGACCGAATCGGATCTGGATCGCATCCGGGCCGACGCAGCAGCACTGAAAGCCTTGCAGGAGACCGGCGAGGACCTCGCCTGCCTGCCTACTTTGGAGCGCGAAGACATCCCGCCGGCTATAGTGAAGGTTGACCCGGTTTCGGACCGTTTTGCGCCGCCGGTATGGGCCTACGACCAGTCGACCTCCGGCATCTTTTATTTTTCCGGGGGTCTGGGGGCCGGCAATATCAAGGCCGACCTGCTGCCACTGGTGCCGTTTTTCTGCTATGCGGTTTCCCGAACGGGGACCGCTTCCTCCGATTACACCCAGATGGCCCGACGCATGGATCGGGTAACCGGCGGCATCGGCTTCAACGCCAATGCCCGCACCCGATTTGATGACAGCGGCGCCTGTCTGCCCTTTGTCACCTTTACCGGGAAATGCCTTGATCGCAACCAGGATCGAATGTTCGACATTCTTCAGGAACTGGCCACCCGGGTCGACTTTCGCGATCTTACCCGGCTGCGGCAGTTGGTTCTGGAATATCGGGCCGGTCTGGAAGCCGCCGTGGTCCACAACGGCCACCGGCTGGCCATTTCGCTGGCGTCCCGCAGCTTCACCCCGGCCAATCAGCTTCAGGAAATATGGGGCGGCGTCCACCAGTTGCACACCATCAAAACGCTGGAGAAAGAGACGGCGGGCGAGGGCATCGAAAAACTGGCGGCAAACTTGAGAGCCATCGGCAGCACCCTTTTCAGCCGTGAGAACGCAACCCTGGCTCTGGTGGGCGAAGCGGAGATGCTGGACAAGGCCGTCGATCCGGTCAAGGCCCTGACCGAAGCGCTGGCCACAAACGGCGTTCCGGGATTTATCCCCCCTACCCTGGCCGAATCACCTGGCATCGCCCTGGAAGGCTGGAGCACCGCCACGGCCGTCTCCTTCGTGGCCCAGACATTTCCCACCGTGCGCATCGGTCATGCGGACAGCCCGGCGCTCTCCGTCATCGCCAAGATGCTGCGATCCCTTTATCTCCACCGGGAGATCCGTGAAAAAGGCGGGGCCTACGGCGGATTCGCCCTCTACAATGCCGAAGACGGCCTGTTCAGTTTCGGTTCCTATCGGGACCCCCACATCGCGGGAACGCTGCAGGTTTACGACCGGGCGGCCGATTTTATCCACTCGGGAAATTTCAACGATGAAGATGTCAAAGAGGCGATTTTACAGGTCTGCTCGGAAATCGACAAACCCGACCCTCCGGGCCCCGCTGCCCGCAAAGCCTTTTTCCGCCGGATCATCGGCCTTTCCGACGAGATCCGCCTCCGACACAAGGAAAGCCTGCTGCAACTCACCCGTGAAGCGGTAATGGCAACCGCCGACCGATATTTTACGGACGATCAATCCAAAAATGCGGTGGCCGTGATTTCCAGCCGCAGCCTGCTGGAAGCCGCCAACGAAAAATTGTCGGGCAAAAAACTGATCCTGCAGAGCGTTTAACCCCTGGCGCCGCTGCCTGCTGGCGGCGGTTTTGTCTTTTTCCTTTCCCAACAGTCTCGATTTTACTCATGAATCGTGCCTTTTTGCCGATAATCATCGGAGGCACGCATGAAATAATCAGGATAACGGGGAGCCACTGCCACCGACTATGCCGAGTACACCGCCAGATCAACCGATCCTCAACGATCGGACTCCGCTATATAAAAGCAGTATCGTGGGCAACTATGTCAATTATCTGAAATCCCGGGGAAAGGTGGATATCGACGACCTGTTGCGTTGCTGCGGACTGGATCTCATCGACATCAACGACGAGGGCTATTTCCTGAACCAGGAGCAAATCAACGAATTTCACCGCTGCCTGGACGAACGGTTGGAAAATCCGGAAATTTCCTACAAAGTCGGCCTGCATGCCCTGAAGATGAAGTCAACAGGGACGTTGATGCAATACGGCCTGCAGTTCATCACCCCCGCCGCCATGTACAAGGCCGTGGATCGGGTCTATCCCAAATGGGCGCAAGGACATGTCAGCCGAACCACGATCATCGGAAAAAATCGGGCCCGGATTTCCGTTTCCGTTCGCCAGGGCCTGCATGAAAAACCCTTTCAGTGTGAAAACCGTCGTGGCGTCTTTGAAGCCATCGGCAATATCCACACCGGCCGACCGGCGAAGGTCGCCCACCCGAACTGCATGCATCGTGGTGACGACACCTGCGAGTACGAGGTAACCTGGGATGAAAAGCCATCCGCCGTTTGGAAGCGGGTGGGCGCCTATTTCAGCCTGTTTTCCGTTCTGATTGCCGCCGTGACCCTGTTCCTGGTTTCGCCAACGGCCTGGACACTGCTGACGCTCTGCCTGACCGTCATCGGCCTGACCATTTTTCTGGTAAGCGGCACCAAAAACAATCGCGAATTGACCGGTTTTCTCAAAGAGCAAGGGGATGCCGCCGGCCAATTATTGAAAGAAAACGAAACCCGTTATCAGAATTCCCGCCTGGTCTTCGAAATCGGACGGGCCGGGGCCGACATCCTGGAGGTCAATTCTTTTCTGCGTACCGTACTGGATTCCATGTCGCGAAACCTGGATTTTACCCGGGGCATGATCCTGTTGTGCGAAAGTGACTCCCAGTACCTGCAATATGCTGCCGGCTACGGTTTCTCTCGGTTCGAACGGCAATTTTTAGAGGGGGTGAAGTACCCCATCGATCTGGAATCCTCCTCTGACCTTTTCATCAAGATCCTGAGATCCGGCAACCCGATCGTGCTGAATCAAACCCGGGAGAAAAAAGCCGAAATGGCGTCCAACAGCATCGCCCTGTTGGAACGGCTCAAGGTTGAATCCCTCATCGGCATTCCCCTGGTTAACAAGCAGGAGCCTCTGGGACTTCTTTTCGTGGATACCCAAAAGGCCGAACGCGAGTATACCACCAGCGATGTCAACATCCTCATGGGCATCGCATCGCAAATCGCCACCGGCATCGTCAACGCCCGTTCCTACGAGCGCCTCATGGAAAGCGAACAGCGCTACCGCCTGCTGGCCGAGAACGTCAACGATATCATATGGGTGATGGATGTAGAGTCCCTGACCATGACGTATGTCAGTCCTTCGGTGGAAAAGGTCATGGGATTCACCCCGGGCGAACTCATGGCCATGACCATCGACCAGTACCTGACTCCGGAATCCTTCGATCGTACCGCTGCTGTCCTTAGGCAAGCCACCGAAAAAGTGCAGACAGGGAAAATCGATCCCCATAATTACGCCCGTACCATAGAGATTAAACAGTACCACAAGAACGGAACCATCATTCCCGTGGAGGTTACCGCCGGCTTGATGATCGACGGCAGAGGACGGCCCAGAGGCGTCCTTGGTATTTCCCGGGATCTGTCGGAACGCAAAAAGGTCGAGCGTGAGCAAAGGGAAATGGAAAGAAGGCTCCAGCAGGGCCACAAGATGGAAAGCCTGGGCACCATGGCCGGTTCCATTGCCCATAATTTCAACAACCTGCTGATGGTGGTGCTGGGCAATCTGGAAATCGCCAAAGAAGATCTGCCGGACGACGCCCCGGCGGCAAACAACATCCAGCGCGCCATCAATGCCTCCCAACGGGCAGCGGATCTGAGCAGCATGATGCTGACCTATGTGGGCCAACTGAAGAAAGAGAGCTTCCCGGTAGACCTGTCCCAACTGGTCACGGCGGAACTGGAAAAGCTGGATGAATCCAAAATGGCCCCGCTCACCCTGAAGCTGGATCTAACCGACCCCATGCCGCTGGTAGCCGCGGACACCGATCAGATGCGGCAAATGATATCCGGATTCATCACCAACGCCATCGAAGCGCTGGAAGGGGAAAAAGGAAGTGTATGCATATCCACCGGAACCATGCAATGCGATTCCGGCTACCTGTCGACGACCTACCTGAGAGAGGATCTTCCCGAAGGCATGTATGCCTATGTATCCGTTGCCGACACCGGCTGCGGGATGGATGGTGAAACGCTGGGCAAGGTGTTCGACCCCTTCTTTTCCACCAAGTTTACCGGCCGAGGACTGGGCATGGCGGCGGTGATGGGCATCATTCGTTCCCATTCGGGAGCGGTGAAAGTGGAAAGCGAAAAGGGCAAAGGATCGACGTTTACCGCCCTGTTTCCCATTCAGGGGGTCTCCTTGAGCCGGGCGACGACCAAACCGGTTGAAGAGGAATCCACCCCCGATGAAAAAACCGTTTTACTGGTGGACGACGAGGACATGGTGACGGAAATCGGTTGCCAGTTCCTCGAGCGCCTCGGCTACCGGGTCGAAACGGCATCGAGCGGCCAGGAAGCGGTCGATCTTCTCAACCGGACGCCTCACCAGAGCATAGACTGTATTCTGTTGGATTTGACCATGCCCGGCATGGACGGCCTGGAAACCATGCGACAGATCAAAAAGATCCGGCCGGACCAGAAAGTCATTATCGTCAGCGGCTATACCCGCCAGCAGATCGAAGACCGGTTTGCCAACGTCGCTCCCCCGGACGGGTTCATCCACAAACCGTTTGAAATGAAGGCGTTGAAAGAGACCCTATACAGTGTGATGGCAAACTCCGATTGAATCGGCATTTGGACAAAAAAAGGGAAACGGCCGAAGACTGTTTCCCTTTTTCGCTTTTTTCTTGTAAAACCGGCTATGCCATGGCCGCCTGATTGACCATGGATTCCCTCAAAATGCCCTCGGCGACTTTCTGCTGGTCCACATTGTAGGTTCCGTTTTCCACTTCGTTGCGGATCTCTTCCACCAGCGATTCCCTGACATCCGGAACGGCTGTGATCGCCCGCTGGGCGTCGGCAATCGCCTGGCCCTGCTGACTCAAATCCAGGCGGTCCTGTTGCACAACGGTTTCCGTTGACGCCTGGGAACGATCCTCTGCTTGGGTTTGTTTTGCCTGAGCCTGGTTGCTCTGATAGACATTGAGTACGGACTGAAGGTCGGTGCCATTGATTTTCATGATCGTCACTCCTTTTCTGGCTGTCTCGTGTATATATTATTGGCCGCTTTACCGGAAAACAATAGTTTTTTTTGACGATTTATCAAAAATCCCGATATCTGCGTTACGCTTCATGCCACTGGACCGACGAATTCTGCCATCGCGACTTTCCAAGGCCCCCGGCTTTTTGGCCAAACAGGATTAAAAAGAATTTGCAGAATTTGCGCTGATACCTTAAATAAGAGCGTATTGACCACTGAAACTCCGACATTTTTCATAGGTGATCGATATGACCGAAATTCCCCCAAGCACCCGGGCCAGGGATGCCAACGAAATCGAATTCATGCAAGCGGTCAGCAACGTGATGACCAGCGTAAAACCCGTTTTGGACCAGACCCCCGAATACCGCCACCACGGGATTGTGGAGCGGATCGTGGAGCCGGAGCGGATCATCACGTTCCGCGTTCCATGGTTGGACGACGGCGGCCGGGTCATCGTCAACCGAGGATTTCGCATCGAGATGAACAGCGCCATCGGACCGTATAAAGGCGGGTTGCGGTTCCATCCTTCCGTCAACCAGAGCATCCTCAAGTTCCTGGCCTTTGAACACGTCTTCAAAAATGCCCTCACAACCCTGCCGTTGGGCGGCGGCGCGGGCGGTTCGGATTTCGATCCCAAGGGAAAATCGGACGATGAAGTCATGCGCTTTTGCCAGAGCTTCATGGCTGAACTGTTCCGTCACATCGGGGCGAACACGGACGTCCCCGAGGGGGATATCGGGGTGGGGTCCCGCGAAATCGGCTATCTGTTCGGTATGTATCGGAAGCTGTGCAATCGATTCACCGGCGTGCTCACCGGAAAGGGAATGAACTGGGGCGGCAGCCTGATCCGGCCCGAAGCGACCGGCCTGGGCTGCGTCTATTTTGCCGCCCAAATGCTGGCCCGTCGCAACGATACGCTGGAGGGCAAAACCTGCCTGGTTTCCGGATCCGGCAACGTGGCCCAGGCCACCGCCCGCAAGCTGATCGAACTGGGCGCCAAAGTGGTCGCCATGTCCGATTCGTCGGGCCACATTTATGACGAGGAGGGAATCGACGCAGAAAAGTTCGCTTTTATCCAGCGTCTGAAAAATATCCGACGGGGCCGAATCAGCGAATATACGGGAAAATACAGCCAGGCAAGCTACACGGCGGCCGATCCGGCCGAAGAAGAAAATCCGATCTGGCGCCACCGTGCGCAATGCGTCTTTCCCTGCGCCACCCAGAACGAAATCGACAAGGCCGACGCCTACCGCCTGATCAACAACAACGTCAAAATGATTTGCGAAGGCGCCAGCATGCCCTGCACCGAAGAGGCCCAGGAGATTTTCATCGACAAAGGCATCCTCTATGCCCCGGGCAAGGCGGCCAACGCCGGCGGCGTGGCCGTTTCGGGCCTGGAACTGACCCAGAACAGCATCCGCCTGACCTGGCTGGGCGAGGAGGTGGATCAGCGGCTTAAAATCATCATGAAGGGCATCCACGACACCTGCCTGTCTGCCGCCGAGGCCTACGGCCACCCCGGAAATTATCTCGTGGGGGCCAATATCGCCGGCTTCGTCAAGGTGGCCGACGCCATGTTGGATCAAGGGGTAATTTAGCTTCCATTCATTCTACAGATACCGCCTTTTGCGATTGACCCTTTCATCCGGTCGTCCGGAGGCGGTTTTTTTATGCCATGAAACCCGTGCGCAAGCCCATCCTGATCGTACTGTTGACCCTTGCGATCGGGCTCGCAATCATTCTCGGCGGCCTGTCCGCCTGGATCGGTTCCAGTTCCGGTCGTCATTGGCTGCAATCCAGAATCGACCCGGTGATTTCCGGCACGGTGACCCTTGACGAGATCCGGCTGTCGCTCATCGCACCGCGCCTTGAACTGGCCGGTGTTACCTTATACGACCTTAAAGGCAAACCGGTGGCGGGGTTTGACCGTTTTTCCATCACCCTGCGCTGGTTGCCGCTCTTGCGCCAGGAAGTCCACATCACGAATATTGACCTTGAAACCCCATGGGCGGACCTGATCCAGGACAAGACCGCGGGGCTCAATCTGATGGCCGCGGTTGCGGTTGCCGAATCCGAAAAAACCGACGCCGCACCTTCGAAGGAAGGCGGCGGCCTGCCCGTCAATATCGTTTGCGAGGCGCTGCACATCTCCGGAGGTCGCCTCTCTTTCAAAAACGCCGATGGCGGCATCAAGGTTCAACTGGACGGCATTTCCCTTGTCGGCAGCGGCGATCTCGAGGCAAAACGGGCAGAACTCTCATTGGATGCGCCCCGCATCGACTACCAGTCAAATATCATTCAATTGCCGCAAACACACCTGTCCATCGAGACCCGCATGAATGGTGACCGACTGGAACTGCCGACCCTTCACATCGTCTCCGGAAACACCACGGCGGCTCTGGAAGGCTCCGCGACGGCGCTGACCACCCGGCCGTTGGTGGACGCATCGCTCGACATCCAGGGTGAGCTTGCCGAGATCGTGAAAACGTTGGCGATTTCCGGCGATTACAGCGGCAGGATCAAAGCCGGTTTGGCCCTCAAAGGCCCCGTGGCCAACCCTGCGGCCAAGCTGGATCTGAAAATGGGTCAGGGCGTTCTGGCCGGCAGGCAGATGGATCGGCTGCGGCTGTTGCTGAACCTTGAAGACCGCCTGGCTACCATCAGAGACACTGCGATCGAGCTTACCGGCGGCACCATCGGCCTTGACGCGACGGTAAATCTAAAGGGCGTATTTCCATCGGACCTTCTTACCCCACCGGCCGACCTGAATGCCCTTGCTTATGCCCTCGACCTGGATTTCGATATTCCGGAATTGGCACCGTGGATCGGGCCGCAGGTCGAAATCGGCGGCGCCCTTGACGGCAACGCGCACCTCGAAGGCAAGGGGATCGACCTGTCGACCATGGCTGCTCGTCTGACCCTCGATGCGAAAGGGAAACACCTGTCTGCCCCAAAAACGGCATTTCATCCCATGGATGCCGACCTGAACCTGACAGTGCGTATGAACCGAGGGTCGATCGTTGTCGATCAACTAACCGCAGCCACCGATGGATTGAACCTGGACGGAACGGGCCGCTTGGGCCTTCAGGATCAAAGCCTGGCTGCCGACCTCAGGATCGATGCCACGGATCTCGCACCGGTTCTGGCCCTTGCCGGTGTCAAAGCGGCCAGGGGCACCGTCGATGCCGCCGTGCAAGCCCGGGGATCCCTTGACCGGACCCAATTGGCGCTGAACCTGTCGGCCGCCGACCTCAATGCCGGTGCTTACGCCCTGGGCGATTTGAATCTTGAAGCCGACATGGACGCAGAAGGCCACCTGAATCTTTCCACCCTGACCTTGCAAAACGGCCATTCCCATATTCAGGGCAGCGGGCGTTCACGCCTTCAACCCGGCAATTTTCGGATCGATCCGGATTCCACCACCGAAGCGGTGTTCGCGTTCACCTCCGTTTCAGCCGCCGATTTTATGCCTGCGGCGCCGCCCGTGGATGGCACCTTGAATGGCCGGCTGGCCCTAAACGGCCGCTTGAAAGCGCTGCAGGGCGACCTCGCCCTCAAGGCCACCGCCCTGGCCCGCCGGGGCATTGCCATCGGCGACCTTGACACCCATCTGGTCTGGGACAATGGCACGCTTCATGTTCAGCGGCTGAAACTGACCAACCAGGATTCCACCCTCTCGGCCCGGGGCGACATGCAGCTCTTACTCCCCGGAACCACCCAGCCCATGGATGACCCGTCGTTCACCGTCGACCTTTCTTCCGACCACCTCGACCCGGCAATCTTTACCGATCTGGCCAAGGGCGATTTCACCCTGCGGGCGGCGCTGGACGGAAGCCTCGGCGCCCCCAAAGGAACCATCGCCGTAAGCGGCAAGGAAATTGAGATTGGCGGCCAATCCATCGAAGCGCTCTCCCTGGACGGCCGCCTCGACCCGGACAAGTTATGGATCGACCGGCTTGTGGCCCAAATCGCGTCCACGGGAACCATCGACGTGGGCGGCTGGGTGGGAATGGACCGCACCCTGGATCTCCGGCTGGATGCAGACGGCATCGATCTAACCGACATCAACGCCCTTGACGGCCGCGCCTCCATCGGCGGCCAAGTGAGCGCCACGGCCACGGCCCGGGGAACCCTCGAAAACCCGGAGGTAAGCGGCAATTTAACCCTTGCCGACATCACCGGCAATGGAGCGGCCATGCACGACATGCACCTTGATTTTGGCCTCAGCGACATGCGGGCCACCGCCAGGGGCGATATCGGCTTCGGGTTGGATGCGGCCTGCGATTTGCGGCAGGGGGATTTTCAAGCCGATATTCTTTTCAACCATACCGAGACAGCCGCCTATTTCAAGGCTGCCGGCCTTGAGAACCTCAGCGGCAACCTCTCCGGCCGGGTCAGCGCAGCCGGCAACATTCACGATGCGCCTCGTCTCAAAGCGAACGTGGCCATTGACGCACTGCATCTTTTTTCAAATGAAAGATCTTTGATCGAGGCCGACCGACTGCGCATGCGCCTGGAAAACGGTACTCTTTCCATCCCCGAATTCGATATGCGTCTTTTAGCCACCGGAGACCTTTCCCTGAAAGGCGAAGCCAGCCTGGACGGCAGCCTGAACATGCAAATCAACGGACATCTGCCCATTGCCGCCGCCGGCGCCTTCGTTCCCGACCTGGGAGAAGCCGCCGGCAGTGTGGCCATTCGCGGCCGAGTATCCGGCACCGCACAGGCACCGGCGGTCGATGGCAGCATCGATCTTGACGCCATTGCCATGGAGGTTCCCGGTCTGGTCCAGAAGCTTCACGATTTGAACGGCCATCTCGAGATTTCGGGCGACACCATTCGGTTCCGGGACGTTGGCGGTTTCCTGGATGCCGGATCTTTCGGTGTGAACGGAACCATCGGCCATGAGAAGTTCTCGCCAACGGATGTCAGCCTGACGATCAAGGCCAAGACCCTTCCCCTTGAGATTCCCGACACGCTGTCCCTTTTGTTCAATTCGGATATCGACATCACGGGCCATGACGGGGTCGCCGAGGCCAGCGGAAAAATTCTTATTTTGGAAGGCGTTTACTACAAGGACGTGAAGATCAGCCTGCTCAAACTGGCCACCACGCGCGAGCGCGAGATCCACCCGGAATCAGCGCCGCTGTCCATTCCCTACTTTGAAACGGTCAATCTGGACATCGACATCGGCAGCCGCCAACCTCTGACAGTGGAAAACAACCTGGCCGATCTTGATATCAGCCCGGACCTTAGCCTCGGCGGGACCCTGGCCCGCCCCGTTGTCAGCGGCCGCGCTCAGGTCAAGGAGGGGACTGTCACCTTCCAGGGAAAGAGCTTTGAGGTGACCAAGGGCGTCATCGACTTCGTGAATCCTTACAAGACCGAAGCCGAGATCGACATCACCAGCGAAGCCACGATCCGCAGTTGGAAGATCACCTTGTCCATCAAGGGACCGCCGGACAACCTGGTGATTACAATGACCTCCGATCCCACCGAAACCGAGGCGGATATTCTCTCCCTGGTTCTTTTGGGCCGAACCAGCGGCGAACTGAGAAACGGCGAGGGTGGCACCAAGAGCAGCAACGCACAAATCATGGCGGGAATGATCGCCAGCACCTTTGGCGAAGATATCAAGAAACACACCGGGATGGATATCCTGGAAGTGGATGAGACCGGCAGCGGCGACGACAACGATGAGGAAAACGGGGTGAAGGTCACCGTGGGAAAACACCTGTCCGACCGCATGACCGTCAAATACGCCGTGGAATCCAAGGACGGCGAAATCGTCCAACGGGCCATATCCGAATACAAGCTGCTGGAAAACATCCTGGTCAGCGGTTTCCAGGACAGTGACGGCGTTTACGGATCGGAGTTGACCTTCCGCATCGAATTCAGGTGAAACCGGAAATGGATCGAAAGCCTGGCAAAATCCGGATTTTTTGGTGGTGGGCGGCGTTCGCCGCGATACTGCTGTGCGCACTGTCCGCTCTTGCTGCGCAAAACGCTTCATCGGAGCCGGTTCAGTCCAAAGGTACCGTTGGTGCCGATACGGTGGTGGCTGGAATCCAGGTCATCGTCAAGGCCCCGCCGGACAGGATCGGCGACAACGAAGCCCTGGCGCGTCAATTAATTTCCCTTGCACCGGGCGATCCCCTCACCCGGAATGCCATCCAGACGTCCATCGACACCCTGCGTCTTTCCAACCGGTTCGCGGCCATCGATGTGGATTCGCGCACGACCCCCGGCGGTGAGGTCCTATTGTATAACCTGACCCCCCACCAATATATCGAAGATATCCGCATCCACGGCAACGAACCCATTTTCGAGACCGACATCCTCAACCAGATGACCCTCTATCCCGGAGACCCTTACACGAAGCCGGATCTTTCCGGGCAGGAAGAGGCGATCGTCAAGCGCTACAAAAGAGCGGGCTACATCGACCCCAAGGTGTCGGTCGAGGCCCTGCCCCACGACGAAGGCGAAAACGCGGTGATCGTCGTCGACATCGTCAAAGGCCCCCATTATCAGCTGGGCCGTTTGACCTTCGAAGGCCGCCGGGGTATTTCCGAGGCCATGCTGAAGCTGCACATGCGCGTTTGGCGGACCGCGCTCTGGCCCAGCGGCCGGTTCAGCAAATATGGGTTGAAGAAAGACATGGAGAGCCTGCTGGCCTATTATCGGCGCAAAGGCTTCGCCGATGCCGCACTATCCTACCGCACAGCACTGGCCGAGGACGGACGCCATGTGGATGTCATGGTCAGCATCGACGAAGGCCCCCGCTACAAGGTGTCCTTTGCCGGCCACCATCGATTCTGGACGTTCACCCTGAAAAAGGACTTGGCTATTTACAGCATTGGCAACCGCGGGAACAGGGGCGCCAGAAAAACCGTATCGAACATCAAACAGCGCTATCATGATGATGGATTTCTCGAAGCCCGCGTAGAGGTGAAACAAAACCCTGTGCCCGACGCCCCGCTTCCCACCACCCTATTGCAGTTTGTCATTCACGAGGGTCCGCAAACAAAAGTCGAAAGCGTCCACATCAGCGGCAACCATTCCATTGAAGAAAATAAGATTAAAAAACAGATGCTCACTCGCCCCCCCGGCTTGCTGCACGATGGTGCCTATGTGCCCGAAACGCTGGAAGAAGACGTTTTCGCAATGCGCACCCTTTACATATGGGAAGGGTTTCAGGAAGAGGACGTAAACGCCTGGGCCGATGTCAGCACGGACAAAACCCGGGCCAAGGTAAACGTAGAGATCAGTGAAGGCCCACGCACACGGGTGGAATCGATCGCCATCAAGGGACTCGCGATTGAAGGGCTTTTAGAAGAAAAGGTCAAGACCCGGTTGGCCCACAAAATCGGGGAGCCGTTTCGCCAGTCGGCCCTGGAGGCCGACAAGCAAACCATCGCCAGCCTCGTCTCCGAAAAAGGGCACCCTTATGCGGCGGTCGCAGCCAAGGCTGCGTTCAATGCGGACAAAACCCGGGTAGCCATTGAATACACCGTCGATCCCGGCCCGATGGTCACCCTATCCGGGATTTTCATTTCCGGCAATCTGAAAACCAAGGAGCGTATCATCCGCCGCGAGTTGGCTCATGAGCCCGGCGCCCCGCTCTCTTTGCAGGCCCTGAACGACGGCCAGCGCAGTCTGAGGGACCTGTCCATCTTCCATGATGTCAGCTATCGTACCATCGGGCTCAAGGATAAGGCGGAAACGGTCACTCAGATCGTGGAGATCGAGGAGGCCGAGCCCTATTATGCCGAACTCAGTCTCGGCTACGAATCGGACAGCGGCTTTTACGGCAAAACCAAAGTCGGCGACCGCAACCTTTTCGGGCTGGCCAAGGACCTGTGGGCCGGCGGAGAGATCAGCGAAACCGGCTTCAAGGTGGAAAGCCGCCTGACCGAGCCGCGACTGTTCGGAACCCACATCGCGGCGACCCTCGGCGCCTATCACGAGGAACTTACCGAATTCAACCAACCTTTCGGCACCCGCACCAGCGGCGGATCGCTGACCTTCGGGAAGAACTGGGGCAAACACCTGACCAGCGCCCTTACCTTTCGTCTGGAAAAAAAGGACCAGTTCAGCGCCGACGGCCGTTCCTCCATTGACGAGGTCGAGGAAGACACGCGCACCATTTTTGTGACCACGCCTTATGTCCGTTACGACAGTCGGGACGATTTCGTGCGGCCGAAAAAGGGTCTTTTATCCTCCTTGAGCGTCGACCTTTCCAAGGGAGTCCAGAATCAACTGGACGATTTCGTACGCTACCAGTTCGACACGCGCTATTACCTGACACCTATCGAGCGGCTCACCTTCGCCGGCCTGGCCCGTTTCGGCAAAATCGCTTCCTATTCAGGCACCAGCAACGTCCCCGAAGACCAGTTGTTCTTCCTGGGGGGCATCCAGGACGTGCGCGGGTACGATGAAAACCTGCTGCGCTTCAATGAAGACGGGGATCCCTTGGGGGGACAGTTGGCTATGGTCGGCAGCCTGGAGGCGCGCATCAATTTGGGTTACAATTTTGAATTGACGGCCTTTTTCGATACCGGTACCGTCAGGGAAGCTCAGGAGGATTTCGGGTCGGACAGATGGCGTTCGTCCGTCGGCCTCGGCCTCCGCTACATTACGCCCATCGGCCCCATGGGGCTGCTCTACGGGTACAAGCTGGACCGGGAGGAAGGCGAGTCGACCGGACGCCTGCACGTATCCATCGGGTACAGCTTCTGACCGCTGAAAAAGTCGGGCCCCGCCCCCTGCTTTTTCTCACGGGCCTCTCTTCATTAGCGTCCGGATGCAGGATCAATGCGGGATTGCCGCCGTCTCACGGTTGACAAGGACAGATTCGACTGTCATATTCTTCTTGCCGTCTTTTCCGGCCTTTCCATCACCGATGGATCGTTTTTTTAGATTTGTTGACAGTCAATTATACAATCTATGAGCTTTCGGGATGAGGTGGTTTTTGGAAGCTGACGGACAACAAAACACACCCTTTATCCAGGTTTCCGGACTGCAAAGCATCAAGACCAAAATCATCTTTTTTGCCTTGCTGGCCACAATTATTCCTTCCCTTACCCTGGGCGTCCTCTCCTATGTCCAGAACCGGAAACTTCTCCGCAACAAAATCGCCAATGAACTGTACAACACGACAACACAGACCGCCGGGGAGGTGGACTTCTGGCTCAAAGCGAGACTTTACGATCTGAAAGTCTTTTCCAGTTCCTATATCGTCTCCGAAAACCTTCAGCGGATACTGGGGAAACAGCAGGACAATATCGAACGGCTCGTCGCTCTGGACCGGGTCAAGGCCTACCTGCAATCGGTCCGCCAGAAATTTACGGATTATCGCGAACTGATCCTGGTGAACATGATCGGAGAGTCCCTGGTCAGCAGCGGGACCAAACCGCCCGTCGTCAACCTGCCGGATCAATGGTTCCAGAGGTTGGAAGAGGGAAAACCGGTCATCGGAACGCCCTATTGGGATCCCACCCTCAAACGACGGGTGGTTGTCCTTGCCGAAGAAATCAAATCCCCCGACAATAAACGGCTGGGCATCCTGGCCACCAAGACCGACCTGGCCTCCCTGGTAAACATTCTCAAACGCAAGGCCTCCGAAAGCACCGATGAAATCTATCTGACCGATGCCAGGGGAACCCTCATCGCCACGTCCGCCCCGGACTTTGAGAGATCGTCGCGTTCCGATCTGGCGGCAAAAACCCTGGCTGCGGGCAGTGGGTTCTCCCGATTGCCGGTTGAGTACGACAGCCACCGCGATCAAAAGGTCGTGGGGTTGGGAGCCATGGTCCCGTCAACCGACTGGGCGGTGGTTGCGGAGATGGAAAAATCGGGGGCCTATGCCGACATCGTACGGCTGGGAACGTGGACCGTCGTACTGGTTTGCGTCCTGCTGATGGCCATGGGCCTGTTCGCTTATCTGCTGGGTCATGGCATCGTGAAACCGCTGCAACGTCTCAGCGGTGAAGCGGGCAAGGTCGCCTCGGGCGATCTGGAGGTGGATCTCCCCGTCCACGGCAATAGCGAGGTGAGCTACCTGACCCAGGTGTTCAACCACATGGTGGCCAGTTTGCGGCGCGGGCAGGAAGAAATCTCGCAGGCCCACGAAGCCCTGATCGAGAAAAATCGGGAACTGCACCGGCTTTCCATCACGGACAGCCTTACCGGGATATTCAACCGCAAACATGTGATGGACCTGTTCGAGATGGAGTTCATCCGAACCCAACGCTATGGGACGCCCTTTTCCGTGCTGATCGCCGACCTCGACCATTTCAAGGCCGTCAACGATACCTACGGCCATCTTGCCGGCGATTCCGTGCTGCGGAGCATTGCCAAGGCGATGGTCGAATCGGTGCGGGCGTGCGACCATGTCGGACGATACGGAGGTGAGGAGTTTGTGGCCGTTCTTCCCAACACCGGAATCGATGGCGCCATGGACATGGCCGAACGCATCCGCCAGACGATCCGCCGGGTCAAATTCAACAATGACGGCGAGGAGTTCTCAATGACGCTCAGCATGGGGGTGGCGGTGTGCCGCGATGACGACAACAGCGTGGAAGCGATCCTCAAGCGGGCCGACGATGCCCTTTATCGGGCCAAGGCCAACGGGCGCGACCAAGTTATCGGGCCGTAACCAGAGACTGGTGGACCCAACCCTTCTGGTTATTTTCCGTGTCGATTCTTATCCAGTTCTCTTTATAACCATGCCCCACAATCACCGTACCGCTTTTCAGGGTATTGGACACCTTGTAGTTGAGTCCCGGTCCTGTCCGCACGTTAGTGTTTTTGATTACCTTCAGCCTCAGGGGGTGGTCGAAGACGGTCTCCCCGGCCATCCTGGCGCCTTCATCGCGTCCTTGAAGCCGGCCGTCTGCCGAAGTGACCTGGTTTTTCGACTGCACAGCCAGGTAAAGCGCACCGCCGAAATTCCGGGCCTTGAATTCAGCGGTGCTCTGGTCGAGCAGGCGCTTGGCTTTTTCAAGCACTTCGATTTGATCCTGATCCTTGTCATTATCGATACGACTTTGCAGAGATTTAACCGCGATCTCCGCTTCGGCAATGGTGGATGCCGCTTCCGCTTTGCTTTCGACGGTACGCAGTTTGGACTTGGTCCGCACAACTTCGGTGATGGCGCTGTCCAACCGTTGCTGGCGTAAAGCGGCGCGACGCTGCAGTTCGATATTCAGGGCCTCTTTTTGCAGCAACTGAATTTCCAGATCAGCAACCCTGCGTTCCAGATCTTCAATTTCGGTGCGGCTGGAAACCAGATCTTTTTGCAGCGTGCGATTCTTCCCAGCCAGCCGGTCGGCTTTTTCCGTGGGACAGGGCGGACAGTCCGGTACTTCCGGACAGGGTTGCACCGGCTGTTGGATGCAGCCTGCCGTAATTGCGGTCAGCCACAGAAAAACGAAACATGGGAAAAATGGACGCCAATTTTTTGGATGGGTTTCGGACATTGATTCTTCTCTTAAAGCCGTACGTATTGTCATTATTGAAAAAATAGTCGAATCGAATGAATTGGTCAAGCCTTCGTATAGGAAATCTCGATTCCGCCAAACCGATTTGCTCAATGCCTATTCACGTGATGTAAGTACGATCCCTAAACAGACCAGTACCAGTGCCACCAGGGCCGGCCAGTCGAGGTGTTCGCTTTCCAGCAGCGCAACGGAAAGCAGGACAGCGCATACCGGAATGAGAAAACGGTATGCGGCAATACTGGAAAGCCGGTTGTGCCGAATGAGCAGGTACCATATGGAAAAAGCGGCGGCGGACAGAAAACTCAGATACAGCAGCAAAACCAGTGACGGGCCGTTGAATGTTATCATCGAAGGGGGTTCCAGGAACAACCCCAGCAGGAACAGCACCAAAGCGCCGATAACCAGCTGGTAAGCAGACATGAGCGGGGGGTAGACGCGCACGGAGACTTTTTTGACGACCACCAGAGCCAGGGTGGAGGAAATGGCCGCCAGCAGGATGAATCCTTCGCCGGTTAAGGTTACTTGAAAATCCAATCCGTGCCCCTGCAGGTTGACCAGAAGGATGCCCAGAAAACCGAATATCAGCCCGATACTTTTCCGCGAAGTGATTGGATCATCCTTGAACAGCAGGTGAGAACACAGTGCCAGAAAAAAGGAACCGGCACTGATGATAATTGACGCTTTCACCCCCGTGGTGTTGGACAATCCAATATAGAAAAAGGTGTACTGCAGGGTCGTCTGAAAAAGGCCGGTAACGGCCATGGCACCATAATCGCCAGGGCGAGGCAATCTGATCGGCCTTCCCGAAAGCCTTACGCCAACGAATATCATCAGGCCGGCCAGGAAGAAACGATAGGCGGCAAAGTACAGTTTTCCCCCGGTACTGTCCTGGATGGACAGCATGGCGATTCCGGTCTTGACCAAGGGAAAGGCGCTTCCCCACAAAAGAGCGCAGATCAGCGCCCAGAAAAAGACAGCCGGCGGCCAGGTAAACAGGTTGTCGCGGTTGAGCATCGGTGCAGAATCTCCCTAAAAACTACCGCCAGCGAATATTTGCAGGGCGATACGCAAGGGAAACCGGCCAGCCCCGATGCAGGGTCATGGTTGCCAGCCGGGATTCGGCGATCCGCACCACCAGAATCAACGATCCGATGCGCACATCAGCGAACAAATGGCCGCTCGTCTTCTCCAAAGCAAGCCGAATGACGGTTCCCTGGACAACTGCTGTAGCGGCGGTGTCAACGGTTTCCCCTTCGCCGAGAATCCGGATGTCACCGGGATCGAGAAAGGCAGTGGCATCGGCGCTCGGCGGCACGGATACCCAAAGCCGTTGATCGTCGTCCAGCCTTTTGCCGTAAACGTCATCGTCCTCGCGGAACCAGGGCCCGAATATCATGTTGCTCCTGCCGCTGCCGGCCAGTTTCCCCTTGAACAGGTGGACCACGTCGTCACAAACATCGTGGAGCCACTGGCGGTCGTGGCTGGCGATCACCAGCGTGGTACCCCATTCGCTGCGGGCCCGCAGTGAGGCGCTGCGAATCAGTTCGCTGGAAGCAGCATCCACACTGGCGGTGGGTTCGTCCAGCAGCAGCACCGTTGGCTTCAACACCAGACGGGCCGCCAGGGCCACCCGCTGGGCCTCGCCGCCGGACAGTTCATCCCATTGCCGCCGGGAAAAGGCCTCGGCATCCAGCCCGACCAGGTTCAGGGCATCGTGGACCGGCCGGCGCCAATCTCCCCTTTCGCCGCGGACTTTCAACCCGTAAGCGACGTTTTTGAACACCGTGCGCTTCATCAGATAGGGCTCCTGGGTCAAAAGCGTCACCTGGGAGCGGATGGCTTCGTCAAAAGGAAAGGCCGGCTTCCCTTGGAACAGGATGCGGCCTTCGGTGGGTTGGAAAATAAACGCTATGAGCTTCAGCAGTGTGCTTTTCCCGCTGCCGTTGGGTCCCACCAGCCCCAGGATGGAAGAATTCGCGACCGTCAGCCGTTCGATCTCCAGGACCGGCTGACGGTTGTAGCGATGGCTGAGGTTTTCAATTTCGTAAATGGGTTGGGGCACCGCGTGGGACTCCTTTCGATCGTCCGGCATTCTACCTTTTTCTTAGAAACGACAGACAAACATTAACGGCAAATGCGATGCCGATGAGCACCAACCCCAAGGCAATGCCGGTGGCGAACATCCCCTTGCCGGTTTCCAGAGCGATGGCCGTGGTGATGGTGCGGGTGTGCCACTTGATGTTGCCGCCCACCATCATGGAAATGCCCACTTCCGTCATTACCCTGCCGTAGGCAGCCAGCCCGGCAGCCAGCAGGCCGTAGCGTACCTCCCACAGGCTGCTCAACAGCAACTGCCGTCGGCCGGCCCCCAGGGAAATCAGCAGGGTCCGCAGATGGCGGTCCATGCTCTCCACGGCCGTTGCGCTCAGGGCGATGACGATGGGCAGCGCCAGGATGGTCTGGCCGATGGCAATGCCCGGGAGGGTGAAAAGCAGCCCCATCTCTCCCAGCGGCCCCCGGTTGGAAATAAAGGCGTAAACCACCAGGCCGATGAAAACGGTTGGCAGGGCCAAGGCCGTATCCACCAGCAGCCGGGCCTGGCGCTTGGCCGGGAAATCGAAATACCCCAGAACGAATCCCAAAGGGATGCCCAGCACCAGGCTGGTCGCCATGGACCCGGTGGAGGCCTTCAGCGTTGCGGCCACCGCGGACCAGGTCTGGCCGTCGCCGCCGAAAAGCAGACGAACGGCCTCAATGAAACCGGCAAGGATAAAGTCCATCTATTTTGCGTTGGGGACGAACAACGGCTTGCCCAGCAATTTGAAATCGCGGATCAACCCTTGGGCCTGGGCGCCTGCCAGCCAGTCGGAAAACGCCGTCGCCAGGTCGTATTTGGCGCTGGGGCAGCGCTTGGGATTGACGGCCATGACACTGTACTGGTTCAGCAGGATCTTGTCCCCTTCCACCAGGACTTTCAACGGCGGGTTGCCTTTCAGGGTGTCGGCATATTTGATGTAGGTGCCGCGGTCGGTCATGGTGTAGCCCTTGCGCTCAGCGGCGATGTTGATGGTGGCCAGCATGCCCTGACCGGTCTGAACGTACCAGGCTTCCTTTTCCGGGACATCCCCACCTGCGGCTTTCCAGAGAGAAATCTCTTTTTTATTGGTTCCCGAGTTGTCCCCGCGGCTGGCGAAAACCGCCTTTTTGGAACGAATGGCGTCCAGCGCGTCGACAACGTTTTTTCCCCGGATGCCGGCCGGATCGTCGGCCACACCGATGATCACGAAATCGTTGTACATGATCTCCCGACGGTCCACGCCGAACCCCTCTTCCACGTACTTCTTTTCGGCCGGCGGGGCGTGAACCAGCAATACGTCCACGTCACAATTTTCACCCAGTTTGAGGGCTTTGCCGGTGCCCACCGAGGTCCACTTCAGTTCGATTCCCGTGGCCTTGGTGAAATGGGGCGCCAGATAATCCAACAACCCGGTGTTGTCGGTGCTGGTGGTGGTGGCCATCATCAGCACCTTATCGGCCGCCATTGCCGGCAGGATCATCAGAAGGGTCAGTACGCCAATCAGACATGTTCTCGACAATATTTTCATTGCATTCTTCATGGGATACCTCGCTGGTTGGAAGTCTTTCCGCAACAGGCTGCGGGCAAACTTCGGTATTCGGGTTAAAAAAATTACGATTGTGGCCTGGCCCGTCGCCTGTGACGGGTTTATGGTGTTTCGGTACAACGATCCGTTGGAAATCGGATTTATCGTATACGTCCAGAAATTGGCCGCTTGTGGATGGGCGCTATCGAGGTTCAGTCTTGCTGGCCAGCTTCCTCGGTGTCCAACTCATGGGGAAAAATCATTTTACCGCTGATGGACACATCATAGCCGTGCAGTTCTTCCGCTGCCTGGATAAAGGCCTTTTCGTGCAGCAAGCTGAGAAAATATTGAACGCCCTGGTCGAAAAACCGTTCCCGGGTCACCACCAGATCGTAGCGTTCCTGGCGCAAAGGGAGGAAATCGAGGCCCAACAGGGACGCCACCGGCCGAATCCCCGGGCCGGCGTCAGCTCGACCGCTCAATATCTCCATGCCGACATCCATGTGCCGATTCACCTCACGATCATAGCCAGTAATGCGTTCACCGGCGACCCTGGCCCGCTTCAATTCGCGATCAAAAAGCAGCCGGGTGCCGGTGGCCAGGGATCGGTTGACGATCCGCACGCCCGGCTTGCCCAGATCCTTCACGCTGGTGACGTTGTCTGGATTGCCGGCCTGCAGAAGGATGCCCTGGTCCCGTTTGCAGAAATTCACCACCACGGGCATGCGTTCAAATTGCCCCTGCAGAAAAGCAAAATTGTAATCGCTGCCGTTTTCCTGAAGAAGATGGCTGGAGGCCATGTGGCACAGGCTCTTGCGCAAGGCGTTGATGCCGCCCACGGAACCCAGGTTGCCGAAAACGGCCAGATGACCAGGATGGCGGTCGTTGAAAATGGAAAGGGTCTTTTCCAGAAGGATATCGTTGCTTCCCGCGACGACGAGCAGCCCATCGTAGGGAGGCAGCGTTTTGTGGGTCTGGGGATAATTGACCGTGTTGGACTCGACCCATTGCTCCACCAGGTGCCGGGGAAAAATCCACTTGCCGGTCACCTTGGATGCAGGCAGTCCCTTGTCGGAAATCAGTGAGTATACCATTTTTTCGTTGATTCCCAAAAATTTGGCGACCTCTCTGGTTGAAAGCATCTGCGCCATGGCATGTTCTTTTCTGTTCGGGGTGACGGATAGACCGAGAATCTCCCACAGGAATTTGTCAGTAAATAGGTATCGTTATCGTATATGTCAACCCACTCGACGGTTCTTCCACGTAAAAATGATAAAAAAACGAACCTATACCAACGAATTCCGACCTTTCCGGTGGAAGTTCGCCCTTTTCTCGAACAAAGCCGACCATCGCTTTTTTTGAGTTGACGGGCAAGGTGCCGGCCGGTTAGATTGGGTGCGAACTTCATTTCCCGGAAAAACAACCGCCATGCTCAGCGAAAAACAGAAACTGGACACCCTGATGGTTCTGGGGATCGAGCTGAACCGAATACTCGACTTGGACATCCTCCTGGAACGGGTGTTGACGAGGGCACGCCAGTTTGTCAATGCCGATGCCGGTTCGATTTACATCCGGGAAGGCGATTTGCTCAATGTTGCCCATTCCCAGAACGAAACGCTGCAAAAGAGGCTCAAGGATAAAGAAAAGCTGATCTTTTCCACGTTCTCCATTCCCATCGACGAGATGAGCATCGCCGGCTTTGCCGCAGCCACGGGAAAGATGCTGAACATCCCGGACGTTTACAAACTGCCTCCCACCAAAAGTTATCATTTCAATAAAAAATACGATAAAGTGTCGGGATACGTCACCCGCTCCATGCTCACCATTCCACTGATGAGCAGCAAAAAGGATGTCCTGGGCATTTTGCAGATCATTAATGCCCAGGACCAGGAAAAGCGCATTCAGCCTTTCAGCCGCATCGACGAAAAAGTGATGCTCCATTTCGCCGGAATCGCCTCCGTGGCCCTGGAACGCGCCCAGATGACCCGCGCAATGATCCTGCGGATGATCCGCATGGCCGAAATGCGCGACCCCCAGGAAACCGGGGCCCACGTCAACCGCGTGGCAGGGTTCTCTCTGGAGATTTACGAACAGTGGGCCAAACGGCGCAACCTCGACCGTAAGGAAATCGACAAGGCCAGGGATGTCCTGCACATGGGGGCCATGCTCCACGACGTGGGCAAAGTGGCCATATCGGATGCAATCCTGAAAAAACCCTCGCCGCTGAACTTCGAGGAATTTGAAATCATGAAGCGCCACACCGTCCGCGGTGCACGCCTCTTTTCCGACCTGCAGTCGGACTATGATGAAGCGGCCGCCATCATCGCCCTGAATCACCATGAAAAATGGGACGGAACCGGATATCCCGGTCATGTGGATTCCGTATCCGGCAAGACCCTGCCCGGCTATGAAAGCAAAGACAACAGACCGGCACCCGGAAAAAAAGAAGAGGAGATTCCCCTTTTCGGACGCATCGTGGCCATTGCCGATGTCTATGACGCCCTCAGTTCCAAACGCAGCTACAAGGAGCCGTGGGACGAAGCCCGCTGCATCGAAAGCCTCAGCCGGGGAGCCGGCACCCATTTCGATCCCGAACTGGTAGAAATTTTTATCAACCAGCTTGCCTTCATCCGCGCCATTCAGGCCAGGTTCAAGGAGAACAACGCTCATCAGGCAAGCGGCAATGCATGAAGCGCCATGATCAATCGACTCATCGCCAATACTCTCCCCCTGCTGCCCGAACGATTCGTATGGCTGTTTTCCCGGTCCTATATCGCCGGCGAAAGCGTCGATGCAGCCATGGCGGCCTGCCGGTCCCTGAATAGCCATGGCATCAAAACCACCATCGACATCCTGGGCGAGTTTATCCGGAGTCTGGATGAAGCCCGTACAAACAGGGACGAATATCTGGCGCTGATCGAAACGGCTCAAGGCGCCGGCATTGACGGGAGCTACTCCGTAAAACCCACCATGTTCGGGCTGCTTATCGATACCGAAGTCTGCTATGCGCATATCCGGGACATCGTGGCTAAAGCGGCCGATTACGACAATTTCATCCGCATCGACATGGAAGACTCCGGATGCGTCGATCCGGAAATCGACCTGTTCCGCCGTCTGAAATCCGAGTTCCCGAAAAATGTGGGGCTGGTGCTTCAGGCCTACCTGCGCCGCACGAAAAGCGACCTGGACAGCCTCATGGACCTGCACACCCCGGACGTCCCGCTCAATTTCCGCCTCTGCAAAGGCATTTACGCAGAACCGCGGCGCATCGCCTTTCAGCGACACGAGGAAATCAATTCCCACTTTCTCGAAGACCTGGAATTCATGCTGCAAAAGGGCATCTATCCGGGCATTGCCACCCATGACCGCGCCCTGGTGGACGGTGCCCTGAAGCTCATCGAAAGCTACCAGGTGCCCCGGGACCGCTATGAATTTCAGATGCTATACGGGGTCACGCCGGAACTGCGGGGCAGCATTGTCGATGCCGGCCATACCATGCGGGTCTATGTGCCTTACGGACGCCACTGGTTCGGCTACTCCACCCGACGCTTAAAGGAAAATCCAAAAATCGTCAGCAGTATCGTCAAATCTCTCTTGTTGAATCGGTAATCCGGCCGTTTCAAATATCGAGAACCGACACATCAATAAATACGTATTTGGAATAGAGAAATGAAAGCGACCAAACGCATTGCCCTGGTAGCGCACGACGAGCGCAAGCAGGACCTTTTGATGTGGGTTCGCCAGAATGCGGACACACTGGCCAAACATGAGCTGTTCGCCACCGGCACAACCGGCAAACTGCTCGCCGACCAATGTGGGTTGGTCATCACCCGGATGAAAAGCGGTCCTTTGGGCGGCGATCAGATGCTTGGGGCCATGATCGCCAAAGGAGAACTGGATCTTCTGATCTTTTTCTGGGATCCCATGTCGGCCCAACCCCACGATGTGGATGTCAAGGCCCTGCTGCGCATGTCGGTGCTTTACAACATCCCGACCGCCTGCAATCGGGCCACGGCCGACTTTTTTATCACCAGCCCCTGGTTCAACGCCGAGTACGAACAGGTGGTCAAGGATTACAGTGGTTATATCCGCCGGCCGTTGGAATAATTTTAAACGATTATGGTTGGGCTTTTCCGTTTTCCGACTCTATAACTTCATCCCGCACAGCCTTTCATCAATACCTTTCCAGTCAGGAATGAACTTGGCGACTTCCATATCGAAATCCTTGGAATGGTGCCTGTAAGGAGATTCGATTTTTTCTTTAACCGCGGTTTCTTTTTTTAAGCAATGGTCGGAGCCGAGATACCAGTCCTTGAAGGGAACGCGATTTTTATCGTAAAAAACCTTTTCGGGCCACCCGTGGCCACGCAACCAAAAGAAAGGGGTGTGGATTCGTGGGAGCGGCGTCCCGCCGCGATTCGTCCGGCAGTCATCGCGGCTGGAATCCGCTCCAACGAAGACTGTACCCGAATAGATGCCACTTCCTTGGAAGACACAGCGGTTGTTACATCCGGAGAAGCATAGAACACGATCAGAAATCATTTCTCACGATAGGCTCGAACAAATTCATCGACGGTCAGGCCTGCTTGCCGGATAGCGCTTCTGAGGGTGCCTGCGGCGAGTTCTTTGTGCCGTGGTATTACACAGCCTCTGTTTTCCCGCCGCATAACAACATGACTACCTTTCTGGCGAGCCTGATAAAAACCAAGTTTAATTAACACTTTGATCGCTTCGTCGCCAGAAATCATAGGCAACTCAGGCATTGGCCGCCACCTCGAACGTAGTTAATATCGGCCGGTAGGTTTGTTGAAGAGGGAACTCTTCCAGATACAACTCGGTAGCCTCTTGAAGATTGTTTACCGCTTCCTCGATGGTTAGCCCCTGACTGGCCGTTCCGACCTCAGGACATTGGGCTACGTATAGATTCTCTTCTTTGTGTATAACTGCGGTGAATGTGCTCATGGAATCACCTTTTGTTGGTAACGTTATTTTTTCCGTTATTTCATAATAAGCGATCCTGCAGACAAATTCAATTGTAGCGAAATTTTCCCCATCTTAGACCTGCATCTGTTTTTCATGCATCGCTTGACACCTACCCACAAAAAATGACACGAAAACAAACCTGACTTTTTACATGTTTTTGGGAAAAACCGGAAAGAAAGGCCGTTAAATAGTGGAAAATGCGATATTGGAAGTCTTCTCCGACTACATCTGACCGTGGTGCTACTTCAGTACCGGGCGTATTGAACAACTCGAAGCGAACTTTGATATCACCGTCACCTGGACGGCGTTTCCCCTGCATCCCGAAACGCCGCAGGAAGGCCGATCCCTGCAGGACCTTTTCTCCGGGCAGCCGGTGGACATTCCCGCCATACTGGCCCGCCTGAACCGGGTCGCCCGGGAGCTAAACCTGCCTTTCGGCGACCGGCAGATGACTTACAACAGCCGGCTGGCCCAAGAACTGGGCAAGTGGGCCGAGGACCAGGGGCGGGGCGATGCGTTTCACATGGCCGTATTTCTGGCCTATTTCCAGCGCGGCGAAAACATCGCCCTTCCGGACATCCTGCTCCGGATATGCGAGGACGTCGGCCTTGATCCCGCAGCGGCCCGAAAAGTCCTGGATCAGCGCACCTGTCGTGAGGCGGTGGACCGGGACTGGCAGCGCTGCCAGGAGATGGAAATCAACGTCGTGCCGACCTTCATGGTGGGCGACCGACGGCTGGTGGGGGCCCTGTCTTATGAGGCGTTGGAATCCATGCTCACGTCGGCCGGCGTTGCCAGACGGTCGTCCTGCGACGACGAATCGAGGTAAAATGAAAATGAAGGCATGTTGCCGCATGAAAGCGATCCTGCTGACGGCCATCGTCCTGGCGGCGATGCCGCTATCGACGGCTTGGGCGAACCTGACCGGCCGATGGTCCTGCAACGACGGGGGAACCTACTACCTGCACCAGATCGGCAAAGAGCTTCACTGGTACGGCGAAGCCGATTACAGCGGGCATCCGGCCTGGGCAAACGTATTCAGCGGCAGCATCAGCGATGGCCGCATCAGCGGTCAGTGGGCCGACGTTCCCAAAGGACGGTCGTCCGGAGCCGGGAGACTGGTGTTGGAAATCAAAAATCAGGGCGCCGTCCTCCGATCCTTGGAAAAAACCGGCGGCTTTAAAGGCTCCAGATGGGTTCGGACGAAAACCGCCAAGGCCGCCGCAAGGACCCTGCCGCAGGCACAACCGGAGCGGGGAGAGGATTGTATCGCCTTCAATTCTTCGACGGTCGGACTCGATCAGATCAATGGCAAGTGGAAGATCGTTGACGGCAGCCGCTGGTTGTTCGATTTCGGGTCCGACCGGGCCGCTGCCCAAAAGGCATTCCAGGTCATTACCCATTACCGGATGAACCGTTCCTGCTTTGTCGGACGCCCCGATCCATCGTTTGCCTACCTGCTGGCCAAAGGCGGGGTCCCGGAAGGTCCGATGGCCGGAGAAGACTGTGTGGCCTTTGATCCGGCAAGAATCAGGGTCAGCAAGATCAATAACCGCTGGAAAATCGTCGACGGCCGCCACTGGCTGTTCGATTTCGGCAGCAATGCAACCGAAGCGCGGCAGTCCCGGGCCATCATCAAACGCTACGGATTTACCCGCTCCTGTTTTGTGGGGCGGCCCAAGGCGGATTTCTCATACTTACGCCGGTAGCCGTTGCCCCCCGTAAAAAGCTATATATCGTCGATCACCCGGTTGACAACGGCTGAAGGAAACCCCCGCCCGGACAAAAACCGGTAGGCGATCTGCCTGCGCTTCCAGGGATCGCTCTCCCGACGCAGCCGGGAGGCTTTCTTTTCCAACACTTTTTGGGCGGCGCGCACCTGGTCGTCTTCACTTTGGCCTGCGGCCATGACCTGTTCGACCAGGGCTTCCTCCAGACCTTTTTGACCCAATACCTGGCAAATCCGCAAGGGGCCATATCCCCGTGCGACCAGATGGTCCGCCATCATTCGGGCGGTACGGGCATCATCCAGGTACCCCAGGTCCCGGCAGCGTTCAAGCGCGGCATCGACGGCCTTGCGACCATATCCCTTCCGGCGAAGCTTTAGTGCCAGCTCTCCTGTGATATGGTCCCGGCGGGCAAGAATGCGAAAGGCACTTTGCAGGGCTTCGGATTGCGTTCGCCTCCTCGCACCGGCCGGTCGAGATCGGTTTTCGTGGTTCATGATCGCTATACTGTTTTTGTCTTGGCACAATCTCTTGACGGATGCCGAGAAATGGCATAGCCAACGGTAGTGCCCACCCAGAAATGGCCAATTCGCCCGATACCTTTGTTGCGCGAAAAATTTTATCCTCGAAATATCAACCATATGACTGCGGTAAAATTTTTCGTGCGCCTCGATCTCAACCCAATTTGCCTATTTCTGGACGGGCACTAGTTAAAACCAGCAGACAGGAGATCCCATGACCCAACGTTTCATCATGACCGCTTTTGGCAAGGACCGACCCGGCATTGCCGCCGACGTCACGGAAATTTTATTTGAAAACGGCTGCAAACTGGAAGACACCTCCATGACTTTGCTGGCCGGGGAGTTCACCCTGATCCTTCTGTTTACCGCCGGATCGGCGGATGTTGCCGATCCCCTTTCCAAAGCCTGCCGCCGCTTGGAACTGGAAAAAAACATTTCCGCCTTCCTGCGGCCTCTGGAACCCCAGGAAGAGAAACCCACCAATGGATTTTTCACCCGATCCCTGCACGTGGAAGGGCTGGATCACTCGGGAATCGTCTATAAAATCAGTCGTTTCCTGTCGCAAAAGGGGGTCAATATCGTGGACCTCAGGTCCAGCGTCAAGCCCTCTCCGGAAAGCGGCACCGCCATGTATGTGATGGATATTCGGGTTCAGATCCCCGAGGGCACCGCCATGGCTTCGCTGGAGGATGGCCTGTTCGGGGTGGCCGACGAGTTGAATGTCGATATTGCCCTATCCACCACTTGAATGCCGTTTGCAGAAACAAGCGAATCTCCGCACCGCTCAGAATGATCGGATCACGGATCGGTTAAATCATTACTGCAGCAAACTTTGACCGGTCATCTGTTCCGGTTGGTCCAGTCCCATCATTTCCAGCAGCGTGGGCGCGATATCGCCCAGGCGCCCTTCCCGAAGGCGGGCTTCTTTGCGGCTGTCATCCACCAGCAGCAGGCGAACCGGGTTGGTGGTGTGAGCCGTGTAGGGCTTGCCGTCCGGGCCGGCCATTTTTTCGGAATTACCGTGATCGGCGGTTACCAGGGCCGCACCGCCTTGGGAAAGAAGCTTTTCCAGCACCCGCTCCAGGCAGCGGTCCACCGTTTCGCAGGCCTTAATGGCCGCCTCCAGCACCCCGGTATGCCCCACCATGTCCATATTGGCGAAATTAAGGACAATAAAATTGTATTGGTTTGAATCCAGCCGGGCAACCACCTCGTCGGCCACTTGGGGAGCGCTCATTTCCGGCTTGAGATCGTAGGTGGCCACCTCCCGGGGAGAAGGGATCAGGCAGCGCTCCTCGTTTTCGAAGGGCGTTTCCTCACCGCCGTTGAAAAAGTAGGTCACGTGGGCGTATTTCTCGGTTTCGGCGATCCGCAGCTGCTGCATGCCGTTGCGGCTGACCACCTCGCCCAAAATCATCTCCAGGTGGACCGGACCGAAAGCCATGGGAAGGTCGAAGGTTTCGTCGTACAATGTCATGGTGGTGTAGCCGGCAAGATCCGGCGCGACCTGCCGCGTGAACCCGTCGAACCCTTTTTCGGTGAACGCCCGGGTGATCTCCCGGGCACGGTCCGCCCTGAAATTGAAGAAAACCACCCCGTCTCCGTCCCTGACGGTCCCCACCGGCCGGCCGGTGTCGTCCACCACGGCCAGGGGCTGAACGAATTCGTCGGTCTCCTTACGGCTGTATGCATCTTTAACGGCGGCAACCGGGTCGGACACCCGCCGCCCATCCCCTGATGTATACAACCGGTAGGCCTTTTCCACCCGTTCCCAGCGTTTGTCGCGGTCCATGGCAAAAAAACGGCCGCAGACCGTGGCGATCACACCGGTGCCGATGGCCTGGATCCGGTCCTGGAGCTGCGCCAGATAGCCGGCCCCACTGTCCGGCGGGGTATCCCGCCCGTCGAGAATGGCGTGGACGAAAACTTTGGTTAATCCCTTCTTTTGGGCCATCTTAAGAAGGGCGAACAAATGGGTGAGCTGGCTGTGCACGCCGCCGTCGGAAACCAGTCCCATGAGGTGCAGGGCCCCGCCGCGCGCTGCCACGTCCTCCATGGCGGACGAAAGTTGGGCGTTTTCGAAAAACGAGCCCTCTTCGATGGCCTTGTCGATGCGCACCAGATCCTGATAGACCACCCGTCCGGCCCCCAGGTTCATGTGCCCGACCTCGCTGTTGCCCATGATGCCGGCCGGCAGCCCCACAGCCTGCCCCGAGCAGCGAAGCCGGGTGGAAGGATAGGTGGATACAAGCCGGTCCAGGCAGGGGGTGTCGGCAGCCAAAACGGCATTGGTGGGTTCATTTTCACCAATGCCCCAGCCGTCGAGAATGATCAGCATGTGCGTTTTTTTGTTCGTCATTTTGTCACCTCGAAAAAAAACCGGTTATCCAACACTGCGACGACCGATAACGCCGCCCGGAGCATCGTCTGGAGGACGGCCCTACTCGATAAATATCGATTCGTCCAACTCGTCGTCCATATCGCCGTCGCTGTCGTCCAGCGCCTGCTGCATGCTTTCCGTCCGGATCCGCCGGGCATCGGACCACAGGCCTTCCAGGTTGTAAAAGCTGCGGGTGCTTTCATAAAAAACATGAATCACCACGTGGCCGTAATCCATAAGCACCCATTGGCCTTCTTTGGCACCATCGATGCTCAAGGGCTTGATGCCCTGTTTCTTCAGGCTCCTTCGGATGTGGTCGGCGATGGCGCTCACCTGACGGTTGGAGGTCCCGTGGCAGATGAGAAACGCATCCGCCAGGCTGGTCAAACGGCTTACATCCAACAGAACCGGATCCCTGGCTTTTTTCCCCAGCGCCGCTTTGACGTATATGTCCAGTTCCGCATCGTTTGTCGGGGTCATCGATACAATTCCTTTTCTTCAATATAGGCCTTCACGGCCGAAGGCACAAGGTCGGCAATGGGTTTCCCCGTCTTGATCCACCGGCGCACCTGGCTGGACGAAACGGCTACCGGAAGGGTTTGCAGCAGGTGGATGCAGGCCCCACAGGTATTTTGCCAGCAGCTTTTTTTTTCGTCGTACGTATAATCGCCGGGCAACCGCGTCCGGATGTTCCCGTCTATCATCGACCGGTCGGCATCGGTGTCGCTTTCCCCGTCCAACTGACGGGTCACCACCACAAGCTGCACCTGCTCGAGCAATTCAAGCCAGCGTTTCCAGGTGTGAATTTCCAGAAAAGCATCCATTCCCATCACCAGAAACAGGGTGGCACCGGGTATGACTGCGGCGGCAAAATGGGTCACCGTATCGATAGTATAAGAGAGTCCGCTTCGCTCGATTTCAATCTCGGACAGACAATATCGGGAATCGGCGGGCAAAGCCAGCCGGACCATGCGAAGCCGGTCCGCCGCCGGCGCCAGATAATCAGGAGGTTTGTGCGGCGGCTCGCGGCAGGGAATAATGTAGAGGCGATCCAGAGAAAACCGTTCGAGCACCTGTTCGGCCACCATCAGGTGTCCTTTGTGGATCGGATTGAACGTTCCGCCGAAAAGTCCTGCACGCATGTCTGTTTTTTTCGTTGGTGTGCCGGTTGATGAAGATTCGCCTGCCTTCACAGCTGGCTTCTTGGAAACCTGGCTTGATTACTCCCTGATTTGGCCTTCGCCTGTCACCACAAACTTCTGTGTGGTCAACTCCTCCAGCCCCATGGGCCCGAAGGCGTGCAGCTTGGAAGTGCTGATACCCATTTCCGCGCCCAAGCCGAGCTGACCGCCGTCATTGAAACGGGTGGAAGCATTGACCAGCACCACCGAGGCATCCACTTCCCGTTGAAAGCGCTGGGCGCGTCCGAAATGGCTGGTTACGATGGCTTCCGTATGGCTCGAACCGTATTGGCCGATGTGAGCCATGGCGGCATCCACGTCTGCGACCACTTTGACCGCCAGGGTCAGGTTCAAATACTCCGCCGGCCAGTCCGCCTCGACAGCCGGTTTGGCCTCGGATAAGATGGCACAGGTGTCTGGGCAGCCGCGCAGTTCGACGCCGGCCGCTGCGAATCGTCGGGCCATGGGGGGCAGAAAATCCCCGGCCACCTGACGATGAACCAGCAGGGTTTCCATGGCATTGCACACTCCCGGACGCTGGACCTTGGCATTAAAAGCGATATCCATGGCCATCTCCGGATCGGCCGATTCGTCCACAAATACGTGGCAGACCCCTTTGTAGTGCTTGAGTACAGGAATTTTGGAATGCTCCACCACAAAACGGATCAATCCCTCTCCGCCCCGCGGGATAATCAGGTCGACGAACTCTTCCTGGGCCAATAGAGCATTTACCGCCGCGCGGTCCTCGGTGGGCACCACCTGGGCCGCCTGGGGCGGCAGGTCGTTCGACTCCAGGGCCCGGGCGATGATTCGAGCCAGAGCCCGGTTGGAGGCGATCGCTTCGGAACCGCCCCGCAGGATCACGGCATTGCCGGACTTCAGGCAGAGGCCCGCCGCGTCGATGGTAACGTTGGGCCGCGATTCATAAATAATACCGATGACGCCCAGCGGAATCCGCATACGGGCCACGCGCAAACCGTTGGGACGCATCCGCGTCGGCCCCATGGTACCCACCGGATCATCATAGGCCGCCACTTCGCGCAACCCGCCGGCCATGGAGGAAATGGTTTTTTCATCCACCCTGAGGCGGTCCACCATGGCCGCGGAAAGCCCGGCCGCCTCAGCCCGTTCCAGATCCTTGCGGTTCTCGCGGAAAATGGCATCCGCCTGCTGTTCCAGCAGATCGGCCATGGTCAGGAGGGTCCGGTTCTTACGCGGCGTGTCGCACCGCCCCAGAACGGAAGCGGCTTTTTTGGCGTCCCGGGCCATTTGCTCGATGGTCTGCTCGATGGTCATGATTCCCTCCCTAACACTGCGCTTTTTCACCGGTGATCACCAGGTTGTCCCTATGAATCACCTCATCGTAGGTTTTCTGCCCCAGTCGATCCTTGATCTGGCTGCTCTTGATCCCCATGATCGCACGGATATCCCTGGCGTTGTAATTCACCAGTCCGTTGCCGATCGGCTGTCCCCGGTCGTCCACCACGCTCACCGCAGCGCCGACCGGGAACTGCCCCTCAACATCGACGATGCCGCTGGGCAGCAGGCTCTTGCCGTTGTGAAGCAGTGCCCTGGCAGCCCCGGCGTCCACCCGCAGGCACCCCCGGGGATTGACCGTATATCCGATCCAGCATTTCTTGCGGTTGAGTTTGCGCTCCCGGGGGACAAAAAAGGTGCCGTGGGGCTCGCCTGCGGCCAGGCGGATGAGAATGTCCGGCCGATAGCCCCGGGCGATCACCATGGGAATCCCCGAGGACGTGACTTTGCGGGCCGCCTTGAGCTTGCTGAGCATGCCTCCCGTTCCCAGCGCGCCGGGAATGTCGCCGGCGAACTTCTCGATGTCCCGGCTGTAAGTGGCCACCCGGGGAATCAGGCGGGCGTCGACATGAACCCGGGGGTCCTTGTCGTACAGGCCGTCGATGTCGGTCAGGTTGAAAAAAATGTCGACATCCAGCAACAACGCGATCATGGCGGCCAAGTTGTCGTTGTCGCCCAGTTTGATCTCCTCGACCATGACGGTGTCGTTTTCGTTGATAATGGGCACCACCTGCCATTCAAGCAGGGTATTCATGGTATTGCGGGCATTGAGGTAGCGTTTGCGGCTGGCCAGATCCTCGCTGGTAAGCAGGATCTGGGCGACCTTGTAGCCGAAGCGCTCGAAGGCCTTTTCCCACTCCCGGATGAGATCGGCCTGCCCGATGGCGGAAATGGCCTGGCGTTTGGGGATGGCGTCGGGGCGCCGGGAAAAGGCCATTTTCTTCATCCCCGATGCCATGGCCCCGGAAGAGACCAGGATAATCTGGATTCCCTGATCCAGCAAACGGCAGATCTGACTGCTGATGGATTGGATGGCGTTAATGTTCAGGCCGGCCTCGGCAGTCAGCACATTGCTGCCGACCTTCACCACCGCCCGTCGAATGGCGTTAGCCTTGGGTTTCGGATTCGCTTTCATCTAGTTTATCCAAATGGTTGCACAACACGGCAATCAAGTGTTCGAGACCCTGACCGGTAGCGGCGGAGATCTCCAGCAGTCCTCCTTTGCCGTAGGCCTCTTTGAAAAGTGCGGCGGCATCCTCGGCCCAGGCCACATCCATTTTGTTGAGCACCACAATCTGGGGCTTTTGCGCAAGGGCCTGGCTGTACTGATCCAGTTCCCGGTTGACCGTGGTAAAATCCCGGAGCGGGTCGTCCGGATCCATGGCAGCCACGTCCACCAGGTGCAGCAGGATGCGGGTGCGCTCCACGTGGCGCAGAAAACGAATCCCCAGACCCGTGCCGGCATGGGCGCCCTCGATCAACCCGGGGATGTCGGCCACGATGAACGGCTCCCGCCGGTGAGTCTTGACCACACCCAGGTTCGGCGTGAGGGTGGTAAACGGGTAGTCCGCAACCTTGGGCCGGGCCGAAGAGATGCTGGACACCAGGGTCGATTTGCCGGCGTTGGGCAATCCGACGATCCCCACTTCGGCCAGCAGTTTCAATTCCAGGCGCAGATTCAGGGTCTGGCCCGGTTCTCCGGGCTGGGCAAAACGGGGGGTCCGGTTGGTGGCGGATTTGAACCGGGCGTTTCCCAAACCGCCGCGGCCGCCTCTTGCAACGACAAAGACCTCGTCGGGCTCGACGAGGTCTTTTAGAATCTCTCCGGTTTCGGCATCGATCACCAGGGTACCGGCAGGCAGTTCCAGGATCAGATCGTCGCCGCCTTTTCCGGCCCGATTGTTTCCCTGACCGCCGGCACCGTTTTTGGCCTTGTACAGTCGGTTGAACTGGAGATGGTAGAGGGTGCGCTTTTTGGTGGTGGCTTTGAAAACGACGTCACCGCCGCGCCCCCCGTCACCACCGTCCGGACCTCCCTTGGGAATGTATTTTTCGCGCCGGAGGCTTACGCATCCGGCACCACCGTGGCCCGACTGGACAGTGATGCGTACGTCATCAATGAATTTCACGCGGCATAAACGCTGACCTGTTTCCGATCCCGGCCTTTGCGTTCATAGGTGACAACGCCGTCGATCAGAGCAAACAGGGTGTAATCTTTTCCCATCCCCACATTGACGCCCGGATGGATTCGGGTTCCCACCTGGCGGACCAGAATATTGCCGGCCAAAACCTCCTGACCGCCGTAGCGTTTGATTCCCCGGCGCTGGGCGTTACTGTCGCGACCGTTTTTGGAACTTCCGGCTGCTTTTTTATGTGCCATGGTATTCTCCTTACGAACAAAAGGGTGCGGCACCCTTCCAATGGTTTTGCTAAAATCAGGCCTCGATACGCTCGATGCGGACCGCCGTATACGGCTGGCGATGCCCCTGTTTGCGACGATACCGTTTTCTGCGTTTGTATTTGAAAACAATGATCTTCTTGCTTTTGCCCTGGGCCACGATCTGGCCGTGAACCGTTGCGCCGTCAAGAGCCGGCTGACCGATCTTGACATTCTCGCCGTCGGAAAATACAAGGACATTGTCGAAAGCGATCTCGGAACCGATGTCGCCGGCAAGCTTTTCCACCCTGAGGATGTCGCCTTCCGCAACCTTATATTGTTTACCGCCTGTGGCAACCACTGCGTACATGTTTCTTCCCTCCTGTGAAAACCGAATATTACTCCCTGATTTCAAAAAATAAGAAATATTAAACTTTCACGTTCCATTGTCAAGGAAAAACTGCCCTGTCGGCAAGGCGTTGAAAAGCGATGGACAAGCGGTCCCCAATCCTTATAGTCTCCGCACAAGAACCCGTGATTGACGAATTCTGTTGGAAGGCCATCAAAGTTATGGTCTACTATTGAAAGGCAGCAAGCCCGTGGACAGCCGACAACGAAACATCACCATCATGAAGAACGGAAGCGCAAATGCCGCGACCATGGATTTGATCGCGGAAGAACCGCTTTCCATCAGGGTCCAAGGTACTCCCTATGCCGTAGTGATGCGCACTCCCGGTGACGAAAAGGCCCACGTGGCCGGCTTTTGCCTTGCAGAAGGCATCGCGGACACACCGGCCGACATCACCAGCCTGGCGTTTTGTGACGGGGAAGACACCAATGTGGTTACCGTCACCCTGACCGCCATCCGGCGGATGAAGATCGCCGACCATCTCGACCGGCGGACCTACATCAGCCAGACCTCCTGCGGCATCTGCGGCAAAACCATTGTCGAGGATCTGGTCCAGTCCCTTTCCCCTGTTGCCGACGAACCACCTCTGGACGGGAAACGTGCGTTGGAATGCCTGCTGCGGCTGAGCGACCATCAGCCCCTGCGGGCAAAAACCCGCGCCGCCCACGGCGCCGCCATCTATGACCGGGATTTCGCGCTGCTATCCGCTGCCGAAGACGTGGGCCGGCACAACGCCCTGGACAAGGCCGTCGGGCACCTTTTTCTGGATGATCACCTGAACCGGGCCAAGATGCTGACCCTCTCTTCACGCATCAGTTATGAGCTGGTCCAGAAGGCCGCCCGGGCCCGGATTCCCATCGTCCTGGCCATTTCCCGCCCAACGGCACTGGCCGTCCAACTGGCCGAGGCCTTGAACATGACCCTGGCGTCTCTGGGAAAGAACGACAACCTCATGATCTACTGCACCCCCCAACGGCTGATCTGGCCGGATTGAATCCAGCGATACCGGTATGCCAATGGACACCGAGCTTGCCTCGCGACTCAATCGCCCCCTGACCATCGGTCGAGCCACCATCGGTAACCGACTGGTGCTGGCCCCCATGACCTTTCTGGGTCATATCGCGTTTCGGGAGCTGCTGGCCGGTTTTGGCGGCTACGGGCTGCTTTTCAGCGAAATGTGCAGCGCCCGACGCATTCCCCAGGAGGTCGGCGGGCGTTCGGCCTATTTTTGCTGGCGCGAGGAGGAGCGGGATCATCTGGTGATGCAGATCTTCGGAGACAATCCGGCCACCATGGCAAAAGCGGCCCGGATCATCGAGGATTGCGGGCTGTTCGGCGTTGATCTGAATTTCGGATGTTCGGTGGCCGCCATCTGCAAGCAGCAGTGCGGCGCGGCCCTGCTGAAAACCCCGCACCGGGCGGCCCGCATCGTGGAGGCGGTTCGCAAGTCCGTGAGCCTGCCCCTGTTCGTAAAATTCCGCACGGGCTGGACGGACGATCCCGCCATTCCCGTGGAACTGGCCCGGCGCTTTGCCTCCGCCGGTGCCGATGCCCTCACCTTCCACCCCCGGGTAGCGCCGGATCGTCGCTCCCGCCCGCCCCGTTGGGACTACATCCGGCAGGTCAAGGACGTGGTCGCGATCCCGGTGTTCGGCAACGGCGACGTGTTCGACGGGGAAGACTGCCTGCGCATGCTCGAAACCACCGGCTGCGACGGCGTGGCCATAGGCAGGATGGCCGTCGCCCGTCCCTGGCTCATGGCCCAGATGAACGGCCTGTATTCGCCGGATTGCGGGGTTTTCGGGCGGACGGCCTTGCAGTTGCTGAATCTGATGGAATGCCATTTTGACGCCAACCGGGCCCTGCGGCGCTACAAAAAATTTGCCCAGTATTTCAGTGCCAACTTCAAATTTGGCCACAGCTTTTTCAAACGCGTGGGCAGTGCACCGGACCTGGAAGCCATTCGGACGCAATTGGAAGACTTTTTCAATCGGCCCCCGGAAACCGTCTCCAAACCCAATATGAATTTCTTTCAATGACCAATAGCCGCCGGTTAGGGCATTCGATTCCGGCCAAAACCATGCATTTTCTTCGGCTCTCCGGACAAATCGAAGACATCGCTGTCAGGGTGCCATGTAGGCGGAGTAGACCAGCTTGGTAACGGTGGCGGCCACCACAACCAGAAAAAAGACCCGCACGAAGCCGGTTCCTTTCTGGATCACCAGGCGCGAACCCACAAAAGCCCCCAGCATCTGGCCGGCTCCCATCAGCAGCCCTGCGGAAACGAGAACATTCCCGCCGGCGAAAAAAGCCGCCAGGGCCACGACGTTGCTTGTAAAATTGAACACTTTGGTGTGTGCGGTGGCCTTTTTCAGGTTCAACCCCAGCAGCACGACCAGAGCAATGGTCCAGAAAGAGCCGGTTCCCGGGCCGAAAAAACCATCGTAAAACCCCAGGGTCATGCCGGCACAGCCGAAGAACACCGGGGCGGCCATGATGGGGCGTCGATCCAGTTTCCCCAATTCCGGGGAGAACAGCATGTACAAAAATACGCCCACCAGCAGAAAGAGGATGATATTTCGCAGAAAGTCCGGGGAAAGAACCTGCACGGTCACGGTACCGCTCAGGGCACCCAAGGCCGTGAAGAAAACACCCATGGGAATCTCGCGAAGATTGACCAGGCCTTTACGGCTGTAATTCAACGCGGCGGTCAGGCTTCCGCAGGTACCCTGGAGCTTGTTGGTCCCTAAAGCCAGGTGGGGCGGCATGCCGGTCGCCAGCAGCGCCGGCAGTGAAATAATTCCACCCCCACCGGCAATGGCATCTACGAATCCGGCCAGTAAACCGGCCAGCCAGAGCCATAAATAGGCAGAAATCGATAAAACATCCATTGTCGATGTCCCGGAAAACGGTATAATCAGTTGAAGCCACCGAAAGTAAAGGTGACAACGAAAAGGGAGCTACATATCCGAAAAAGCAATTCAGGGTCAATGCAATAAAGGCAGGATCTTGCTTTCAAACGTAAATGTTCACGTGTGTGCCAACCGGTCCGTCAAAGACAAGGGAACCATCACGGGCATAAGCTGTACCGGCCGCCCGGGATGAGGCGGCAGCATCCGGCTGCGCCCCGCCTTGCAATGGCCATGGGGGGTTGGATGCATCTTCGTAGTTGTAAAGAGCGCCAGTATCGGTTCGAACCGGTGGGAAAAAAGGCACCGGTACCAGCGCAGCGGATTCAGCCATATTCGTGCTTCCAGCGCATAGGAGTCAAAGATCATAAGCGGTTATGCAACAATTGTACACAATTGCCAGTTTAATCCTATATGGCTGAAATATATGATTTTACTTTTTTTTATAACGTTTGTGTTCGGTTTTGTCGGAAAATATTGCCCCGTTGCCGGGCCGCATGCATTCAAAATTGCCTATCCGAGCCTGGTCGCAGCGGTCGACATTGCGTCTATCTTCCTTTTTCCGGTGAATGGGGGGGGGATTGATCGTGTCGAGAATGCATGGGCACTGGGGCCAAACGTTCAGGCTTCAGGCAGGGCGTTATTCCCGCTTTTTGGGCAGGTTCACAGCAGCGTTGTAGGTGATCGTTTTCTGCTCTGGATAGGATCGCTGCGGTGCCGGCAAACCTTCGGCGGCAGCGGACTGGGACTCCCGGTATTTTTCTCTGGCCGCTTTGGAAATGGTCACCCGGTCGACAACGCCGAAGGGCGCGCTCGTTTCGTCCGAACGCTTCCTGGAAGCTGGAGCCCCTCTGGCGATTCTGGAGATAGGGGTCAGTTTCCGGTCGTCTACGATAATGATTGGCGGTTCATCGTTCATGACCATCACACTGCTAACTCGTTTTTCATGTTTACTTTCCCACGACGGGGCACCCTGCTGCCTTACGGCTTGCCGGTCGGTTATCTTCCTGATACGGCGATAGCGATATTGGCTTCAGGCCGCCATCAGCATACATCTTTAGGATAAAAACGTCCACGGGTGTTGCAATTGGGATTGGCTGGGTGGAGATTGAGGGGTTGCAGCTATCATTGAAGATCCACGGTCGTCCCGGAAAGTAAATCGATGCCACCGGGTTGAACTCGAAACCGAAAAAAGGTAGATGAAAACAAAAAATCCGAATGGAGCGATAGCCAAGGAAAAAGCCATGCTGTCATTGGATCGACTGCTGAAAGAAAGCGAACGGATCGAACCCGTTCCCCAGGTGGTTCATGAACTGATGGATCTGGTGGAGGACCCCGAGGTCCCCGTCTCCGAAATCACCAATCTGATTACTTACGAACCCGTAGTCACGGCCAACCTGCTGAAGATGGCCAATTCGGCAGCTTTCGGGTTGAAAAAAAAAGTGGACTCGGTTCACGATGCCGTGGTGCGACTGGGACTGAAGCAGGTCGTTAAAATCGTGCTGATGGCCAGCGTTACCAAGCCGATGAAGTCCGCCCACCAGGGATATGGACTCGAGGAGGGCCGGTTGTGGAAACAGTCCGTCTCCTGCGCCCTGGTTGCCAACGCCATCGCCGAAAAGGTGGAAACATCGGAAAAAAATATTGTTTTTACCGCAGCGCTGCTCAAAGACATCGGAGTTATCGTTCTGGACCGATACATGGCGCCGGCCATCGGCAAGATCCGTGAGGTCATTCATGCCGAGGGACTGCACCTGATCGAAGCGGAACGAAGGGTGTTGGGCCTCGATCATGCCGAGCTGGGAGGGCGTATTGCCGGCAACTGGAATTTCAGCCAGACCCTGATCCGTGCGATTCAACAGCACCACCTCACCGGCGAGGCAACCGACATCCCCGAAACCACGGCCATCATCTACCTGGCCGACAGTCTTTGCTCTATTTCCGGAATCAACGGCGAATTGTTTTGCGGACCGGATACCCATTACAACCGGGTTTGCAAGCAACTGGGCCTTTCGGAAACGGATCTGAACCGAATGATGTCCGATTTTTATTCCCGCAAGGATGATATTTACGGCCTGCTGGCCATTTTGTGAACCCACAGGAGTGTTTGTCCCCATGACCCCCTATGAACTGTCCAAGCTGATTCACATGGAACTTTCTCCCGTTGCCCCAAGGCTGTCCGCCGCCATTAACCGCGCCCTGGTGGACATCGGGGAAGGCTCCGTACTGGTCGGACTCGGCCCCGGCACCAACGAAAACGACAATGTTTCTTTTCAGGAGTCCGAAACCATTCACGCCAACGACGCCGATGCCGACAGTGCCCTGGCCAAAATTCGGGCAATGATGGGGAAGTTGGAGGAACACTCTTCCTGGAAGGTGATCATCGATATGAAAACCAAACGTCCCGGAGAGCCTCTCGACCTGTTGTACACCCTGGTGCGCATAAAGGAGGGGCTTTAGGAAGCGGCCGCAAAGCGACGATTCCAACGGATGCGTTCAAAAGGCGCGGGGCGGTCCAAAGGACCGCCCCGCAAGCAGAAGGAGGTGGATGAGAAGAGGAGGTAATACTTTCGAGCGGCAATCCCCCGATGTGCCGCTGTATATTTCTTATCGCCCCGTTTTCCATTGACTTTAACTTTTTTTTGCCCTTTGCCCTTTTCTGATCGGCAAATTGTTCCCCAAGCGGTTGAAGATATGCGCCATATCGTTTAATCTGATAATCGGTTTGAAAGTTTTGCAACCAAAGCGGCCAACACGATGCCATTGCCGGCAAGGTGTGGCCACGATTTCACAAACGAGGAGGAGGAACGAAATGAAAAAGGTACTCGCAGTAACCCTGACCCTTGCCGTTTTTTTCGGCTTTGGCAGCCTTGCCGGAGCGACGACGCTGAAAGTCGGCCTGGATGCCGACCCGGTGACCCTGGATCCACACATGCAGCTTTCCGGCGGCATGTTGCAGCTTTCCCACTGGGTGTTCGAGCCGCTGGTTCGCTATGCCCAGGACATGTCCATCGAACCGCGCCTGGCGACCCGCTGGGAACGGATCGACGACCTGACCATGCGCTTTTACCTGCGCGAAGGGGTCAAATTCCACAGCGGCAACACCTTTACGGCCAAAGACGTCAAATTCACCTTGGACCGACTGAAAACGAGCATCGATTTCAAAGGATTGTTCGAACTGTTCACCGAAGCGGCCATCGTCGACGACTATACCGTGGACATCAAAACCAAGAAACCCTATGCCCTGCTGCTGAGAATGTGTACCTACATCTTCCCCATGGACAGCGAATTCTACAGCGGCACGGATGAATCCGGACAGCCCAAGGACGCCATTGTCAAGATTGGCCCCTCGTTTGCCTTGCAAAACGAATCCGGCGCCGGGCCCTACAGGGTTACCTACCGGGAACACGGTGTCAAACTTGAGATGGAACGCTTTGCCGATTACTGGGACACCGCCTCGCCCGGGAATGTGGACAAAATTATCCTGACCCCCATCAAGGAAGACGCCACCCGCGTGGCGGCCCTGCTCTCCGGTGACGTGGACTTCATCTCTCCGGTGCCGCCCCAGGATTTCAAACGCATCGAAAGAGATTCCAAAGTCAACCTCTTCACCTATCCCGGCGGCCGCATCATCACTGTCCAGCTCAACCAGAAACGCCGTCCCGAGTTCCGGGTGAAAAAAGTTCGCCAGGCCATCACGTATGCCATCAACAACGAGGGCATCGTTAAGAAGATCATGAAGGGCACCGCTACCCCCGCCGGCCAGCAGAGCCCCAAGGGCTATGCCGGCTACAATCCCAATTGCCAGCCGCGCTACGACCTGAAAACGGCCAAGACCCTGATGAAAGAAGCCGGCTTCGCCAACGGTTTCGAATGCACCATGATCGCTCCCAACAACCGCTACGTCAACGACGAGAAGATTGCCGAAGCCGTGGTGGGTATGCTGGCCAAGATCAACATCAAGGTCAACCTGAAGACCATGCCCAAGGCCCAGTACTGGGATGAGTTCGACGCCCAGGTGGCCGACATGCAGTTGATCGGCTGGCATTCGGACACCGAAGATTCCGGTAATTTCTCAGAATTTCTGGTCATGTGTCCAAACAAGGAGACCGGCTACGGCCAGTACAACAGCGGCAATTACTGCAATGAGGAAGTCGACCGTCTGACCCTGGCCGCCCAGAGCGAAACCGACCTGACCAAACGGGCCCAGATGCTCCAGAAAATCGAGCAGATCCTTTATGACGATGCGGCCTTCGTGCCCTTTCACTGGCAGAACCACTCCTACGGCGCAAAAAAGGGGGTTGACGTGGCACCGATCATCAACACCATGAACTTCCCCTACTTCGGCGATCTCGTGGTGAAATAGACCCTTGGGAAGAAGCGCCCTTTTGAAAATTTCGGAAGGACGCTTTCCTATCGCCAAAACCTGCAATGGAGAATCCAGGAGTCAGCATCCGGTCGCACCTTCGGCGCATCCTTTTTCATTCTGACTCCTGAATTCTGACTTCTATTATCGGGAACCGCATCCATGGTCGCTTTTATCATTCGGCGCACTACCCAGGCCATCTTCGTCATGCTGATCATCAGCCTGGTGGGCTTTTCCATCAAAAACGAAATCGGCGATCCGGTCCGGGACATGGTGGGCGAACGGGTCACACCGGCCGAGCGCGAGGTCCTGCGGGACAAGCTGGGCCTCAACGACCCTTTTCTTACGCAGTACCTGCGCTTTGCCAAGAATGCCGTTCAGGGAGACCTGGGGCTCTCCTTTTTCCATAAAAAACCAGCCCTGGCCGTCATTGCCGGCAAAGCGCCGGCCACCCTGGAGCTGGTTTTCGGGGCGGCGCTGATTATCATCTTCATCTCCCTGCCCATCGGCATTTTCTCGGCCATCTATCCGCGCAGCGCATTTTCCCGGTTCACCATGGCGTTTTCCACACTGGGAGTGTCGATTCCGGTTTTTCTCACCGCCATTGTCCTGATCTATATCTTTTCGGTGGAACTGAACTGGCTGCCCTCCTACGGCCGCGGGGAGACCGTGGCCATCGGGGGCTGGAACAGCGGTTTTTTTACTGTCGACGGTATCAAACACCTGATCCTGCCCAGCTTTTCTTTGGCCTCCATCATGCTGCCCCTGTTCATCCGGCTGATCCGGTCGGAGATGATGGAAGTGCTGGAGACCGAGTACATCAAGTTCGCCTGGGCCAAGGGGCTGCGGCGAAAACGCATCTGGTTCGTCCATGCTTTCAAGAACACGCTTTTGCCGGTCATCACCGTTTTCGGCGTTCAGATCGGCATCATGTTCGCGTTTACGATTCTCACCGAAACCGTCTTTCAATGGCAGGGCATGGGATTCATGTTCCTGGAGGCGGTCGAACGCTCCGACATTTCGCTGCTGGTCGCTTACCTCATGGTGGTGGGCGCCGTTTTCGTCGTCGTCAACACCCTGGTGGATATCATTTATGGACTGGTGAACCCCACCATCCGAATTGCGGGAAGATAATGAACCGAACCTGGCAACGATTCAAAGCATCCTATCTGCTTTTCAGCTTCAAGCAGGACAAGACCGCCGTATTCAGTTTCGTCGTACTGGTAATCCTGCTGACCACCGGCCTGCTGGCTCCACTGATCTCCCCTTACAACCCTTACGATCCGGCCAATGTCGACATCATGAACTCCGAATTGCCACCGGCCTGGATGGAAGAAGGAGAAGGCGCCTTCTGGCTGGGAACGGATATCCAGGGGCGCGATCTGCTCAGCACCATGATCTACGGCCTGCGGCTTTCCATTCTTATCGGCTGCGGCGCGGTGATTCTCCAGGGACTGCTGGGCGTCACCGTGGGCCTGCTGGCCGGATACATCGGCGGAAAAATCGACGCCGTGCTCATGCGCATCGCCGATATCCAACTCTCTTTTCCCTACCTCATGGTAGCCATTTTCATCAGCGCCATTTTTCAGGTGGCCTTCGGCATCGGCCGATACGAGCAAATGGCTGTCCCCCTGTTGATCGTGATCATCGGTCTGGCCGAATGGCCGGTCTACGCCCGCACCGTCCGGGCATCGGTCATGGGGGAAAAAGGCAAGGAGTACGTCGAGGCAGCCCGGGTCATCGGGTTGAATCGCTGGCGGATCATGTTTCGGCACGTGCTGCCCAACACCATGACCTCCGTTCTGGTTATTTCCACCATCCAGGTGGCCAACGCCATCATGAGCGAAGCGGCCTTGTCTTTTCTGGGGCTGGGCATGCCGGTGACCAAGCCCTCCCTGGGATCGCTGATCCGGTCCGGATTCGAGTACATCTTCTCCGGCTCCTGGTGGATCACCCTGTTTCCGGGGGTATTTCTCGTACTGCTGGTACTGGTGATCAATCTGCTGGGAGACTGGCTGCGGGATGTATTGAACCCCAAGCTGTATAAAGGATAAAATCAATGCCAAACGCCAAAAGAAAAATATCAAACGACGGTATTCTGTCTTCCGATTAATCGTTCCTCATCCTTCAATTGACATTTGGAATTTGGATTTTGTCATTTTAGCGAAAGCGTCTATGTCTCATCTACTCGAAGTTAAAAATCTCGAAGTCAAATTCGCCCTGCGTACCGGGGACCTGACCGCCATCAACGGCGTCAGCTTCAACCTGATCAAAGGGCAGCGCATGGGACTGGTGGGCGAAAGCGGCGCCGGGAAATCGGTGACCGGATTTGCCATCATCAACCTGATCAGCAAGCCGGGATTCATCTCGGGCGGGCAGGTGATCTTCAATGGCCGGGATCTGGCGGCCCTCTCCGACGAGGCCATGCGGGAAATCCGCGGCAACCAGATCAGCATGATCTTTCAGGACCCCATGATGACGCTCAACCCGGTGCTGACCATCGGCACCCAGATGGTCGAAACCCTGCAGGCCCATCGCAGTATCACCCGGGCAGAGGCCGAAGCCATCGCCCTGGAAAAGCTCAAAAAGGTACAGATCCCTTCCCCGGAAAAGCGCCTGGCGCAATACCCCCATGAGTTTTCCGGCGGCATGCGCCAGCGCATCGTTATCGCCATTGCCCTGCTCACCGATCCGGAGATCATCATCGCCGACGAACCCACCACGGCCCTGGACGTCACCATCCAGGCCGAGATCATGGATCTTCTGCAGCAGTTGTGCGAATCCGAGCGCACGGGTTTAATCCTCATCACCCATGACCTTGGGGTGGTTTCTCAGGTCACCGAAACCATCGCCGTCATGTATGCCGGTAAAATCGTAGAGTCGGGCTCCACGGAGAAGGTCGTCCGCGACCCCCGTCATCCCTATACGCAAGGATTGATCAAGGCGCTGCCCGGAAGCCTGCAGCCGGGAGCCAGACTGCATCAGATTCCGGGTATGATGCCGACTTTGACCGACATTCCTCCCGGCTGCGCCTTCAATCCGCGTTGTCCCTTGAGCCAGCTTATCTGCCGGAAGCAGGAACCGCCCTTTATCGCCATTGACGGGGACGCCTGCACGGTGGCCTGCCATATGGTAAAACCCGACGCCAGCAAGGCAAGCCTATGACGACGCACGAATCCCATCCAGCCCCAATCGGCGAAGACGGTCTGCTGGCCCTCGAGCAGGTGGTCAAACACTTTGACATTTCCGGCGGACTGCTGGATCAGTTGCGTTTCGAAAACGGGCGGCTTACCCGGCAGCGCACCACAGTCAAAGCGGTCAACAACGTGAGTTTCACCATCGCCCCCGGAGAAACCTTCAGTGTGGTGGGCGAAAGCGGATGCGGCAAGTCCACCCTGGCCCGGACCACGCTGGGCATCTATCCGCCCAACAGCGGCCGGATTCTCTATCGCGGCGAACGCATCGACAATAAAAACGCCCACCAGATGCTCCCCTTCCGCCGCAAGATGCAGATGATTTTCCAGGATCCCTATGCATCCTTGAATCCGCGCAAGACCGTCATGCAGACGCTGGAAGAACCGGTGGTCTTTCACAATCCATCGATCTCTTCGAACCAGGTGAAAGAACGGGTGGCCGAAGTGATGGCCCAGGTGGGCGTGGACCCTAAATGGGCCGGCCGCTACCCCCATGAATTCTCCGGCGGGCAGCGCCAGCGCATCAGCATCGCCCGGGCCCTGATGGTGGACCCCGAGTTTATCGTTGCCGACGAACCGGTGTCAGCCCTGGACGTCTCCATCCAGGCCCAGATCCTCAACCTGCTCATGGATGCCCAGGCCCAGCGCGGCCTCACGTATATGTTCATCACCCATGACCTCTCCGTGGTGCAGCACATCAGTACCCGGGTGGCGGTCATGTATCTGGGCACCCTGTGCGAACTCTCGCCTGCCAGAACCCTGTTCGAAAATCCCCGGCACCCCTACACCCAGGCGCTGTTGTCGGCGATCCCCAAATTGGGGCAACGCAAGAGCGATCACATTAAGCTCAAGGGAGAAGTACCCACCCCCATTCATCTGCCCAGCGGGTGCGTGTTCCACGGCCGTTGTGTACACGCCGACCCGCGCTGCGCGGAAGACGTTCCCGCGGCCCGCACGGTGGAAAACAATGTTATCGTTGCCTGCCATGCCGTGGAGGAGGGTAGGCTGTAGGCAGACCTGAAAAAGTCATGATTCGCTTTTGGCGGCCTCGACGGCCGATAGAAACAAAAAGCCGGTTAGCGGTGGATACAATGAAACAGGGCAACCCGACGGATGAAGCTGCTGGCTGGCAATTCACAGCGATTTCTTGCTGGAAGGCAAGCATGCGCAGCCTTTGGCTCATAATTCTATTATCGCTGACAGTCGGTATCGCGCTGGCGGGAACGGATGGGGGAAACCGCCGTCCGATGCATCTGCTGATTATTGATTCGGAACGCGGTGAACCCTATAAAACCATTCGGGAGCAAGTTCTCCGTAGTTTGGAAAGCAAGGGATATAAACCGGGTAGCGGTCTGACCGTCAAACACTATTCCATCGGCAATTTCCAGGGAACTGTGCGCAACATTTTCAAGGTGGAATCCGACCAGCGGTACGATGTGGTTATACTAAACGGCACACTTGCTGTCATGGGCGCCAAAACCGTCGCCATGAACGATCCGCGATACCGGTTCGTCTTTGGGGGCGTCACCGACCCCGTCGGCATCGGGGTTATCGACGCATTCAATGCCCCGCCCAAAGCCAACTTTACCGGCGTTGCGTATCCCGTCAGGGTGGAGGCCCGTCTTCGTTTTATCATGCAATCGCTCCCCCATGCGCACCGTATCGGCCTGATCTATGCCGACATGCCCCAGTCGCATAGTTACAACGCCTGGCTCGACGCGGCCCTTGAGCAGGAGGCGTTCAAACACCTCCAATTGATTACCCGTCAGGTGTCGTTTGTTCCCAGTGAAGGCGGGCATATTCGCATGGCCCGCCTCGCCCGGCAGCACATCCTGGAATTAAATGATCAAGTGGATGTGTTTATCAGCCCCAACGATCAAATGGGCGTTCAACGCCCCTTTGTCGACATGATGGCCAGGTACGCCACCAAACCCCTGGTGGGCCTCGGAAAGCGTGAGGTAACCGAGCGGTGGGGGGCCACCATGTCCATTTTTCCATCCATGGAAAGTACCGGACGTATCGTAACGGAAATGGTCGAAAAGCTTTATCTGGGCAGCGATATTCAATCCCTGCCGCCGGTTTATCCGGACTGTGGAGTGGCCTACGACAAGGAAAAGGTTCGTCGCTTCAAGGTTCAAATGCCGCCAAGTCAACGCGACTGTTATCCTGTCACAATCGTCGAATAGCAATCCGACATTCCAGGGCCGGTCGCCGGCTATTCGCCGAGCCCTTCGTTCAGAACACGCACACCCTTTCGCTGGTCGGAGTCGAACTGCTTCAGGCGCGCTTCCAACGCTTCAAAACGCTCGGGTCCGGTCAGGGAAACGCAGGCCCGGATACCCTCGGTCCGGCTGCTGCCGGTGGTCTGAAGGGAAATCGCGCTGATGCCGTAATAGAGCAGCGCCTCCACCAGATCGACGCCGGTGTAACCGGGATAGGCCACGGTGAAATAAAAACCGTCGGCCAGTGGCCGGTCCTCATCCTTGTCATAAACCAGGGAGAAGCCGTTTTCGGTGAACAGGCGTTTCATCGTCCGGGCGCGTCGGCCGTATTCTTTCACCGCCTCCACGAAATCGTACCTGCCGTCGTTGACCGCCTCCAGCAATTCGGCCAGGCCGTACTGCGTGCTGTGGCATACGCCGGAACTCAACGCATACATCCCTCCGAAGATGTAGGCGTAGCCGAACCGGTCGCTGCCGAACCAGGGGGCCAGGCCGTCACCGGTGGAATCGAACAGTTTGTCGCTGATGGCTGTCATGCCGATGCGCTGGCCGGCCAGGCTGAAGGACTTGGAACTGGAAATGAGTAGAATATAGTTGTCCGTGTAGCGGGCCACCGTGGGAATAAACGGCGGCTTTCCCGGTCGGGAGGTATCCCGCCGGAAATCCATTCCGAAATAGGCCAGATCCTCAAGGGCAATCACATCGTAGCGGCTGCACAATTCGCCGATGATGCCCAGCTCCTTTTCCGTAAAACAGATCCAGGAGGGATTGTTGGGATTGGAATACATCAGCGCCCCGATCCGGCCGGTGGACAAGATCGACTCCAGCTTGTCCCTCAGCCGGTCGCCCCGGAAATCATAGACATCGAAGCTTTCCCGCGGCAGACCGAGGACCTGGGCCTGTTTCTTGTTTACAGGGAAGCCGGGATCGATAAACAAAATGGTATCCCGCCCCTTGATGCGCCGGCCGGCCATCATCATGGCCAGAAAACACCCCTGCATGGAACCGACCGTGGGCAGGCAGTGGGCCGACTGCACGTCGACATCCAGGAACAGCCTGATGAACCGTGAGATTTCGGTTTTGAGGCCGGGAATGCCGTCAAAGGGCGGATAGACGGCCCCCACGCCCTTTTTCAGGGCGCGGATCTCCCCTTCCACAGCAATGTCCGGCGGCGGCAGCCCCGGGATGCCCATTTCCATGCGTATGAACCGGGTGCCGGACGCCGCCTCGATTTCGCCGACCAGCCGGTTGAGTTCACGAATGGAAGCCAGGCCCACACAGGCCAGCCTGCTGTCACGGATTTTCTCACGGACGATGTCGCCGGAAATCGGAATGTTCATGGTGATTCAACCCCTTATGTTAACATAGTGCCCGTTCAGAAATAGGAAAATTTGGTTGAGATCGAGGCGCGGGAAAAATGGTTACCGGAGGCATATGGTTGATATTCCGAGGATAAAATTTTCGCGCAACAAAGATATCGGGCAAATTGGCCATTTCTGGATGGGCACGTACCTATACGATGCCCCCTTCGGCCAGCGGCCTGCCTTCCAGAATCCGCTGGGGGCTGAAAATGGACAGGTCCATGGTCGGCGCAGCGCCGGTAATCAGTTCGCTCAGATAGCGCCCGACGGCCGGCCCCTGCTGCAAGCCATGCCCGGAGAAGCCATTGGCCAGATAAAAACCCTGGAGTTCGGGCCACTGGCCGAGAATGGCATTGCCATCCAGCGTGTTGACCGCATACAGCCCCGCCCAGCCCCGGATCAATTTGAGCCGCTCGAAAGCCGGCACGAATTCGGCCAACTCCGGCCACATGATCTCCATGAAACGATTCTGATCCCAGGTAAAGTCATAGCCCACCGGATCCTCGGCCATGGATTTTCCCATGAGAATCAACCCGCCGGTTTCGGTGCGGAAGTAAAAACCCGAAGGCAGGATGGTCAGCGGCAGCGGCCGATCGGACTTGACCGCCGGATCCACACAGAAGCATTGGCGCTTGGTCGGTTCTACGGGCAGGCTTACCCCGGCGGTTTTGGCCAGTTCCGTGCACCAGGCCCCGGCGCAGTTGATCACCACAGCGCTTTTGTAGGTCTCTCCCGATGCCGTCTTCAAACCCGTGATTCGGGCGTTTTCGGCCAGCAATTCGGTGACCGTATCTTCAATATAAGCGGTGCTCTGGGCCCTGGCGTTGGCCTTGTAGGCCATGAGTACGGCATAGGCATCGAAATGCCCGTCCTGGGCCCCGAAGGTGGCGCCGACGATCCCTTCGACCCCTTCCGGTGCATACAACGGATAGTGCTGCCTGACCTCCTCGGGAGTCCACCAGGCGACCTGGCAGCCCAGTTCCTGCTGCATGGCCATGGCCGCTTTGGCATCGGGCACGGCGTCCTCCTTGTAAAGAAAAAGGTTCCCTTCCCGGTGGTAGGCGATGTTGGGGCGATTGTCGTTGACCGTCATCTCCTCTTCGAAGTTTTCCAGCACATCGAAGGCGAATTGGGAGATCTGGACGTTCTGCTTCAGACTGAACTGAATCCTGGCGTTGACCATGGACAGGGTCGTGGAGGCCCGGGTATAGGCCAGGTCCCGCTCGATGACGGCCACTTTCATTCGAGGGTCCTTTTGGGTCAGGTAATAGGCGGTCGTGGATCCCATAATCCCGCCGCCGACAATTATGACATCGTAAAGGGTGCTGCTGTCCATGGTACGGATTCTCCTGTCGATGGTTGCGGCCTGAAGCCATCAGGCCTGTTTGTAATTGGGCCCTTCCCCTCCCTCCGGGCAGGTCCAGGTAACATTGTGAAACGGATCTTTGATGTCGCAGGTCTTGCAGTGCAGGCAATTGGTAAAATTCAGCTTGATGCCTTTGATCCCGCTGCCGTCCTTTCGGGGCTCCATTTCATAAACGTCGCCCGGACAAAAGCGGGTACAGGGGCAGCCATAGGTGGGATAGCATTTTTCCACGCATACCTTTTGGTCGTGAATTCGGATATGGCTGGGCTGATCCTCCCGGTGAAGGGTGCCGGAAAGGTAGACGCCGGTCAGCTTGTCCACCATGACTGGGTCGTCCCTGTCGGCAGCGGGCGCTTCCTGATCCGGGTCGGATCGCGCGCTCTTTTTCCGCAGCGGGGACAGGGTGAGGGCGTCATCCACCGAAGGCAGGCGATCGACCAGACCTTTTCCCTTGGTAAAATACTGGGCCGCCAGATGGATATACTTAATGGGACCTTTCTTGGCCAGGGCCTGGGCGAAATTGCGCCCTTCTAAGAGTTCCTCGCCGGCCCAGCTATTCTCCAGGCGCGTGGCGTAGGTACCCAGTGCGTTCTTGCCGGCATCACCGGATTCGAGCGCTTCCATGACGGTTTCGGCGGCCAGCATGCCCGACTTCATGGCCAGGTGGATGCCCTTGATGGCCGGCGTGCTGTGCATGTCCGCGCCATTTCCGGTAAACAGGGCCCCGTTTACCGCCAACTCCGGCATGGTAAACCAGCCGCCGGTGGATACGGCCCGGGCGCCCTGTTCCACCACCTTGCCGCCGTGGACGATTTTTCGGATCAGGGAATGACGCTTGAAGCGCATGAAGGTTTCGTAGAGATCCAGTGCCGGGTCTTCATACCCCAGGGCCACGAGAAATCCCAGGGTGATGCGATTTTCGGCCATCTCGTAGACAAAGCCTCCTCCCGGCGTATCGAAATCCAAGGGAAAGCCCATGGTATGGATGTCGTTGAACGCGCTGTGGGTAAAGAAATTGTCTTCGGGCAGTTGAATCACTTCCTTGATGCCCGTTTCGAACACCTCGGGAAGGCGGCCGGTACGGATGGGCAATTTCCCGGCCAGTTCTTTCATCAGGCTGCCCCGGGCGCCTTCGCCCAGCACGGTCACCTTGGCCAGCAGGTCGATGCCCGGTTCGAAATTGGGCTTGGCCTTGCCGTCCTTGTCCAGGCCCTTGTCGCCGGTCCGCACCCCTGTCACCGTCGTGCCGTCGTCGGCCAGCAGCACCTCTTTGCCGTCGAATCCGGGGAAAATATTGATCCCCATCTCCTCAGCTCTGTCCCCCAGCCATCGGCATAGCTTGGAGAGGCTGACGATGGGAAATCCGCTGTTGTGCATCTGACGGGGCACCATCGGCATCTTGAAACTGCGGTCCCTGGTGAGGAAGAAAAATCCGTCGTCCCGCACCGTCCGCTCCACCGGAAATCCCTGCTGCAGGTAATCCGGAAACAATTCGGCAATGGCAACGGGATTCATCACCGCTCCACTGATGGCATGGGAGCCGATGGCAGCCCCCTTGTCGATCACGGCCACTTCCAGTTCCCGTCCCTTTTCCGCGGCCAGTTGCATCAGCCGGATGGCACCGGCCAGGTTGGCCGGCCCGCCGCCCACAAAGAGAACATCGAATTCAATGGTTTCGTGCGTCGTCATAGCGCCCCCTCTTCGTTGAATCAGGTTATCCGAATTCCGCAAACAAAAACCCTAAAATGAAGCCATTTCGTTCAGTGAATCTCAGTTAGCCCGATCTTCTATTAAAAACAAGGGGAAAGCAATGAAAAGGGCGCCAGCCTTCCCTGTCAGCCCGCGAAGTCAAAGCCGTGTACAAATATCGAACCATGACCATTCAGTCCTGCCGGAAAAACGGCTTTTTCCGGAAATGCACGGAAGAAACGAATTCGTATACGCTACAGATTTTTTTTGTATACCAATAGTATTTAAAACTGTCAAGCCGTGGAATTCAACCGTTTCCCTTACACACATAAGGCTTGTTAAAAAGAATGATCCGTGGTATTTGCAAATTTCGATTACCCGAATCTACAATATTCAAGCCTTTTTTCGAACAAGCCCTGCTCGCAGAAGCGATCAATGATTTTGGGAAGGGGCTTAGCCCATGAAAAACCGGAGCATGCCACAAACCGGCATGCACAAGGGACGAATTTGCAAGGAGGCGTAAGCATGGCAAAAGGCAGCAACAATGCGGCGTGGATACTGGTCGTGATTCTGGCAGTGTGCTTACAGGTGGTGTTTGTTTTTGCAGATTGCCGGCAAACGGCCACGGGAACGGCCATCGATTTTTCCAAATCGTACTTTCTTTTGGACGACGACCTGGAAAAGTATCTGTGCAGCGATCTGGCCGGGGACGAAGAAGCGTCACCCGCAGCCGCGTACCTGCAGGCCAAGACCGATGAGGCCAGAGCACGGGGATTTGGCCTGGGCATGGTGCGGCAGACGATCTACCACGTGAAGGCCGAAACCCTGAGTCAGGACGACGAATCCGCCACCATTCAGCTGCATGGACTGCGGCGGACCTGCATTCATCCGGTATTTGCCTACGTGGCCAAATTGTTTCGTATCGGCCAGGCCCATGAGTTCGAAGCAACGCTGGAACTGACGAAAGAAGATGGCAGTTGGAAGGTCTGCGGCGCTCCCTATGGCCTGTCTCTGGAAGGGTAATCCATAGGGTCCTGCCGGACAGGGCTGGATTTCCTTCTGGCGTCCTTGTTTCAATCGATGACTTGCCTATCGCCGGTTTCACCGATATCGTGGAACCGGCGTTTGTTATTCACCCCTTTTAAGCCCATCCATGGATCCTGTTTATCTGGAAATTAGACGGATCGCCCGCCAAATTGCGGCCCGCCAGCCCCAACCGGACTTTTACATCGATCATCCGGAAGAGGTAAAGGCATCGCACCATTTCTACCGCTCCGATGCCACCATCGTCAGGCTGCGCCGAAAAATGGTCCAATGCCTGGAAGACGATTTCGGCCATGGCATGGGGCATGTGGAAAAGGTGGCTCTGGACGCCGGCGTGTTGACCATCGTGGAAAGCCGCCTGAAAGGCCTTGGAGAAAAGCAGGCCCGTCGGAATCTGCTGCTGGCCCAGTGTGCCGGCCTGCTGCACGATATCTGCCGCAAGGAGAAATTCCATGCCGAAAAAGGTGCGCAAAAGGCAGGCGAGATCCTGAAACGATACCCGTTGTCCGACGACGAGATCCAGCGCGTTTGCTCGGCCATCCGCAACCACGAAGCCTTCATGCCCCTAAAGGCATCGAGGCCCCGGCCGTCCGGCATGATTTCCGATTGCCTGTACGATGCGGACAAGTTTCGCTGGGGGCCGGACAACTTCAACCATACCCTCTGGGACATGGTGGACTATCTGAATCCGCCCCTTTCGCGCTTCATGGATCATTACCCCAAAGGGATGGCCATGTTGAAAAAAATCCGGGCCACCTTCCGCTCGCAAACCGGCCGTCGCTACGGACCCCAGTTCATCGATATGGGCATTGCCATCGGCGAAGAACTCTACCGGATCATTCTGTTCGATTTTGTCGATCCCACCTGAGAGGGTTCATTCTTGCGCGTCCTGCTGATCAATCCATTCTACCCCATCTCGGAAACGCCCTCCCCGCCACTGGGCCTGGCTTATCTGGCCGGCGCGCTGGAAGCAGCGGGAGTGGCGGTAAAAATACTGGACTGCGTGGTGTCGCCGCTTTGCGACGATTTGCTTTCCGCCCTGCTGAATGAATTCAAGCCGGATCTGGTCGGCGCCACGGCTGTAACCATGACGGTGGACCACGCGCTGACCGTCCTCGAACGGATCAAGACCCTGGACCCGGACATCCCCACGGTGCTGGGCGGCCCCCATGCCACTTTTTGCGCGGCGGACATTTTGGCGTCCTTTCCCCAGGTGGACGCGGTCGTACGCGGCGAAGGCGAACGGTCCCTGGTGGCCCTGGCCCGCGCCGTCGAGGACCGTTCTCCCTGGAACCGGGTGCCGGGAATCGCCTTTCGCGAGAAAAATCACATCGTCACCACCGATCTGCCGCCGCTGGCCGACCTGAACGAACTCCCGCCACCGGCCCGCCAAGGCATCCCATTGGGACGTTATCGGGCATTAGGCATGCCGGTCAGCATGACCACCAGCCGGGGATGTCCCTTCAAATGCATTTTCTGCGTGGGCCGAAAAATGGTCGGAGCAAAGGTCCGCTACCGGGATCCCGTGCGGGTCGTGGACGAGATGGCCGCACTGAACCGGCTTGGATTCCACCAGATCAATCTGGCCGACGACCTGTTCACGGCCAACCGGAATCATTGCCTGGCCGTGTGCAACGAAATCATGCACCGGGGGCTTACCGTGAACTGGACCTCTTTTGCCCGGGTGGATACGGTTGCCCGACAGACATTGGAGGCCATGCGACGGGCCGGATGCACGACGATCAGCTTCGGGATCGAATCCGGCAGTCCGGAAATGCTAAAACGCATCAAAAAAGGAATTACCCTGGCGCAGGCCCGAAGAGCCATGCAGCTCTGCCTGGATTGCGGCATCGAGCCCCACGCTTCGTTTATTCTGGGCCTTCCCGGAGAAACCCCACAGACCCTGCGCCAGACCCTCGAATTCGGCGAGACCCTTCAGAACATGGGTGCCAACCACGGATTCCACATCCTGGCGCCTTTTCCGGGAACGGATATCCGTGAACGGATAGGGAAATACGACCTTCAAATTCTGTCCGACGACTGGCGGGAGTATCATGCCAACCGGGCCGTTGTTCGAACGGCCGGCGTGACGCCGGAAACCATGAACGCCATCGTTATCGAAAGCGAAAAAGAGTTCGACCGCTGGCTGGCCAAAATCGGGCGGCGCCGCGCCATGGGACTGGCCGACGGGAACGAGTCCTGGCCGCTGACCCGGCTGGAGCACACGGTGGTCATTTACGACATGATGATGAAACGGCTGATCGAAAAACGCGGCTTCTGGCCAATCGACGCCAGCCAGGACAATCCCGGCCAGCCCGGCGAACAACTGCCTGTCGAACAACTGATCCAACGGGCAACCGAGGACCTCGATCATCCCGTGCAGCGGATTCGGGCGGCCATCGAATTCGCGGTCACGGAAAACTATCTTGAAGTGACGAAAACGTCCGGGCGGGTCAGTTGGTCGTGGGTGGAAGGCTTTGCTCGGTGAAGTCTTCGTTGGCCGTAATTACGACAGGCAGATGAATGACAAACCGGGTGCCGGCTCCCGGCGTCGAAGAAACGGTCATGGTTCCGCCATGGTTTTCAGTGATAATGAAATAGGACACCGACAACCCCAGCCCGGTTCCTACGCCAACGGATTTGGTCGTAAAAAAAGGTTCGAAGATCCGTTTGCGCACGGCGGCATCCATCCCCGGACCATTGTCCTCGATTTCCACGCAGGCCTGCCCATCGTCCATTTTAACCCGCAGGATCAAATGGGGCGCGGTCTGCCCGGGATTCTCAGCCATGGCCTGGGCCCCGTTGGATAAGATGTTGAGAAATACCTGTTGAATTTTCGATGCTTCGCAGGAAACCTTGGGCACCTTGGAATCGTATTCCCGAACGATCTCGATCTTACGGAAGTCATACTTCTTTTTCAGGTCGTAGTCGTTCTCGGCCAGTTCCACGGTTGCATCCAGCAATTGGGCAAGATCGCAGGAAGTGGTGACGGCCTCGCTCTTACGGGAAAAGGAGAGCATGTTCTCCACGATCTTGGCGGCTCGCTTTCCCGATTCCATAATCATGGCCATCATCTGCGGCATGCTTCGCCCCTGCATGTATGCCTGGATGGCGGACATGGTCACGCCGCAACGTTCGGCCACTTCATGGTTTTTGGGCAGGTCGCTGGAAAGACGGTTCTGCATGACCTGGATGTTCTGCATAATCCCCGCCAGGGGGTTGTTTATCTCATGGGCCATGCCCGCGGCCAGGCCGCCCACGGAGAGCATTTTCTCCGACTGGACCATCATCTCTTCGATCCGCACCCGCTCGGTAACATCGTCCACCCGGATCACGGCACCGCCGGTGCTGCTGCTGTCCAGTGGATAGACGGTAATATCCGCGCAGCGGACGTCTCCTTTGGAGCGGGTGGCTACCTTGCTTTCCTTAAAAGGACGCCTTTCCGCGATGGCCTGCTTGACCCACTCCATGGCTTCGGCCAGAAAAGGATATACATCGCCCACATAGCAACCTAGTGCGTGCTCGGCGTCGATGCCGGAATGCTTCCGCGCCTCCCGATTCCACTGGGTTACCCTTCCTTCGGGATCGACGCCCACAAGGACCGAAGGCATGGAGTCCACAATGTTTTTCAACGTTTCGCGCAGTTTCTTCAGGTCGGTCTCCCGGCGGTCGATCTCCCGGGCCATGATATTGATTTCGGATATGATCGTGTTGATATCGGAATGCTTTTCCAGGGGCAGGGCAAGCTGGTAATCTCCGGCGGCAATGGTTCGAATACCGGCAATCAGGCGATCAAGTGGCTTGGCCACCATCCGTTTCATTAACAGGTGGGTGCCCAGTCCGATAACCAGGGTCACCAGGAAGATGGTTGCCAGAATGGATATGAGACTTCTCTTCTGGATCGCCTGGATACGTTCCCTGGAAAAAAGAAGTTCGGTGGTGCCGATATGCTCGTCTCCACTGACAATATCCCTTTTCAGGTGAATCCAGCGCTCCTTTTGCGGTTGTTCGGGTATGGTGTCGAAGTAGGCTTCCAGATTGGTCTCGATGCGAACGGCGCTGAGAAAATCGGAGCTTAAGTATGCCTTGGCAATCTGCTTGACCGTATCCACGTCCAGATTCCACAGCGGTCGGGCCAGTACTTCGGCGAACTCGTCGGCAATGTCCGCTGCTTCGCTTTCCAGGTTCTTCGCTTCCCGATTGGCGTAATAGACTTGGTAGACTGCACCGAAAGCAGAGAAGACCAGCGCAGTCATCAAGGTCAGGCCCAAGGTCAGGTCCCTCGCAATGGTGCGCCGGGTTCGCCGGGAAACCGGTTTTGAATGTTTCATGATCCAAGGCACCTTTCTGCCAACGAATCGAAACGGTGCAAAAGGAGGCGATGTCCAGGATGGTACGATGTCCCCGTATAGTGGGTATCCTGAAAATTGGCAGACTGTCAAGCGATGCGGTCATTGCCGTCATCTTCGCAAGTCAAAAAGAGCCTGTTATGCGTCGCCGTTCGGCAGCATCCGGACGGGTAGCAGGAAACCCGTTGGATTCGGGCCAACCGTGATTATTGTATGCTGTAGCTTCGAGGGATGGCATGTTTTCTTTGACACCAACAAGGAGGCCGATATGACCAAAGCGATCATCATTCACGAAACCGGGGGACTGGAAGTCATGCATTATGAAGATCATGATCCCGGAACGCCCGGCCCGGAAGAAGTGCGGCTGAACCAGGAAGCCGTCGGGCTCAATTTTATTGACGTGTATCACCGCACCGGTCTCTATCCCCTGCCGGCCTTGCCTGCAGTACTGGGCCTGGAAGGTGCCGGGGTTGTGGAAGCGGTGGGGGATCGGGTAACCGATCTGCATCCGGGGGACCGGGTGGCCTATGCCGGCGTGCCAGCGGGCGCCTACGCCCAGTCCCGCTGTATTCCGGCCCATCGGCTGGTTCGGCTGCCCGACGAAATCTCGACCCGGCAGGCCGCCGGTATGATGCTGCGCGGGATGACGGCCCGGTATCTGCTCCACGGATGCTACCCGGTCAGGGCCGGGGACCGGATTCTGATTCACGCCGCCGCCGGTGGTGTGGGCTCCATCGTCTGCCAATGGGCTCGGCATCTGGGCGCCGAAGTCATCGGCACGGTGGGATCGGCCGAAAAAGCGGAGATCGCCCGCAACAACGGATGCCACCATCCCATCGTGTACACCGAGGTCGATTTTGCCGAGCAGGTGAAGACCATCACCCAGGACCAGGGCGTGGAAGTGGTCTACGACAGCGTGGGTCAGGCCACCTTCATGAAATCCCTGGACTGTATTAAGCCCCTGGGGACCCTGGTGTCCTTCGGCCAGTCATCGGGCCCCGTGCCGCCGCTGGACATCGGAATTCTTTCCGCCAAGGGATCGCTTTTTCTCACCCGGCCCAGTCTGATGACCTATACGGCCCGGCGGGAAGATCTGCTGGACCATGCCCGGGATCTTTTCGATGTGGTCGCAAGGGGTGCGGTCGAGATTTCCATCGGGCAGACGTATGCCCTGAAAGATGCCGCCCGAGCACACCAGGATTTGGAGCAGCGCAAAACCAGGGGCAGCAGCGTACTGATTCCCTGATTCCAGGCCATCCGGGCGCCTTAATCAGCCTTTGCGGCCATCTTTCGGCGGTTCTCTAAAACGATTATTGCTGGAAGTCTGGCCGATTTTGTGGTAGTTGAATTAGGTTTCATATTTTTGTTTTCGTACAGGAGTCCTATGAATCCCAACCGCACACTCGTCATTGCCACGCGCAACAAGGGTAAAACCGCAGAAATACGGGATCTTCTCAAAGACTTCCCGGTGGAAATTAAAAACCTGGATGATTTCGGCACGATACCGGAAGTCGTCGAAGATGGAGATACCTTCGATGAAAACGCATACAAAAAGTCCAGCTTCACCGCCAGAATATTAGGATATCCGGCGCTATCCGACGATTCGGGACTGGTCGTCGAAGCCCTGAACGGTGCGCCGGGTGTCCACAGCGCCCGCTGGGCCGGCCCCGACGCATCCGATACCCAGCGCTGCGAGAAATTGATGAAGGCGCTTGAAGACCAGACCAACCGTGCGGCCGCCTTCGAGTGCGTGATCTCCATCGCCGTACCGGAAGGTCCGGCATTGACATACGAAGACCGCTGCGAAGGCATTATCGCGCAGTTGCCGGCCGGAGAAAACGGGTTCGGCTACGATCCTGTTTTTTTCTTCCCGCCCTTGAAAAAAACCTTCGCTCAACTGACCATGGCTGAAAAAAGCAGGGTCAGTCACCGGGGCAAGGCGCTGCAGCAGGTTCAAAATGAATTCGACAAAGTTCTTAAATGGATTGACCGGCACATGCCGTCGCCTCAGGCAGTGGGGTGTCAGCGCTAATGTGAAGCCATGCACGATGACCGGTCACGATTTAAAAAAGGGGTAAACGGCATGTTGAAAAAGAACGAAGGGATTGACATCGTCAAAGAGTTGGGCGGCATCCAAACCGTGGAGGATGCCCAGGCATTGTTTGAACAACGGCTGGAAGCCGAGCATCTCTCCCGCATCCGGCGGCTGAGCCATCCGGAAGTTTTGATCAAAATCGCCAACGCCATCGCCATGTGCGATCCCGGCCGGGTTTACATCAACACGGGCACCGACGCCGACCGGGCGTTCATCCGTCAACTGGCCCTGAACAAAGGCGAAGAAGCGGTTCTGGCCATGGACGGGCACACCATCCATTACGATCTCAAAGAAGAGCAGGGCCGCATTATCGACCGGACATACTACATCGCCAATCCGGATGAGAAGATCAGCAGTCTGGCCAACAAAATTTTGAGGGACGACGCCCGCACCGTGGTTCGCGAAAAAATGGCCGGAATCATGAACGGGGCCACCATGGTGGTCGGGCTGTATATTCGCGGACCGGTCGGGGCGGCCGCCTCCAACCCCGCCCTGGAAATCACCAGTTCGGCCTACGTCTCCCACAGCGCCGAAATTCTCTATCGCAACGCCTTCGACGATTTCGAAAAAGAGGTCGAGCGACTGGGGCATTTTTACACCAACGTCCACAGCGAGGGGCTCAATCGGCCCGAAGACCTTCCCAACGCCCGGGTGTTCATGGACCGCAGCCATCGCACCACCTACTCGTTCAACTGTACTTACGCGGGCAATACCCTTTTGTTGAAAAAGGGCAACCACCGCTTTTCCGTGGACAAGGCGGTTTACGAAGGCAATGGTTTGGAACTGGCCGAGCACATGTTCATCACCGGCATCGACGGCCCGGACGGCCGGGTAACCTGGGTGGCCGGGGCGGCGCCTTCCGGCTGCGGCAAGACCACCACGGCCATGGCCGGCAACCACTTCGTGGGCGACGATCTGGCCCAGATGTGGATCGACGGGAACAACAGCGTGCGCTCCATCAACCCGGAGTGCGGGATCTTCGGCATTGTCGAGGATGTCAACCGCGAAGGCGATCCCATGTTGATGGACCGGCTCAGAAATCCGGGATCCGAGGTGATCTGGTCCAATGTGCTCATTGACGAGGCCGGCGTTCCCCACTGGACCGGCAACGGAGAAACGCTGCCCACTCGCGGCCGCAATTTCCACGGCCCCTGGAAAAAAGGGCTGGTCGATTCCGGCGGCAAAGAGGTTCCCATTTCGCACCCCAACGCCCGCTGCACCATCGCCTCCTCCGCCCTGGATAACTATTCGGACATGGCCGAAGCCGCGGAAGGCGTGGAAACCCGGGTGATTACCTACAGCGGCCGGGACAGCGATACCATGCCACCGGTGTGGGTCGCCAAGAATTCCGACCACGGTGTGGTGATCGGGGCCTGTATCGTATCGGCAGCTACGGCCACGGAAGTCGGGGCCACGGGCGTCAAGCGGGCGCCGTGGGCCAATGCGCCTTTCATTCCCGGCGCACTGGGCGACTATATGAAAGCGCAGTTCGACTTCTTCGGCAATGCCGCCATCGCCGAAAACAAACGACCGATCATGGCCGGCTTGAATTATTTTCTCACTCACGAAGCCCGGGGCGGAAGCGACACCAGGCTGCTGGGCGAGAAAAAAGACGTCAAGGCTTGGCTGGGCTGGCTGGAGCGCAGGGCCCACGGCGATGTGGAGGCCATCGAAACGCCCATCGGATTCATTCCGCGCTACGAGGATCTGAAGCCGCTTTTCGAGACCCTCATCGACAAGGCCTATCCCAAAAAACTGTACGATCGCCAGTTCTCCCTGTACATCGACAACATCCTGGCCCGCAACGAACTGCAGACCACGGCCTACGGCAAGGAAGAAAGCATTCCGCAACTGCTCTTCGACGTACTGGCTGAACAGCGCGACGGCCTGATCGAGCTGAAAAACCGATTCGGCCCCATCGTCACACCGGATCAACTGCTGGAGGGATGATTCCCGTCATCCAACCTGTTGGCGTCGATTCAAAACCGATTCATTCTTTTTCGATGAACGTGCAGGGGCGGCAGGAATTCTTCCTGCCGCCCTTTGTGCACCTTGCAAATGGCCTTTCAATTCCATGAACCGTCGCCCTATCACCACTGCTATCCTCAATCGCCGCATGCTGGTGGCCCTGATGATGGGCTTTTCCTGCGGTTTGCCTCTTCTGCTGACCCTCTCCGTGCTCCAGGCCTGGATGACGGAAGCCGGGGTCGACCTGACCACCATCGGTGCCATGACGCTGGTGGGCCTTCCCTACAGCCTGAAGTTTTTCTGGGCGCCGCTGTTCGATCGCTTCACCCTGCCCTTTCTCGGGCGGCGGCGCGGCTGGCTGCTGGTGGCCCAACTGCTCCTGATGGTTTCCCTCATCGTTTTGGGCTATAGCAACCCCCTGGGGAACCCGGAACTGCTGGCCCTGGCAGCCTTGGCCGTTACGTTTTTCAGTGCCTCCCAGGATATCGTGGTGGATGCCTATCGGCGCGAAGACCTGCCGGACCATGAATTGGGAATGGGTTCGTCCCTGTACATCAACGGCTACCGGGTCGGCATGCTTTTGGCTTCGGGGGGTGGTCTGATTCTGGCGGACCATATCCCTTTTTCCATGGTTTATACGATCATGGCGCTGTGCCTGCTGCCGGGTGTCGTAACGACATTACTCACACCGGAACCCCACGTGGAACGGGCCCCGGGGACCTTGAAAGCAGCGGTAATCGATCCGTTGAAAGAGTATTTCAGCCGATCCAAAGCCATCTGGATCCTGGCCTTTATCCTGATGTATAAAATCGGTGATACCATGGCCGCCGCCATGACCACGCCGTTCTATCTGGATATCGGTTTCACCAAGACCCAGATCGGCACCGTGGTCAAGCTGTTCGGGTTCTGGGCCACCGTGGGCGGGAGTCTGGTGGGCGGCGTACTCATGATTCGCCTGGGCATCTTCCACAGCCTCTGGATTTTCGGCATTCTTCAGGCCCTTTCCACGGCCGGATTTGCCCTGCTGGCGATGATCGGGTCTAGCTTGACCGGCCTTGCCTGTGTTATCGCTTTCGAGAACCTCAGCGCCGGCATGGGCACTGCGGCCTATGCCGCTTACATGGCCAGTATTACGGACAAGCGCTTTACGGCCACGCAATACGCCCTGCTGACCAGCTTGATGGGCATTCCCCGGGTGGTGGCTTCGGCGCCCACCGGATATATGGCGGCCCATATGGGCTGGTGCCTATTTTTTGTCTTTTGCACCCTGATCGCCCTTCCCGGTCTGCTTCTGCTGCTTGCCATCGAACCCGGCCGTCAATTGCAGTAAATTAAACCGCGGGCCATCCCCCAAAAAACCGAAAAAATTTCGAAGTTGGACGTTCGATGTTCGATATTCATGGGTCTGGATTTCAGCCTCTTCGAGGGTATTTTACCAAAACACCCGCTCTGCGTATGCACGGGACTTCACATCTTCGTCTGTGGAATGAATTTCAAACCGTTGTGTCTTCGGCGGCTGTTGTCCCTTGTTTTTTATTGTTTTCTGATTATGATAGCCCATGATTTTTCTATGTACACCTGTTCGTAAAACCGGTGTGCTAAACTAAGGAGTGACTCAATTTTGACCGCAACACCTCCCCCTGAAACCACCACAGCCAACCGGATCCGTCAATTGACGGAAAGTCGTCAGCAGGTGCTGGCGCTGCCTGCGGAAAAAGCCCTGCAGGCCATTTTAGCGCATCCCCAACCGGCAGCATTGGTGCATTCGTTTTCGGAAGAAGACCTTCATTTTCTCATCCACGATATCGGCTTGGAAAACGCGCTGCCCCTTCTCTCGCTGGCCTCCAACCGCCAGTGGGAATATATGGTGGACATGGAGGCCTGGAGCCGGGATCGCCTGAATTTTCAGACCACCACCGCCTGGCTGCAGTTGCTGTTGGCCGCCGATGCGGACCGGCTGACCAAATGGTGCTACGAGGAAAAACTCGAATGGATCGAGTTGTACCTCTTTAGAAACATCGAACTTCGCATCCGGGAGTCGGATCAATCCCCTTCGGACCTGGGGGATGGCTTTTTCACCGATGACGACACCTTTTATGTGCGCTTTGTGGACTACCCCGTTGCCTCGCCGCAGGAGGAAGCATTCAAGAGCATGCGCAATGAAATGCTCGGCCAACTGCTGCGCCGTCTGTCTCTATTCGATCATCTCCGCTACCAGGGCCTGCTGATGGAATCGATGGGCCTGATCCCCGACGAGATTGAAGAGGAGTTGTTTCGGCTGCGCAATGTGCGCCTGGGGGAAAAAGGCTTTTTGCCTTTCGACGAAGCAGTGGGGGTCTATCAGCCCCTGCAGCCCGAGGAACTGGCCGCCCGGGGGAAAAAAATTCTCCGCCAGGAGCCGGCAGACGATTCACAATTGCCTGTGCCCCGGATTACCGCCACGTTTCTCGAGGGAGACAACCTTTTTGTGCGGGCCCTGAAACAGATCCAGGCGCCTCATATTCTGGAACAGCTTCAGACGGAAACGGCCAGCCTCTGCAACCGGGTCATCGCCGCTGATCGGGCGGTCATCCGCGGCCGCGACCAGCTTCGATCCGTTGTATCCAAAGTCAGTGGATACCTGAGCATCGGACTGGAACGTCTGTTGGCCGGCGGCAGGCAGGATTGTGAGAAAAAAGCGGCCAAAGCCATTCAGCGGCATATGCTCATCGATATCTTCAGAACCGGCTTTGGTTGTGCTCTTCAGCTCAAATGGCGGGCCGACCGCTGGTACCGGGAGAGCTGGTGCCGGGACCGGAAACTTGAACTGACATTCTGGGGAGAGATGTGGCTGGGACAGTTGGGGGGCCTGCTGATCGACAAGCCCAAGTTTTATGATCCGGACCAGGCCGGTTCCAACTATCGCGATTTTGCCGCCATGGAGGAGATCGAAGCCACCGGCCTGGGGCTTTCTCAAGTAACGATGCTGGACAGCCTTTTCGGGAAATTGAATCCGGAATTGGCGCCGCCCTCCATGCAGCGGTCCATCGACTATAAAAACCTGCTGCTTACCCAGTGGGCCAGGGCAAGCCTGAAAATGCCGCCGGTGACGCTCGGGACCTCGGATCCTGCCATTTCCGTCTCGCGGTTCAGGCCGTTTTATGAGACCCTCTGGCAATCGCGGGCAGAACTCCGCAGTATCGCCGATGAACGGAAAACCGAATTTCTGCAATGGATCGCAAAACAGTCGGGTCTTTCGACAACGGCATTGGCCGACCGGTTGGGATGGGTCTTCGAGGCGCTTTTCGACGAGATCGAACAGGAACTGGCGTGGGTCCGGGCCGGCAACCTCGATTCGCGTCACATTCATCTCTTTTTGTTGAAACCCTGAATTTTCCTTTCCGGCCGGAAGGTCTTTTCGAAAGGGCCTCAAGTTGTATTGAGGTCAATCAGGTGCCTCAATGCAAATGATCGGCATTATCTGTGCGGTGAGCGCAGCCCTTTTCTGGGCCAGTGCCGTCATCATGTTCAAAAAAAGCGGCGAGGTGCTCTCTCCGACGGCCCTGAACCTGTTCAAGGGCGTCGTCACCCTGCTTTTGCTCATACCGACCCTGTGGTTCAGCGGCACGCCGCTGTTTCCGAATCGACCGTTCGGGGAATGGCTTCTGTTCGGCCTTTCCGGGTTCATGGGCATCACCCTGGCCGACAACTTTTTTTTCATGGCGCTCAAACGGCTCGGCGCCGGCCTGTGGGCCGTGGTGGACTGTCTCTATCTGCCCTTCATCATTTTGCTTTCGGCCGTTTTCCTCAACGAACAAATCGGGCTGAAGAGAATGGTCGGGGCCACGCTGGTGATCGTGGCCATCGTCGCCGGGTCCTATTCCGGAAGGTCGGCAAAGTGCTCACAGCGGGATTTTCTCGCAGGCCTTTTCTGGGGCACGCTGGCAGTCAGTCTGCTGGCCGGCAGCATCATAATGGTCAAGCCGCTGCTGGAGACAACCAGCGTCCTGTGGGCCAGCTATGTCAGGCTGCTGGCCGGCGTGGCCGGTTTGCTCGTATTGGCCGTGATTCAACCGGAAAGAAAACGAACGCTACGTGTGCTGCTGCCCTCGCAGGCGTGGAAGATTGCCCTGCCGGCCTCCATTGTGGGCAACTACCTAGCCATGATCGCATGGTTGGCGGGTTTCAAGTACACCTTGGTGTCGGTGGCGGCCATCCTCAATCAGCTTTCGACCATCTTCACCTTCATCCTGGCAGCCGTTTTTCTCAAGGAACCGGTCACCCTGCCAAGAATGATCGCCATCCTTCTGGCCGTAGCCGGCGCCCTGCTGGCCGCCGGGGCGACATAAACAGCCAAACTATTCAAACAGGTAGCGATGAATCATATCCGCCAAACCCTCGATGAGGCGGTCGGCGTCTTCGTCGTGGCCGAATATGATTATCGAACTGATGATCTCTTCCACGGAGGCCGAGATAATCCGGGCTGCGGTTCGAATATCCGTAATTCGCAGTTTGCCTTCGAACTGGGCAATAAACGTTTCCAGGTGCTGGAGAATGCGCTCGTCGACTTCGTCTGAAACCGACTCGACTTCCGGATCGGAATAGCGCATGGCCAGCGCTTCCCGATGAAACTGAGGGTAGGGATCATGGGATTCCAGCATGGCCTTGATCAGCCGGTGCACGCTCTTGCGGCGGTCATTGGGATCGAAGCGGTGTTCGCTTAATATGCGGACGACCTTTTCTTCGATATGCTCCCGGAAAATTTCCATGAACAGCGCCTTCTTGTCCTTGAAATAGGAATAGAAGCTGCCCACGGAAACCCCGGCCGCCGCCGCTATTTCCTTGGCGTTGGTTCCATGGAAACCATGTTCGCCAAACTGCTCTTTGGCTGCGACCATGATCTTGTTTTTGGTTTCGATGCTACGTTTTTGCTGGGGAATTCTGATCTTTTGCGTCACATCCGACATTCCGCAACCTCCTGTGGCCTGATTTAATACCCAATTCCCATTCGGACGTCAATAAAAGCGAAAAAATGTTCGAATTCCGGTTGACACTGCCGCTGTCATGCCGATTGTATGCTGAAGTACCACAAAGTGATATAACAAGGTTCGCCGAAAGGAGGGCGCCATGAAACATACATTTCGCATAGCTGTAATGGCAATCGCTGTGGCAATGCTGTCCGGTATCGCCACTGCAGATTCCGTGGATATCGGATTGGGGCAAATGGATCGCGCTGAATTTGAAACCCTGAAACAGATGGTCAGCGGCGGCCAGCCGTTTTCTGCCAACAGCGCCCGGGAACAGGAAGGGGTCGCGGTTAAAAACGTCGCCGAATTCGACAGCAGCGTTCTGCAGGACATTCGACAGGCGATGACCGCCGACGAGACTCCGCACAATGCAACGGTTGCGGTTTCCGATGCCGGCCCGGTGGATATCGGTTTGGGGACCATGAACACAAACGAGTTTTGCGACCTCAATAAACTGGTGGCCAGCAATACAGGCGGCCAGGCCGCTGCCGGGTTCCAGTTTCTGTGCCCGTAACCCGGGTTCGCCGCTTCATTGACATCGCCGGGTACGCCCAAAACAGTATCGGTTGTTAAGGCCTGAAGAAGCACCAAGGTGCCCTTCAGGCCTTTTTGGTACCACCCGCCCGCCTTCCGTATTTTTCAATCTCCTGGAAATTCATCATTCTTTTAACGCCTTGCCCGCCTGAAAATAAAAATCCGAAATAAATTTCATTTTTTCTTGACAACATGAACCAAGGTTCATATATTCACCTTCAAAGATGAACGATTTGTCATATTCATTTTAGTAACAACAACCCAAAAGGAGCAAACAATGAAAAAAATAATCTTCGCAACGGCAATGGTTTTCATGTTGATGGTGGGAATTGGCAATGTTGCCGCACAACCGGTGGACATCGGCACCGGCCAGATGGACGCATCCGAATTCGCGACCCTGAAGGCCATGGTTCAAGGGAAAGCAACGGTTTCCGGAGACCATGTTATGACACCGGCGGTTCACACGGAGCAATACGGTGAACTTCAAATGACGCCGGCGGCGTTCCGGTCGCTGCAAAACGCCGTAGCAGGCAAAGCCAGTGGTTGGGATTCGGTCCACAGCCAAAAAATCGCCGTGCGGATGGTCGATATCGGTACGGGTGAAATGCCCGCCGACGAATTCTGTTCCCTGAAACAGATGGTCGAGGGATCTCAGACAGCGATCTTCAACGGCCTGGCCTGTTTAAATCGGTAACCGTAAGGCTGCCGCCCCCCAACCGTTTCAAACATCGGAGGAATATGGCTCCTCCCGATCTGCCCCCTTGCCTCTGATCCAGGCAAGGGGGCTTTTTATTTCGTTAATCCGAGTGATCGAAAAGATATCCGACCGAGCGCAGGCTCTTGAAATAGATGGGATTGCGGGGTTCGGGCTCGAAGTATTTGCGGAAGCGAACGATAAAATTGTCCACGGTACGGGTACTGGTTTTGCGGCTGTAGCCCCAGCCGATCTGCAGCAATTGATCGCGGGAGAGCGGTTGGCCACGGTTGGCGATAAACAGCTTGAGGACCTTGGTCTCCTGCTCGGTCAACGTGATTTCCCCCTGGCGGCAGATTGCCGTATTGGTTTTAAAATCGATGCGGTTTTCGCCAAACGCGTAAGTGTCGAAAGATGACGGAACCGGTGCCTGGCTCTCATGATTCCACTGGCCGCGTTTGAGAAGGCGTTCCACACGCAAAAGCAGTTCTTCCAGATTGAACGGCTTGGCCAGGTAATCGTCCACGCCGAAGGCAAGGCCTTTGATGCGGTCATCTGGATCGCCCTTGGCCGAGAGAATCAGGATGGGCAGCCGTTCATCTTCCAGGCGGATGCTTTGAAGGATGGAAAGACCGTCGATGCCCGGCAGCATGATGTCCAGGATCACCAAATCCGGACCGACCTCCTTCCACTTGTTCAGACCGTCCACCCCGTCGCCGGCAACCACCACTTCGTACCCCTGAATGGTGAGGTTCAGTTCGAGACCTTCGGCAATATGGCGATCGTCTTCGATGATCAGGATCCGCTTTTTCTGGGATTCCATTATTTCAACTCCTAGAAACCGTTTGTGGGCTTGCACTAATCCAGAGCCGGTAAGATTAACGTAAACGTGGATCCCCGATTTCGCCCCGGACTTTCGGCCAGCACGCGGCCTTTATGAAGCCGGGCAATATTTTGCACCAGATGCAGTCCCAGGCCGCTGCCCTTGGCTGTCATGTTTTCAGAACGCCCGATCTGGTAAAACTTGCGAAAAATCTTTTTGACCTCCCTGCGATCAAACCCCATGCCGTTGTCCGTGAAACGGACATGAATTTTGCGGCGCTTTTTCTCGATGGCAATCTCAACCTCGGGCGTCCGGTCGGTGCGGTATTTGATGGCGTTGGTCAAAATGTTCATCAGAAGCATCTCGAACAGGTGCCGGTTGATGCACTGGTACACCGCCTTGCCGTCGGAATGGCGTACGTCGATCCGGCAGTCCTTGAACAGATGGGCGTTCTCTTCCAGGAAACGTTTCACCGTCTTGACCAGGTCGCAGACGACGAATTCGCCCATGTAGCTTTTGCTCTCCAGCTTGGCCAGGTCCAGCATGCGGTTGATATTTCCGGTCAATCGCCGCACATCGGCGAGCATGTATCCAATATACTTGAGCTGATCCTCCCGCGACAACTGGTGCATCGAAAAAGTCTGCAAATACAGTTGCAGCGAAGTCACCGGCGTTTTGAGTTCATGGGTGAAGTTGCTGATAAAATTGTTCTGCATGCGGACCAGTTGCAGGGTTTTCTGGCTGAACACGAAAATGATGAAGATGCCGAGCAAAATGATGCCAAGCAGGATGGACAAAACGAGAATCACCACCCATGTATCGGCGGCCAGCACCTGGTCCGGCTCCAGGTTGAACCGTTCCATGGCCGTCCGGATCCCGCTGCTGGCTTCCACGTACCAGTAGATATACAAAAAAAGCGAGGCCACCAGTGCCGTGACGGAAAAGATAAACACCAAAATGGGATGAAAAAGCCATTTCACCTGCTTCACGGCTGGTCACTGCTCCTTTCGGATCGGCCTTATGCGCGCACCTGTGGCATACTTTCGGGTTACCCGTTCACGGTGTTGAAATGCCCAATGTGCTGCAACTGCCTGAATAGTAAGCGTTTACAGGGTGCCGCAGATGTGAGGCGCAGGGCACGCCGACGTATTGTTCATACTTCAAGTGCCCTGGAACAAAGCAGATGCGGTACCCTGTGAACGCTTACCTCTCGGGAACCGATTGTAGCGGTTTTTCCCTCCCATTTCAATCGGATCGCAATAAGACGACCCGAAATGTTCTTGACCACCGGACAGTACCGTAATAGGATTTTTCATGCCCTTCCTTCTAGTAACGATGCGCCGGACCGCTGATTGACGGCATCTTTGTTCCGCACGCTGCCTGTCTCTCCCGTCGCTGACGGATTCGATACGATCCAACGGGGAACCATCCGCTGAAATGAAGGGGTCGTTTCCGCGGTATTTCGTTTTATTGACCGTTAACCGCAAAGGGGGACATCATGAGTAACAGTGTCTACAAAGTGATCGAACTGGTGGGGGCCAGCCCGACGTCCTGGGAAGAAGCGGCCAAAAATGCAGTCGAGACTGCTTCCAAATCGTTAAAAGATCTGCGGGTGGCGGAAATCAGCAAGCTGGATATGAAGGTGGAGGATGGTCGGGTTACGGCCTATCGTGCCCGGGTAAATCTCTCGTTCAAATACGTAACGGAATAAAATTCAGCCCCCCTTGCACAAAGGCGAGGGGGGCTGATGGTTTCGATCCTGGATATTATTCCATCGCCCGGGTCATCAGATCGCCGACCATCTTGGAGAAGCGGCCGGGGTTGTCCAGTTTGCCGCCCTCGCTGACAATGGCCATGTCCAGCAACAACTGGCTGTAATTTTTCAGTTCGGGGTTGTCACGGTCGCTTTCGAACAGCGCCTTGATTTTTTCCACGACCGGGTGGTCCATGTTCAATTCGAGCACGCGCTTGGTTTCGGGCGGTTTCTGCCCGGAAGCTTTGAGCAGCTTCTCCATGTAGGCGCTCATATCCCAGGCGTCTCCCGAAAGGCAGGCCACCGAATCCTTGAGACGCGTAGAGGGTTTGACCTCCTTGATCTTTTCTTCCAGGTGGCCTTTGATGAAACCGAAAAGTGCGTTGTATTCTTCCTTTTTGCTGTCATCCACCTTATCCAGATCGAGGTCGCCCTTCTCGGCGCTTTTCAGCGGTTTGCCGTCATATTCGGTCAAGGTCTGCACCACCCATTCGTCCACGGGGTCGGTCATCAGCAGCACCTCGAAATCCTTCTCTTTCAACTTCTCCAGATGGGGGCTGTTGAGCAGGGCGGAAAGCTTATCGCCGGTGATGTAGTAAATCTCTTTCTGGTCGGCCTTCATATTTTTCACATAGTCGTCCAGCGAGACCCAGGCATCTTCTGATTTCGTGGTTTTGTACCGCGCCAAAGAAGCAATTTTCTCCTTTTTTGACGGGTCGGTGTGGATGCCCTCCTTCAACACGGCGCCGAATTCGTCATAAAACTGATTGTACGTCTCGGCATCCATCTTCTCCAGTTTGTCGAAAAGCTTCTTGAGCAGGTTCTTGCGGATGTTAAGCACCAGGCGGTCCTGCTGAAGGATCTCGCGGCTTACATTCAGGTTCAGGTCCGATGCATCCACCACGCCTTTGACGAAACGGAAGTATTCGGGCATCAGTTCCTTGCAATCGTCCATGATGAACACCCGCTTGGAATACAGATGAATCCCGTGGCGGCGTTCGGGGGTGAACAGATCGAAAGGTGCCTTGGAAGGAATGTACAAAAGCGCGTCGTACTCGGTGGTGCCTTCGAACTTGAGGTGCAACCGCTCCATGGGCGGGTTCCAGTCGTGGCTGAGGTGCTTGTAGAACTCTTCGTACTCCTCGTCCTGGACATCGCTGGGGTTGCGCGTCCAGATGGCCTTCATGGAGTTGAGCGTTTCTTCCCGCATGACCTTGCGGGTGGTGGCGCCGATGGGCTTGTCGTCCTTGTCTTTGATGATCTCTTCGTCGGGCAGCGGTTCGTCGCGCTCCACCTCCATGGTGATGGGATAGCTGACGAAATCGGAGTGCTGTTTGACGATGCCGCGCACCGTCCACTGATCGGTAAAATCCTTGTCGTCTTTTCCCTTTTTCTTCAGATCCAGGGTAATGGTGGTTCCCCGGGAGGCTTTTTCCGTCTCTTCGATGGTGTAGGATCCATCTCCGGTGGATTCCCATTTCACGGCCTGGTTGGCTTCTGCTCCGGCAGCGCGGGTCACCAGGGTGATCTTGTCGGCCACCATGAAGGCACTGTAAAATCCCACCCCGAACTGACCGATCAACTCCGGCAGCAGTGTCTCATGCTCCTTGGCCTGCTCCAGGGCCTCCAGAAAGCCGGCCGTGCCGCTTTTGGCAATGGTGCCGATATTTTCGAGCACCTCTTCGTGGGTCATGCCGATACCGTTGTCGGAAATTTCGAATGTCCGTTTAATGCCGTCGGGAGATAGCTTGATTTTGAATTCCGTATCGTCGCCCAAAATGCCCGGCTCTGTTTCCGCCTTGTAGCGCACTTTGTCGATGGCATCCGATGCGTTGGAAATCAGTTCACGCAAGAAAATATCCTTGTTGGAATAAAGAGAGTTGATAATCAGGTTAAGAATCTGCTGGACTTCGGTTTTAAACTGGTGGGTTTCCTTCTTGGCTTCCATGGCTTTCCCGAATGCTCCTTCATTAAGCTTTTATCAATGGTTATAATTAGTTCGCTCTCAACGATGAACAATAATGGGGGCGATTTTCCGTTTGTCAAGGCAGCCGGAGCGTTCAATCAGCCTACCCCGACGAATTGCCGCACCGCCCCGGACAACACGGCGCCGACCTGCCGATGCGCGGCTATCGAGATAAGGAACGTTCAAAAATCGGAACCAAATAAAATCTGTAATTTCATTGAGTTATAATTTGGAGGATCGCCTGTAGCTTAAAGTTCATAATCTTGAACTTTAGTAAATAATCGTGAATTCCTATTAATATTGGTGGGTTTTATCAAGAGGGAATCGTTTCGGGTTTATAATTGTGAACCTTTTCCCATGGGATACCGTCCGACACTCCATTCCCGAAAACAGTTAATACCATAGCACATGATCGAATATTTGTTTTAAATTCAATGGATTTCTTTTTTAAAACTTTTTTACCCGCTCTTTTCCAATTCTGGCAAGCCGTTTGCTAATCTACATTGTCAACCTAATAATTTTCATCTTTTCTCCTCCTTAACGGTTAATCGGCTTCATCCCGATTAACCGTTTCCTTTTTTGGGCGCCAAACAAATTTGACAGGCTCTCAAAAAGCCGTCGGACATATCATTTCCGCGGCGCGAACCTATAAATATCGTAGGGGCGAAAAATTTTTCGCACCTACCCGGCGCGGATGACATCATGTACCGGGTTCGACTTTATGCGGCGCCGGCAACTTGAAGAAATAAAATTGCAAAATCAGTCCCATCACGTTAAAATTAAACATTAATTGATAAAGCCGTTCGACGCTGTCGATCCGACCCGGCCAATTTGGCGACAATCGGATGATTGTTCAAACGTCGGACCCTATCCTTTTCCTCATCACCCGAATGGATTCATCGCTTTGCCTTTATTGGCAGGCCCGCAGACGAAAAAGCGGACCCGTCGTTTCCGGGGCAGGATTTTATCGTTGACATCTTTTCTCCTGCCGGTGGAGAAAAATTCGTTTGATAACGCATGGAGGTGGCAATGCAAAAGAAAAAATGGGTATTTGGCTTTAACGAACTGGATACGGCGAAAAAGCATGTGGGCGAAGACTGGGATGCCGTTCGGGGTCTTTTGGGCGGCAAGGGGGCCAACTTAGCTGAAATGGTCCGCATCGGCCTGCCGGTGCCCGACGGTTTCACCATTTCCACCGAGGCCTGCAACACCTACCTGGCATCAGGCAGCATCCTTCCCGAAGGATTGTGGGACCAGGTCCTGGCTGGCCTTGCGCAAATCGAGGCCAGCACCGGAAAATCCTTTGGCGGCTCCGAAAATCCGCTCCTGCTCTCCTGCCGATCCGGCGCCAAATTTTCCATGCCCGGTATGATGGACACGGTACTCAACATCGGCCTCAACGACCGGACCTTAGCGGCCATGATTCACCAGACCCAAGACCCGCGTTTCGTTTACGACGCCTACCGGCGGCTCATTCAGATGTTCGGCAGCGTGGTCATGGGGATCGACGACGAGCCCTTCGAGGCGGTCATTTCCGCCGCCCGCCAGACCGCCGGAGTGGAAAATGACAGCGAATTGACCGCCGAAAACTGGCAACAGGTGGCCGAGCAGTTCAAGGCGATCTACCGGCGGCATACGACCCATGACTTTCCGGAAGACCCTTACAAGCAGCTTCAAAAAGCCACCGAAGCTGTCTTTAAAAGCTGGAACGGCAAGCGGGCCGTCGATTATCGCACGGCCGCCCGTATCTCCCACGATCTGGGCACGGCCGTCAGCGTGGTCACCATGGTCTTCGGCAACATGGGTGACGACTGCGCCACCGGAGTGGCCATGACCCGCAACGGCTCCACCGGAGAACCGAAACTGGAAGGAGACTACCTGACCAATGCCCAGGGCGAGGATGTGGTCGCCGGCATTCGCATGACCCGCGATCTGGCCGAATTGAAGACGGAGATGCCCGCGGTCTACGATGAATTCGAACGCATTGCCAAGCTGCTGGAAGACCATTACCGGGACATGCAGGACATGGAGTTCACCATCGAAAAGGGCAAGCTTTGGATGCTCCAGACCCGGGACGGCAAGCGGACGGCCCAGGCGGCGGTACGAATCGCCGTGGATATGGTCGAAGAGGGGCGCATCGATCGCCGAACGGCCGTGCTGCGGGTGTCCCCGGATCAGGTGGACTTTTTTCTGCACCCCCAGTTCGATACCTCCGCCGCGATCGCGGGCAAACTGCTCACCCGGGGGCTCAACGTCTCTCCCGGTGCGGCGGTGGGGCAAGTGGCCTTCGATGCCGACATGGCCGAATCCTGGGCCAACAATGAGGGCAAAGCCGTAATCATGGTACGACCCGAGACCAAACCCGACGACGTTCACGGCATGCTGGCCGCACGGGGCATTCTCACCAGCCGCGGCGGACGGACCAGCCACGCGGCTCTGGTGGCCCGCCAGTTCGGCAAGCCGGCCGTGGTGGGAGCCTCGGCCATCCGCATCGACCTGACCAACCGGCTGATGACTGTCGCCAACCGAACCATCCACGAGGGGGAGTGGATCTCCATCGACGGCACGGCCGGCATCGTCTACGAAGGGCAACTGGAGACCATGGTGCCCGACATTAAGGATCCCTGGCTGATCAAACTGCTCACCTGGGCCGACGAGTTCAGGAAACTGGGGGTGTGGGCCAATGCCGACTACCCCCGGGACGCGAAAAGGGCGGTTGAATACGGCGCCGAAGGCATCGGGCTGTGCCGCTCCGAGCACATGTTTTTCGAAACCGACCGCCTGCCGCACTTTCAGCGCATGATCATGGCCGATTACCCGGTGGAACGCAAGGAAGCCCTGGCGGCGCTTTTGCCTTTTCAACGGGAGGACTTCGTCGGGCTCTTCCGGGTCATGGCCGGAAAGCCGGTGATCATCCGCCTCATCGACCCGCCCCTGCACGAGTTTCTGCCGGACCTGATGGAGTTGATGTCCGAACTGGCCGACTTGAAAATTCGCCTCAAACACGCCCCGGACATGGCCGCCATCGATACCCTGCTGAGCGAGATTCGTGAAAAGGAACAAATGCGCAAGCAGGCCCAGCACCTGCGGGAGGCCAACCCCATGCTGGGAACGCGTGGGGTGCGGCTGGGCATCTACATTCCGGAACTGACCACCATGCAGGTCCGCGCCATCTTCGAGGCGGCCTGCCGGGTGACCAAGGAGGGCATCGAAGTCCATCCCGAGGTAATGATTCCGCTTACCAGCCACGTGAACGAACTGATCCGGCAGCGGGCCGTGCTGGAGAACGAGGCCCGAACCGTCATGAAAGAAAAGGGAGTCGAGATCGCCTACAAGTTCGGCACCATGATCGAACTGCCGCGGGCGGCACTGACCGCCGACGAAATGGCCCGACACGCCGAGTTTTTCTCATTCGGCACCAACGACCTGACCCAAACCACCTTTGGCATCTCCCGTGACGACGCCGAAACCGGTTTTCTCATCGAGTACATGGAAAGCGGCATCCTGCCGGCCAATCCCTTTGCCACCCTGGACCGCGACGGCGTGGGGCAGTTGATCGACATGGCGGTAAAAAAAGGCCGCAGCACCCAACCGGATCTGGAGTGCGGCATCTGCGGCGAGCACGGCGGAGATCCCAAGTCTATCGCTTTGTGCCATCAACTGGGGCTGACCTATGTCTCCTGCTCTCCTTTCCGGGTGCCCATCGCACGGCTGGCGGCCGCCCACGCAGCATTAAAGGCGGACAATCGATGAATCCCCTGAAAGCACTCTCATTTGCTTTGCTATTCGTGGCTCTTTTTCAGGCTTCCCTCTCGTATGCTTACACTGTCCCCGAACCGTTGGCGCCATGGAAAGAATGGGTCCTTCACGACAACCAAACCCGGATCTGCCCCCCGAATTTTGACGACGACGCAACCCGGCGCTGCTGGTGGCCGTCGCGGCTGGCCGTGGATGCCGTCGAGCAGGGCGCCGCATTCGATATGCAGGTAGAAGTCTACGCACCGACATGGGTCACACTGCCCGGAAACGGAGACCATTGGCCCGAATCGGTCTTCGACGGGAAAAAAATTCTTCCGGTGGTCGAACGCAACGACCGGCCTGCGGCCTGGCTGGAGCCCGGCGACCATCGCATCCGGGGCGCCCTGGTTTGGGACACACTCCCCGAGTTGCTGTCCATACCGCCGGCAACGGGCATGGTATCGCTGAAGATAGACGGAAAGGAAATTACCGAGCCGGATTGGGATAAAAAAGGACGACTGCGGCTCTACGGTAAGAACGAAGCCGCCCGGCGGGAAGGCGCCCACACGGCAACGGTTTTCCGGCTGATCGAGGACGACATCCCCATGCGGATGGTCACCCGGGTCCTGCTGCGGGTTTCCGGCCCTCCCCGGGAAATCCGCCTGGCGGCCCTGCTGCCGGACACGGGCACGGTCATGCAGATCGACAGTCCGCTTCAAATCGACCTTACCGAAAACAGGGACCTGCTGGTGCAGGCCCGCACCGGGCGCTGGGAGTTGCGGGTGACCATGCGCATGGAAGGACCGGTATCGAAACTGTCCACCGGCAAAGGCGACTACGGCCCGGAAATCTGGTCCTTTAAAGCCTACAATCATCTGCGCATGGTCAACGTCACCGGAGCACCGACGGTCGAACCTTCCCGGACGCAAATGCCCGACGAATGGAAAACCCTGCCAGCATACCAGATCAAGGCCGGCGGCGGCCTTCATTTCGAAACGGTTCGACGGGGCGACCCCGACCCGGCGCCCGACCAATTGGCATTGCAGCGCACCTTGTGGCTCGATTTCGACGGGGCCGGTTTCACCTTGCACGACCGCATTACCGGAACCCTGAACCGAACCTGGCATCTGGCCATGAACCCTCCCGCTGTGTTGGGCCGCGTGGCCGTGGACGGAGAAAATCAGTTGATCACCCGGCACGAAGACCGTCCGGGAGTAGAACTGCGCCGCGGGAAGCTCTCCCTAGAAGCGGACAGCCGCATGACCCGCATCGCGTTGGTCCTGCCCGCGGTCGGCTGGGATCACGACTTCAACCGTGTCAGCGGCGTGTTGAATCTTCCTCCGGGCTGGTCCCTGCTGTCCACCGCCGGCGTCGATGTGCCCCCCAACGCCTGGCTGCAGCGCTGGACTCTGCTGGATCTTTTTCTGGTGCTGATCGTCGCCATCAGCGCAACCAAGCTTCGCGACCGGCGCACCGGCATTCTCGTTCTGGTCACCCTGGGGCTAATTTTTCACGAACCGGGGGCCCCGCGAGTAGTTTGGCTTCACCTGCTGGTCGTGGCGGCGCTGCTCAAGTACCTTCCCCCGGGATGGTTCAAAAAAGTCGTTCGAATCTGGGGGGTGGGCGCCGTCATCACACTTGTGGTCATCGCGCTGCCGTTCATGGTCCAGCAAATCCGCACGGCCGTTTATCCGCAATTGGCGAGAAGCGGCAACGGAATCGGTCTGCCGATGATCGGCGCAAAAAAAATGGCCGTGACCGAAGCGGATCGCCTGGCCGAAGCGCCGCGACCGGCCCGGCTGAAAAGTTCTACCGTCCAAAAGATGCGGTCGACGGCGGGTGGATTGTCGTCCACGATATCGTCAAAACCACCCCGCCGGGAATTGACCGCCAAGGACCCCGATGCCCTTATCCAGACCGGCCCCGGACTGCCAACCTGGCGGTGGCGTAGCGTGCCGCTGCGCTGGAACGGGCCGGTGGACCGCAGCCAGCAGATTCGGCTCTGGCTGATTTCACCCTGGATGAACCTGGTGCTGGGGTTCGCACGGGCCATCCTGCTTTTGGCACTTATCGGCGTGGTTGTAAAACCGCGGCGCTGGCGCAAGTCCATGCCGCCTGCTGCGGCCGGGGCCCTGGGCGCACTTTTGATGGGAGCCCTGATTCTGTCGCCGACCGCAAACCTGCGAGCCGAGGGTCCAGGCGGCGGCTTTCCACCGCAAACCCTTCTCGACGAATTGCAGCGCCGGCTGCTCGAACCGCCGGTCTGCCTGCCCCATTGCGCCGATGTGAGCCGGCTGGAACTGGCTGCCACGCCCGACCAGATCCGCTTGATCCTGCAGGTTCACTCCCTGACGGAATCCGCCATTCCCCTGCCCGCCGGTCAGGAAGCCTGGAACCCGTCACGGATCGTTCTGGACGGTGCTCCGGTAGTAAGCCTGGCCCGGGACGAGCAGGGAACGTTGTGGACCGTATTGCCCAAGGGCGTTCATGAGATCAAACTGATTGGGACAGCAGCCGGAACCGATGAAGTGCGCATCGCCTTTCCCCTGCCTCCCCATACCGGAACCTATGCCGGCGTGGGATGGATGGCCCGGGGAATCCACAGCGACGGAACCGTTGACGCCAGTGTTGTTCTCACCCGCAGCCGCAGCGACACCCAACCGCATCGTAAAAACGTCGAAAACGGGATCTCTCCCTTTTTCCTGGTATCCCGCACCCTGCGTCTGGGCCTTCAATGGGAGGTGGACACCCACATCCAGCGCCGGACAGAAACCGGAACCCCTGTTGTCCTTTCCATGCCTTTGCTCAGCGGTGAAGCGGTAACCACAGCGGGAATCCACGTCCAGGAGGGCGCGGCCCAAATTGCCATGGGGCCGGACGAAGTGGAGAAGCATTTTTCCGGCACACTGCCCATCACACCCACCCTTCGGCTGACCGCCCCCAAAGACGTTCCCTGGACCGAGGTTTGGACCCTGGATGCGGCCGCCATCTGGCGCTGCTCGCTTTCCGGACTGACGGTCGTCCACCACCAGGATGCGGGCCGTAACTTTCAACCCCGGTGGCGCCCCTGGCCGGGCGAACAGGTAACGATCAAGATCGACCGACCGCCTGCCGTTGTCGGTAAAACGGTCACCCTGGACCGCGCCCGGCTGGAGATGACCCCCGGTCAACGCTTCACCCGCTCGGTTCTTGACCTCAACCTTCGATCCAGCAAAGGCGGTCATCATCAGATCGAGCTTCCGACACAGGCCAACCTGCAGACCGTTCGGATCGACGGGAAAAGCCTGCCCATCCGCCAGCACGGTCGGCTGGTCTCCGTTCCCCTGCAACCGGGAAGTCAGGCGGTTCAAGTCCAGTGGCAGCAGCTTACCGATTCACGGGTACGCATCAAGGGCCCCCGGGTAAACGTGGGTGGGAATGCCGTCAATGCCGCAGTGACCTTTCGGATGCCCGACAGCCGCTGGATTCTGTTTGCCGGCGGCCCCAGACTGGGTCCGGCCGTGCTGTTCTGGAATTATGTGGTTGTCGTCGTCCTGTTCGCCGTGGGTCTCGGGAAAACCGATATCACTCCCCTGCGCACCCACCACTGGCTTTTGTTGGGAATGGGACTCACCCAGGTGCCGTCGCCGGTCGCCGTGCTGGTCGTGGGCTGGCTGCTGGCCTTGGGATATCGTTGCCGCATGCGCCCCTTGGACAAGGCCCTGGCCTTCAACTTCATGCAACTGCTCCTGGCGGCCCTTACACTGACAGCCCTGATCGGCCTGTACAACGCCATCGAACGCGGGCTGTTGGGCATCCCGGACATGCAGATTGCCGGCAACCAATCGACCCGCCTGCAATTGAACTGGACCCAGGATCGTATCGATGGGTTCTTGCCGTCGCCCTGGGTGGTCAGCCTGCCATTGTGGGTATACCGCCTGCTTATGCTGGCCTGGTCACTCTGGCTGGCCTTTAGCCTGGTGTCCTGGCTTCGCTGGGGATGGGGATGCTTTTCCCGGCAGCAGTTGTGGAAGACTGTCCGCTGGCGCTTTAAAATCAAATTCCCGGCCAGAGAGAAAAAGCGCGTGGAAAAGAAAGCGAAACCGGAATCCTCAGGGTGACCGTATTTGGATTTATTTTCTGCTTTTCGCGGTCATCCCTGCAACAATACGGATTCCAGTTACGGTTGCCTTGCCACAAGGCGGATAGCGGTTGCCTTTTAGCGGTGTTGAAGTTATAAACATCGAATAAAGATCCCCCCTTTATTTGAGGCCCCATTCACGGCACCGAGGAGAAGTGCGATGAGAAAATTGTTCAATCTGTTGGTTGCCGCCCTGCTGTTGAACCTTCTGCCAGCCGCCCCTTCGGCCGCGGCCGAAACCCTGAATTTCAGTTGCTCGGCCCAGGTTGCCGAAGCGTTCGGCAAACCCTTGATGCAGGAATTTATCGAAACATCCGGCATTGCTACCCATACCCACGTTTCTTCCTCGAACCTGGCCATCAGCCGTCTGCTCAACGGCTTCAGCCAGATCGCCGGTTCGGCCCGCCCCCTGCGCAGGCAAGAAATCGAATCCGGCCTGATCGAAATTCCCATCTGCCGGGACCCGCTGGCTATTATTGTCCACCGCGACTGCCCGGCCACATCTCTCACTGGCGATCAAGTGCGGCGCATTTTCAACGGTGAAATCGACAACTGGAAGGAGATCTGCGGCAAAGACCAGCCCGTTACGGCCATCGTGCCAGGAAAAGATACGGCGGCGTTCGCGAATTTTCATCGCCTGGCCATGCGCATGAACGACATTCGCTACGACTTCATGACCTGGAAATCCACTGCAGCCGTCGAAGCGGTTCGCTGCCTGCCCGGCGCCATTTCCTTCATCGGCCACGTTGCCGTTATGGACACTCCTGACATCAAGATGCTGACCATTGACGGCAAATCGGCAACCGACACCGATTACCCTTACGTGCAGACCTTTTCCCTGGTAACCCGAGAAAAACCGGAGCAAACGGCACGAGCGCTGATTGATTACGCGCTTTCGGACCGGGTGACGAATTTCATTGTGACCCACGACATGATCCCCGTGATTGATTAGGACCCTGCCATGAAACAGCCTTTTTTTAAATTACTGATCGTCTCTGCGCTTTGCATTAGTTTTCTCACCACCGGCTGCGCCAGTTCCCTCACCTCCTCCAGCCCCCTGCAAACCACCGTGGAGGAAGGAGAAAAACGCCTCAGCGGCACCGATGACCTGCGCTTCGATGTGAATAGAAATTTGGAAGACAATTTTCTGGTGGTGACCCAGACGCCGGTCTGCCGTGAAATGACGACCCGCGAATCAGTTAGCCGCAAGCAGTTGCACGGTGTCCTTCCCGCCATCATCGAAATCGGCTTTTTTGGCCTGGGTATTCTCGACCTGGTCGTGGCCCACAGCATTGTCGAGAATTCGGAAACCCGCACGCCCCTGGATGACGCCCCTACCGGCAACAAGGTCGCATGCGCACCTGCCCAGCCGGCCGCCAATCAGCAGGTAATCCTCCAGTATTCCGGGCTCGATCGCCTGCAGTACGGCCTCACCGACGCCGCCGGCATCATCCGCACAGAAGCGCCGCTTTCCAACAAGCCGTTTCGCTACGTCAATGTTTTCGTGCGCACCGGAACGGCCAAACGCTTTGCCGGTGCAGTCTGGACGACACCCGCCGTCGCTGAATAAAAGGCCCCGGCTTCCTGGTGTCTGCCCGTAAAAACCGCCGATCATCCGCCATTCTCTTTCGTTTTACGGCAACCCGAATCTTGACAGACTCGTAAAAAGTCCCGGACTTGTCATGCCGGACTTGATCCGGCATCCAGAACGTATTGAAATGAATGGATTCCGGCATACACCGGAATGACACTAACTTGTGATTCCCGACTTTTTACGAGTTCGTCAAAGCTAGCCTCCCATCGGTAAAACGACCGCGAATCCGTTTTCCATCCCTTTTTTCTCCGTCGCCTCAAACCACCGACAAAACGGCTCTTTTCAAAATGAATGATTTTCATTTAAAATTTATTCTTAAAATTTTTATTGACAGCATTTTTTCATCATACTATGCAAAACAAATCGACCATACAGTCGGTTTATATCCCGACCGGTCGGTTTACTCTCCTAACTTATTTATTTAACGAACTATAATAAAAACAAACGCCAGCGGTGACAGCCTTGAAAGCCGTTGCGTTCCATGAATACGGAGCCCGATTATGCCCCCCATCCCCGAACTGGAAGCCATCCGCAAGGCCCAGATCATCGAAGCGGGCCTGCATACCATCGCCAGACATGGGTGCGCCAATGTCACCATGGACGATATCTGCAAAGCCGCCAATCTTTCCAAGGGCGGCGTCGCCCACTACTACCGGTCCAAAAAGGAACTGTTCAAAGCGGTGTTCAACGCTTTTTTCGACCAGATCTTCCAGCGTGGCCGGGAGACCATGGCCTTGTACGACGATCCGCTGGATCAAGTTCTCTCATTTGACTGGCTGTACGATGCCGACGACCCGGACATGGAAATCGGCTATCCCCTGCTCTTCGACTTCATGGCCGTCAGCGTTCGCGACAGGGAATACCGGGAAATTTTTCACGACTGGATCGGCAACTGGGTGGGCCTGCTGAGCAGCGCCCTGGAAAAAGGCATCCAACGCGGCCAATTCAGAGAGTTGGACTCACTGACAACAGCCCGCACCATTTCCGCGATTTATCAGGGGGTAGCCACGCGGTGGTACCTGGATCCGGATTCCCATTCCCGCCATTGGGCCGTCGACTCGTTTCAAAACGCCATACGGGGACTGCTGGCCCCGTATATGAACGATAAACCAACCTCCATGCAACGCTGAAACTCTACAATCTGGAAAGGAGAATTCATGCCCGTATTCGAATCCAAGGAAAAAATGCAGACCGTACTGGGCGGATTGTTCGAAAAACTGCTGGCCGATCCGGAATTCGGCCCCAAATTCGTTCAAGCCGACATCACCATCAAGTTCAATATCTCCGATCCCAACGCCGAGTTGTGGGTCACCCCCGGTGACGGCACCACCGGTGAGGTAATCTGGGGGAGCAACGATAACAAGGCCACCGTGGAAATGACCCTTTCCGGCGACACCTGCCACAAGTTCTGGCTCAAGCAGATCGCCATGCCCATCGCCCTGGCCAAAGGTTTGATCAAGGCCAAAGGCCCCATGCCCAAAATTCTCAAACTTCTGCCCCTGCTCAAACCGGCCTATGAAGCCTATCCGGAATGGGCCAATACACACGGCCTGCCGGTGTAGTTGCGTGCCGTTTAAAATCATCTAAATCGTATCGTTTAAGGCAGCGGTCAGAAGTTTGAAAAGCAACGCAGGACGAGAAGTCAGAAAACAGATGACGGGGGACAGAAATCCAACCTCTGACATCCGACCTCTGCCCCCAGTTACGAAAGGAAACCAACCATGGAACGCAGCATCAAACAATACGAAATCGACCGCAAGGAAGCGGTCAGGATCGCCGCCCGCCTTCTTCTGGCATCGGGCACCACCACCCCCCGGGTGGGCGGGGTGGGCGAGTGTACCATTCACATCGTCGATGACGAATGCGACATCGAAGACATCTGCCAGAAGATGGAGGCCATGGCCGACATCAAGAAAAGCTGGGCGTTTTTCCGACGCGATGCGGCCATGGTCCGCGATGCCGACGCGGTAATGATCGGCACATCCCTGAGAAGTCTCACCGATCCGGCCGACATCAACTGCAATATGTGCGGAAAACTGGTCTGCGAGTACCTCAAAGATGAAGAAAAGTTGCCCGCCGAACCGGACGTGGCCTTCACCGGCCCCCTGTGCACCTTCCGGGCCGCCAATATCGCCTACGCCGTGGACGGTATGGTTTCCCAGGCCCGCAACCTGGGCATCGACTACGGGGTTTACTGGTCCGTGGGCGCCGCGGCCTTACGCATGGGATTGTTGCCCCGGGACACCGGTTTCGCCCTGGCCGTGGCCATCTCCATCACCGAGAAGAGCCCCTTCAGGGACATCCCCCTCAAGTACGACGAAATCAACCAGCGCACCATGAACGACCGCATGATCAACCGGCTCTGGCCCCAATTCCGGTCCATCTATAGCTGACAAGGGAGGAAAATATGGCAATCGTCGAAATGGAGACCATGGTCAAGGCGGGGCTGGACCGCGCCGTGGAACTGATGGCCCTGGCCGCCCACAACAGTTTCCGGTTCAACGACCGCAATACAGTAAAAATCATTTCTGTAGGCCATGAGGAGATGGAGCAGCTTGCCGAGTACTGCTTCTCGTTGGGCGACATGTCGCCCCTGGCTGCCCGGGATGGCCGGCATCTGGTGCAGTTGATGAAAGAGCCCTGCGCCCTTCTGGTCATGGGGGACAAGCGCCGCTCGGATTTCAACTACAATTGCGGAGCCTGTGGATTCCGCACCTGCAAAGAGTTGAACGCCGCCGAGGAGATGGAGTCGCTCACCGCCAACGGCCCCTCCTGCCTGTTCAAGAACATCAACCTGGGCATTGCCGCCAACGCGGCCGCCAGCGCGGCCCACCGGCTGGGCCTGCACTGCCGGGTTTTCTCCACCCTGGCCTTTGCCGCCATGGCCATGGAGGTAATCACCGACGTGGATGTCTGCATCAGCGTCTCGGTCAGCGCGGCCCGTAAAAATCCCTACTTCGACCGCCACGAGTTCTGGACCAGGGATTATTGGGACGAAATCTTCGCCAAGGAATTCCCCACTTACAACCGCGGTTTCATCGGGGCCGTGGAGGATTAAAAATGATGTCATCCAAAGCATACCTGAACCAGGCCATCGTCTCCCATCTGATCGAGATGAAAGCCGAAGACAAACCGGATCGGGAGATTCTGGTCTTCGAAAACGGAGATAACGCCGCCGATGTCCTGACCTACCGCTCCCTTTATGAGAATTCCAACAAAATCGCACGCATGCTGCTGGAAAATGGCCTGGAGAAAGGCGACACCTACGCCGTATTCATGCGCAACCATGCCGAATTTGCCTACAGCATGCTGGCCGGGCCGGTCATCGGCGCCGTCATGGTGCCCATCGATCCGCGCAGCCGTGGACAGCGGCTGCGTTTTCTGCTGAGCCACGCCAAGGCCAAGGCCGTTTTCGTCAGCGGCGAACTGCTCCCCCAGCTGGAGGAAGTCCTGGACCAGGTACCGGGCGTGCAAAGCGTCTTCGTGGCCTGGCGCCCGGAGCAGAATCTGCCCGTCTCCGACGCCTGGCCCACGCTCAACGAAACCCTGGAAAAGGATGCCTGGGAGCCGGTTCCCCAGCAGATCATGGAGGTGCGCCACCCCATGCAGATCATCTATACCTCGGGCACGACCGGCGATCCCAAGGGTGTCATGATCCGCAACAATCGCTTCGGCATGTTCAACATCGTCACCAAGCTGGTCTGGAAGTACAAGCCGTCCGACGTGCTCTACACCGGCCTCTCCCTGACCCACGGCAACGCCCAGGCGGTCACCCTGTTCCCGGCCATCGGCTCGGGCATCAAAGCGGTCTTCTCGTCGCGATTCACCAAAAGCCGCATCTGGGATATCTGCCGCACCTACGGCTGCACCAGCTTTTCTCTACTGGGCGGCATGATGGCCGGAATTTTCAACGAACCGGTCAAAGGAAGCGACGCGGACAACCCGGTAAAAACCGTGATCAGCGCCGGCACTCCTGCCGCCATCTGGCAGGATTTCGAAGACCGATTCCAGGTCAAGATCCTGGAGTGGTATGGCGCCGTGGAGGGCGGTTTCGCCTACAAACCGCCCGGTGTGGGGCCGGTGGGCTCCTTCGGCAAACCCATCCCCGGCATGATGCAGTTCAAGGCAGTGGATGAAGAGGACCGGGACGTGGCCGCCGGTCAGCCCGGAGAACTGATCTGCCGCATGATGAAGGGCGACACCAAGGTGGACTACCTGGACAACGCCCAGGCTTCCGAAGAAAAAACACGCGGCGGTTGGCTGCGCACCGGCGACATCGTTTCCAAAGACGAAAAAGGCTGGTTTTTCTTCCATCACCGCAAAGGCAGCGAGCTGCGCCGGGCCGGGGATTTCATTCAGCCCGACCACATCGAGCGGGTAATCGGAGAACATCCCGACATCAGCGAAGTCTGCGTCTACGGTATTCCGGCCGCCTCGGGCGCGCCAGGGGAAAGCGACCTGGTCGCCGCCATCGCCCCCTTTGCGGGTGCCTCCATCGACCCGGCCGCCGTATTCGAAAAATGTCGGCAGGATCTGGAGCCCAACTTCGTTCCCACCTATTTGCAGTTGGTGGACGTCATCCCTAAGACCATTTCCGAAAAGGCGCTGGACCGGGTGCTCAAGGAGCAGTTCTCGCCCGAAGCGGAGAATGTTTTCGTGCAAACCTAATGCGTTCCTATTGGCCTCATTCCAGACGGTTTCGTAAAAAAGCCGAGATCAAGGCTTGCGAATCCCGAGGAGTGAGGCGTACATGAAGTACTCCGCAGCGACGAGGAATGAAGCATAACGCCGATATCGGCCTTTTTACGGAACCGTCCATTTAAGGAGAACAATATGCTCGAATATACCGAACTCAACATGGATCTGACCAAAGCCCAGGCCACCATGAAAGAGGAGACCCACCGTTTCGCCAAAGAGGTGCTGCGGCCGGCCAGCCTCGAACTGGACAAGATCGCCGACCCCCAGGAGATGATCGACAGTCCCTTGTTCCGCAAAACCCTGAAACAGGGTTACGAGCTGGGCTACCACACCATTTTTTTGCCGGATTCCTACGGCGGGTTGGCCACCGAACCTATCGAGACCCATATCATACTGGAAGAACTGGCCTGGGGCAGCGTCGAGTTCGCCCTGGGGTTGGGCGTCTCCTGCTTTCCGGCTTTTTTCGCTTCCATGGTACCTTCTGATCGTATGATCGACGAAATCATCGAGCCGTTCTGCCAGTGCAGCGACGGCTCCATTGTCGGCTGCTGGGGAATCACCGAACCGGATCACGGCACCGACACCCTCGCGCCCTTCACCCCGGATTTCTCCGATCCGTCAATCAGCGGGCAAACCCTGGCTCGCAAGGAAGGCGATGCGTGGATCATTACCGGGCAGAAGGCCGCCTGGGTCTCCAACGGCACCATCGCAACCCACTGCCTGCTCTACCCCACCATCGATCCGTCCATGGGCATGGCCGGCGGGGGCATCTGCGTTGTCCCCCTTGATTTACCCGGCGTTAAAAAGGGCCGGCCGTTGGACAAACTGGGCCAGCGTGCGCTGAATCAGGGAGAACTCTATTTCGACGACGTGCGCATCCCAGATGAGTTCATGCTGGTAGACCCCGAAAGCTACGAGGCCATGCTGGACGTAACCCTTTCTACAGCCAACGCCGGTATGGGGGCCCTGTTCGTGGGCGTGGCCCGAGCGGCCTACGAGGAGGCCCTGGCCTACGCCAAAGAGCGCATCCAGGGCGGCAAGCCGTTGTTCGAGCATCAAATGATCAAACACAAGCTCTTCTCCATGTTCATGAAAATCGAAGCGGCCCGCGCCCTCTCCCGGAACGCCATGGTTTACAACTACAGCAACACACCGCCGCTGGTTCAGTACTCCATCGCCGCCAAGGTCTTTTGCACCCAGACGGCCTTCGAGGTGACCAACGATGCCGTCCAGATCTTCGGCGGCAACGGCGTCAGCCGGGAGTATCCCGTGGAGAAGTTCTTCCGTGATGCCCGGGCGGGTCTGATCGAGGACGGCGCCAACGACTCGCTGATGATTACTGCCGCCCACCACCTTTAAGGGAAATGGAAGGAACAACAGATGAACAACGTCTTTATCATCGGCCTCGGCATGCTGCGTTTCGGCAAGTACCTCGACCGGGATGTGCGGGATATGGCCCAGGAAGCCACCCGCCTGGCCCTGGACGACGCCGGCTTGGAAAAAAGCGACCTGCAGGCGGCCTTTTTCTCCAACACCTTCTGGGGCATGTTCGCCAACCAGCACTCGATCCGCGGGCAGGTGATCCTGCGCTCCATGGGGATCGAGGCCATTCCGGTAACCAACGTGGAAAACGCCTGCGCCGGGGCCTCCACGGCCCTGCACCTGGCAACCACCGGCATCCGCGCGGGCATGTTCGACGTGGCCCTGGCCCTGGGTTCGGAGAAAATCACCCACGAGAACAAAGCCCTTTCTCTGGGCGCCTACGCTTCCTGCATGGATGTGGCCAACTTCGAGGACCACCTGAAAATGATGGAACGGGTGAACAAGAGCTTCACGCTGGAGATCCCGGCCGATCAGACTCCGCCCGGAGACGGTCGCAGCATCTTCATGGATGCCTATGCCATGGGCGCCCGCTGGCACATGAGCCGCTTCGGTTCCACGCAGCGGCAACTGGCCACGATCTGCGCCAAGAACCACTGGCACGGCTCACTCAACCCGCTTTCCCAATACCAGACGGACATGAGCGTGGAGGAGGTGCTGGCCGACAAACCCGTGGCCTATCCCCTCACCCGGTCCATGTGTGCGCCGGTGGGCGACGGGGCCGCGGCGGCCATCGTCTGTTCGGAGACCTATCTCAAGAAGCTGACCGGTGCCCGGCCGGTCAAGATCCGTGCCTCGGTGCTGGGCACGGGCACGGACCGGGACCTGGACGGCGAAGACATCGGCGAGCGCCTGGCCGGACAGGCCTACCAGGCCGCCGGTGTGGGGCCGAAGGACATCAGCCTGGCCGAACTTCACGACGCCACGGCCTACGGTGAACTGCACCAGACCGAGGCCATGGGCTTCTGCCCCGTGGGCGAGGGCGGCCCCTGGGCGGAAACCGGCGCCACCAAGCTGGGCGGCAAGCAGCCGGTCAACACCAGCGGCGGGCTGGAGTGCCGCGGCCATCCCATCGGTGCTTCGGGACTGGCCCAGATCTACGAGATCGGCGTCCAGCTACGCGGGGAGGCCGGCAAGCGGCAGGTGGAAGGCGCCCGGTTAGGCCTGGCCGAAAACGGCGGCGGCAATATCGGGGTGGAAGAAGCCGCCATGTGTATTCACATTCTGGAAAAATGAAAAAATCCATCCTCATCACCGGCGCGGCCTCGGGGATCGGCAGGGCGACGGCCCTCGCCTTTGCGCAAAGGGGCTGGTTCGTGGGGCTTTTCGATGTGAACGAACCGGCCCTTGCCGATCTTTACGATCAAATCGGCCCAGGCAACGCCTGCCGCAGGCCCATGGACGTGACCCGACCCGAAAGCGTTCGCGAAGGGGCCGCGTTCATGGCCGGCCATACCGGCGGCCGCCTGGACGTACTGTTCAACAATGCCGGGGTGCTTTACATGGGCCGTCATCATTCCATGCCCCATGAGCTGAAGCTGCGCACGGTGGATGTCAACCTGACCGGCGTCCTCAACGGCATCGGTGCCTGCTTCGATCTTCTCAAAGCCACCGCCGGGTCCCGCATCGTCACCATGTCTTCTGCTTCGGCCCTGTACGGCACCCCCGAACTGGCCGTCTACTCGGCCACCAAGGCGGCCGTCTGCGCGCTGACCGACGCCCTCAATATCGAGTTCGAACCGTTGGGCATTCACGTCTGCGATGTCATGGCCCCCTATGTTAAAACCCCGATGATCACCGCCGCGGCCGTGTCGGCCACCAGTGTATCGCGACTGGGGGTGCACATTTCCGCCGAACAGGTGGCCGAGGTCGTCTGGCAGGCCGCCCATGGCCGTCGCCGCCACTGGCAGGTGGGCTGGATGATGCGCCTGTTGCGCCTGACCACCCTGGCCTTTCCCTTTGGGCGACGGCCTCTGGCAAAACTGCTGGCATTTTCAAAGCACCAGTAAGAATAAAATCAAATAAGAACTCAGTTCCGACGGATTCCTATAAAGCCCGAGATCAAGGCTTGCGAGTCCTGAGGAAAGAGGCGTACAAGAAGTACTCCGCACTGACGAAGGATGAAGCGTAACGAAGATATCGGGGTTTATAGGAATTCGTCAATGAAAAATATCCTCATTACCGGCGTCTCAGGCTATATCGGCACCTCCCTGGCCAAAGCGCTGCTCGCCGATGGCCACGCATCCACCGTCGTCGGCACTGATCTGCGGAATCCGTCGGTACACGATGATCGGCTGATTTTCTACCGTCATGACGTTCGCGATCACATGGACCGTATCATGGCGAACCATGCCATCGACACGGTCGTCCATGCCGCTTATATACTGCCGCCCCTGCACGACACGGACCTGATGGAAAGCATCAACGTCGACGGCACCCGCAATGTGCTGGCGGCATCGGCCCGGGCAGGCGTAGAGCATCTGCTGGTCACCAGTTCTGCCACGGCTTACGGATTTCATCCGGACAACCCCATTCCCCTGACCGAAAACGATCCGCTGCGGGGGAACACGGATTTCACCTATGCCAAGAACAAACGGGAAATCGAATGTATCATCGGTCGATTCGCCGAAGCCCACCTGCAGATGGGCGTTACCGTGCTGCGGCCCTGTTTCGTGGTTGGCCCCCATATGAACAACCCCCTTGCCGACCACCTGAAAAAGCCCCTGGTGGTTTTGCCCAAAGAAACCATGCCGCTGCAGTTCGTCCATGAAACCGATCTGACGCGGATCATCCTCCACTGTTTGGCCGGGCGGGCAACGGGGATTTTCAACATCGCCGGGTCGGGAACCCTCACCGTGGCCGAACTGGTTGCCATGATGGGCAACCGGCCCGTCTGGGTGCCCAGCCGTCTGCTCTACCCGTTGAATCATCTTGCCTGGACTATGCGCCTGCATGGACTCACCCGCTTTCCCAGTCCCGCTTTGGGGCTTTTCCGGTATTCGTGGGTTGCCGATCCCCAAAAATTCATCCGGCAGACCGGATTTGCGTACCGGTACGACAGCCGGCAAGCGTTTGCCGATTTTGCACGGCAAGCCCGCTAAATCCGCAGGCTTTAACGGATCTAATGGAAACTTTATGTTCCATTGAAAGATATCGTTCCACAATAATGGTTTTACTGTAATTTCTATCTTATAGAATCATTATTGACTATACATTGGAAACTTTACATTCCAATCCGTCGCCCTGCACTGCACCAATTAAAAGATAACCCCGCTCAACGGGCACGCTCTTGACCGCTTGCCCCGCTACGCCAAAAAGCAGCAACCCATCAGTTTTATTACATTTTTACAATTTAAACCGCTTAGACGACCTTCCCGGACTGGATACTATTCAACCAAGACCATCGGATTCCAAACATTGGCAGATATCTTGCTGAGAAAGCGGGGATGAACTCGGAGACCTGACCAATCCCCATTTTTCAGGTTTTTCCCAAATAAGGAGGAAACATGATTGTCGGAATACTCAAGGAGATCAAGTCGGAGGAGAACCGGGTGTGCATGACCCCGGCGGGCGTGGAGGTGATGCTAAAAAGCGGGCACGAGGTGCTGGTGGAAAAAAGCGCCG